>Ga0075118_10002643_pt1 | contig 11089 bp, 7 predicted proteins | sample AntAceMetag02UKE_FD_69794 | JGI IMG/M metagenome (GOLD analysis project Ga0075118, IMG submission 69794) | Saline lake microbial communities from Ace Lake, Antarctica - Antarctic Ace Lake Metagenome 02UKE | ecosystem: Environmental > Aquatic > Non-marine Saline and Alkaline > Saline | place... | reverse complement strand
CAAATCGCAGCCTTCCGTTACGAGAAGGTGAGACTCAGTGCGGTGTTCAAAAACAAGCTGTATGCCCGCCGGGATTCCAATCGCAACCGCCTTATCAACCGTCTCCCGGAAAGGATTGAGGGGCTTACCATTTCAACGAGTTCCTTCAAGCCTCAGGGGTCTTCGGCCAATGACACGATCATCCAAACCATGTTTATCTTCGATGAATACGACATTGACGATGGCTTAATCCTGAAACGCGAGGAACTCGTTGACGAAGACGGTCACGACATGTCGCCCGAAGAGGTTCGCGGACATGTCCTTCAGGCTTTGAAAGACAAGCGGTTCGCTAAGCAGCCAACACAGGTTCACAATTGTGTCCGAGTCTTTTACAAAGAAGAGGACGAGGAACGTCACCATGTGGACTTCCCAGTCTATCGAAAATTCGCTGACGATGACGGAAATATTGTGAAGGAACTTGCCGGGGGAGATGGCTGGATGCTTTCTGATCCCACCCAAGTGAATCAATGGTTTTTAGATGAGGTGATCCGCCTCAACAAAATCACGGATGGTTGGGGCACTCAATTCAGAAGACTCGTTCAGCTCATGAAACGATTTGCCAGAAGCAGGAGCAATTGGGATCTCCCCAACGGTATGAAGCTGACCATGCTAACTCACGAGTGCCTTCCTTACTACGAAGAGCGTATCGACGTAGCTTTCCGAAGACTCCTTGAAGCAATGGAAACGAGGCTAAAAACAAATAAGGTGATCAATAATTTGGCTCACCCAGATCAACCAGCGCTTACCCGAACCGAGTCCGATAACAACGTCAATGAACTCGAAGAAAAGGTGATCGAAGCCCTCGACTATCTTCGTCCACTCGATGAGGCGGAAAACAATGATCGCACCAATGCCCGAAGAGCTTGGGATTGGATCTTCAAAAGCAACGGATTTTTCAAAGAGTTCGACGATGTCGAGGATGAAAAAGAGGCCAAGGAAAAAAGCCTCCGAGCCAAGGCTGAACTCCTCTCAAAGGGAGCTGCCAGAACCTCGTCGCTAGGAGTCATCGGGAGTTCCGGTGTAGCGAACCAACCTCATCAGTTCTATGGCGACACATTCTAGGCGGCCTCCAAAACGCCGAAATCCATTCCCGCTGTGTCTTCGGCAAAAGAAGGCCATCGAGAGGGAATATTCCTGTTTCGATTGCCGTATTCTCTGCTCTTCGTTCTTGATCTGCAAAGGTGAAATACAACCTGATCAGCGATCACCCTCATACAAGGTGAAGATCAAATACAAACCCGGTGGAGAGCCCAAGGTTTGGGTGCTTCAGCCCGAGATCATCATGTCTTCAAGGACACACGTTTATAAGGAGGGGAATCTATGTCTGTATTTCCCTCGCGATGAGCCTTGGATGGAAGGTGACCTCATTTCAAAAAAGATCATTCCATGGACAGCGGAATGGCTGATCTACTATGAGCTATTTTTAATCACAGGCGACTGGCTCGGCCCCGAAGCACCTCATTCCCCCAACTGAGCGGGTGAAATAAGCGAGGTTAGCGTCTAACACCGCAAAGGTACCCTGATGCATCACAGACCTCAAAAATCAATGCTGGGGTGAAGCTTAAGCTGTATTCTACAAACCGAGATTTTTTGAAGCAGCCGTTTCCCATCCTTCGCGATTCTTGATATATCCAAGCATCGCCCGAGTACTCTTCCAGTTCCCTTGAGCTTGAATTGCTGCAATCCCGGAACCTCTTTCAGCGGCCACCGAAGCAAAACCCTTTCGAAAGGAATGCCCTGAAAAAGCGTCCCAGTCTTCCCGCCCGATCTCTTTCAAGCGCCGTTTCACAATTCCCCGAACGGCCTCACCGGACTTGATCCGGCCCCCGATTTGACCTCCTTTGAAAATCCTGCGTAAGATTCCGCCTTCAACAATTTTCGTCGCATTCAACCAGTCGCGCAAGGCGGTCACGGGGCAGGTGATCGGAACATCCCCCCGAGCGACCCGTCGAGTGTGACCGATCCCTTGCTGATCCGTTTTTGATTTCCTCACGTTGAGTTCAAGACCTTCGACCACGAATTCTATGTCTTCGACATCGAGAGCGATGAGTTCCGAACGACGCAATGCGGCCGCAAAACCGATCAAAATCAATGCCCGGTCCCTTAGGCCGCGATTTGGAATTTCGTCCTTTTTGCAGAGTTCCATCAATTCCCGAATCAAGCCCACCGTGAGGGGAGCGGCCTCCTTGGTTGCCATGGTCCCGTCTTCAACTCTCTTGCGCCGGAGGAGCATCAACGCCTCACTCACGCTTGGATGGCTCCGCGGATTGTCCGGCCCCAGGTAACCGGCTGATCGATGCGCCCAGCTGATGGCCGAGAGTCGCCGGGTGACCGTCGAGTAAGCGTAGGCCTCCGACTGATCGAGCATGAACTCAATTACCGTCCGAGGAGAGCAGGGGACACCTACTTTCTCATGAGCCCTGCACCAAGCATCGAAGACGATGAGATCCGAACTGTATCCAGTCTTGGTCGCCTTCGCTTGAGCCCGGTCATAAAGCTCTCGCAAGCTGTCCGGTATTTCACTGTCCATTGCTTGGAAAAATGGTTGAGCCGGTAGCCGTCCGGAACAACCTTTTCAGATTTTGAGTTTGGGCGGGATTTGGTTGTCGCAAGTTCATGATCGCGCAACCTTTCTTGGTCGTCCTACCTGCCGGGAAGATTTGTAAATTTTGACATCCGCCAGGCTCAAGCCATCGGGGCAGCTTCTGAAAGTGCCACGGCATTTGAGAAACGAAATCCGCTGGGGGCTGCACTCGAGGAAATGAGCGGCCTCATCGACTTCGCAATATCCCCCGAAACTTTTCGCGACCTCCACTTTCTTCTCCCAAGCGATTTTGAAAGCGGCGAGGCTTGCCTCAGCCTTGGCAATCTCGATCTCGCGTAACTTCTCGATATCTTTGACCGTCTTCATCGTTCATTTGCTTAGGGCTTGGCAAAGGGCTTCACTCATGGCCGTCGGAATTCTCCCGAATGAAAGTCATGGCTTCTCCACAATGAAGAGACAATGCCGCGAGGCTCAGAACCGCCGCTTGGGCATTGTCAGGATCGAGACGGGTGATCTCGGAAAGGTCGATAGGATGGACCTCAAGACATGCCTTAAGAAAATCCCTCATGAACTGGCCCGCGCCCGTGCGATGGCGCGAACCTTCGATCAGAGTGTAGATCGCGTCCTGATATTTTTCGGGCAGACCAGGAATGTCGGTCGGTGAGATTTGTGAATCAGCCATGCGGAACGCTATTGGAATTCACTGACGCTGTCCACCAATAACTTGCGATAATGTCTCTTTATCGCAAGTTATTAGCGGGTGGATTTTGTGCCCTTTTTACGGTGTTTCCATGATCGTAGAATGGTGCCTTTGAAGTTGGCCCCACCAGGGAAATAATCTCAATGACGTGGAATGTGCGGTAGAATTTGCCATTTTTGAAATGTGGGAGAAATTGCAGCATGAAAGCAACTCTCCTGGTTATCGCTGGACTCATCGCCGCAACTCTCATCGCCATTGCGGGAGATGGTGTCATGCCGTGGTAGTGTTGGCGTGTTTGAACTTGAAAGGTTCAGACGATTTGGTTGATTCAGAGATGCCATTTCTAGGATCAATGATCGGCCCATCGCTTGCCGTGGTTGTTAAGAAATTTGTGGATCTTTGTTCTTGGGGAAATCGCTGCGAAAAATTTCCTATTCCAGAATCAATGCGAGCCCAATACGTCGTCGTTTCAGCTGGAAAAGTGATCACTGCAAGAGAAACTGTAACGTTCAAGAAAACTCTTACAGGATACGAGATCACTGGAGTTTCTGATGATGTCGGTCCTACTTTCCAAGGAAAAGGGGAAATGGTCGGGGCGGTATTGATGGGTCAATGGGAAGCGATTAGAACCGACACAGTCGGCTCTTTTTTTCTTGAGAGGTCTGAGAAAGGCTCAGTGTTGTATGGCTTTTTTTCCACCTTGATACCCGGTGGTAACGCGAAAGCTTCGCCGTGGATTCTTGGCCAAACGGAAGCGCACTTGACTCAGGGAGAAAAAATAATTGGGGATTACTTGCTCACTGAGACTCCAATTCAATTCCCTTAATCGTCTTCATCGGAGGTTCGCTTTCGTCGTGATTTCATCATGACAGAACGGAAAAATTTGATTCGGTAGTGACGAGAGCATGAACTCCAAAGTTACCTATCGCCTTTTGTAAAAGGTTGTGCGAGCTCGTGGTCGGCACAACGATTTGCAGCCTAAACCATGAAAAGCTTCGGACTCCTTTTAATGGCGATCAATCACCTGATCGCCCCTTTTGTGTCTCCGTGGCTGATGATTGCTACCGGAGAACCAGCACGCCACTTTCTCACGATGGCCTTTATGGACCCATCGAGGTACCGCCCTGATGGTTACCACCATCATGCCCGAAAGCTCACTCTCTATTTGGTGATTGCCTCAATGTGTGTCGGCATTATTCAATGGCTCTCTGGAATCACGACCCTGCTACAGATGCCGCTCGCATGGATAGCCCTCGTCTGGCTCCGACCGTGGATTTTTTCCAAGCCAAGATTTGCGGCCGCATTGGGAGTGACCATTTGGATCGGAAGCTTTTTACTCTTCCTCGATCTACAAAATTCATTTTGGATCCCCGCATGGATGAGCGGGTTGAATCTCTTCGCTACCGCGCTGGTTTTTCCATTGGCTGCCAAAATAATCACCGTCAGGGGCGGTTTCCCCCAGGCTCTCGCTTTCATCGCCCTGTATGGTCTTGGAAGCCTCACATCCCTTTTTCTTGGAGCAAGTTCCCAACTTGATTTAATCCTCGTAGGCCTCCCCCTGTTGCTCACCGGAGCATTTTTTCGGACTTCTATGGGAAGATCTTGGCTTCCGCTCATGCTCACTCGGCACAGCCTTGCTCTCTACGTATTGACTCTTGCATTCGCGATTTTCGCGGATATCCGCCTGACGTAAATGGGGGCATTCACAGTGGAATTTATTCGAGTCGAGTGTCCTCAAGCCCACGGCAGGACTCTACAGTTCCTTTGGACCTTCCGGGTGGGCAAGGTAAAGGCCCTACCATTTTTTCCAATTAACTTCTGCGCACCTAGACAGAGTTTTTATTCAAAATGTAAATTAGCACAATTGCAACTGCATGAAGCAAAACCAAAATTAAAAAAACTTTCAAAAATATTTTTTTTCGTAACATAACTTTATTTTTTTTCGCAACATAACTTTCTACCTCTTTTTCCGAGTGATCCCTTACCAATACTCTCCCAACCAAATGGGGATCCGGAAAGCGGCCCAATACCTACTTTCACCTTCCAGAACAACTCCCAATCGTAATCGTATTTGATGAGCTTCCAGCATTTACCTTCACCGCAAGAACCCAGCCACTCGGATTCATTCTTTGTTAAAATCGCGTTCCCTTTAAATTCAAAACCGGCCCCCAAAACGATTTCATAACCACTAGCCGTTGCACTAGAAATTTGTGCTCCTTTATCGCAACTTAAGCTAACTGAAACTTCAAGCTTACCAGTAAGGCCAGTTCCCTCATGGGTATAGGTTGCGATTTCCCAACCTAGGTAGTCTACGTTATTAACAGAATCATTCCCGACGAACCCGTAGAGGTTGAGTCCACCTTCTTCCCCGATGGGGTCCCGTGAGAGCCATCTGCCGAGTTCAGGGTGATAGTATCGGTAGCCGTAGTTGTAGAGGCCGCTCTCCCCGTCGAGGATCTCTCCGTGGAAGAGGAAGTTCCATTCTTCGGAGCTCGATGTTTTATCAACGAAGTTGGCGTTCATAAAGGTCACGGAGCCGAAGGCCTCGTAACGGGCGCGTTCCTTGACCGTTCCGGTATCGTCGATGACCGCGACCGGGTCGAGTCCGTCCTTCAGGACGTAGCGGGTTTGGGTCGGAGGACCGTTGCCGCTCGGGGTGTAGCGGTAGCGGATCAGGTTCCACCGGTCCGCCGGGTTCCAGAGGTAGTCTTTGTTGACCGTGCCGGAGATCCGTTCCTCGAGGGCGCGCCATTGGTCGTTGAAGTAGTAAGACCGGGTTTGCGCGGGTGTTTCTTTGGTGATCCGGCGGGTCAGTCCGTCGTAGCGAAATTTCGCCACCGAGACTCCCCCATCCTTCACTTCGACGAGCCGGTTCCAGGCGTCCCAAATGCAGGTGTAGGCATTGTCCCAATCTCCGGGGTCCGGCATGGTAGTCATGTTGCCCAAGGCGTCATGCTGCGGCTGGGTCACTCCGGGAGGGTTCGTGATGGTGAGGATTTCGTTGTCCTTGTTGTGGGTCCGGGTCTGGGCGAGCGAGGGGTCCTGGCTGTTGTAACCCTTCCAGTTCCCGGTCTGGTCGAAGGTGAAGTCCTCCTGCTGTTGACGCGTTGCGGGCGTGATCCCGGAGTAGGGAGGTCCGCTGGTGGGGGTGAGTTCCCCCCGGTCGTGCCGTTTGACCTGTTGAAGACCGTCATACCAATAGTGATTGTCCTGGGTCTCGACGGAGTCGGCGTGGGCTTGGACATCCTTGCGCCAGACGATCCCTCCGACCCGGTTGCGCCCGTAGGTGGACTGCACCAAAGATGCTCCCCCGCTCGTTTTATTCCAAAGGGTGGCCACCGGACGACCGAAGCGGTCGAAGCCGTCATAATTGTTCGCGGCGTTTCCGTAGCTCAGGGTGGCCTTCGGATTCTGCTGCTCCACGAGGGTTCCCATTCCGAGGTATTTGAAGGTGCCCACCGTGGTTGTGTCGAGTTTCAATTGATCGAAGCGGCTCAGGGCATTGGCCTGCTGGGTCACGTAGTTGAGGTTCAAGACCGGAGCCGCACCAGTGCCGGTGTGTGGATATTTCATCGACTTGCGACGGGTGGTGTTGCCAGTCCCGTCCTCGTAGCCGTAGGTCACTTTCATCGATCCGGTGGTGACCGCTCCGCCGTGTTGCTGGAACTCAGTGACCGGCTGGTTGAAGTCGTTGTAGTCCCATTTGACTTCGTTGCGCACGGTGGAGGGGCCGGATTTGCTGGTGGTCCGGGACCGGAGTCCACGGGTGTTCCAGCCGGTTTCGATCCGGTTGACATGGCTATCAATCCCACTTGGAATGGCGCTGACTTCATCAACAATCGGGCGCCCCAGTTTGTCGTAGGAGTAGCCGTGAATGATTCCAAGCTCGTCTTTCTTGGAGGTGACTTCCTGTTGACGATTGTATTTGTAAGAGACGTGGTCGCTTGTCGAACCGGAGCCAGTCGGGTAGACCTTCTGATAAACCAGACGCTTGCTGTTGAGATCGGAACCGGTTCCACCGCTCCCGGTGGTCACCCCGTAGATCCACTTTGTGATCTGGGTCCCGGTGGTGGAATTTTCGCACCGCATCTCCTTGAGCCAGCGGTCCGGGGTGTAATAGAAGTGGGTCGTGCGGATATCGGATTGCCCGGAGGAACTCGAACTGGAGGGAGACACATCATTTTCGACCACGCGGGTGAGGGTTCCCGATTTATCAAAAGTCTGGGTGGTGGTGATATTGGCGGGATCGGTCGTTTTGAGAACCTGCCCGACCGGGTTGTGAGTGAAGGAGGTCACCAGAATGACATCGCTGCGATTCGGAATTTTTTCCGCCCTGGTCCAGGTTGCGAGTCCATTGGTTCCGTAATTGGCAACCGCCTGGATGCGGCCAATGGCATCCGGGTAAATGGCCTGGTAAAAAACACGGGCCTTCGGATTGGTGTCGTGATCGTTCAGCGAGCCGGAGGAGGTGGTGGTATCATAGCGTTGCCGACGGGTCGTCGAGATGACATTCCCGGCCTTGTCCTGAAGACGTTCGGTCTGCTCCATGACCTTGCTGGTTGAAATCTGCGGGATGGATGAACCCGATCCCGATGAGGAGGAAGAGGAAGAGGAAGAGGAAGTCGGCGTTTCGTAGGCTTGCGAAGTCTTGGTGACCCAGCCGACCGCATTGTATTGCGTGGCGGTGTAGAGGTCGCTTCCGGAGGGTTGGTTCACCAGAACGCGTCCGGTGCGATCATACCAGATCCGGTCCCGCTGGGGATCGATGATCCCGCCAGCGGAGTTCACTCCGAAAACGTCCGTCCGGTATTTCCGGCCAAGCGAGTCGTAGAACATTTCACGATCCGCAGTGCGATTGCTGTAGGTCACCGAGGTGTGGTAGCGCTGGGCCTTGGTCACCAGATCGCGGTTGTCATACTCATACCGCTCGAAGAGGGCTTCGGTTCCTCCTCCGTCTTTCTCGACGACGATCTTCTGCTGATAACGCCGGTTGCGGAAGTCCGAAAGGTATTCGCGGACCCGCGCCTGGCTGGCGGTCGAACTGACAAACCGGGTGTCTTTGGTAAGGTTTCCGGCATCGTCATATTCCATTTCAAGGGTGGTGACGAAGTTGGTTCCGCTCGTGCCGGTGCCGATTTCTTCCCTGACCGGCCAGCCCATGCCGTTGTAGGTGATCCTGTCGGTGGTATCACCCGCGCAGGTGGTCTGGTTCTGGCGACCGGAACTGTCGTAGGCGAGCAAGCGGCGACCATAGGTGGTATCCACGGTTCCGTAGTCACTTGATGGGATCGAAAAGTAAGTCCACACCTGGTGTCTTTCGGAAGCAATTGTAAAGAGATCGATTTGCCAGCTTTCCCAAGTGGATCTCGGAAAAGTGGCACTGAAAGACGCGGTCCGGGACGGGACCGTTGATCCGGTATAGCGGGCCTGGATGGTCCAGTCCATGCGGTTGTCGGTGAGGCCGGAAGGAGTGGTGGGCCGGGCAATGGCGACATTTCCCTGGCGGATCGTGACCGCTCCCACCACGTGCTCGGTAGGCGACCCGGTGGCTTTCTGGTAGCCTCCGAAGCTCCAGCGTTCCGAAGTACGATCAAAGTAGTAGGTCCAACCGGCCGGGCGCACCGAGGTGGCCGTTCCGTTGATATCCAGCGTGATCGCAGGTTTGAGTTCGCGGATCTGTCGTCCGCGATGATCAAGCTGATAATCGGTCGTGAGTTGAAGTCCTCCCGTCCCGGCGTCTTCGGTCATGGTGTCCACCGTCCCGAAGACTTTGGAATACCCGTAGGTCGTGTCCACTCCGAGGGCATCGACCGATTTGGTCAGGAAGCCATCGGAGTCGTAATGCTTCTCCATCGTGCTGGCGGTTCCCGGACCATGTTCGGAAGTCGGTACCGCAGGAAGAGTCGTCGTCACCTTGCTCGGTTGCAGGGTGGAACCATGCCAGAGATAAGCGTAGGAAGTGGTCTCCGGCGACGATCCTCCGTTTGCAGCAAAGATGATCCGCGTGGCCACCACTCTCCTCGTGGCACCCCCCGCCGTTTTCGCGGTGTAGGTCATTTCACGGAGCTTGTTGATCGTCCCGCTCGCTCCTTCCCGGATCTGGACCGTTTGCAGAAGACCGTCGCCGTTGTAAACCCGCTCCGTCACAAGTCCCTTATTGGCGTGCAGGGTCACCAGGCCCGGCGAACTTTCATTGAAAGTCTTGACCGCCTTGGAATTCGCCGTGAGGACGAGACGGGCGGTGGTGGCATCGAACTTCTGGTAAAGCGGATACCAGGTCTTGGTATGATAGGGATCACCGACCGTCGGGTCGAGTTCGACCACCCGCTTGAGGATGACCTGCCCCACCATGTTGAGGTAGTAGGTTTTGGTCACGTCGCCCGGGCAGGTGATCGTGGTCTTGGTCAGCCATTGGTTGAAATTGGAAGCCGAAGATGAAGTCGCGTAAGCGAAGACGTAGGTGTATTTGCGTCCGTTGTGGTGGAGCTTGCTCACCCGGTTCTGGGAATCATACTCGTATTCCGTTCCGGCATAGGTCTGGAGAACGGCACTATCCGCCGATTCCGGTGTCGCGATACCGTTGTTGACCATCTGGCGGTAGACCGCCGGAGGGATCACAAACTTCAGACGCTTGCTCGAATCATAGTGGAAACACTCGGAGGATATAGGACTTCCCCATCCCGAGATGTCTTCATAAACCTTGATCGTTTCCAATAGATGAGTGCCGCCAACATTGACATAAGAATAGCTGGTTTTGAGAACCTGGGATTCGACTCCCTCTACCTTGACCTTATAGATGATGTCGGTGATCCGCCCGCTTGACCAAGTGTAAAGATATTCCCACCAGTTATTGGTATCAATCGTTGCCTTGACCGATGAGACCTCGCCACTTCCTCCGGAATAGCTGACAACCGCATTCTGGCCGCTTACATTTGAAAATCCCGTGAGAAGACCGTCGGCATCGAAAGTTTTTTTCGATCCGTCCGGACTGGTCAAAGTATAGGTTGCGCCACTCTTTGTCAGGATATCGCGCACGAAGTATTCCGCCTTGTAGGTGCCGGGCGTGGTCTCGATGAACAGGAGCGCCGAGTCGGGCGTGGTCCGGTAGATGATCTTTGCTCCCCCGTTCAAAATCTCCAGCCCCGCCATTGACGACGAGGCCCAGGATCCGTTGCTCCCCGATCCACCGCTCTGCGGCCGGTAGCTCACCGCCGTGCTGAATGGCAGGTTGAATCCCTGCGAAAAATCGACCGGCTTGGCCCCGACAACCGGCTGACCGTCCGAGGTATTCACCCCGCCGCCAGCACCGCCACCTCCTTCGGTCCCGGCACCGCCGGTATCCTCCCCGGAAAAGTCCGGGGATTCGCCGCTTTCGCCTCCCTCTCCGTCCTTGGGACATTCTTTCTTGGGAACCTGGACCGAAGACGACGAGGATGTGGATGAGCTTGACAGGGCAAATTAAGAGTTGGGGTTGGGGTATGGGAGAGGCTGGCTATGGGAAGCGGATTGGGGTTGTGGGATCGGTGCCTGCCGGAGCAGGCGTCAGTGACGATCCTCACCAAAAACAAAATACGCTGTTAAATCTTACGACAGTCCATTGGGTGTTTCGTTCAAAGTATTGTAAAATATCTCACTTTTTTCTTGAAATAGGCTCGTGACAACATCCCAAGCACTATGGGGTTGCACTCATTTGCGTCAACTTAAGAGGTGAATCCAAGTGTCTTCAAGGGGTTGGTGGCCTCGGTGCGCGTCCATTTTGAGGTGGCGGATGTCGGGATGATAGTTCCACATTTCCTCCATTCTGC
>Ga0075118_10002620_pt1 | contig 11148 bp, 12 predicted proteins | sample AntAceMetag02UKE_FD_69794 | JGI IMG/M metagenome (GOLD analysis project Ga0075118, IMG submission 69794) | Saline lake microbial communities from Ace Lake, Antarctica - Antarctic Ace Lake Metagenome 02UKE | ecosystem: Environmental > Aquatic > Non-marine Saline and Alkaline > Saline | place... | reverse complement strand
GTCGTGGCTGCCCTGCAAGCCGACGAAGATTAACTTCAGCCTGCTCCCGTTGCGCCACCAACGATAAAGGGACGAAGATGAAATCTACTTCGTCTCTTTTTTTTGGACCGCTGGCCGAAGCGCACCCGAGCCGCCGCCCGATCGGCGCATTCACTCTCATCGAGCTGCTGGTCGTGATTGCCGTGGTGGGCGTTCTCGCCGCGATCACGCTGAGTATCTCATCCGGTGCACGCGAACGCGCTGCGCGGGCCCGAGCCCAAGCCGAGCTGGCGGTGCTCGCCACGGCGCTGGAACGCTATCGAGGAGACTACGGTGCCTATCCTGAGGTCTCGATGGATCCGGTCGGTCTCCTTCGGGCCCTGCATGGGAATCTCCCTCCGGCAGGTGCGGCCGACACGCGGCGGCCCTTCATCACGCTAGCCGGACTCACGCTCGGCGAAGACGAAACGCAGCTCGTGGATCCTTGGGGCCAACCCTACCTCTACCAAGCCTATCGCTCCGGCGTGCGAATAGGTTTTCAGCTTTATTCAGCCGGCCCCGATGGGCTGCATGTGCCCCCAGCGGCCAACGGCGTGATAGACGAAAGTGCCCACGATAATTTGGACAACGTGAGCGCGACCCCCTAGACCAGTCGAATCATGACCACTCAGGCGTCGCATCGCGGATTTTCCCTCATCGAACTGCTGACCGTGATTGCAGTGCTCGGGATACTCGCGGCCATCATAATTCCCACCGTCAGCGGCGCGCGGGATTCGGCCAATCGCGCGGCGACCAAGGCCCAATTTAACCAGTGGGCGGCAGCGATGGAACTGTATCGACAGGAGTATGGATTCTACCCGGACATCGCGCTTAATGGTAAAGTAGACACCGAACGTTTTGCGGCCGAACTGACTGGGCAAACTTTGGCGGGAGATTCGGTGCGCGGCAGCACGAATTGGGGTAATCGGAAGGGACTATCATTCTACGCGTTGTCGGTGGGCGACTTGGATGAGGCTGGCGCCGAGCTGGTCGACCCCTTTGGTAATTTCGACATCGCAATGCGGGTCGATTCAAACCGAGACGGTCGTATTGATTCATCGGATACCGGTAGCTGGGTCGCGGTTGATGGCGCTGAGAGAGCAGGGCTTTCGCCCGTCGCCCTGCCGGAAGCCATCCCGACCAACGGCGTGCGGGCAGGGGTGGTATTTTACTCGGCGGGAAGAGGCCGCGACGAAACGGATTTAGTCCTAAGCTGGCGTTAATGAAACCCCCGGCGGCACCACCATACTCCTCGCGGCGAGGATTCACCCTCGTGGAACTTTTGGTGGTCATCGGGATCATGGCCGTAGTAGCGAGTATTGTAGGCATCGGACTGGGCCGCGGAGGCGAGGCGACGTCCTTGGCGGCGGCGCAGAATATGATGATGAGTCAGTTTGCCGCCACGCGCGCTCAGGCTGCGTTGCGCGGCGAAAACGCTGCTCTGGTCGTGATTGACGATGTCGGCGATCCCCACCGGTCACGGCGCTTGGTGGGCGTGGCCGTCGCGGACGAAGGACTCTGGCGGCTCGTATCCGACCCGGTGCAATTGCCCGGCAGCGTAGGGGTCTCGGATACGTTGACTGAGCAAAGCCTGTGGACGAATACCCTCGCCGTCGCGGTCGACCCCGGGGATGCCACGACTATTTGCTTGGCCGTCGAGATCGCGGCGAATGGAACGTTGGTCAAAGCCGGTGGTGGCGTGGTGTGGTTGAGCATCGGCCAGCTGAGCCCGACGGGCTGGCAGTCTGATAGGGCGAGCATGAAGCGGGGATTACGGGTGAGCCGTTACGGTGCGATCCAGATGATCGATGAACCCCTGACTGTCCCATGAGACCCGTCGCTGCCGGATTCTCGTTGGTGGAAGTCGTCGTCGCGGTCGGCGTCTTTGGGGCGGGCGCGGTGGCCGCCATAGCGCTCCTTTCGCAGACCACCAGCAGCGCGAGTGAGCGCCTAGAAAAGGCGGCAGCGGAACGCGTCGCAGAATCCTCCAAAGCGCTCCTTACGACCGCTAGCTGGGACGAGATAGTCGGTCGGATGACGACGGGCACGACGTGGCATGCCGATCGGTCCGGAACGCGGATCGACCTCGTCGATACCCTCGAGACCGGTGAACGATTTTTTGCCTTACAGTTGGTGAGAGACGAATCGCTTTTCCCGATAGGAACCGAGACCGCAGCGGCTCAGGCCGTGGGTTGGGTAGAGGTGCGCTGGCCGGTGCAGGATGCCAGCGGAAATTTGATTAGCGCCGCCAATCAAGATTCCCAGCAAACCCGATTGGTGCTGATGCGATGAGCCAGCGGCGATGCAAAGGTTTTTCATTGGTGGAGCTACTGGTGGCGGTTGGTATCACCGCCGTATTGGCGGCGGTGCTACTAGCACTCGTGGCGAGAACCATGACGCTCTGGGAACGCTCCGCCAGTGCCCTGACCTTAGAAAATGAAGCGGCCTTGATCCTAGATCATTTGGGGGCGGATATTGAGACCGCTTTTCGGGATGTCGCTCTGGATGACGCCGAGTGGATCGCCTTTACCGAAGACGGAGACAGCCTCGAAACCTTACGCTTGATGGTGGCGGCAGCGCCGACCGCTAGCGGAAGTAATCTGCCCAACACGCTCCGCGAGGTAACGTATCAAATGCAAACGACAACAGGGGGGGGCAATCTGTCACGGCTAGAGCGTTCGGCCGCAGCCACGCTGGCGGCGCGTTACGTCTGGGCGATCTGGCCAACGGTCCCCGCAGCAGAATTTTTGTTAGCGGAACGCATCGATCAATTGCGGATCACGTTTTGGGATGGAGCACGCCAGGAGCTCTTAGCAGTTACGCAGGATTCATGGCCAGTGCTAGCGCAAGTGCAGCTCATCCTGCTGACGCCGGATGGGGCGGCGCGACTGGAGGCCGTAAATGCAGGACGCAGTAACGAAGACGTTGCGCAGCTCAGAGCCGAGACGACGCGAACGTTTGTGCGTTGGGTGACCGTGGGGGGGCAAATTCGATGAGACGCAATGAAAGGGGGTTGGCCCTCTTGTTGGTGGTATCGTTGATGGCCTTGGTCACTTTGATCGTGGTGAGTCTCGCGGTGATCACGCGGATCGAGACCAGCGTAGGTCAGGTTCGGTCTGAGCAAAATCGAGCCCGAGAAAATGCCCTATTTGGATTGCGCAGTGCCTTGGGGCGTTTGCAGGAGGCAGCGGGACCCGATCGGCGCGTGACCGCCACCGCCGAGGCGACGGGCAGTATCTTAAATCCACACTGGGTCGGAGTATGGCGAACGGATCGTTCGGAACCTGCAACATGGCTGGTGAGCGGAGTTTCGCCCGATCCGAACAACCCGCTCGGCGAAACCCGGCAGACTGTTGAGTTGGTGAGCGGAGAATCATCGAGTGCTAGGCAGGTGCTCGTCCCGCTGGAGATCTTGTCCGATACCAATGGCAGCGAACAGGTGCGCGGAGGCTTTGCCTACTACGTGGCGGATCAAGGTTTGAAAGCCCAGCTGGCGGCTGCCGAACCCACTCCGACAATAGATGACTATTTCGGACAACGCCGACTATTAATGGGCGGAAGTCGAGCGTTGGGGTTTGGCGATACCGTCGGAATTGATAGCGCCGGAGTCGACTTTCAGGAGGGTTTGGGCGATGTGCTCGATTTGGAACAGATCCGGCTGCTCCAACCGGACAACGCCACCGACATTCGCGAGCGCTGGCACGACTACAGCGGGTGGAGCCGGGGACTTTTGGTTAACACGAGGGATGGGGGCTTAAAGACGGACTTATCCCTCGAGGGAGACCGCGCGATCCCCGGCCTCAGTCGATTTTCAGATCTGGCGACTCCGGCCCGCGCCGCCTCGCTTAGCCCGACCTATCCGATGCGCGCCGCGAGCACCGCCGCCGGCGAACTTTATGACGGTATCCATCCGATTGTTACGCAGATCGGGGTGCAGTTCAGCGTGCACACTATCAGCGCCACCTCTCGCACGTTGGAAACTCGGCTAAGGTTTTTTGTGGAGCTGGTGAATCCCTATACCGCGGCCCTCGAGCCGGAGGATCTCCGGTTAGTCGTCAGTGGCTTACCTGGGCAAATCGATATTGAGGCTCGCACTGCAGGAACGTCGAACGACCATGGCGTCGCGAACGTGAACCTAGAGGCTCTTTACGCGTTGCACCGCGATCCGGATGGACGCGCCGCGGTGGAATTCGACTTGCCGTTTGCCGCCAATCGGTGGGAGCCGGGGCGGTTGATTTCGTGGCGATTGCAATCGGGTAATACCATGGGTGAGTCGGCTAACCGAGAGATGGTTTTCGATGCTAGCACGCGCACCAGTTTCTGGCGAGAACGGCCGAATACCGGTCTGGATGGACCTGATGCGCTGGTCGGATCCAGTGAATTACGATTCACCGGCTCTGACGATTGGCAAATTCGATTCTCTCTCCAGCGATTGAACGGCGAAGAGCTCATGTCCGGAGAATTACCGGACTTTTTTCAAGTCGAGTCTGCCTGGTTGGACGCCAACTCGACGCTACCTGATTTTGGGGTAGAGGCACGACTGGTGGATCGCAACGAGTTTCAAGGTCCGTCGGGCCAATCGACTTGGCTGCGCGATGGTCTGGATGCTGACTTGCGCCGATTAATTCTCGCGGAGGCAATGTGGATTCCCAAAGTGGATCTCGAATCAGCCAGCTACAACGTGGCCTTCTCCTCCCCGAATTCAGGGGTCGAGGCGCGGCAGGTGTTTAATCGTGATCCGGTTGATCGCCCGTTTCTCAGTTTCTACCAACCGGCCTACAACAATGACGTCGCGCTCTTCGAGCTGCCACGACAAGCGTGGTTATCAGTCGGAGCCCTACAGCACCTGTCTTTTCCCGATGGCCCGATCTACAACGTGGGGAACTCATGGAGTCAGCGAAACGCGTGGTTCGACCAATTCTTCTTCTCGGGCCGCGAATCAGGAACTTTGGATTCCTCCTCTGCGCCGAGTCCCGTGCTGGAACGGATGGAGTCCGCAACCAACTTAGTGGATCCACTTTCAGCCCAGCAGTGGTGGGTGACGGGAGCCTTCAATGTTAATAGTGTGCGCCCGGCCGCTTGGGCCGCGTTATTGCGGGGGCTGGGAACGGGCGTTGGTGATCTGGCGATGAGCTACACGACCCATGCCGACGACACCGGCGAAGTGAATGGAAGCGATGCGGTTGTCTTGAATCGGCCCATGGCACGTTTCCCTCAATCGGCCGGTGAAACTTGGGAGATATCGCCGAATCCGGATAACTTTCAGGCGATCCTGCGGACCTATCGGCGGGGCGCCCGTTCGTTGTCGGATGGGCAAGTTACCGGTTTGGCTGACCTACTGGCCTCCAGCATCCAAGAGCGGATTGCCGCGATCGGACCCTATCGAAGTATCGCGGAGTTCCTGGCCCCGAATGGGAGTCGTTTTGCCGGGCGCAACGTGATCGAACACGCCATTGCTATCTACGACCAAAATGCCGCCGAGGCCGACCGGATTAACTGGGATCAGTATTTTCCCGATGCGCCAGTGCCGATCGATGAAGCGGCTCCGTCGTTTTTGACTTCTGCTGATTTCATGACTCCGTTGGCGCCGCAATTATCGGCCCGATCAGACACGTTTGTGATTCGAGCTTACGGAGAATCGGTGCCGGAAACCACCCGCGACGCTTACGGGGCTTCGGTGCCCCTCGGGCGGGCCTGGGTTGAGGCACTGGTGCAAAGGTTTCCCGACGGCGTAGATGCCTCCGACTATGTCCAATCCGATCCAGAGGATTGGCGGAGTCCGATACGGGACGAAAACTGGGGCCGCCGTTTTCGGGTGATTGCACTGCGGTGGCTAAGAGAGGAAGATCTATGACGATGGCGTGCTCACGAATGATCTTAATTTTGTCCCTGCTGGGCGGAGTAGCCACTCCCGTGATTGCGCAAGCGGCGGCATCGAGTGTGGCACGATTTGAATTTTCGGTGATGGCCACAGAGCGGATGCGCGACGTGGGATTCGCCCAACTCAAGCCCGAGATGGGCAGCAAACCACGCCCGGTAGCGGCCGATTACGAAATTATTCCCATGCGAATTTCTTCCCAGGGTCGCAGCGATCTTTACACTTACGAGGGCCCGTTACCGTTGCGAATAGTCGAGACCGCTCCGGCGGCAGAAGGTGAAGCGCTTCGGGCCGTGCGGATGTTGGGAGCATTTTCCCGAACTACCGTGCCCCCTCGGGCATTACTACTCTTGGCCCCTAGCCCCACGAAGGAAGGTGATCTAGCAGTGACGCTACTCGACGATTCCGCCGCAGGATTTCCGTCCCGTCATATGAGAGTGGTCAACCTGAGTGGCGTGACCGTCGCAGGTAGTTTGGGCGGGATCGAATTTACCACTACGGAAGCAAAACCGATTTTGGCGGCCCAAAGAGTAGAATCTAGCGTCAGCGTAGGTGTGGCCTATGAACGACGCGGAGTGCCCACCGTGGTATTTGATCAGTCGATACGGGTCGGCGAAAGCGAACGGGTAATGTTGGTCTTCCTACCACCTTTTCGTCCGGGGGCGGACGTGCGGGTGAGGGTAGTGCGAGACTCCGTGCGATCGATGGCGGTGGATGCGGAGGATTAGTCCGCGTCGAAGATTAGGCTTTCGACGATTCAGGCTGAGGTGCAGGTAACAATGAGCCGGAGTTCTGCGTCGGTGTCGTTGGGGACGAAGTGGCGTTCGCCCGACTTAATGACCACTGCGTCGCCGACGCTAATCCGGCGTTCATGGCCGGCCACATGAATCAGGTCCGGAGGGTAGTGGATTTTTTTTGTGAAACCTCCCACGCGGCGGAGTGATTCACTCCTTTTCATGATCGGTTGGGAAAGTGGTGCCAGAGGGCGGATTTGAACCGCCGACCAACGGCTTATGAGTCCGCGGCTCTACCACTGAGCTACTCTGGCATTGAGAGGGGCGGAGCGAAAGTTTCTGCTCGGCGATTGTCAAGCATCTGAGAGGCAGACAAGCGGACTTCGCTCATTATCCGTCATTCGAAGCCGAATGGGGACGAGTTGTTCAAGGGGAGCAGCGCCGTAAATCTTGTGACCGTCGTGGGGCGCTTCCACGCAACGCGGGTTCTTGCCGGGTAACCGTTGAGGTTCTCACTGCACGCCGCGTCGTGTAATTCAGCAAAGTAGCATTCGCGGTGCGCACCCTGCATTATTCCGGTTTGAGTAAATAGAGCATGTATTTTTTATACTTTTTGAAGTTCGCTCCGTTGCGTTGCCCGGTGAAGTGCTTGTTTTCTATTTTGTCTAATTTCTTTTTGAACTTCCATTTAAGGAATTTCGTGGTTCTGGGCGCTCTATCTTCGGCCAGTTCAAATACGGATTTCCAAACCGGGGCAAAAACATCATTGGAGAATTGGTGCACAATATCCATAGTGACCGAAGTTTCGGCGGTGATGTCACGCTCGTAGGCTACTGTTACCGGGAAGGTCACTAATTTTTCTTGCCAGTCTTTATACTTATGCCCACCTCCCAGCGGGCTTTTCCCGGGGGCGTCGGTTTTGAAGAAATCCGCTACGATGATACTGCCTCCCGGGTTGAGTAACTTCAACGCTCCCGGGATGGAATTATCCATAGGGATGTATTGAAAACTCTCGCTGAAAAGGATCAAATCATATTTTTTATCAATCGAAACTTCCTCAAACTTTTTTTGATGCACAATCGCTTTATCTCCGAGGAGTTTTCTCACTTGGGCCGTGAGGATATTTCCAGGCGATACACATTCGACCTCGTAGCCATCATTGATTAGCGACAAGGCCGTAGCACCGGAACCGCAGCCAACATCGAGAATGGATTTAGTGCCTGCAGGAATCTGGCTCTTGAGTAGCTTAGTATAGTTTTCTTGCGCCTGCTTTAAATCCGCTATTTCGGGTCTCAGTTCGTCCGTAAACAGCCCGTAATGTAAATGATCAGATTTAAAGAAAAATCTGAGTATCACCAAACCTAATTCAAGACCTACTTCTTTGGAATCAACTTTTTTTTCGCGAGCCATAGTAATTTGGGGGGGTGTTTATCTAACTTTATCGGTTACGATCAATGAGTCTAAAATGTTCTGCCACGGGTTGAGTAATGATTTCAGCTGGGTTGTCACCACCATTCAATTTTGCGATTTGAGATAATCTAAATCCTTCCGGCCCGCAAAGACTTACTCCACCGTTCCGGGCTCAGCGAGCACGGCTACAGTCGAGCCGAGCCCAAGGGCATTACGCGCTGGGGAATTTAGAACGTCTTCAGCAGCTCCCGGAGCTCCATTGCCGGATCGTCGTGATCTTGGTCAACGGCCAGCCACAAAGCCCCTTCTAGGAGGGATTTGGCCTCAGCTTTACGGCCGGTTTTGAGGAGGAGTTTGCCGAGGAGGATTCGCGGTAACATCCAGTCGGTCTTGGTCTCCACACAGGCGCGGTAGTGGGTCTCGGCCTCGGTGAGTTCTTCGGCGGCGTCCAGCGCCTGGGCTAGACTAAAAAGAAACAGCTCGTTGGTGGGTTGTTTGGCCACCAAGGCACGGAAGCGGGTGATGCGAGGAGTAGTCATGAGCGGAGGTTCAGAATTCGACGAGAACAGCGGTCGCGTTGTCGGGGGCACCGCGAGCATAGGCGAGTTCAATCAAGCCCGCGAGCCGCTCGTGAATCGGAGCTTCCCCCACGAGCACGTCAACGATTTCGGCTTCGCTGATCACCCGCGTGATGCCGTCCGTGACAAACAAGACGCGATCATCGGGCTTCAGCGACTCAGTCAGAAAATCGGGATTCAGCCCGCCGGACTGCCCGAGGCACCGCGCCAGTGCCAGCCGCCAGCGCTCGGGCGGGGCGGGTTTGGCGGGGTTGAGTTTGGCTTCGTTTTCGGCCGAGTGATCCGTGGTCAAGCATCTCGCCTGACCGCCGCGAATGAGAAGGCAGCGGGAGTCGCCGATATGCGCGATGAGCAATTGATCATCAACCACAGTTCCCAGGGTTAAGGTGCTCGCGATGCCCAGACGACCACCGACGGATTTTCCAGTGGTCACGACGGCAGCGTTGACGGCCTCGACGATAGGTCGCCAGTCCGGGGCGGTCTTGATATCGGCTAAGGCAAACGTCGCCGTGGCTGTGCTCACGGCCGCTCGGGCCGCTCGGGCGCCAGCCGGAAGGCCGCCGACGCCATCGGCCACGCCAAACAAGGCCAGACCGGCGTCGCACAGGAAGCGGTCCTCGTTCTGTCGACGTAACAAACCGAGGTCAGTGATGGCTGCAGCGTGAAAGGACAACGAGGTCGGCACGTGACTACTCTTAGCGCGCGCCCTCGGGGCAGCAAGACTCCGTCGTACTAGACGAACGGCTCGAAACGCATTTCGCGATTTTGACGATCTATTCGCACCACGTCCGGATCGGGCAGAGTAGCGAGGAACCAACGACCGTAGGGTTTTTGCACGATGCGCGAATCGAGAATCGTGACGACGCCTTGATCGGCATGGGTGCGGATGAGCCGACCCACGCCTTGGCGAAACTTTACCAGCGCATCGGGCAGCGTGAGTTCGCTGAACGGATTGCCGCCGCGGTTGCGAATCCACTCGGTGCGCGCCTCCGGGATCGGGTGGGTCGGCACCTCGAAAGGCAGGCGGGTAATAATCACCTGCGAGAGGGCATCGCCCGGGACATCGATGCCGGTCCAAAAACTATCGGTGCCAAACAAAACGGCATTGCCGGCTTCGCGCATCTTGTCGGCCAAGGCGGTGCGAGACAGCTCACCGCCTTGCCGCAGCAGTGGGCGACCGGCGGCCAGATAATCGGACTCCAGGGCAGCCGCCACGTGACGTAAATCTTGATAGCTGGTGAAGAGCACCAACGAACCCCCATCGGTCGCAAGCGTGCAAAATCGCACGTAGTCCACGAGCGCATCGAGATCGAGACGGGCGCGATCACGGGTCGGCGCAGGAATATCGGTGGCGACGAAGGCCCGAAAATTGCGGCCAAAATCGAAGGGCGATTCTTCGATGGCGCTCGTGACCTTCTCCGCCCCGATGCGCGCTTTGAAGGCCTCCATGCGACCGGCGAGGGCGAGGGTCGCGCTGGTGCAGACCACGGACGTGCCACATTCGAGGAGCTCTTGCCGAATGAAGGCAGAGATATCGATCGGGGCGGTCCGCAGCGTGACGATTTGTTGGTGGCGACCGGAGCGTTCGAGCCAATAAACCTGTTTGTCGGGTTCGGCGACGGTGAGGAATTGGGTGATTGAAAGGCGGTAGGTGGCGACGCGCTGAGCCTGTTGCAAAAGCTCATCGCGCTCGCGGCCGTCTTCGAATTGATCGGCGCGCCGCCGGATGATTTTGTGCAGCGCCTCCAGCGGCTCGTCCATAATCGGCTCGGCAAACCCGGTATCGCGCACGCGCACGATGGATTGTTTGGTGAGCAAACTCTCTTGGAGGAACGAGAAGAACAGCTTGGCGGCATCGAGGGCATCTTGCACGAACTGCCGATCACCGGGCGCGCCGTGTTTGACCAACAGGCCCCGCTTGGTGCGCGGGTTGTAGAGATACTTGAGCATCCGGTCGGTACCGTAGGAACTGAGGTTCAGGCCGCAGTGTTCGGTCGCCACGGCGGGCACGGTGTGGGCCTCGTCGAGCACTAGAAAATCGTCGGGCCAGAGGACGCCGCGGGCCCCGCTGTTTTCGCCGGCGCCCGCCGCGATGAGGGCGAACAGCAGCGAGTGATTTACGATGACCACATGCGCATCCTTCACGCGGGCGCGGGCTTTTTGATAAAAACAGGACTCGTGGTGGCAGTATTTGCGGGAGCACGAAGACGAGTCGGCATTGACCAGATCCCATACCTCGTAGGCGGGCGGCGGGGAAAGCTCGTGGCGCAAGCCGTGCGCGGAGCCCTCGGCCCATTGTGCGATGCGTTGGAGTTCCGTGTGCTCGCTGGTGGGAATGAGTTCCTGCTTGTCACGTAGGGCTTGGGCCAGGCGGGTGGTGCAGAGGTAGTTGCCTTTGCCCACCAAAACGGTGGAGCGGAAGTCCGCATAGGAAGTTAGGGCTTCATGCGCGGAGAAGACCTTGCGACAGAGCGGCAGGTCTTTGCGATCGAGCTGTTCCTGCAACGCGATCGTATGCGTCGAGACAATG
>Ga0075118_10002612_pt1 | contig 11170 bp, 11 predicted proteins | sample AntAceMetag02UKE_FD_69794 | JGI IMG/M metagenome (GOLD analysis project Ga0075118, IMG submission 69794) | Saline lake microbial communities from Ace Lake, Antarctica - Antarctic Ace Lake Metagenome 02UKE | ecosystem: Environmental > Aquatic > Non-marine Saline and Alkaline > Saline | place... | reverse complement strand
CGAAGGCCCCGTCCTTGTTGAAGCAGTGACTTACCGTATCCGGGGGCACTACGTCGGCGATCCTGAGGCAACTTATCGCGATCCCGCGGAAGTCGAAGCTGCGCGGGAAAAGGAACCTCTGAAGCGCGCGAGGGAAAAACTGATGGAGGGTGGCGTGGAAGCCGCCGAGCTGGAATCCATGGAGAAGGCGATCAATGAAAAGTTGGCCGTTCTTGAAGAATGGGCCCTCAAACAGGAATTTCCCACTCTGGCGAATGCCATCGATCATGTGGGCATCGCTCTCGAGAACGCTCCGGAAGTGCAGAGGCCACAGTCGCTAGTGCTCTGAGTGCCGATATTACGGATATAAAAACAACACAGAGTTTAATTTATAAAACAAAAAAATCCTATGCCAAGAGTTACATTTGGAGAAGCCATCCGACAGGCCTACGAGGAAGAAATGACCCGGGACAAAAACGTCTGCTTGATCGGCGAAGACGTCGGGCGTTGGGGTAGCCTTTACCGTTCGTCTCGAGGCCTGCTCGAGAAGTTCGGAACGGATCAAATTAAAGATACCCCCATTTCGGAAGCAGCGATCGCCGGTTGCGGAATCGGCGCGGCTGTGATGGGGATGCGGCCAATTGTGGAGATTATGTACATCGATTTTATCTCGATTTCGATGGATCAGATTGTGAACCATGCTGCTAAGTGGCGCCAACTTTCGAACGGCAAGATTAAGCTACCACTGGTTTTCAAGACCCAGGGCGGTGCCGGGCGACGCAATTCTTCGCAGCATTCGCAAAGTCTTGAGAGTTGGTTTACCTATATGCCTGGTCTCATCACCGTGATGCCGTCGTCCCCTTATGATGTGAAGGGGTTGCTTAAGTCCGCTATCCGGAACGACAACCCGGTTATATTCATCGAGCACAAGTCGCTCTATTTCGCCAAGGAAGAGGTGCCGGAAGAGGAGTATCTGATTCCTCTCGGAAAGGCCGCCGTCAAACACGAAGGTGAGCACATTACGATCATCGCGACCTCTTGGATGGTCTCCTTCGCTCTCAAGGCGGCCGAGCAGCTTAAAGAGAAGGGTATCTCTTGCGAGGTCATTGACCCGCGCACCCTGTGGCCCTTGGACAAGGAAACGATCATCAATTCGGTCAAGAAGACCGGACGTTGTATGGTCGTAACCGAAGCTTCTGCGGAAAGCGGCTGGAGCGCCGAAGCTTCGTCGGTGGTGCACGAAGCCTGCTTTGGGTTCTTGAAGCAGCCTGTTAAACGGCATTGCGGCATGCGGACCGGCATGCCCTACGGCCCGACTCTGGAAATGCAATGCATTCCGAGTCAGGAATCGATTGTCGGAGCGGTTCAGGACCTCTTGGCTTTGGATGCGTCTGCTAGCTAATAATGAATCCTTTACTCTCAACTTCGGTCTTTTTGGCATCGAGATGGACCGAGAGTGGGCAATGACAATCACAACTCAAATAGAATAAGAAATGACAACGGAATTTAAAATGCCAATGCTCGGTGAAGTGATGGAAGAAGGTCGTATCGTCGCTTGGCTCAAAAAAGAAGGCGACAGCGTGGAACGGGGCGAAAACCTCCTAGAGGTTGAGACCGACAAGGCTGTAATGGAGGTGGAGTCCACCGTTACCGGCGTTTTGAAAAAGATTCTCGCTCCCGAAGGGGAAACGGTGCCGGTGAATGGGCTTCTAGCGCTGATCGAATGAGTTCGAAAAGTATTTTAAAATGTATTTCTTTCTGAAGACATATGAAGCAATCAGCAAAGAAACAGGATGAAAATAATGTCCGAAAAACCTTAGTTCAAGTCGCACGACTTTACTATGAAGAAAACCTGTCGCAGCAGGAGATCGCCGATCGTCTCGAAGTATCGCGTTCGCTGATTGCTCAGTACATTCAACGTGCCAGAGATGCAGGTATTATTCGCATGCAGATTGTCGATCAGGACGATTCTTGCGCGGATCTAGCACTCAAATTACAGAAGGAGACGGGGGTGCAACATGTGAAGGTGGTTCCTAATCCGCATGTCTCGCAAGAGTTGGCCCTTCGCGCCGTGGCTGTGGTGGCGGCTGAATTTCTGTCGGACCATCTGAGGGAAGGCGATCAGTTCGGCTTGGCGTGGGGACGGACGAACAGCATGGTGGTAGATCTGTTGAAGCCTCTGCACACCCGCGGCATCGATGTTCTTCCCCTCATGGGAGAGTGTGGGCTTTCGGGAATGCATAGCCAGATGAACCAGCTCGTGGTGCGGGCTGCTGAGCGTCTCCACGCTACCCCGCATTTCCTTTCGTTACCTATGGCGCTGAGCACGTCCGAGCTGCGTGATGCTCTCATGCAAGAAGTCGGCATTCGCGATGTCATTGATCGGTGGGACCGGATCAATCTCGCTTGCTTGGGGGTAGGAGTGGTTCCTCCCGTTCCTGGCATGGTCGTTTATATCGGCGAGGAGCATCTGCCGCGACTGGTTGAAGCCGGAGCGATTGGCGATATGTGCGGGATCTATTTTGACCGGGAAGGGCAGATTATCGAGAGTGGGCTCGAAAACCGGATGATCGCCGCCACCGTTGAGCAACTCAAGGAAATCGATTGCCTCGCAGTCGTGGCTTGCGGGACGGACAAAGCTGACGCCGTTTTAGGGGCGGTGCGGACCGGTTTGGTGTCCACTCTTTTCATCGATCAATCTATGGCCGAAAAAATCCTGGCCGGGCTTGCGGCGTCCGGCCGACCGAAAATAGGGGCTCGAAAGTAACCGTGAAACCGTGCTTCATAGGGGTCGACTTTGGCAAAACCAATATGCGTTTCGCCATCGCCGAGGATCAGCCCAAACTCACCTATTTCACGAAGCGACCTTATGCGCGTGGTTCTCAGGAGGAGATGATGCAGCAGGTGTTTAATGGTATCGATGAGGCTTTGGCCAAAGCGGGTTACGACCGGAACGACATTATGGGAATCGGCATAGACGTGCCGGCAGTGATTAATCGCGAGACCGGCTCGATCATCTGGGGTCCTGATTGGGATTTCATGACGGGCGCCTCATTGACCCAGCCCATTGCGGACCGCTACAACGTTCCGGTAGTGGCGGATGTGGATACGGTGACCGCCACTTGGGGCGAACAATGGGCCGGATGGGGAAAAACCTGTGATCGTTTCGCCGTCCTGACTTGGGGCACTGGCCTGGGCGCCGGGCTGGTGATCGATGGGGAGACGCAGGAGTATGCGGAGAATCTTTTCCCTGAATTTGGGCATTCCCGAGTGAGCGATGACGACTGGCCGTGCAAGTGCGGCGCCAGCGGATGCGTGGATGCGATGGTCTGTGGAGGTGGCATCGCGAAGCACGGTCGCTTGGCCGTCCAGCAAGGCGAGCGAACCATTCTTAGAGAATTGTGCGGCGATGACGCTGAGCAAGTGACCTCGCCGATGGTGTTCGAGGCGGCCGAAGGGGGCGACGAAGTGGCGATCGCCATCTTGAAGCGCGTAGCGGACCTGCTCGGTAGGCTTTGCAGCAATCTCGTCTTAACCCTACAACCAGAAAAAATCGTAATCGTGGGCGGCCTGGCTGAGCGGTGTGATTGGGTGCTGGGTGCGATCAATCAGACGATGAACGATAATTGCTGGCTGCTGTTCAAGAAGCTGACGGAATGCGAAGTGGTCGCTTCCGAACTCGGCGACACGGTGGGTGCGCTGGGGGCGATCTATAAAGTGCGAAGGAAGATTGAAACACCTGAATTGAAGGAAACTATTCGATGAATATTTATACGAAATTGACCGTGCTTGCCTTGGCTACAGGCCTATTGTTTGGCTGCAGTAACAAGGAACCGAGTGATCCGAATGGGGTTAAGACACTCACATTAGGCCTATCCTATGACTCCTTGGAATCGGCATGGCTGGTGGTGAACCACTCAACCGTAATAGCAGAGGCGGAAAAAAGGGGGGCGAAGATTATCTCCGTTATGGCGGAGGGCGATGCCGCCAAACAAAATGTTCAGATCGAGAATCTGATCGCGCGACAGGTTGATGCAATTCTTTGCTTCCCGAAGGACAGTTCTGCTATCGTAAAATCGATAAAGTTATGCAAAGCAGCAGGGGTGCCAATCGTCATGATTAATCGATCGGTATCCGGAGATATCCTCCCCGATGTTCAGGTGATTGCGAACAACAAAGCAATGGGGCGGAAAGTGATGGACGCATTTGCGGATATCGCCCGACGCGAAGGTAAAACCTATAAGGCGATCCTGCTCATCGGAAACTTGAGCGACGAGAATGCTGCGCTCCGCAAGGCCGGTCACCACGAGGGGTTTGCGAAAAATTCGGACGTATTCGAGCTGCTGGCGGAGGTTCCGACCGAATGGAATTTGGATACGGCTTTGAAGGGGCTGCAGAATGCCTTGCAGGCCAATCCCGACGCGAATTTGATCGTCACGCCGTCCGACTACCTGTGGCCGCCCATCAGATCGGTGTTGGAGCAAAACGGGCGTTGGTCGAAAATTGGAGAGCCTAAACATTTTCCCGTAGTCAGTTTTGATGGAGATGAAGTGGGAATGCAGTATTTGAAAGATGGTTACAATTGGGCGGACGCTGCCCAAGACGCTTACTTGGAGGCTCGGCTCGCGGTGGATTGGGCTTTCAAGCTTATTGAAGGGGAAAAGCCCACTAGCAATATTGTCTACGATGAAGGGCAAATTGTGACCGTCGATAACTTTGCGGAGATAGCGCCCGATGTCTGGAGCTACTCTTTGTTGAAGTAGTCGAGTTATTGCTGCGACTAAATAGCTTGCCGAACGATGGACCCCAATCGCGTGGACACCCCTTTGAAGAATAAGATAATTGGCGTATTGCGTGATATGCCGATATTGCCGCTGCTGATCATTTCGTTCGTTCTGGCGGCGTGCTTTGTGCCGCATTTCTTCACTTTATATAATCTGAAGAACTACCTCTTACAGTCGGCGGACTTGCTCATCATATCCTGCGGGTTGACCTTCGTGGTGCTAAATGGAGGAATCGATTTTTCGGTGACCTCCGTCATGGCGCTGGGGAGCGTGGTCGGCGCCTATATCATGGCCTTATCTCCCTTGGCGGCCACGCCAGCTGTGTCCATACCCGTGGCGATTCTCGTCATGATGGGCATCGGTGTCCTGGTGGGCTTCGTTAATGGTCTGTCGGTAGTAAAATTGAAAATGCCTTCTTTCGTGGCCACTTTGGCGACGCAGTTGATCGTCCTAGGCCTAGCGGTTCAGTTCGCCAGCACGGTCAGCGGCACTTCGTCCATTTCCGGTTTGCCGGAAGCCTTCTTTATTCTGGGGGGCGAAGGGAAGTTCTTTCTTGTTCCCGTAGTGATCGCCTTTTCGATGTGGTTGTTTTCCCACTGGTTGCTCACCCGGACTCTCTTCGGTAAACGCGTGTATGCGGTTGGGGTGAATCCACTGACTTCCTTTATATCCGGTATTCCCGTAAAGAAAACGATTCTGACGCTGATGGTGATTTCCGGATTATTTGCGGGGGTCGCATGCGTCATCGCAACCGCTAGAAATCAAGTGGGAATGTCGTCACTTGGCGATAAGATGTTTCTCACCACGATAGCCAGCGTCATTGTCGGAGGGACCAGTACCGCAGGAGGATTTGGGGGCGTAAACAAAACGCTCTTGGGAGTCTTGTTTATCACCCTGCTCAACAATGCCATGAATCTATTGGGAGTGGGTTGGTACATCATTATGATTACCCTCGGGGGTTTGATTATCGCCTCCGCTATGACTTCTTACCTGCTAAACAGGCAGCGCGGAAATAACGCTTAAGAGGGATGACTACTTTGTCAGATCCCTTGCTTAAAATAAGCCAAGTTCGGAAGAGCTTCACCGGCGTTCAAGTCCTGCACGGACTCAACTTCGATCTAAAGAGGGGAGAGGTATTGGGGCTCGTTGGTGAAAACGGGGCAGGGAAGTCGACCCTCATGAATATCGTGGGCGGCGTGCTTCCCATGGATTCCGGAACTATGGAACTGGCGGGCGAATCGTATCTTCCCTTAAGTCCTTTATGCGCTACGGAAAGGGGGGTCGCCTTCGTCCATCAAGAACTGAATCTGTTTACGAATTTAAGCGTAGCGGAGAATTTGTTTATCGATGGGTTTCCGAAAAATCGATTTGGCGCCATTGATCGCAAAGAGATCAGCCGAAGAACGCGGGAGTGTATCGACCAGTTTTCTTTGCCGGTAGAACCGGACACGGAGATTGAAGCGCTTTCAGCGGGCATTCGCCAGATGGTGGAAATCGCGAAAGGCTTGTTGAAGAATGCCCGTATCATGATCTTCGATGAGCCGACGACTTCTCTTTCCAAAAGAGAAAAGGAAGATCTCTTCAAGAATATCGAAGACCTTAGGGCCAAAGGGATATCCATCATCTATATTTCTCACATCTTGGAAGATGTCTTTCGGGTCTGCGATCGCATCACGGTTCTGCGGGATGGTCGGATTATTGAAACCAAAGCAACTTCTAAGTTTTCCGAAAAAGAGCTTATAAAATGCATGGTGGGACGCGAAATGACTCAGGTCTTCCCGACGATTCAAAAGGAGATTGGAAAGACGGTGCTTTTGGAGGCCAAGAACGTAAGCTCCGGGTCCAGGGTGAAGGGGATTTCTTTGCAACTCATCGAGGGAGAGATTGTAGGAATGTATGGTTTGATGGGGGCGGGAAGAACGGACCTAGCTCAGGTAATGTTTGGCGTAGAACCGATGGAAGAGGGTGAAATCGTAATCCATTCCTGTCCGCATAAACGGCTAAATCCTCGAATGTGTATCAATGAGGGAATGGCGTTTATTACCGAGGACCGCCGTCAGGAAGGATTGCTGATGACGAAACCCGTGGGAGAGAATTTGGGTCTGGTCAAGTTGCCCCACCTGCTGAATCGGTTCGGGGTGGTGAAGAGCGAGGAACTCGATCGAGAGAACCGGAAAGCGATTGAGGATCTTCGGATAAAAGTAACCGACTATCAGCATCAATTGGCGAACACGCTTTCCGGGGGAAATCAGCAAAAGATTGTTTTCGGGAAATGGGTAATGAATAGACCGAAAATATTCATACTCGATGAACCGACCCGGGGCGTCGACGTGGGGGCTAAATTCGAGATTTATTCCATTATCGCCAATTTGGCGAAGCAGGGATCGGCGGTGTTATTAATATCGTCGGAAATCGAAGAGCTTATCGGCACCTGCGACCGTATTATGGTGATGAGAAACGGACGCATCGTGGGACAGTCGCTGAAAGCAGAATTCGATCAAGAGAAGATTCTGGAAATGGCCTTGCAGGGGGAAAGTTGAACTTATGGACCTTCTAAAGAATGCCCAATGGGGCGAGTGTCTGTCATGGATGACTCGATACGGGGTATTTGTCGTTTTGGTTATGCTGGTCGTCGTATTTTCGCTGGCCAGTGAGCGATTCTTTACGATTGAGAACGGGTTGCTGATTCTACAGCAGGCGTCTCCGATGGGGATCGCGGTGGTGGGAATGGTATTCGTTTTACTCGTAGTAGGAATCGATATTTCCGTGGGGCGCAGCATGTTTTTCATTGCTACGTTGGTCGGCTTTTCGATCACGAAATGGGGGATCATACCTGAAGCCTATTTCTCCGATATGAGAGGGCCTTGCCTGACGCTGGGCCTCGTCCTCATCTTAGGCAGCGCGGTGGGATTCATTAATGGGTTTCTGGTGACGCGACTTCGTATCCTTCCGTTTATCGTGACCCTGGCGACGGGAAGTATCCTCAGAGGATTCGGACTTCACCTTTCTGGGTCGGCCTCAATCAATGTTTCGCCCCTTGGGGCACTATCGAATGGCCGGGTCGGACCCATTCCGAATGTCCTGATTATTTTTGTCTTGGTTCTGATTGTATTCGATTTCGTGTTGCGCCACACGACCTATGGTCGGCACTTGATGGCGATAGGTAATTCCCCGAGGAACGCCGAACGGGCGGGTATTCGGGCCAATCGTAATATCATCATCGCCTACATCATCTGCGGCGGCCTAGGAGCACTCGGCGGCATCCTGTCGGCGGGACAAATTGGCAGTGTCGCCGCTAGCTTCGGTGAGGGAAATGAATTCATCGTCATTTCTGCCGCAGTATTGGGTGGGACCAGTCTGTTTGGGGGGAAGGGAAATATAATGCCGGGAGCGATTGTCGGTATCATTCTCATCACTACGATAATGAATGGTTTGGCGATGATGAATGCGTCACCCTTCGTCTATACCATCGTTAGGGGTGTTATTATCTTTTTTGCCATCGCGCTCGACTCAATGCAGCGCAGAGGCGAACTGCGCTAACGGTCTGATTTTCAACAAAATTGAGCGAGAAATTATAGAATTATGAAGAATAGTAAACCAAAGTGGCTGCGGGCCAAAATTTCGGCTGGGGATGGTTATAATAAAACGCGCGAGATTGTGGATACTCATTCCTTGCACACGGTGTGCGAGAGTGCTCGTTGTCCCAATATAGGGGAATGCTGGTCGCGTGGTACGGCGACAATGATGATTCTGGGGGAAGTTTGCACGCGCTCCTGTACCTTCTGCGCTATTCAGACCGGTCGCCCCTCAGAGCTCGACCTTGGCGAACCGGCTAGAGTAGCCGAGTCTATTGCGCAAATGAATCTGAAGTATGTGGTGATCACTTCGGTGGCGCGGGATGATTTGCAGGATGGCGGAGCTTCGGTCTGGGCGTCGACGATACGCGCCGTTCATCACCGTATTCCGGAATGCGCCGTGGAAGTTCTCCCGGCTGATTTCCGCGGCAATCAGGAGCATCTCGACGTGTTACTAGACGCGTGCCCAGATATTTTGAACCATAACATGGAAACGGTGAAACGCCTTCAGAAACCAATCCGTAAAACCGCCCGGTATGACCGTTCTCTTTGGGTTCTGGAACATGCCAAATCACGAGGATTCATTACGAAGTCCGGCATCATGCTCGGCATTGGCGAGAAAGATAATGAGATCAAGGAACTCATGAACGATCTACGCGGGGTAGGGGTGGATATTCTCACCATAGGACAATACCTGCAACCGACCAAGAAGCATGAACCCATCGATCGCTGGGTGAGCCCAGAGGCATTCCAGCGCTGGAAGGACTATGCTCTCGGGGTTGGATTTGGCGTCTGCGAATCTGGCCCGCTAGTGCGGTCCTCCTACCATGCCGATGAGCAAGCTTACGAATTCGACGTACTCGCGCGCCGCCATGAAACCTTGGCCAAGCGGGAAGAAGTAAATGCATGCAACTGACGATTGATGGGGGATTTTAAGTTGTATACATTAAATTAATACAAAACTTAAAATTTCTATCATAACACCGTCCGTCGGTTTGCTCACTTCAAGGGGTGAGCTGAAACCTTACCCAACCCAATCATCCTCTGATCATCAATTCCGCAGTTGCCCGAGGCGATTGGCGAGGGGGATGGAAGGGAGCAATAAGAAGCAGAATAAATGACAACACTAGAAACACTAAGAGAGCTAAATCCGGCCCGGAAAATACAAGCCGCCACGGATGCTGATTTTTCCAAATATGGTGAGTTGGTTACCGGGTTTAATTTTTCCTCCGCACTTGATTGGCTGGAAAATCACAGCCCAATCCCGGAAGAAGGGAATTGTTATATTCCCGGGGAACCCCAGCTGGAAAAACTTGAAATAAAACAATCTCTTGAACGTGATTTTTTTGGGGGAATGCCGTGCCAAATCGGTTATTGTAACGGAAGAAATACCTTACTCAACGGACTCGAGTACCACAAATGTTCCGAACTGTTGGTTGCAGGTACAGATTTGGTATTATTCTTGGCCCAACGGCAGGAGTTGTCGGACCACCATATCAGCTCAGACCACGTCAAAAGTTTTTACCTAGCGAAGGGCGACGCGGTAGAGCTCTATGCCACCACCCTTCACTATGTGCCCTGTAGGGTCTCGGAAGCGTACTTTCGCACCCTGATCATTCTCCCTGAAGGGACCAACCTACCTTTCGGTGACGCTAGGGGAAAAATATTACGCTCTCGGAATAAGTGGTTTATAGCGCACGAAGATGCTGCCGTTCAACGGGCCAAAGGTGCCGTGGTGGGAATCAGGGGCGAAAATTTGACGATTAAGATATGAAAAGTTTCCTTTCGAATTCCGTTTTTAAGCTCAGCGTCAATCATCGAGGCGCCGAGCTTAGTAGTCTCAAGGATTTGGGGGGCATTGAATACATGTGGCAGGGGGATGCTGCTATCTGGCCGCGACAGTCGCCTCATCTTTTTCCGATTGTGGGCCGATTGAGGGATGACCGCTACACGCTTAACGGCCAAAGCTATCAGCTATCTCACCATGGCTTTGTCCGCGATATGGAGTTCGAATTGATTTCTGAAGGAGAAACCGGACGCGGACTTCGCTTTCAATTGGTGGCCACAGCAGAGAGCCGATTAAAGTATCCCTTTGATTTCGCTTTGGTCGTTTCCTATCGACTACAGTAAAATTGCCTCACGGTTGAATATGAGGTCCACAATCGTAATGATACGATCCTGCCATTTTCACTCGGTGCTCACCCAGCCTTTGCGTTGTCCTGGGGAAAAGAAAATATCATCGAAGACTATTATCTCGAGTTTGATAGAGACTATGATCTGCAAAGCAATATCCTGAATGATGACACTTTGCTGACTTCTGAAACCGCGACTGTTCTCAATCGGTCGAAGAGAGTGCCGATAACCCAAACGCTCTTTGCGCGGAATTCACTAAACATCTTAAAACATCAGTGTCGAAAAGTGAGTCTCTGCTCAAAAACGATCAATAAACGGTTGACCGTCGAGCTTTCGGATTTTCCGCAGCTGGGCCTTTGGTCGAAACCGGGGGCAGCCTATATAGAGCCTGTCCCAAAAACTGGGATTTGCTGATCTGCAATCGATCCAGTCGCCACCGAGAGCGGTCCGGGGGCTTGGTCGGGGTGATTAACGTGGCCAAGAACATGCGAGGAGGTGATTCGGGTAGATTTTGGTCGTTTTCATCGACAATCGGTCGCGGCAAAGCTGCCGAGCTCTGGTAGATCAGTGGTGTTCTGCGCGTGTTGTAGTCGACGGCGGCTACGCCGCCTGGCGGGTGGTTCGCGCTTGGGCGAGCAGGCGGGCCAGCAGCCAAAGATTGTGGCCGAGCACGCTCCAGGCCACGGCGCGTTCGCGGCT
>Ga0075118_10002604_pt1 | contig 11197 bp, 11 predicted proteins | sample AntAceMetag02UKE_FD_69794 | JGI IMG/M metagenome (GOLD analysis project Ga0075118, IMG submission 69794) | Saline lake microbial communities from Ace Lake, Antarctica - Antarctic Ace Lake Metagenome 02UKE | ecosystem: Environmental > Aquatic > Non-marine Saline and Alkaline > Saline | place... | reverse complement strand
TGCCGAACTGGAAGAGCTTGCCCCAAGTGCCGGTACCGGTGTCGGTATACCAGGTTTCGATGGTGACGCCGCTGGCTCCGTGGGTCGCGCCGATAGCGAGGGGAGAGGTGAATCCCATGTGGTTGCCGCCCGTGCTGGCGCCGGTGCCGGGAAGGACGAGATTCCCCGCGCTAACGGTAGCTCCGTTATTGAGGGTGCCGGTGTTTGCGCCGATGGAATCGGTGGTATCGGTGTCGAAGGACCAACGGTTGGCGAGAGTTGCCGCACTTGTGAGGCTGAGGGAGCCGCACGAGGCGAGTGTGAGGAGGATGAGTGTTTTCATTGTCTGTGGTGGCTGAGGACGCTTCGTCCCTTCGTCATCTGGTCAGTATGAAATAGTTGGGGCGTGCTGTCAATTTTGCAGATGTCGAGTGGTTTTTGGTTAAATTATTCTAAGTGAGAGAGTTAGCGTCTTATGAGTTTTGACTCATTGGTTCTTTTTGTGCCAATGATGGAAACATTTGCGCGGGGGCTGCAGTGGGAATGACAATGGCAGGAGGGTTTGGCAGGAGTTCGGAGAATGTAGATTGAAGAGGGAGGGTTTCTCGCTTATGGGAATCCTTGTGAAAATGATGATGGGTTTCTTAAGGTCGATGGTGAAGGGGAGATGGTTCGTCATATTGATGATCGTGGCGGGGTGTTCTTCCGAGAAGGAGGTCGCGGCGGAGGTGCGCGAGGAGGAGGTTTCGGGAGATGCCGCTTATCAAAAGATGGTGGCGACGGAAGAGGTTGTGGGCGAGTTGGTCGGTCCGGTGGCTCGCCTGAAACGGGCAATCGCGAATCTTTCTGTGGGTTGGGATGAGGCCCTTTTTACGGAGAGTGCAGTGGTGGTGGATTTGCTGAGGAGGCCGGGAAAAGATGAGGTGAAGTCGTCGCTACTTCGCCACGATGAGTGGGTCGTGGCTCAGAACGAGGTGGTGCTGAAGGAGGATGAGAAAGGTTTGTGGAAATCGCTTTTTCAAGAGGTGCATGCCTTTGAGGATGTCAGGTTGGGAACACTGAAGGGGGAAATGGGTAAGGAAGAGGGGCGCTTTGAAACACTTCTGAAGGTGAGTGCCCGCGGGGTGAAAAAAGGCGGGGAGCAGGGAGCCTGGAAGGGGAAGATTAAGGTGAGTTGGCGGAAGTCGGGGGAGAAGTGGTTGATTGCGCGATTGGAAACGAAGGAGATGAAGACGCTGGTGACGGAGAAGCCGATGTATACCGAGGTGCTGGATCGTGCCCTGACTTCGCGAGAGGATTTAGAGCGGGCGCGGGAGTCAATTCACGAGCGCTATATTCGGGAGGTTTTTTTCACGGGTGGGACGAAGTTTACTTATCCCAAGCATTACTGGCCTTACATCACGAGTTGGGATTCGTTGGATCAGCACACCTCTGTTTCGGTTGTGGATATTGATGAGGATGGATGGGATGACTTTTATGTCACGGCGCGATGGGGGCGGAACCAGCTCTGGCGGAATCGGGGTGATGGCACCTTTGAGGATATTGCGGCGAAGGTGGGGTTGGATCTTGACGGGGTGTGCAATTGCTCCTTGTTCGCGGATTTTGATAATGACGGAGACAAGGATGTCTTTATCGGGAGGAGCTTGGAACGCGCGCGTTTTTTGGTGAATGAAGGAGGGCATTTTTTTGACCGGTCGGAGGCCGCGGTGGCGGGCGCGCTGCCGTATTGGTGTTCCTCGATGGCGGCGGCGGATGTGAATGGGGACGGGTTGTTAGACCTCTATATTTCGACCTATCGGCTCCCGATTACGCGGCCTGCCAATATTTTGGCGAAGGAGTTTTTGAGTCCGGAGGAGCAGGAGGAATGGAAACGGCGAAGGGGGTTTGATCATCCGGTGTTTCGGCTCACGGGACCACCGAACGTCTTGCTGATGAATGCGGGAGACGGGGAGTTTGTGAAGGCTGCCAAGGCGGGTGGCGCGGAGCAATGGGTCTCGACTTTTCAAAGCACGTGGTCGGATTACGACAATGATGGTGATCCTGATTTGTTGGTCGCGAACGACTATGCGCCAGATCACGTTTTTCGGAATGATGGCGGCAGGTTGGTGGATGTGACCCGTGAGGTGGCCGGTGCAGAGATTCAGGGATTTGGGATGGGAGTGACGACGGGGGACTACGATAATGACGGGTTGTTAGACCCTTACTTTACTTATATGTATAGCAAGGCGGGGAGTCGTATCACGGCGATGTTTGATGGCTTGGAGCGCCGGATGTATGACGGGGTGGCCGGGAATAAGTTGCTACGAAATAGCGGGCGGGAGTTTGAGGCGACGGGTCATTCGGTGGCACAAGCGGGGTGGTCCTGGGGTGGTCAGTTTACGGATTTTAACAACGACGGGTTCTTGGATATCTATGTCGCGAACGGTCTCTACACGCCGCCGAAGGGGACGGCGACGGAGGTGGATTTGTGAAGTGATCTTTGGCGCTCGGTCGTGCGCTCGGATTCAAACCTCAACAAACGGTTTGCGGAAGAAGGAGTGGACGTGCGTCAGTATGGGCGGATGCCAGGAGTGCTCGATACGAGCAAGAAGGTCGACGGGAAGCCGGTGCTGCGAAGTCATTCTTTTAGCGGGAATGAAAGCAACAGTGTCTTCTTAAACCACGGGGGAAAGAGGTTCGAAGATGTTTCGGGCGTGACGGGGCTTGATAGCCTCGCAGACGGACGGGCGTTTTCGTTTTTTGACTATGATCGGGATGGTCGCAGCGACCTGGTTTTGACGAATACGAACTTCCCGCAGTTGCAGCTTTTCCGAAATGAAATGAAGGACGCGGGTCGAGTGGTGAAGGTGCGCCTGGTGGGTGGAAACCGGGAGGCAAGGGCGAGTGAGGAATGGAGTGCGCGGGATGGCTATGGCGCGCATGTTTTGGTGACGGCAGGAGGGATGAGGCAGCGGCGCGAGTTGCGGGCGGGAGATGGCTTTGCGGCCCAGAATAGCGACACGTTGGTAGTGGGAATTGGGACGTCGGATAAGGTTGAGGGGATCACCGTGCTGTGGCCCTCAGGGAAGAAGAGTGTCATTGGCGAGGTGGCGGCGGGAGCAGTTGTGACCGTCTTTGAAAATACCGCGGAGGGAGAGGTAACGGTTGGGCGCGAAGATGCGGCGAAGTTGAGGGAAGTTGTCACGACGTTGCCGAAGGAGGCGCTCGCGCTGTCGGTGACGCACACGGTGAACGTGGTGGTGACAGTGACGACTTGGTGCCCGGTGTGTCGCGGTGAAATCCCACATTTACGCTGGCTTCAGGAGGGTTTGGGCAAGGAGGTTGGGTTTTATGGTTTGCCGATCGATCCGGAGGATGATCGAAGCAAGCTGGAGGGATTTCAGAAGGAGGTGAATCCGCCTTATGAGATTCTCGATCCGATGTCGGAAGGGCAGCGTGAGGTGGTCGAGGCGCTCATGGAAAAGGCCTTCGGTGAGCATCCTCTGCCGACAACCTTGATTCTGGACGGGGAGGGGAAGGTCCTGGAAATGATGAAAGGAACGCCAACCCTGTCGCAGATGCGGCTCTTGCTTGCGCGTTAGAGGCCGGCCGGTTCGGTCAGGCTGAGAGAGGTCGTTTTACTCGTGATCGGGTGTCTGGTGGTTTTTCCGGAGGGCCATTGCACCGAGAGGGACTTTGGAGATTCTCCTTTTGCAAAAGTGAGGTGAAGGGTGCTGGAATTTTGGGAAGAGAGCCCTTCGCCGAGAGATTTTCGAACCTGCCGAGTGCCTTTGTCGGTGTGGATGGTGACGCGGGTGCCGATGGCGTCGCGATTACTCACGGTGCCGATGAGCTTGAGTCGTAAGACGGGGCCGTTTTCACCGTCTTGTCCGATGCGATTGCGGAAGATGCGGAGGCGGGGGGCATTGGTGCTGGCGAGAGCGATATCGAGCCAGCCGTCTTGATCGAAGTCAAAGGTGGCGAAGGAGCGGGCGTCTTCCTTGCAGTCGATTCCGCTGACGAGTGATTCATCGTGGAAACCCTTGGGCCCGCCGATAAGGAGGCGGTTGGGTTCGTTTCCACTGAGTGAATTACTGCGGTAGGCCGGGCCTGTGGTATCGGTTTGCGGGACTCGGAGTTGGAAATTAAGAAGAGGAGATTTCCAGTGTTTGGACATCCGAAAGTCTTCGGACTGAGTGGGATCGGTGAGCACGACCGTGCTCCAGAAGCAACTTCAGAGATCGACTTCAGTGGCGACCTCCTTGGGTGCGGAATAGAGTCCGCACGGGACATAGAGGTCGAGAACCCCATCGTTGGTAAAGTCGGCAAACTGTCCGCCGAAAGACCAGCCGGTGCGGGTTTCGGGAGCGTCGCGTTTGGCAATCTGATGGAATTTTCCTAGGGTGTTTTGATAGAGGAAGTTTCCGCGGGCGGAGACTTTGATACGGGGGTCGACCTTTCCGGCGAGGCTGATGATGCGGTTGCCCGCTTTGGAATACATGTTCGAAACGAAGAGATCGAGATCGCCATCATTATCATAATCGCCAAACGAGGCACCCATTCCGAAGGCCATTTCACCATCGGGGAAGGTCTCTTGAAAGGCCTCGGTGAAGACGGGTTCGGGGGCTCCTTTTGGGGTGTCGTTTCGGAGGAAGCTATCGGGGGAGAAGTCATTGCAGACGTAGAGGTCATCGTCGCCATCGTTGTCGATATCGGCCCAGACCGGTTGGTAGCTTTTACGCCAAAGTTTCACGACTTCGCCACCTGCGCGTTCGAGTCGGCCGTTTCCTCGGTTCATGAGGAGGACGTTGGGTGCGCCGCGATTATCGAAGTAGGGGTGCGCGGTTTGAGAGAGGTGGGTGAGGTGGGCGGCATCGGCGGGTGGGAGGTAGCGTTCTTTCCAGATCGGCTTGACGTCGGTGCTGGGAGAGTAGGTCGTGAGGTAGACGTCGAGGAGGCCATCGCGGTTGACATCGGCGGCGGCGGCGGAGACGACGAAAAATTGGTCGTCAAGGTCGCAGAGTTGTTGGGTGACATTTTCAAAACGGCCATTGTTGTTTTGATAGTAAAGGGCGGGCTCAAGAGAACGGCAGATGAGGGCGTCGGGGTCGCTGTCGTTATCGAAGTCGGCAAAGAGAACGAAGTTCACGCAGTGGCCCGGGGTGAGGCCGGATTCGAGGGAGACATCTTCGAAGGTGCCGTCGCCTTTGTTTTTGAAAAGTTGAGGCTCGGTGTAGCGGGCTGTGATGAAGAGGTCATCGTGGCCATCGGAATTGTAGTCGACGATACTGACCGAGGGGTATTGATAGGCGCTCTCCATGTCGGGGAGGTCGCGGTATTCGCGCTTGGGGAGAATGAGTCTTTTTTCGGTGAGGGCTAGTCGGGTGATTTCCTGGTGGGCGCTGCGGCGCGCGTCATCGCGGGCGGAGGCGGAGGGGATGGCGGTGGAGGTGACCTCTTGAAAGAGCGGGCGGGAAGCTTGCCCCGCCTCGAAGGCGAGTGGTTTCCAATCGAGGAGACTGAATTGGTCGTTCGGCTTCACTTTCCAAGTCATTTTCTGTTCGGCTTTGATTCCGGTGAGGGAGCCGTCGGGGTGTTTGAGGAGGCCCGCAAACTTGGTCTTGGTCACAAAATTGGGACCGTCGAAGGTCCCAGAGAGAGTGCCGAAGGAGGCATTTTTCCAAGTGGTGCCTTCCTTGAGCTGCGCTTTCCACTTGGCGGGGAAGCTTTCGGTGTGGAGGCCTGCCACGATTTGGCGGGCGAGTTTTTTGAGGCCTGGGGCCAGCTTGAGGACGGCTTCCTCGCTGGTGACGACGCGCTTGGCGATTTCTTCCGGAGTGTTGGCGTGGAGTGCGGAGGTGAGGATGAAGAGAAGGAGGAGGTGCTTCATTGTGGAGAGAGTTAGGAGAGGGGCTGTTCGCGGCGGTAATTGGCGGGGGTGACGCCGGTTTGGGTTTTAAAGGTTTTGGCGAAGTGTTGGCGGCTGCCGAAGCCGGAGAGTTCGGCGACCGCATCGACGGTGTATTCCGGGTTGCCGAGGAGGCGTTTCGCGATGTTCATACGTGCGTCGAGAATACTGGCGTGGATGGTGCGCCCGGTGATGCTGCGGAAGCGGCGTTGGAGTTCGCGGCGGGAAAGAGGGACAGAGGCCACGACGTCATCGACGCCGATTGAGCTGCCGGCGTTACGATTGATGAAGCGGGCAGCGCGGGCGATGAGGGGGTCGCTGATGGCGAGTTCGCCAGAGGATCCCCGGACGATCAGACGACTGGGCGGGACGAGGATGGTGTGAGACTCGGGTGGGATCCCTTCGAGGAGATCGTTGAGGAGGCGGGCGGCGCGGTAGCCGACCTCAAAGTGGGCGGCATCGATGCTGGAAAGGGTAGGGCTGCAGACATTGCAGGCGACAGTGTCATTGTTCACTCCGACGACAGCGAGGGCTTCGGGGACGGTGATGCCGAGGCGGGCGCAGGCGTTGAGGAGGAGGGGTGCGATGTGGTCGCAGGAAACAAAGATGCCGAGGGGAAGAGTGAGGGTTTTGAGCCACTCCTCGATACGTTCGGCATCGCGTTGCTCGTTTTTTTGATGGGATTTGTAGACGGTGAAAGAGGAGGTTTCGACGCCGAGTTTTTCGGCTTCCTGGCTGAAGCTTTGGCCGCGTTGGATCGACCAACGAGTGTCGGCGATGCCGCAGAAGGCGAAGCGTCCGAAGCCCTGCTCGATGAGGTGGCGGAGGGCAACCTTGGCGATGGCGTTGTCATCGGTGTGGACGAGAGGAAGCGAGCGATCAAGGTGATCGCCGAGGATGTCGACGACGACGATGCCTTGAGAGATGAGTTCGTGCGCGCGCGCGCGGCCGGCTTCATCGTAGATGCGGGTGATGACGCCATCGATGCGGTGGTTGGGTGAAAGGGGTTCGATGTGGGACGGGCCCGAAATGCTTCCATGGAGAGCCCAATTTCCGGCATTGTGGTGGATATCCCAACGGTGAATTTCGCCCGAAAACTTGGCGATGCCACGGAGCATATCGCGACCCGGAGCGATGGCGGTTTCGATCTCCAGGAGGATACCGCGACGGTGTTGTTTTTTGGGGTCGTCCATTAAGGAAGGTCTCGTCGTAGGTCTGTGAGATGATTCTTTGTGACAGAAAGATGAAGAGGGAGAACAGTCTCGCTTACTCACGTGGGGCTTGGAAAGTCTTAAAACGCCCTGATTATTGAAAAACGGGAGATTTTCGTGAGGAAGGGCCTCTTGTGGGCCGAGTTAAATGGCGAGGGGTGTGTGATATTGCGCCAATTTTTTTTGGGGGGCGATTCGAGGAGAAGAAGGCGATGAGGGATATTGTTTGAGAGGCCCTGAGTCGTCGCTGGAAATGCGAGAGGTCGCGCTGCCTTGACTCAGTCTGAGGGGATCGAAGCGAGGATTTTGGGGTTGGCGCAATACGTTCCTTCTTTAGGATTTGTGTTGCTGGGGGAATGGGGGGGGATCAGCGTTTGAAGGTATGAAAGCAGCACTCAGTTTGATCGCCCTTTTTCTGTCTCTCGGGTATCTTGTGAAGGCCGATCCGATTGAGGAGACAATGTGGCAATTTACGATGGAGCGTCCTGGTGAGGAATGGTGGCAGCCGAAGTTTGACGATTCAGAATGGGAGGAAGGCTATGCTGGTTTTGGGGTGCGCTCGACGCCGGGGTCGCGGGTTTCGACCGATTGGAAGACGAAAGACATTTGGCTGCGTCAGGTGATCGAGCTGGATGAGATTCCGAAGGCCCCGGCGTTTTATCTTTTCCATGATGAGGATACGGAGATCTATCTGAACGGGAAAAAGGTCGCTGATTTTGAGGGTTACGAGACGGAATACAAGATCGTGCCGCTTCATGTCGAGGCTGCCAGGGTCTTGCGGAAAGGGAAGAATGTCATTGCGGTGCACTGTCGGCAGAGACAGGGCGGGCAGGCCATCGATGTCCATTTGATCGATGGGAATGTCGCTCCGAAGCTGCCGTCGGCTCGTTTGCCGGAGCGACCTTTTATCACGGAGTTGATGACGGAGTGGGGCGAAAAGGTGACGGCTGAGAATGTCTGGGAGGAGTATCCGAGGCCGGCTTTGGTGAGGGAGGAATGGCTGAATTTGAATGGGGAGTGGAACTATGCCATTACGGCGGGGGAGGCTGAGAAGCCGGAAAGTTGGGAGGGCAAGATCTTGGTTCCTTTTGCGGTGGAGTCGAAGTTATCGGGAGTGCAGCGCTTGCTGCATCCGGGGCAGGCTTTGTGGTATGAGCGTGAGATTAAGGTGGCGCAGGAGGCGGGGCATCGGACGATGCTGAACTTTGAGGCGGTGGATTATGACATGACGGCGTGGGTCGGTGGCAAAGAAGTGGGACGTCATGTCGGCGGGAATTTACCGTTCTCGTTTGATGTCACCGAGGCCTTGCAAAACGGGAAGGGATCCTTGGTGGTGCGGGTGGAAGATTCGACGGGCGGCTATCAGTTGAAGGGAAAGCAGGTGCACGATCCGCACGGAATTTGGTACACTCCGGTTTCGGGGATTTGGCAGACAGTTTGGACTGAGCAGGTGCCGGAGGGGCACATTGAATCACTGACGGTAACGACCAAAATGGACGGCACGGTGATGGTGAAAGTGAATGGGACGAATGACCTGGCGAAGGTTGTCGTCTCGCTGGATGGGAAAGAGGTGGCCTCCGATTCGGGATTTGGGACGGTGAAGCTTACAGTGCCCTCACCGCATTTATGGAGTCCTGATTCGCCGACGCTTTACGATATGAGGGTGTCGGCGGGTAAGGACGTGGTGAAGAGTTACGTGGGGATTCGAGAAGTTGGGAAAGCGCGTGATAAGAATGGGCACTTGCGTTTCACGCTGAATGGCAAGCCGATCTTCCATTGGGGGCCGTTGGATCAGGGGTGGTGGCCGGACGGGTTACTGACTCCGCCATCTGATGAGGCCTTACTTTTCGATATTCACTATTTGAAAGAGGCGGGTTTCAATATGATCCGCAAGCACATCAAAGTGGAGCCACGTCGTTTCTACACGCACTGTGATCAGGTGGGGATGTTGGTGTGGCAGGATCAGGTGAGTGGCGGCAAGAGCCCTCACTGGTCCCATATGGCGCCAAATCCTAAGGATGCCGAATGGCCAAAGGAAGCCCATGCTCAGTATCTGAAGGAGCTTGATCAAATGATATCAGTCTTGGAGTGTCATCCGTCGATTGTGGTGTGGGTGCCTTTTAATGAAGCGTGGGGTCAGCACAACACGATGGAGGTTGGTGAGTGGGCGGTGAAGCGCGATCCGACCCGCTTGATTAATACGGCGAGTGGGGGAAACTTTTGGCCTGTGGGCGATATTGCCGATGAGCACAGTTATCCTCACCCGGCGTTTCCGTTTGACCCGAAACGCTTTCGTGATTTCGTGAAAGTGGTGGGTGAATTTGGTGGCCACGGACTGCCCGTGAAAGGTCACCTTTGGAATACCGAGGCCAACAATTGGGGCTATGGTGGTTTGCCCAAGAATGACTACGAATACAAAGGGCGCTATGTGGAGTCGCTTCGAGTTCTTAAGGAGTTGAAGGCGAAGGGAATTGCCGGGGCGGTGTATACCCAGACGACAGATGTCGAAGGGGAGATTAACGGGCTCATGACCTATGACCGCAAAAGGATCAAGATCCCGGCGGTGGAGTTGAAGACGCTCCACGAGGGCTTGGTGGAGTGAGCCGCGTTGCTCGCTGAGGAGTCCGCAATCTTGGCGGTGGAGGGACCCCGAAGGGCCGCTCCTACGTGCTCCTTAGCTTAGGATGTCTTTGACGACTTTGGCGGGTTTGACGCCGGTGAGCTTTTGGTCGAGGCCCATGAAGGGGAAGGTGAGGCGGTCGTGGTCGATGCCGAGTTGGTGGAGGATGGTGGCGTTGAAGTCTTGTACGGGGACTTCGTCTTTGACGACGTTGTAGGAGTATTCGTCGGTTTCGCCGAAGGAGGTGCCGCCTTTGATGCCGCCGCCGGCCATCCAGGTCGAGAAGCATTTAGGGTGGTGGTCGCGGCCGTAGTTATCGCGTTCCAGTTTCCCTTGGCAGTAGGTGGTGCGGCCGAACTCTCCGGCGAAGACCACGAGAGTGTCATCGAGCATGCCGCGTTGTTTGAGGTCATTAATGAGGCCGGCGCAGGGTTGGTCGACGTCGTAGGCTTGTCCTCGTACTTTTTTGGGAAGGTTGACGTGGTGGTCCCAGCCGCGGTGGAAGAGCTGGATGAAGCGGACGCCACGCTCGGCCATGCGGCGGGCGAGGAGACAGTTGCGGGCGAAGGAACCGGACTTGGTGACTTCGGGGCCGTAGAGCTTTTCGTTGGTGGCTTCGTTTTCGCCGGTGAGATCGGTGAGCTCGGGAACGGAGGCCTGCATGCGGAAGGCCATCTCTTGCTGGGCGATGGTGGTTTGGATTTCGGGGTCGCCGATTTTGGCCATTTGCTCTTCGTTGAGCTTGGTGACGAGATCGAGCATCTTATGGCGGGTTTCGCGGGTGACCTTGTCGGGATTGGAGAGGAAGAGGACGGGGTCGCCCGCGGGTTGGAAGGGGACGCCTTGGTGTTTCGAGGGCAGGAAGCCGGAGCCCCAGAGGCGGGAGTAGAGTCCTTGGACGTTTTGTTTGTCACCGGACCAGAAGGCGGAGTTGAGGACGATGAAGTCGGGGAGGTTTTCGTTCACGCGGCCGAGGCCGTAGGAGAGCCAAGCGCCCATCGAGGCTTTGCCGGGGATTTCGGTGCCGGTGCAGAAGAGGGTTTTGCCGGGGTCGTGGTTGATGGCGGTGGTGGAAGTGGACTTGATGAGGGCGAGGTGATCGGCGACAGAACCGAGGTGGGGGAGGACCTCGGAGAGGTGCATGCCGCTCTGGCCATGGGGGTTAAATTGAAACATGGAGGGGGCAACGATCTTATCGCGCCCCTTGGTCATGGCGGTGACGCGCTGGCCTTTGGTGACGGATTCAGGGAGGGGTTCTTTGAAGCGCTTATGGAGGTCGGGCTTGTAGTCAAAGAGGTCGAGCTGGGAGGGGGCTCCGGCCATGAAGAGGAAGATGACGCGTTTGGCAGGGGCTTTGGGAAGCAGGTAGGCGTGTCCATTCAAACCTCCGGCGGTGCCGGCGATAAGGTTTCCGAGGACGGTGCTACCAAGGCCCATGCCGGTGGTGTTGAGGAATTGGCGGCGTGTCTGTGGGTCGAACATGAGGGATGAGATTTGAAC
>Ga0075118_10002597_pt1 | contig 11218 bp, 8 predicted proteins | sample AntAceMetag02UKE_FD_69794 | JGI IMG/M metagenome (GOLD analysis project Ga0075118, IMG submission 69794) | Saline lake microbial communities from Ace Lake, Antarctica - Antarctic Ace Lake Metagenome 02UKE | ecosystem: Environmental > Aquatic > Non-marine Saline and Alkaline > Saline | place... | reverse complement strand
TTAGACAAGAGTCAATAAATAATATTTATATATGTTAGAGAGGATAAATGGTAAAGGCATTGTTGGTATTAAATAGTAAAAAATTTACTACTTATTCATATTTTGTGACAAAGGATTACGACATAATATATTCTGTGAACATTGAAAATAAAACAGAAAAGTATATAAACGATTTAATAGCAGAATATGATTTGATAATAATAGGTGGAGGAACACAACATTTGACAAAGGATGAAATAAAAAATTACAAAGAAATAATATTTTTAACAACAATAATAAAAGCATGTTATGAGAAAAATAAATTGATGATTGGAATATGTTTAGGGTGTCAACTTATTGCTCATGTATATGGATGTGAAATTAAAAAATTGGAATATCCACAAATAGGATACAATTATTTAGATACAAATTCATTAAATAACAAAGAAATTGAAAATGATAAATTTTTATTAAATATTGATTATGAAAAATTAAAAGGAGCATTTAGTTTTCACAATGATTACATTGAGTTAAATGAAGAAAATGAAGAATTAATTGTTATCGGTAAATCAATTAATAATTTGCCATATATTATAAAACATAAAAATAAACCAATTTATGGATTTCAACAACATCCAGAACACACCCAAGAAACATTGGGAAGAATAATAAAAATCTTCAAAGTCAATGAAGATAATGAAATGTTAGATGACGAAATTAACGTTAATTTTTTTGCTGTTGAATAAAATTCAACGACCGCATTTGTAGAAATTAAATTTCTGCAAATGACAGTTTTATACAAAATATTTAAAAATCTTTGTGAAAATTCCAAGGTCTGTCATCACTGTCACTTATTTTTTGATAAACAGCTACTGTTTTAACTTCAGTATCTATTTTTTTTAAGAAAGGGTAATTTGTTTGTACATATTTTGTTACTTTATTTACTCCAGGATGTAATGCATCATCTATTATGATATATCCATCTTTTTTTAATAATAAGAATGCATAAAATAAATCTAATAAAGTATAATCAAAAGTATGCCAACCATCAATAAATATTAAATCAAATAATTTTTTTTCATTAAGAAGGATTGGCATTGCAATATAAGATTTTTGTTGAATTAAGGTATGATTATTATTAAGATGTGCATTGATTAAATTTTGAACTCCTAGATTTTCCCATTGTGTGGTTTGAAATGGATCCACTGATGTCAAATTGTATTTTGTATCCTTGTTATGTTTAACACTAAAATATTTTAATGATTGTAAAATAAACAAACTAGATAATCCATAAGCCATACCAATTTCAAGAACTTGAGTAGATTGAGTTTTTTTGATTAAACTATATAAAAGTTTGCCTTCGTCGTTTTTAATATTTGAATGGACTTTAACATAATTGCCATTAACTTTCATTTTTTTAAGATGTAATAAAGAAGAAATATAAGGCATGTGTTCAGGTTTTGGGATGAATGTTTTTGACATAAGAATTAAAGCATTGGTTTCAATCAATTTAGCAACGTCATCGGACATTTTTTCATATTCTTCTTTATTGTTTTTAAAGCAGTTAACATATTCTGTTAATCTGTTCAACATAAAACTTGACATTTTAATAATGGGTTTATTAAAATCATCAATATTTCCTCTAACAATTTTTTTAATTTTCATAAATCCTAATTTTTTATTAAAATTAAAATCAAGAATTTTTTTTAAATCTTTTTCTAATTTATCAATATCTCTGAAATCTTCACACAATGCATACATTGGGGATGTTGTTCCACCGTTTGTCAAATAATCATAAAATATATGAACAGAACTATATTGTTGCAATAATAAAAGCAAATCACTCGTAAATGGTATAAATGCTTCTCTAATAAGCAAACAAATTGTTCCATTTTTTTTTAAATGTTTGATGGCCCAAATTAATCCCGTGATGTTTTTTTTTAGAATGCATAAATGTTTTGCAAATTTCATCAATATTAAAAGAATTAAAATTGCTGCTAATTTGAATAAGATCATAAAATGCTGAGTCGTATTTTGCGTCATAGTTTTGTTTTTTTAATTCATCAGAAAAATTATCATATTTTGTATTTTTTTCTGTGATGAACATGACGTCAGATAATTTTTTGAAAAGTATTTTTTCTAAAAAATCTATTTTATATTTATGTTTGTTGATGCCTTGATAAATATCATACAATTTCTTATAAAAATTCTTATTGACAATATCATAACTTTGCACATCAAAACATTGATAATATTTATTAATTAAATCTTCTTTTTGTATTTGTTTTGTGGTTTCTTGAATATCAAATTCAATCCATATCACAGGCAAAGAATATATTTTAAAAATTTGCTCATAATTCAAATATTTATTTGTCCATTCAATAAATTTATTTTTATTATCACCAGAGCCAGTCATTGCTGTTTTTAATGAACTACCACCTTGTTGATAACATATTTCTGTATAATTATGTTTATTTTTGTTGTACATATTTAATAATGGCATATAATATTTTTTAAAATTGAAAATTGCAACAAATTCAGCATTTTTAAAAAAATTTACCTTCATTTCAAGCAAGTTTAATACCTCATTAATATTCCAACTTCTAGAAAAATCGTAAGAAATTTTTCTGTTATAATAATTTCTGTATGGAGTTTTGTAAATGTAAAAATGAAAATGTAAATCTCCATTATCGTTTGGATAATGAGCATAAATTTCAATATTATTTTTGTCAATATTTATTATTTGCTGATTGTCATAAATTTTTAAATTATTAATAAATTTGATAATTTCTTTTTTTGATGTATAAATTAATTCTTTTAAATAATCATAATCACTATCAAGCAAACTAAAAATATTAAAAATTCGTGTATTATCTTTTCTCCAAGGCATGGGATATCCAATTAATATCAAATGATTTTTTTTAGAATAAATATTTTCAAAAAAACTTTTAATTAATATTTCAAATTTTTCATGATCATCAAGTTCATCAATATTTATTTTGTGATTAAATTTTATTTTATTATCTGGAGAAATGAAAAAACCCACCATACAACAATATTTTATATTATTAGTAATGTATGGTGATTTTGCAATTGAATTTTTAAGGTCAAAAGCTTGGATAGAATTTATTAAACATGCTTTATTTTCTTTGTCTCTAATTAACAAAAATCTTGTATATTCAAAAATATGATTAAGTTTTTTATTTTTTTTGTTGACTAATTCTTCAGGAAAAGAACATAAATCAGTATTTTTGTAAATTGACAATGATTTCCATTCGTAAATCATGTGACTTATAAATTCTTCTCCAGTTTCCTCTAGCATTTGTTTTTTAAATTTTTGTGTTGTTGTATCATTAATAAGATTTCTGAAACATTTATTTGACGTTATTTTTACCAAATATTCATAAACTGTATCTTTATTTTGATTTAATGCATCAAATTTTATAATTTTATCAGTTTGATTATAATTATCATTAATTTCATGCAAATACAAAACATAATCAATTCTTGAAATGTAAAAATCTTCAAATAATTTTGTGATATTTTTTAAATAATCTTCTGTTTCATTATTTTGTATAATATGTGGAATAATGTACAAAACATATTTGCTGTCATTCCCATAAATTTTAATTTTACAATCATCGATTTTTATTGAACCATTCCAATTAATATTTTTTATAATATCAATAATATTATTTCTTGATATATTTTTCAAATTAAATTTATCTTTATTTTTGTTATTATTTACATAATCAACATTAATTGTGTAATTTTTGGAACCTCCGTGTTTATTTTGAATATATGTGTCATACATTTCCTGAGTTACATCTGGAGTTTTTTCTTGAGAATAATTCCATCCATTACAATCATCAAAACAATTAAAAAACTCAACATCTCTCATTTTTGCTACATAATTAAATATAAATTTAGATAAAATATTCATTTTTGAATATTCAATAACATCTGTTAAATTTATTCTTGAATAAAATTCCCATTTTAAGTCTGTTTTGCTCACACCGTCGTCAACAAATTCTGCAGAAAAATGAAAAAATTTAATTACTGGATGTAAATTTGTCCATATATTAATATTATTTTTTGACATTATAATTCCTGGTATTAATTCAATGTCATTTTTTAAAACTTGATTGATTCCAAAAATATTTGTAAAATAGTCATGAACTCCATTACTAACTTCATCAAGTAATTCTAACCACTCATTTTTAGTTATTATGCCTGCATTTATTTTTTCCCCTGCATCAATAATATTGTTGATATTATACTTGTATTTGTATATTATTTCGAGCTTCAAATTAATAAAGTCAGCAAATGAATTATTTTCTTTATTAAAAATATAAAATAAATCATTTGGAGTAATTAGACATTTATAATCTGGCATTAAAATAAAATTTTCAGTGACTTTGATAAAACTATATTTTTTTGTTAATTCATTATCAAGGTCTGATATTTTCAGAACATATTCTTCGATTGTATTAATTTCTAAATTATTATTTTTAAATTTTTCATTTGCGATGAATGATAAAAATGAATTATTATTAAAATTTGTTGTGTCATTGTTTGAATGAATTATAAATTTTGTGAGATAATAATAATATAAATATTCTTTTTTCAATAATTTATTGTAATCAAATATTGTATCTTGTGGAGAAAGTTTATTTAGATAATTTTTAAAATCATCTCTTCTTTGAGGAACAATAAAACTACTTTTTATTTTATTTTTGATTTCCTTTTCAAGTTGGCGATTATTTGGGTTTGTTTGATATTCTTTAAATTTATTTGAGTCAATATATAATCCTCTTTTATACATAAATTTATTATTAATTTTTTTTTTAGTTGTTATTATTGTTTCAAATTGTTTATTATCAATTATGTAATTAATAATATTTCTTGTTGGTAAATGCACAAGTATTGTCACAATGACTTTATTATTATGAATATTGTTTTGTTTATTTGTTACATATGCATTGACATAATTAAAACAGTTATCATTGTTACCTTCATGAAATGTATTATTATCAATAACGAAAATATCGTTCATTATAAATAATATTTATATTATAAATAAAAATTGTTTAATGAAGTAAAGTGTTACACTTTACCAATTATTTGATATTTGTGCATAATAGAAGAAATACACATGATTTATAAAAAATTGAAAAAATAAACTAATAATACTAATATACAAAAGAAATAATAGTATTTATAACAACAATCAATATACACAATGTCTACAGAAATAGCTATTAAAGGCAATGATTTTGATAATATTATGAATAATAATCCTGCCAAAGAAAGTGGCAATCCGGACTTGTTTTGCACATATTGGATTGATATCATTCAAGAAGGGCAAACTGACGAAGGTGATGAAAGAGAAAAAAAAATAAATGAAGAAGAATTGGAGCTACAGAAGATAACGAAAAGAAATGCAGCTATTATTAAGAACAGTATTGATCCTAGAAATATTTATAACACAAAAAAATTATTAAGAAATGATGAAGTTTATGAATTGTATAAAAAAACAAAGAAAATCTATTGTCCTACATTGACTCATGATTTTCTTGAAATTTATTATGCAGAATGGAAAGAACTTGGACACGATGTCTCAGTACTATTCTATAGAATTGTTGAGAAATGGAAATTATGCAAGGCAGAAATAGATGAACCTGAAGATAAATCATTATTGACAGCAATTCATAGAGAATTAACATTCAAGCACAACATTGTTGATGATTGGGATGATTCAAATGCATTGGAACTTGAAGGACAATTGAAGATGTTAGAAGAAAAGCAATTTTATAATTTGAGAGAATTAACAACTCCTGAATTGAGAACAAAACCATTTTGTTACCAAATTAACAATATTAATAAAATGATTGACTCTGAAGAAAATCCTAAAATGGAATTAGTTACTGATGATAATCTATTCTTTTATGAGGATGGAGAAAGAGTTTATAATTATTATAGAGATGAGGATACAACATATGATGCCATTGAAAAAACAAGAATGAAAGGCATCATTGTCATGGACAATGTTGGTATTGGTAAGAGTCTTCAAGCACTTTCACTTATATCCGAACAAAATTACAAAAGAAAATGTTCTGGAAAGGACCAATACAAAACAATTATGTTGGTTCCTGACCACTTGAAAGATCATTGGGTATCTGAAAGTCACAAGCATTTCACAGAATTTAATGAAGAATTAACTTCGATCATAACATTTAGTGAATTCAGTAAAATGAGTATTAAAGAGGGAGATTATGATAGAATCATTGTTGATGAAATTCATGAACTGTATTCAAAAGATGAAAACAGTGGAGTTTATGACAAAATTGAAGAAATGAAATTTAATTTCAAGCATGGACTAACTGGAACTCCGTTTTGTATCAGTGATGCTCCATATTCTTTGATTAGATTTTTGAGTGATGTTGATTTGGATTTGGTAAACATGTGCAGATTTAAATACATTCAATGCATGTTTCCTAGAATTTTCACAAGAAATACGTTGGAAAATATCAGCTCTGAAATTGAATTGCCACCAATGACAGAAATTAACAAAATTCTTAAATTCACTCGTCAAGAGAAGGTTTTGTATGAAACTGAATTGCAATCAAAGAATGATACTGATGAATTATTTTTGAGAAAATTATGTTGTGATGTTATGATTAATTTCAAGAAAGGAACAATTCAAATATTAACTCTTGATGATTTCAATAAGACTGTTATTGCAGATTATTACAATAAATTTAAATTTGAAGATGATGAATGCAATGTTCTCACAAAAATTATTGAAGCAATTGAATTTAAAGTAAAACAATTGAAAGATGAAAATAACGATGCATTTCTGTCCAAGATTCACACATTCGAAGAGCAACATGTGTTGTATTCTAAGAAATTGCAAAGACAATGTCAAAAACGTGACAACAAAAAGGCATCTTATGATTTCTTGAGTTCTCAAATTAATTCAGCAAAGGAATGTCCTGTTTGTATGGATGAAATCCCGGATTCTGACGAATACAATATGTTACCATGTGGTCATATTTATTGTCCTGATTGTTATGATTATGTGATTGGAACTAAAATGAGATGTGATGTTTGTCTCAAGAAAATTGATAAAGGACAAATTACTAAAATTTCTAAATTTTCAGAAAAAACGATGAATTATGGAACAAAAATTAATGAACTAATTGTATTAGGACGTAAATTAATGGAACAAAAAAGTAATGGAGAAATTGATAACAACAAAATGATTGTTTATTCGCAATTTCCAGATATGTTGGCAGAAATGATTGAAATTTTGAATAAGGAAGGTATCAAAACCATTCTATTCGAAGACACGAGAGATGTTAACAAATTTATCAGTGATGACAATATTAATTGCTTGGTGATTTCGTCAAATAAGAATGCATCAGGCATTGATATGAGTAAAGTAAATGTCATTGTAATTTATGAACCTATCAAGGGAGATAAACTATATTTGAGAGATGTTGAAAAACAAATCATTGGACGTGTTTACAGAATGGGACAACTAAATCCTGTCACTGTTTACAGATATATTATTGATGATACAATTGAAAAGAAAATATTTGATGATGTTTACAAAAATATCCCAGCGCCTGAAGAAAAAGCAGTTGCTGCATCAAGTGCAATGGAAATGGAAGATGCATAAATATAATTTTGTTATTTTAAAAATAACGAAAAAAGACTAAAAGCAATTTAATCTGAATAATTAATTAAGTTTACAAGTAATAAGTTTTTATAGTAAGTTGCAATATTATAATGATATTAGAATTAATGTTTAAATCGTAAATTAATTAAGTTCACAGGTAATAAGTTTTTATAGTAAGTTTTAATATTATAATGATATTAGAATTAATGTTTAAATCGTAAGTTTTTTTTTATACAAGTTTTTAATTTTACATATACAAACCACAGTTTAGTATGGCTGCTAGAGCTTCTGCGTCAGGGGTTTGGAAAAATATTTTTACTGGAATTGGATTACTTTTAGGGAAAAGTGTGTTTTTTGCATTTATTTCAATGCCAGCTACTGATGCCTGAGCAATCACAGAAGCAATAATATGCATTGAATGGCCAGTAACAGTTGTTACAACAACACCTTTGACTTGTTGAAAACTTGCATCAAAATCAGTGGCTATGTTCATAAGAGTTTGAACTTGTTCAAGTCTTGTAATAGGACATTCATCAAATACATCAAGAGTCATCAAAATTTTAGTGATATGAGAATTTAAATCCGAATGATCAAAATTAAATGATGTCATAGTCAATGATCTTCCCATCAAACAATCAACAGAATTAATAGTTTGAATAAGAGCAGGAACATATTTTTTATCAATATCTATTTGATATCCTGGCGCAACAAATGCATCAGCTGTGTTGCATGGGCAGCATTCTTCTTCGTGTTTAGTCATATATAATTAAATTATAAATAAAAAGAATTTGTGGTGTAAAATGTGTGTGTATATATATTTTGATTTATATAAAACTTATTAAAAATAAAATAATTAATATTAGTAAATGCCAGAAGGTCCTGAAATATTATATTCTTCTATACTCATTAAGAAATTAATTAAAAAATACACTTTTTCAAATATTATATCACTCAGTGACAAAGAAGTTATTGTTCCGGAACAGTTTCAAAATAAACTGAAACAAAATATTTCAGGAAAAGTTGTTGATGTTGGGTGCAAAGGTAAATTATTATGGATTGAACTTGAAAATACAGGAGATGGCGGAAATATGTTTATTCATATTCATTATGGTTTGACTGGATGGTTGATTGACATTGATCCATGTAATTATGTCAAATACAAATTATCGTTCACAAAAAAATCAAAAGATAAAATAAAAACAAAAACATTGTTTATGAAGGATAAAAGAAGATTTAGTAAAATACAATTTTTGACAAAAAATGATCATAAAAAAATAATAGATAAATTGGGACTGGATATTTTTAGTGAAGATTTTACTAAAAAAGACTTTAAAAAATTAATACAATCAAAAAAAGTTATTTTGGCCAGCTTTATTATGGATCAAAAAATAATGTGTGGTGTAGGAAATTATATTAAAAATGATGCATTATTTATGACAAAATTAAATGTTGCTGTAAAAACATCAGAACTATCCAGTTCACAAATTAAAGATTTGTACAAAAATATTCTTTTTATATGTTACTCAAAATTAATGACACATCTTGATGAATATAATATGGCAAAATATTTGCCAGAAAATAAAAAAATTAATAAACCAAAAATACTTGAAATTCCTTACAAATTTAAAGTTTATGATCAATTAGAAACCAATGACGGTTCAAAAGTTATCAAAGTGACTGTCAGTGGAAGAGATTCTTATTCAACCAAGGAATACATTTCAGAAACAACCAAAGTCAAAAAACCAAGAAAATCTTCTAATGTCAAAGGATACCAAAATAAAAAAATAACAAACGACAAAATATAAATACTTTACAAAAAGTACTTGAAAACAAATACCACACACAACACAATAAATACTTCAACAAGCACGCGCATATGAAGTAAAGACATCAATTCATTTCCTTTGCGAATAAGATATCCAACCTTATCACAATTGTCGCAAGAGTCAACAAACACATGAGGACATCCACCAAAAGCATGTCCAAGACCCAAATTATATGCCAAACATTTTGGACAATAACTCATCGATTTGCACGGATTTGCATTTTGTTTGTTGCAATGTATGCTTTTATGCATTGCGTTTTTTTTGCCACATGAAGTGCAGTGATTTCCACACTTTTTGCATATTTTAACATTTTTATCGAACACAGCGTCATCAAACCCCTCGAATTTATCATCAATACTGCACATTATTGCAAGTGATAACCAAGCAAAATAACAACAAGTAAATGTAGAGGCAGATGTAAAGGTGCAGCGAAATAATATATAATACTTTTATTAATAAACATTTATAAAAAGCCATTCAGACAATAAAATAATCAATTTTTATTTATATGATTTGTTTATTAAAGCAATCATTTCTTTTGACGAAAATTTTAATCTTATCGGTTCTAAAAATGTTGTTAGAAATGATGAAATTCCACTTTTTAAATCTCCAGGATGCAATTCAAGGTCAACAAAAGCTTTTCTTACTTGTTCAATATTTTCAAAAGATACGTTACCTCCAAATTCTTCTTTTCTTTCAACAACAAATTGCTGTCCAGTATTTTCCAATATTCTGAATATTACTTTTTCCAAAATAACAAGAATACTATTATCATCAATATCTCCTTCCAAACAATATGAAGCATTTATCTTTTTTTTTATATTTTTTGGAGTTTCCAATAAATCTATTTTAGTTTTTTCATTTGATGCACTCATTTTCATATTAATATCTTCATCATCACTTTTCTCTCCTTCTTTTTCTTCATTATCATTTATTAAAACATTGGCAGAACTGGTATCAATGGCAATATTATTATTATTCTCTTCAGATGCAATAATTTTTTCAGGTATTTTCACAACTCTGATTCCAGGAACCATTTCATTCATCAAATGAATTCGTTTATTATATTTTAATTCAGAATTAAATGGATTTTTATCTAATTTGCATAAATATTCTCTTGCAAGAGTAAATATTTTTCTTTGATCAATTCCTCCAAATTGCGCATCAACTTGCAAATGAACTTCGTCAAGAGCTTGCAAAGTTGGATACAATAAACTTGCCATTGATGGATTTTCACTTGCTTTAACAACTTGTGCTCCAGCATGTTTTGCTCCACCAACAGTTATCAATGAATTAATTCTATAAACATCAAAATTGTATTCTGGCTTCATTTGAAAATCCATTCCATTAACAAAAGTAATTTTAGTAATATCAACTCCCAATAATAATAGCATTTCATTAATCATTAATTGATAATACATTGTTCTCGATTCCAACTCTTTTAAATTTGATTTTATATTATCTAAATATGCATGTAAATCAGCAAATAAAATTGTAATTTCATTTTTATAAATTATAAATTTATAAAAATATTCATAAAAATAACTTTGTTATTTTTATAGAATCACATCCTGCATTAATAAAATCAGCTATTTTTACAGCAAGGTCAATTTTAAATGGGACAAAAATTAATTTTTATATTTTTTGGGGTTTTTATGTAATCTGCTCGATTTTTCATATTTTATCTTTAATTTTTTTTTATCATATGAATTATAAAAATAATTTTCAT
>Ga0075118_10002593_pt1 | contig 11233 bp, 12 predicted proteins | sample AntAceMetag02UKE_FD_69794 | JGI IMG/M metagenome (GOLD analysis project Ga0075118, IMG submission 69794) | Saline lake microbial communities from Ace Lake, Antarctica - Antarctic Ace Lake Metagenome 02UKE | ecosystem: Environmental > Aquatic > Non-marine Saline and Alkaline > Saline | place... | reverse complement strand
ACCGGGCGCCACGGCAACCACTGCGGTAGCTGATGTCGTTGCCGAGGTACCCGTTGAGGTGCTGCCGGTACCCGTGCTGCGCCAGGGTATGAGGGCCATTTTCTACTGGCTTACCTGGCCATTACAGCGCCTGCTGCTGCTCCTACTCCGGGGATATCAACGGTTCATCTCCCCAGCCCTACCCCCTAGTTGTCGATATCATCCGAGTTGCTCGGCCTATGCCGTTGAGGCGTTGACTACCCACGGGGTTGGAAAAGCATTCCTGCTGAGTTCCTGGCGGTTGCTGCGCTGTAATCCGTGGTCAAAAGGAGGCTTAGACCCGGTGCCACAGCGCGGGTCGTGGCACCCCGATATCTACCCTGACGGTGCCACCCGACGGCCTAGCGCCGTAGGCTGCAACCACACACCTGCACCACACTGACGACGACGGAGAGTTCGCGTGGATCCCCTCTTTATTCTTGACTGGCTGCGTATCGCGGTCAGTTGGATCCTCGTCCAATTCCACTCACTGTTTTCTGTCGCCTTAGACCCAGCATCTGGCTGGACCTGGGTCATGTCGATCGTGGGCCTGGTTGTCGTCATTCGTATTCTGCTTATTCCGCTTTTCGTGAAGCAGATCAAGGCAATGCGCAACATGCAGTTGATTCACCCCCAGATCAAAGAAATTCAAAAAAAGTATGCGGGTGATCGTGAGCGGCAGTCCAAAGAAACCATGAAGCTGTACCGAGAATCCGGGACAAACCCGCTGGCGTCATGCCTACCAATTCTGTTGCAGGCACCCATTTTCTTCGCTCTGTTCCAGGTTTTGCAGGGCATTGCCATGTACAACCCCGACGACACCGGCTACACAGCACCCGGCGTCTTCGCATGGCAGCAGTACGCCGATTTACTGCCGCAGGCGCATGAGGCCAGCATCTTTGGGGTACCGCTGTACGGCTACTTCATGGGTGCGAATAACGCCAACCTCATCGAGGGAGGTTTCTCCCCGACGTCCACGCGAATCTTGTCGTTCATCCTGATTATTTTGATGTCGGGCACGACCTTCTTGACGCAGCGGCAGTTGATTGTGAAGAACACCGCGCCGGGTAACCCCATGGTGCGTCAGCAGAAAATTCTGCTCTACGTGTTCCCCCTCATTTTCGCGGTGACCGGCATTAACTTCCCGATCGGTGTGCTCATCTACTGGTTAACCACCAACCTGTGGACCATGGGTCAGCAGTTCTACGTGATTAGAAACAATCCTCAACCTGGATCACCGGCCTTTGACGCCTGGGAGGCCAGAAAGAAGGACAAGGCCGACCGAAAGGCTGCCCGTAAACACGGCGGATCAACCCTTGAGTTAGAGGCTGAAACCGTTGTTGAGGAGGTTGCCCCGGTGCGCGTGCAACCCAAACGGGTGCCGAAAAGCAAGCGGAATAAGCCCGGCGGTCCAACCACCACCAATAACAGTAATAATGGTACAAACAGTAACAATTCGGGCAATTCGTCCGACCCAGGAATCGAGCCGGTGGAGACTACCCCGGCGCAGTCCACGAGTGAGGCAGCACCGACAACTGGTGCCAACGGTGCCAATGGTTCACCTAAAACTGCAGCGGCAAAGCCTGGCTCCGGTAAAGCCAGAACCACCAAGTCCACGGGCAATAAGCCGTCGTCTAAGAGGAGCAGCACGTGACCGATGTATTAACCCCCACCGATGATGATGCCGAAGTGACCGCGGCTGAGTCCAGCGCACCAGCCCGCGATCTTGTCGCCGAGGGTGATGCGGCGGCCGATTATCTCGAGGGCCTGCTCGACATCGTTGACCTTGATGGTGACATCGACATTGATGTGGAGGGTGATCGTGCCCAGGTGGCGATCATCGAGGTAAATAAGGGCGAACTGGCCACGCTCGTGGGGACTGAGGGCAAGGTGATGGACGCGCTGCAAGACCTCGCCCGACTTGCGGCCACGCAAAGCACCGGTCATCGTTCACGGCTGATGCTCGATATCGCTGGAGTCCGTGCCGAGCGACGTGAGGGATTGCGTGAAATTGCCACCGCGGCCGTCACTGAGGTGACCGAGTCAGGCGAACCGATGCGACTGGCGCCAATGAACGCTTTCGAGCGCAAAGTGATCCACGATGTGGTCACTGAAGCTGGTTTAGTGAGTGAATCTGAAGGTGTTGAGCCACAGCGTCGCATTGTTGTGCGCCCCGCCTGAGTGAGGAACTCGTGCAGCTAAGTGCCGAGGTCGAGTCTCAACTAGTCGCTTTCACCGAAATCTTGTCCACCGATGGGGTGGAGCGCGGTCTTATTGGACCCCGTGAGGTCGACCGACTATGGGACCGGCACATTCTTAATTGTGCCGTGGCTGCCGCGGCTGTTTCACGTGAAACAACCGTGGTTGACGTGGGATCTGGCGCGGGACTACCCGGCATCGTGTGGGCCATTGTTCGACCCGACCTTGAGGTGATCTGCGTAGAACCGCTGCTCCGTCGGGTGAATTTCCTCACCGAAGCGATCACCCGGCTAAATCTGACCAACCAGGTTCAGGTGCTCCGTGGGCGAGCAGAGGATCTCGCCGGTGAAATCCAAGCTCCCGTGGTCACGGCCCGCGCTGTAGCCCCACTGGAACGACTGGTGGGCTGGACCATGCCCCTGGTGGCCCCCGGTGGTGAACTCCTGGCCTTGAAGGGTGCCGCCGCAGAGGCGGAGGTAGCTGCCGCAGAAAAGACGATAGCCCGGATGGGTGGTGATCGGGTCGAGGTGAGTGAGTGGGGTCACGGTATGGTCGACCCGCCCACCCGTGTGGTGCGGATTCATAAGTCCAACACCTGGCGCTGAGGAAGAAATGAACCCCACATCTGATTCCAAAGCCCCACGTGGTGCCGTGGTTGGCGTCGACGAAGGTGTGGTCACCGGACTTGGTTGGCCGGCGACCCAGGATGTTTCACGTGAAACATCAACCGGGCTCGGCTGGGCCGTACCGAGCGATGAAGACCTACCAGGCCACGACGTTGGCGAAAGATCGACCCCGTCATGACACGTATCTTGGCGGTAGCCAACCAAAAAGGTGGGGTTGGTAAGACCACCTCCACGGTCAACCTCGCTGCTGCGCTGGCCGAAGATGGCCACCACGTGCTCGTGGTGGACCTTGATCCACAAGGAAATGCCTCAACCGCACTCGGGATTGATCATCACAGTGGCGTGCCGGGCACGTATGAAGTCCTCACCGATGATGCGCGACTGGCCGACATCGTGGTGAATTGCCCCGACCATCCGCACCTGTGGGTTGCCCCGGCCACCATAGATTTGGCCGGAGCGGAGATTGAACTCGTTTCTTTGGTCGCGCGCGAAACTCGGCTGGCTAAGGCCATTAATGAGCACTTGTCCAGCCATCGCAGCCAACACGGGGTTGACCTTGATTTCATTTTCATTGACTGCCCACCCAGCCTAGGCCTGCTCACGATCAATGCTTTTGTGGCTTCTCGTGAAGTTTTTCTACCCATTCAGTGTGAGTACTACGCACTCGAGGGGGTTTCACAGTTGCTGCGCACAATTGAGTTGGTGAAGGCTCACCTCAACCCAGATCTCGTCATTGGCGCGGTGTTGTTGACCATGTACGACGCCCGCACCCGGCTATCAACCCAGGTGGCAGATGAGGTGCGCACCCATTTCACCGATCAGGTACTGCCCACCGTGATCCCGCGGTCGGTGCGATTGAGTGAGGCTCCATCCTTTGGCCAAACAATCTTGACCTATGACGCAGATTCTGCCGGTGCCATCGCTTATCGCAGTGCGGCTACCGAACTGGCTGGTCCCCGTGGCTGAATCACGGCGCGGCCTTGGCAAAGGGCTTGGCGCTTTAATCGGTGATAGTCAAAGTCGTTCCAGCACAACAACTTTGCCAGATCAAGCGACCGATATTATTCGTTATCTGGAGATAGCGCCGGATCAAATCAGCCCCAACCCTCGCCAACCACGCACCACCTTTGACGCCGATGACATGGCCGAGTTGGTGCACTCGATCCAACAGATCGGTCTGCTGCAGCCGGTCGTTGTTCGCCCGGCTACCGGTGGGCTGACCGCATATGAATTAGTGGCCGGTGAGCGCCGATGGCGGGCGTGCCAAGAAATTGGCCTAGACCTCATTCCGGTCCTCATCCGACCCACCGAGGATGATGCACTACTGCGAGATGCCCTCTTGGAGAACCTGCACCGCGCTGCACTTAATCCACTGGAAGAAGCCGCTGCCTACTCACAACTACTCGCTGACTTTGGTGGTACCCAGGAAGAACTGGCTACCAAACTAGGGCGGTCACGCCCACAGATCGCAAATACGCTGCGGCTATTGAAGTTGCCTGCTGCCGTACAACGTCGGGTGGCCGCTGGTGTGCTATCTGCCGGACATGCCCGAGCACTCCTGGGCCTCACTGATGACGCCAAAATTGAAAAGCTGGCTGCCCGCATAGTGGCCGAGGGGCTTTCGGTGCGAAGCGTCGAGGAGATCGTTGCGTTGGATTCTGGAAAAACTCCAAAAGCCAAGCGTGGCAAGGGATCAGCAGGATTATCACCGGAGATGTTGGATGCAACCTTAGCGGTGGAGTCTCGGGTCGGCGACCGGCTAGAGACCAGGGTTGGGATTACCGGTGCTCGAACAGCGAAGGCTCGTGGCCGCATCGTGATTGACTTTGCCAATCTTGACGATCTACTGCGCATTTTGGATCAGATCGACCCGCCCAACTAGCTGCCCGGCAACAGTGACCGCGAACAGAAGTCACTCCTGAATGCGTTGAACAGCCGTTTTTACCAGTTCCACCATGAGCCGGCCAATATCAAAGTTATCGGCGCTGAGGGCCTGGGGAACCAGCGAGGTTTCGGTCATACCCGGAGCAACATTGGCTTCCAAGAACCAGGGCACACCCGCGTGGTCAACGATGAAATCAATACGTGACCAGTCACGAAGGCGCAGGCTTGTGTGGGCGTTGATGGCAGCGACAGCAACAGCGGCGGCGGTTTCGCCGGAAATGCGGGCCGGTACGTAGAACTCCGTGGCGCCTGCGGTGTAGCGGGCGGCATAGTCGTAGAAGCCGCTATCGGGCACGATTTCAACCGCGGGTAGCGCACGGGGGCCATCGGGTGAATCGATGACGCCCACCGCAATCTCGGTACCGGTGATGAATGCCTCGATGAGTGCGACCTCGCCGTAGGCGAAAGCACCGACCATCGCGGCCGGTAGGTCTTGGGGTTGGTGAACCACACTGGCGCCGAGTGCTGATCCTCCCCGAGCGGGCTTAACGACCGCGGGCATACCGATGCGCGCAGCGAGGGCATGGAGAACGCCCGCGGCACCAAGGTCACGAAAAGTACTGTGCGGCAGAGAAACTGATGCGGGTGTGGAAAGCCCAGCCCGGCGCATCAGCGATTTAGCGATGGTCTTGTCGAAGGCCGTCCGCGAAGGGTTGGGCCGTGAACCTACATAGGCCAGATCAAGGCATTCCAGCACATCAGGCAATGTGCCATCCTCACCAGCTGCACCGTGCACCACCGGCACTATGCAGTCTGGCCTCATTCGGGTGAGTTCATCGAGTAGGTGTGCGTCGATGTCACGCTCGCGAATCTCCCAATCGGGCGCAGCGGTCCGCAGCGCCTCCGCCACCCGTCGGCCAGATCGCAAAGATACGTCGCGCTCTGGTGATAGCCCACCGGCAAGAACCACAACCTGCATGTTGATCCCTACTGCAAGTCTGGTGTCGGAGTAGATGGCCCGTTCGCCTGGTGCAGCGTGTGGGTGGTGCCGAAGGTGCGGGTGAGTTGAAGTTCTTCCTCAACGACCCCGGCAAGTCGGCGAACCCCCTCGATGATGCGGTCAGGTTCGGGGTAGCAGTAGGACAGGCGCATATGTTGGCGTCCCTGACCGTCAACGAAGAAGCCCGTGCCGGGGACGTAGGCAACGAGGGCGGTGATGGCGCGGGGCAGCATTGCCGTGGCGTCAAGACCGGCGGGCAGGGTGAGCCAAGAATAGAAGCCACCGGCAGGAGTGGTCCAGGTGGTCCCGGTTGGCATGTGTTGTTGCAGTGCACCTAAAAGCGCATCCCGACGCTGTCGGTACGTTTCGGTAAACACCTTGATCTGCTCCCGCCAGGGCTGAGTGGCGAGGTAGGAACTGATCGTCATCTGCGCGTAGTTGGAGGGGCAGAGCACGGCAGCCTCGGCTGCGAGTACGAGTTTCTCGCGAACCCCGTGTGGTGCTACAGCCCAGCCCACGCGCAAACCTGAGGCGATGGTTTTGGAAAAAGAGCCGAGGTATACAACGCCATCTGCATCGTCGGCACGGATGGCTCGCGGCGGCGCGTCGCCGAAACCAACATCGTCGAAGCCGAGCAAGCCGTAGGGATCATCCTCTAGGAGTAGCAGATTATTGCGCTGGGCGACCTCGAGGATCTCGTGGCGACGATCTGGACCCTGCGTAATTCCGGCTGGATTATGAAATGAGGGAATGGTGTAAATCATTTTGGGTTGCAGGCCGAGTGCGCGCGCTGAACTAATGGCCTCGGCCAGCGCAACCGGGTTCAGGCCCTGTTCGTCCATCGGCACATGGATAACGGTGCACTCATAGGAACGAAAAACACCGAGGGCACCGACGTAGGAAGGTGCCTCAACGAACACCACGTCGCCGGGATCACAGAACACTCGGGTAACGAGATCGAGGGCCATTTGTGAACCTGTGGTCACCACGATGTCGTCGGGGTGGGCTTGGATACCAACCGGTGCCATTACCTGACCAATTTGGTCACGAAGGGTGACGTCGCCCTGGCCGGAGCCGTACTGCAACGCTTGGGCGCCCTCGGTTCGGAGTAGATCCGCCACGGTGTCGGCGAGGGCATCGAGATTGAGTGCAGATACGTAGGGCATGCCACCGGCGAGGGAAACCACTTCAGGTCGGGATGCAACAGCGAAAAGGGCCCGAATCTCTGAGGCTGTCATGCCCCGTGCGCGCTGGGCGTAGGCATTGATCCAAGGATCAAGACGATTACCCGGTACAGACATAGGTCCTATGCTCTCCTATATAGGCGCGGTTGGCGTGATGAGGGGTGATGGAAATGTCGACAAACCACGATGTGATCCGCGGCCTAGCCTGGGGTGTAGTCGCCACAGCAGTGGCCTTTACCGTTGCGGTGCTGTGGCCTCGCCATCGTTGAACACCGGTGAAAAGTAGGCCACCACACCCTCAGCGATCGCATCGGCGACGGCATCTTTAAACGTTAAGGAAGTCAACCGCGCGGCGTCGCGCGGGTGGGATAGATAGCCCAATTCAATCCACACCGCTGGCATGCGGGTCATGCGCAATAGGTCCCATGTGCGCGGGTGTACCCGACAGTCAGTGACGTCGGTGCGCGAGCAGAGTAGGTCATGAATGATGTCGGCCGCGGTGCGTCCGGACAGTGAATGAGCACCGCCGCTGGGGTCACCGAAGTAAAACGTGGCCACCCCGTTCGCCCGGGGCAGGTCAATGCGTTCGACATGGAGTGACACCACCAGATCTGCGCCGGTTTCATTGGCGAATGCGGCGCGCTCACTTTCCGGGATGAGCTCTGGGGCAGATGGCCGAGTCATGAGTACCTGGGTGCCGAGTGCGGCGAGGCGTCCCTCAATGCGGGCACAAACATCGGCGAGAATTTGCGCTTCAACAGCGGCGAGTTCCTCATCGGCGTCAGCACCACCGGGATCAAGCACGACGACCTTGCCGGCCACTCCGCTGCGCACGGTGTCCCAACTGATTTGCTCGCGCAACGGCACCGCAAGTTGGCCCGCACCCACGGTGCGAGTGAGCCGGTCGAGGGCCATGAACGTTTCGGGGCCACACGTGCCATCAGCGTTGACACCCACATTGCGTTGAAACTCACGCATTGCTGCGTCGGTGGACACGCCAAAAACTCCATCGGGACGACCGCAGTCGAAACCTAAGCCCACTAGCCGCCCTTGCAGGGCAAAAATATCGTCACCGGACATGAGGTGGCCAGGGTTAAAAAGCAGTACGCGATCACCCAGGGACCAGCGAGCCTCGTCAATGTGGCGAAAGGTTTGCGGACCCACAATGCCATCGACTGGGATGCCGCGATGCTGTTGAAACGCCCGGACACCATCTGCTAACGCCTCATCAAAAACCGATGTCGCCGCATGTCGACCGGGCTGGTCAACGAAGCCCAGCCGGTGCAGTCGCTGTCGAATATCGGCGACTGCGGGACCGGTATCCCCCAGGCGCAGTAGAGACTGCGCCACTGCTATCCGAGGTAGGGCGCTAGGTCGGCGAGTAACGCTGCCTTGGGCTTGGCCCCGATGATCGTCTTCACCAGTTCTCCACCGGAGTACACGTTCAATGTGGGAATTGAAGTGATTCCGTAATGGGCCGGCGTCTTGGGGTTTTCGTCGACGTTCATCTTCGCCACGACCACGGAAGCGACATGTTCGGTGGCGATGTCTTCCAGGATCGGCGCCACCATTTTGCATGGGCCACACCATGGTGCCCAGAAGTCCACGATGACCGGCTTATCACTGGCGAGCACATCGGTGGCGAAGGAGTCATCGGTGACCACTCGGGTCGCTGCGTCTGTCATGGCTTGTCCTTAGATTTGGTGGGATAACTCAGTGGGAAGAGGCGAGGAAGCGTTCGGCATCAAGTGCGGCAGCGCAGCCGGTGCCCGCGGCGGTGATTGCCTGCCGATAGGTGTGATCCACCAGGTCACCGCAGGCGAAAACGCCGGGGATATTGGTGTTTGTGCTGGGTGCGTCAACGAGTACGTATTCGGAGTCGTCGAGGTCGACCTGGCCCTTGATGAGCTCAGAGCGTGGGTCGTGTCCGATCGCAATGAAGAGGCCGGTTACGTCGAGTTCGCGGGCAGCGTTGGTTTCGGTGTCGCGCAGCACCACACCGGTGAGTTTGTCGTCTCCTAGTAGATCCTCCACCGCGCTGTTCCAGGCGAAGGTGATCTTGGGGTCGTTCAGCGCGCGTTCCTGCATGATCTTGCTGGCACGCAGAGAGTCGCGACGATGAATGACCGTGACAGATCGAGCGAATCGGGTGAGGAAGGTTGCTTCTTCCAGGGCTGAATCACCGCCGCCGACGACGGCGATATCTGCATCGCGGAAGAAGAATCCGTCGCAGGTGGCACACCAGGACACCCCGTGGCCGGAAAGCCGCTTTTCATTTTCGAGGCCTAGTTCTCGGTAACCTGAACCCATGGCCAAGATCACTGAACGGGCCAGGTATTCGTTGCCGGCGCCGTCACGGATCTGTTTGATCGCACCCTGCAAAGTCATCTCAACGGCATCATCGGTGACGATGGTGGTGCCGAATCGAGCAGCCTGCGCGCGCATGCTCTCCATGAGCTCTGGGCCCATGATGCCTTCGGCGAAGCCGGGGAAATTTTCGACCTCGGTGGTGTTCATCAAGGCGCCACCGGCGGTGACTGCACCTTCAAGGAGAACCGGGGCCAGTTGTGCCCGGGCGCAGTAGACAGCCGCGGTGTAGCCGGCGGGCCCAGAGCCCACGATGACCACATCGTGCACGACGGTGGGATCAGTGGCAGACATTGTGAACTCCCTTGCAGGGTGGTCGGATGTGGTCGAGGAACGACTTCAATCCTAGGCGCGCAGACTTTTCCTGAAGTAGGTGGGAGACCGATGCACTTTCGTGGGGTTAGGCAGCAGGCTAGGGCAGGTCGTAGCTAAACCACATGGCCTGATCGACATCGGCTGCTGTGCACGTGGGTCGAACTACGGCCACATCAAGTCGACTAGCACCGTTGCCACGATCATTCAGCCACACCACCACACCAGAGTCAGCCCCCTGATAACTGGCTCGGTCCACCACCAGCGCCGGCATAGTCGTGATCGGTTCCGGCGCCATCTTGGTGGAGAGGAACGCCTTCAAGCGCTCGACGCAATTGCGCATATCGTCAACGTCAGCGGTAAACCCAGCACTGCCGACCATAGGGGGGTAGCCGGTGGGTGTACTGCCCGCTGCCGAGACGACCTCATCAACCATCAGCATCGAATCTGGATCAGCCATGCTGGGATCACTGAGATCTGGCATGGGAGCAGAGACGACACCGGCGGCGCCGAGTAGGTCCGCCACCTGGGTCGACATGGCGTCACCGTCGTAGTTAATTCCAGAGGCAACCACGATCTGTGCGGGCACGGTGTCAGTGACCTTGGGGGCAGTTGATGGTTCAGGTGCCCCGAGATCGGGTTGGGTGGTTGTGTCGGTGGGCACCTCGGGTGTCTGACTTGCGGCGATGGGTGCGCCATCGGCAACAGGCGGTGGCGGGGAAGTACCGGAGTTGAGAACGACCGGTATGCCGACCGCACCGATCAAAACCAGACTGGCCGCTGCGGCCAAGAGGGGTCCACGGCGACGGGTGCGGGCTCGGCCAATCTGGTGGACAGAAGCGGCAGCAGGTGCTGACTGCGCGGCTGACTGGGTGAGCGGAGTTTCCTGCGCGAGTGCGGCGGACAGCCGCTGCCACACGGCATCGGGCATCACCGGTGTGGGTTGATCGGCGAACAGGCCAGCAAGTTCGGGGTGGGTCGAGGCGAGGTCGCCAAATTCGACCGACGAGTCAATGTCGAGTTCTTCAGCGTCCGCAACGGAGCCATCAGCAATACCTGTCGACACAGCGTCTAGGTCTTGCTCATTCAGACCGCTTCCGGGGTCTGTTGAATCTTCACGCACCGTTGCGTTCACCTCCATTCGCCGGTGTGACGGGCTCATGGCCGTCGGGGTTCCGCAGATGTTGAAGTCGGCGGGCTAATTTTGCCCGACCACGGGAGCAACGGCTCTTCACGGTGCCGGCGGGGCAATCCATGATCTTTGCCGCTTCCTCCACTGACCAGCCTTCCAAATCAACTAACACGATGGCCGTGCGTTGATCGGGGGGTAGTTCCTGGAGCGCGGCGGCAATCTCGATCGTTGTTTCGCGGGCATCCAGAGCATCGCGGGGATCAACGAGGGAAGCCCGGTCGGTGAGGGTGGCTCGGTCGCCACTATCGCCGGATTCTTCCGGTAGTGGCACCCAGGGTCGAACCGCGCGGCGTCGCAGCCGATCCAGTGAGGCATTGACCACGATGCGGTGCAGCCAGGTGGTGACGGCTGAATCACCACGAAACTGGCCTGCCCGACGGTAGGCCGAAATCAAGGCATCCTGGAGGGCGTCTGAGGCTTCCTCGGAGTCACCGGTTGTGCGCATCGCCAC
>Ga0075118_10002590_pt1 | contig 11241 bp, 10 predicted proteins | sample AntAceMetag02UKE_FD_69794 | JGI IMG/M metagenome (GOLD analysis project Ga0075118, IMG submission 69794) | Saline lake microbial communities from Ace Lake, Antarctica - Antarctic Ace Lake Metagenome 02UKE | ecosystem: Environmental > Aquatic > Non-marine Saline and Alkaline > Saline | place... | reverse complement strand
GACCGCCGAAAGTGGGCACCCCTGCTTCCGTAACGTTCCCGGGTGCATCACCAGTATTCCAGTAGGCTGCGAGAATGTCGGACCCTACAGAAGCCAGAAGTTGACCGCCGCCCAGAGATCCAGTGGCACCCAGGCCGTTGAAGTTATCTGCAACTGGCCCCGATGCCACGAGCAAGTCATGGTCTCCTGCCGCGAGACCAAGAATGGAAGCCCCCGCGATCGTCACGGTTGTCTCATCACCTGCGATCAAGGTGCCTGTCGTTGTAGAGCTATTATGCCAGCCCATACGATTGCCAACGGTGCGCACGGTGTAGCTGGTCAGGCTAACAACCGGAATAGAAACTCCGTTGTAGCCATCCGCATTGCCGCTGGAATAGCCGCCACTGCTAAGGGAGCGACCGATGATCACAACATCGGCGGCACCGTTTCCAGCAAAAGCACCCGTGCCCAAAAGAGCATCCTGAGAACCCGCAAAATTTGCGAAATTCGAATGGCGGATTTCCGTCACGTTGCTGAAGTTGTTGTTAATGTAGGTTTCGAGTGGACTCCCCACGGGAGCCAAGTCAGAGAGCATCACCACGATGGCAGATGAAGATGAAATGCTTGCCATCAAGAGGCCCGCGGCAACGGTCGAGTGTGTGTGTTTGAACATAATAATAAGGTGAAATACCAATTTCACGTAAGATTGTGACGAAAACGTGACACTCAGACAACCAAAAATATTGCTTGCTCTTTACAGGCACCGATTTCTGACCCCTCCCGACACGTCCTCGTGGGTCGAAGCATCCAGCGTTGTCTGACCCGTTTCCGCGGTGTTCGATGGCACCAGGTGAACACGCGTCAGCACGTCGTTTTTGAGCGCCAAAACGGAATGCCCGCCATCATCCGTCGATCCGATCTCGGCATCATGGATCTCCCAAGGCCTCCGCGTTTGCGCCAGAATCTCCCTGACTGCTAGAAATTTGCGCATTGGGGAGACCGCTTGAAGGCATCGTGGAAGGAAACGGAGAAAGGAGAAAGGTTAGACAAATATGACTTGGTGGCTGAGCCGGAGAAACATCGGAGCGTCGCTTCGTGGTGCAAGCGCAACTACCCATCGAGATACTCCTTTCACCAGCGAGAGTATCGCAAACACCAGTTCTCAGAATTCGAGAAGAAAATGAGCGCTCGTCCTTCCGCGAGCGAATTAAAAGAAGCACGCGATTTCGCTCACAAACTAGAGTTACTAGATGTCGCTGAATCTTATCACACCAAATGGGGAGAAATTCAATACGCGGCCTATGCCGAGAGGCTAAAACCAGGGAACCCAAAGATGATGAAGCAGCTACTAGCATGGGCAGTGAAAGAAAACCTCAGTTCTATTCCCTCAGTCAAAACCCTCGCCGGCTCCATCATCGAAGCTGATTCGGATGATCTCACCGCTCGTGAACTTCTGGGACATCTAAAAGTCGACGACCAATGGACATCCAAAGAGAACTTGATCTCAAAGATGGACCCAAAAAATATCGAAGATCGTATTAAGACCCACAAGATCCTAGCCAAAACAAGTTTATATCCCTCGCAAAGAAGGTAAATGCTAACCTAAGTGTCATCACCCACCCGGACATTGATCACAACCTGTATTGGAAGGATCAAGAGGAAGACGTCCTCAATTTCATGGCAAAACATGTGAATGATATTAAGCCTGATTGGGATGTGATCCGCGCAGCAGCCAAGGCTTGGATGAAGTGAATTTTCTGTTCAACTCCCATACTCACGGCATTTTTTTGTTACGGATATTGCTAAGGTCGGTGTTTGCATGCCAGCAAGGGCCTTGCTCTACGAGTGACACAGATGTCTGACCCCCACAGTCGCCACATTCATGAACCAAAAAAGAGAGGCTGGTGTAAGCCCCCTTTGATTTTGAGATTTGTTGCGAAGGGAAGCTTGCGTCTCCACTATTTCGGATGCGATTTGACAAAGTCGATGTTCGCCTTCACCTGCGGGACGCTGTCTTTCCAGTCGTTCTCGTGTTCAATGGAAATATGCCCGTCGAATTTCTGCTTTTTTAACTCTTCAAGGCATGCCGCAACATTAACAACTCCAGTTCCGGCGACGACGACGGCGGCGTTCCCATTCTTTTCCTTGTCCTTCAGGTGGACGCTGATGATCCGGCCGTCGAGGATACGGAGACACTCAACGGGGACGAGATTCGAGGTGCACCAGTGACCGAGATCGGCGCAGGCCCCGACGCGGTGGTCGCGACTCTCGACGACGCCGAGGATGTAGAGGGGATTCCAAACCTTGTATTTCGGGTTACTCATGGAACCGCCGTGTTCATGGAACGCGACTTTGATATCGGTCCGTTTCGCGGCAGCTTCCCACGCCACGATCTGTTCGGTGGATTCGGTGCAGACGGCGTAGAGACCCATTTTCTTCGCGAAATCCATGATCTTATTCACTTCGTCCGGAGTGTTCGCTCCGACGACGCCATAGTTGACCGCATGCACGCCCTGGCGCTTGCACTCCGCAAGAAGTTCAGCAATTTCATCATCGCTCATGCCGTGACCGACCTTGATTTCGGATTCGGGCTTCATTTTCTGGCCGGGGAAGAACTCAATGACGTTGCCGCCGGCTTCCTTTGTCTTGGCGATGGCCTCGAAGGCCGTGAATTCCTTGAAGGTATAGGCTTGGGCCCCAACGAACCAACCTTCCTGGCGGAGGTTTTCGGGAATGGGATCTGCGGAGAGACTTGCGGAAAGAGCAAGCGCGGCAAAGGCGATATGGCGGATGGTTTTCATAAATGACTTGAGGCTATGAGACTGGAGGGACGGACCGATTGTGGAAAGTCCGAAAATCCAGCCTGGATACGCGCGAAGACTTACCCAATCTTCATCCGCATGCCGAGAATTTAAGAATGCCTAGCCGATTCTTTACTCCAAGGCCTCAACCTTTAGCTTTCGCAGCGAGAAGAGCCCGCCTCCCGAGACCGGCAAAGCACGCGCCCCCTTCTTTCGCTTCGCTCCGAACCACACCCGTTTCTCTTGGAAGACCTCCTCGACAAAGCCCCGGCTTCCCAGAACCAAACCGTCGCTAAAATACCGCACTCGCAACCGGATCAACTCCGCTCGGCTCAACTTCCGCCCGTCTCGCAGTCCCTCCAACGCTTTCTTCCGATCAAAGCCCCGCTTTGAAAAGACCCCCTGCGCACGCTTCCGTCCTTTCTCAGCCTCGCCCGCTTCGATCCCCTCCCCCAAAAGCAAATTACGATAAGCCTCACGCCCCTCCATGTTCCAAGAATCCATCGCCACCCCGAGCATCCGGTAAAGCGACTTGCGAGCTCGCTTGCTCTCACCCATCGCCTCAGCCTACCCGCACCGACGGTGATCCTTAGGATCATCGACCAAGCCTGCCCGCACCGGGTTCAGATCGAGATAAGCCGAGATTGTCCGCAGGGCCTCGCCATCCTCCACCAAAATGCTCCGATAGCGCTCCCGCCAGAGCGTCCCCCGACGCCCGTGCCGTTTGTTGAACCAGCGGCTAAAGCGTTCCTTTAGCTCCTTCATGAACCGTTTCAGGCTGCAAAACCGGTCGAGGTAGCCCTTGATCGTCTTCTCATAAAGTTCGTCCAGCTTCTTCTCCTTCATCACCTCCAGCTCCGCTGCCAACGCCATCAATCCCGGTCTTCAAAGATCAAGCGCCGCCGCTTCCCCTGCCCGAAATGGGGCGATTTCAAGGCAATCCCACCCATCATCGTCCCCGTCAGACAATCCGCCTTCTAAAGATCCGTCAGCTCCCGTTTCGCCCCTTTTTCCTTTGCCCTCATACATTGAGGGAGTTTTAAACAGCAGAGCTTACGAAGTCAAGATCAGTGTGGTGTCTGGCACCAAGATTCCAACTCACGAAGCTCGTTTATGAGCGCAACCAAGGAAAATCGATTATTATGAGTGCACAAAAGTCACACTCTAGTGTCTGGCTCCAGAGTCTCCGTAAAACAATCGGCAAGCCACGTCTAGACGTGGCTGACAATTTAAACTGCTTTTCCTACTCCAACTTCAAACTCCGTAACGCGCAAAGCCCGTCCTTCCCCATATCCAACGGCATCTCTTTTGCTCCTGCATTCTCTCCAAACCACTCACGTCTCTTCAATAAGGCCTCCTCTACAAATCCTCGGCTTCCCAGAACCAGGCCGTCGCTAAAATACCTGACTCGGCACCGCAACAATTCCCTACGTGATAACTTCCCACCTCCTTCTAACTGCGCCAGCGCTTCTTGGCGCTGAAATCCGGGCCGCCGCCAACCCGCCTCACCCTCCTTTTTACGTCCCGGTTCCTCCGGCCCCTCCATCCCCTCTGTGAGCAGGATTCGACGATAAATCTCCGACCCATCCAGCCTCCAGCGATCTCGGGAGATCCCCAATACCCGGCAAATCCCCACCCGCGCGCGCTTGCTCCCACCGACCGCTTCAGCGTAGCCACACCAACGATAGTCCTTTGGGTCCGCCACCAAACCCGCCCGCAGCGGGTTCAGATCAATATAAGCTGCCATCGTCACCGCAGCCTCACCATCTTGCACCAAAACACTTTTGTAGCGCTCCTGCCAAAGCGTTCCCCGACGTCCATGACGCTTATTGAACCAACGGCTAAACCGCTCCTTCAACTCCTTCATAAAGCGCTCTAACGAGCACATCCGCTTCAAAAAACTCTCCAGCGTTTTCTCAAAAAGAGCCTCCAGCCCCTTCGCTTTCATTTGAGAAAACTCCCCCTCCAACTGGCGCAAATAAGCCTTCGAATAGAGCGACTTCAAATGTTCTATCAAGCGAGACTCCCGCTCTTCCCGACTCCCTTCACGGAACCTCCGCAAATACTCCTCCTGACAAGGAACCCGCACCAAAATGTGGAAATGATTCCCCATCACCGCATACGTCAGGATCTCCAACCCGGAGAACTTCTCCATCCGCCGCATCAACTTCCGAAAAGCCTCCTTCTCCACATCACCAAACAACAAATCCCCGCCAGCAACCCGCGACATCACATGATAGCAAGAATCTCGGTCCGCAAAAACAAACCTCCGCCTCTTCCCCTCCCCGCGTCCCGGCGCCTTCAGCACAATCCCGCCCATCGCCTTCCCAGTCAGACAATCCACCTTCTCCAGGTCCGTAAGATCAGGTTTTTGTCCCCGCTTTTTCTCAACCGTTTTCATGCTAAAACCTTTATTTCTACAATGATGGGGCGCAAGAACTAAATCTGGGTGTCGCACACCTTAGTCCGGGTGTCGCACACCTTAGTCCTTTATGTCTACAATGATGGGGCGCAAGAACTAAATCTGGGTGTCGCACACCTTAGTCTTTAGTCGTTAGTCATTTATGTCTACAATGATGGGGCGCAAGAACTAAATCTGGGTGTCGCACACCTTAGTCCCTGTGTCTTCATACGATCCAGCAGGTTTAGACAGCAAAGAGGGCCGAGTCAAGAATACTTGGTGTCTGGCACCTTAGTCCCTGAGTGAGTGTCTAGTATCTCAGTCTCTTAGACATCGTCCACCTCTATCTTGGGACCGCCCATGCGACGTTCGAAGATAGAAGTGGCTAAATTTTTCCCTGCGTTAGTCCCGCGAAACTCTTTCGAAATCCTACGATGAAACTTCCTAGTGAGCTTTGATTTACAACCATTCTTTTGGGATTCATAATCCATCACAATTTTCATTTCCCCGGGGAGGTAATCTTGTTCTTGCTCAAGAATAAAGTCATAGAGCTTGGGATCATCTGTTCCGAGCCGAGCAAAACCGATGAAAAAAGCAGCTATGGCGCGACTCGATGAATCGCTAAAATGTTTTTCCAACTCAAGCGAAAAATCTTCCATCGCGCGATTGAAGAATGCGAAACCATAACGTGCCTTGAAGACGGCTACACAAATGGAAAGAAACTCCATCTTCGTCAAATTTTGGAAAGGACTTTCAATTCGACCCTGTGAAATGTCACTATAAACAGACACAAACTCTGTAATCGCCTTATTGAACAATGGTTGAGAGGCACTGTAGGGAGTTGCACTTGCCGCCAACAAATAAGACGGGAAAAAATAAATCATTCCCCAACGCTCAATAGGCGACTTAGGAATTAATTTATCTAAATCTGTGAGTAACTCCGGACAGTCGGGCTTTAACCCAAAATAGAAGTAAAAGATGGTATTCCATCCAAACGATAATGCCCTGTCGTCAATTTTGAGGCCCTTAGACTCACTTTTCCTCCTTGCGTAAAGGAACTCCGTGAAGGTGGGGTGTTTAAAAGTAACAGTATTATCCAGAGGGTTTCGAACTAAAATACCAGACCGTGAGATCGATTTTTCAAACAAGCTATCGGCATCTACATCTAAAGGACGCTCCGCCAAGTAATCTGTGAAGAAGCCCCTTATTTCAGCCTCTGAAATCGAGGTTAAAGAGTTTTCGACAAAATATTCAGCTATTTGGGGTAAGATTCCATTGGCGGCTTTGTATTCACGGTCGTTTTGCAAACCTTTCTCAATATCCCACCTACCGAGCATTAACTCCATATACTTAGAATAGAGTTCTGGGAGCGTCGTTGGCAAATCTTGATCAGTCTGCGCAAGCAGTTGCGCTAATAAAATGGCTGAGATTGGAGACTTGGGCAGTTGCTGAATCAATGGGGAATCCTTGATATCTGCAACCAACCGAGCATCCTGGTTAAATTTCTCACAAATGAATTTGACGAATTTCAGAAGTTGATTAAGGGACAGCGGAGAGAGCTCTAAACAGCGAAAGTTAAGATTATTAAAATGTGCCCTTGTGGTTTCACTCAGCGGTCTTGAGCTAACAACGACTCGGACGTCAGAAGATTCAGCCGCTGTACAAATAAGCTGTAGTGATTTAATCTGATCATCTTCACCCTTGGAGGTTTCATCAAATCCGTCTAGAAAAAATATGTGAGCATCTTTCTTATTTGAAAGATTTTCGCTTTGATTCACGGAAGAAAGATATTCACTAAAATCAGATCCAAAGGTTTCAACTAACTTCCAGAAGGGGATATAGTGTGGGAAAATCTCGTGCTTGATAAAATTTTCGTCTTTTGAAAGTTCAAGGGCAGCATGCCTGAGAAGCTTGGATTTTCCATAGCCGAATTCTCCTTCTAATAGGGTCAACCTCTTCGAGATACACTCGTCGATGAAATTAACATCCTTCTCTTTCTGTTTCCATTTCTTCCTGGACCTAACCTCAAAATCTTTTTTAGTGACCCGTTGATTGACATAAAACCTATCGTCGTTATTTTGTATAAGATCGAATTCACGATCCAGGAGCAGGACTTGGGTAGCTGTCACTTTTAACCTGCTAGCAATCTCGAACGGGATGTCCTTCCAAAATTCTGGAATCTTCTCTGTGATTTTTTGCGCCAGGATATCACCATCCAAATAAATAAGATTCCTGCCTGGGTTAGTTTCCCGTAAGACATCCCTTACATTCTTCCCAATTTTTCCAGTCGTAACAATCCATAGAACATCCAATCGAATTTCCTGATTGTTAGCGCCAGCCTTTCTTGTTGTTAAGGCTTCATCAATTTGCTTTTGGACCTCAGCTCTACTCCCCTGCAATATGTCACCAACCTTAGCTATAACGCCAATCATGTCTTGATCTCCTGAGACGTCATTTAGCTGTTTCACTACAAAATCCGCTCCAAGCTCATTCGTGCCGTGTGTGTAAGTCACACTTTGAACCCTCGACAATTTAGGAAGAAGGCTGGCTAGAAGAGGGTGGAAATGATCAACTTCTCGTGTCACTTTTCTTTTGAGGACTCCCGAATTCATATACTACTTATTGCGTAATTTATTTGTGTCGCTCTAAGTCTAGGTAGATTATCATCCGCCCCGTAGATCAGCAACTGTGGAAAAAATACGGTCAACCCTATTGACATGCTTCGCATTCTTCGCCGTTTAGTATTGCTTCGATGGAGCAGGCTGGGGTGAAGGCAGGGCGCTTCGCTTGAACATCGAACATCGAACATCGAACATCGAACATCGAACATCGAACATCGAACATCGAACATCGAACATCGAACATCGAACATTTAACGCTGAACATTGAAGTGGTAGAATTGATTTGGGGGGACATTAGATCGATTGAGTTTCAGTGAAAGAGAGTTCGATTCCGTGGAATCGTTTTAGGAAGAGCTTTCGTTTTTCGTTGGTGGAAAGATTGTTGGGAATTCCAGACCAGACGAGTTGGCGGGCGGTGTCGGTCATTTGGCAGGCGATGATGAGGCGCTCCTCTCCGCTCTTTTTCATCATTTGCTGAAAAAGGTGATCGTTGAGCTCTTGCGGGGTGTCCTTTATGGAGAAACCCGTGTTAGCATATCGGTCAGGTTCAATTTTTGAGACCATAGGTGAAGGTAGTCTTGATCGACGCCGGTGGCGAGGAGGTTTTCGACGTCGGAGAGTTGACGTTCGCTTTGAGATTGGCGGGCCCAGTCGAGCTTGGAGAGGATGAGGTCTTCTTTGCTGACGATCCAGAGAGGGCGGCCAGTGACATGGATTCGTTGGCGGCGTTCGAACTCGACCTCGCGGTATTCCTCGCGCTTGCGGATCATGAAGTCGATTTTGATGAGGCTTTCGTTATGGATGACGTTAAAGGACGATTGTTGGAGGATGGCTTGGCGGGCGGCTTCTTCGCTGTAGTAGAAGTCATCGCCGAAAAGTTGGGGGAGGGTTTCGAGATCTTTGAGGTAGAAGGCGAGGACGATATCGATGTCTCTTGTCATTCGCGGTTGGGCGTAATGATTCAGGGCCATGGAGCCGGTGAGCATGTAGTCCAATCCCACCTCCTCCAGGCGGCTGGTGATGTCCAGGAGGAGGTCGAGTTCTGAGAGCATGCTGATTGAATTTGGCTTAGCGGCTGGAAGCCGCCGCCACGGGGGACTTAGGTTGATAAGCGGGCGGGACACGCCCACGCTCTCTGTTACTGGCAGGCTTCGCATTCTTCGCCGTTCATCATAGCTTCGATTGAGCAGGCGTTTTTTTGCTCGGGAGTGAAGGTCTTTTTCTCGGTGGCTGCTACTACGGTGGACTTTTCGATGTCGCTGCCTTGTCTTGCGCGGAGGTAGTAGGTGGTCTTGAGGCCGGTGTGCCAGGCGTGGCGGTACATGTGACTGAGGGACTTGAGGTCGGGCTTGGAGAGGAAGAGGTTGACGCTCTGGCTCTGGTCGATCCACTTTTGACGGCGGGCGGCGGCGTCGATGATGGCTTCGTAGCCGACTTCGAAGACGGTTTTGTGCTTGGCCTTGAGGTGGTCGGGGATGCCCTCGATGTCGGCGAGTTCGCCGTTGAAGTATTTGAGCTGGTCGATCATTTCATCGCTCCAGAGGCCTTCCTTCTTCAAGTCATTGACGAGGACGGCATTGAGGACGGTGAAGTCGCCGCCGAGGTTACTCTTGACGAAGAGGTTGGTGTAGTTGGGCTCGATACAGGGGGTGGTGCCCATGATGTTGCTGATGGTGGCGGTGGGGGCGATGGCGAGGACGTTGGAGTTGCGCATCCCGTTTTGGGCGATCGCTTCCCGGACCGGACGCCAGTCCATTTTGCCCCCTCTGGGGACTTGAACTTTAACGCCGCGCTCGTCTTCGAGGGTGTCGATGGTGTCCTGCGGGAGGATGCCGCGATCCCATTTGGAGCCTTTGTAACTATTATATGAGCCACGCTCCCCTGCCAACTCGCTACTGGCGCCGTAGGCGTAGTAGGCGATGGCTTCCATGAATTCGTCGTTGAAGTCAACGGCGGCATCGGAGGCGAATTCGAGGTTCTTTTTGAAGAGGGCGTTTTGGAGGCCCATGACGCCGAGGCCGATGGGACGGTGGCGGCTGTTGGCGGTTTTGGCGGCGTCGGTGGGGTAGAAGTTGATGTCGATGACGTTATCAAGGGCGCGGATCGCGACGGTGACGGTCTCGCGGAGCATGTCGTGATCGAGCATGCCGTCTTTGGTGATGTGGCTGTCGAGGACGACGGAGCCGAGGTTACAGACGGCGGTTTCTTCGTCGCTGGTGTTGAGGGTGATCTCGGTGCAGGGGTTACTGCTGTGGATGACGCCGGCGTGGTCCTGGGGGCTGCGGAGGTTGCAGGGGTCCTTGAAGGTGATCCAAGGGTGACCGGTTTCGAAGATCATCTTGAGCATCTTTTTCCAGAGGTCGATCGCTTCCACTTTGCGGGACCAGATCTTGCCTTCTTCGGCCAATTTCTCGTATTCGAGGTAGCGGAGTTCGAAGGCCTTGCCGTAGAGGTCGTGGAGGTCGGGGCATTCGTTGGAGCGAAGGAGGGTCCAGCTTTCGCGCGCTTCCATGCGCTTCATGAAGAGGTCGGGAACCCAGTTGGCGGTGTTCATGTCGTGGGTGCGACGGCGCTCGTCCCCGGTGTTGACGCGGAGCTCGAGGAAGTCCTCGATGTCGTTGTGCCAGGTTTCGAGGTAGGCGCAGCCGGAGCCGCGGCGCTTTCCGCCTTGGTTGACGGCGATGAGCTGGTCGTTGTGAAGCTTGAGGAAGGGGATGACGCCTTGGGATTCGCCATTGGTGCCCTGAATGTAGCCACCGGTGCCGCGGACGGCGGTCCAGGAGCCACCGAGGCCGCCGGCCCACTTGGAGAGATAGGCGTTTTCGGCGATGCCGCGCTGCATGATGGACTCGATGGAGTCATCGACCTTGTAGAGGTAGCAGGAGGAGAGCTGGCTGTGGAGGGTGCCGGAGTTGAAGAGGGTGGGCGTGGAGGAGCAGAATTTGCGGCCTTTGTAGAGGTTGTAAAGGCGGATGACCCAGTCTTCGGCGTTCGTTTTCTCGGCTTTGAAGAGGCCCATCGAGACGCGCATCCAGAAGAACTGGGGCGTTTCCATGCGGCGGGCTTTTTTGCCGGTTTTGTCGACTTGGAGGTAGCGGTCGTAGAGGGTGGAGATGCCGAGGAAGTCGAAGTCGAGGTCGGCGGAGGGATCGAGGGCGTCGGCGAGGCGGTCGAGGTCGTATTTGTCGAGGATGTCCTGGCTGATGCGCTTGATTTTGACGCCGTGGCGGAGGTATTTTTTGAAGTTCTGCTTGTGAGCTTCTTTGAGGGACTCGATGCCATCGGTCTGGATGTTCCAGGGGAGGACTTCCTCGTAGATGTAGGAGAGGAGGATGCGGCCAGCGAACTTGGCCATGTCGGCGTCCTTTTCGAGGAGGGTCTTGGAGTTGAGGATGATGGTCTTTTTGAGGTCCACGGCGGAGATCTCGGTGCCGATGGA
>Ga0075118_10002586_pt1 | contig 11262 bp, 2 predicted proteins | sample AntAceMetag02UKE_FD_69794 | JGI IMG/M metagenome (GOLD analysis project Ga0075118, IMG submission 69794) | Saline lake microbial communities from Ace Lake, Antarctica - Antarctic Ace Lake Metagenome 02UKE | ecosystem: Environmental > Aquatic > Non-marine Saline and Alkaline > Saline | place... | reverse complement strand
ATTGGCATGATTCGCAGTTTATGGCTTCTTGTGGGTCGGTGGGGCACGCGTATTCTTCTGGCATCTGCATGAGGGTACTCTACCAGTTGTCTGCCGTTGGGGTGTTACACTCGAATTATTAACACCTGCCCCTCTGCCCTTATGGGTACGGGCAGGTTTTCTTTTTACCCCTCATCGAGGAGCTTGCCCATTGTGTTTTCTAGGTAGCGCTTTCTTCTTTCGGCACGTTCCCTGCGGGCCACGTCGTACCATTTTGACCATTCTGTCCATCTCAGGCCGGTAACAGAGTTGAGCCCTGTCTGTATTTGTTTCTTTACTTGCTCGTCCGGGTTTTCTTCGACGTCTGTTCTGGCACCTAGGAACCCGTTTTCGTTGATGAGTGAGCGCCCGGCAGACCTGGAAATGATGCCAAAACCGGTTTGGTCTACGAGGTGTTCTTGCCAGTCGCGTATGGGTGTCATCCCGTATTCTTTGTATTCTTGTTGGGTGAGGAACTCTCCCACAAATTTGGGCCCTGGGGAGAGGAACCCGATAGTGTTTTCTTGGACAACAAGCATAGCGTTTTCGGTGAAGTTTTGTATGAAGGTGGCGTTGGGGTCTACCGCTATCTTGCCGAGCAGGTCTTGGAAGATGTCTAGTTGCGGGGCGTTGACGGTAATGCCGACGACGTTTCCTTCGTCGTCGTACCAGGAGGGCCCGAGGATGTTGCGTGCTGCGAATTCGGGGAGCCTGGAGTCGTTGGGCATGGTTTGCCCGACGCTTTGCGGTTCTCCGCCCATACCTACGCTGATGCCTACGTTGGCTTTGGGTACGACGGTGAGGTAGCGGGGGTCTTCGAGGATGGTTTCGAAGACTTTGTTTGTTGCGTTGCGCATCCAAGTGTAGAAGTAGAACATGCGTCGCATGTATTTGCGTTCGAACCCTGACAGTGATTGTAGGGTGGGGTGCCATGCCATAATTTCTCGAACAACATGGTCTTGCAGTTCTTGTGTGCTACGGAAGCTGCGTCTTTGGACGAGGTCGATTGCGTGGGCGAGGCGTAAGAAGTTGTCTCGTCGTGCGCTGAACTCTCCGAGACCACGGTTGGCTCGAACGACGGGTCGGAACAGTTTGGCAAGTTTTCCGCCGGAGAGACTGATTTCGTCCCCAATGGCGATGAGGTCTTCTGCGGTGTTGTTGTTGATGAGTGCGCCTGCATCGTCAAGCATTTTGTAGAATCCGATGTCGCTGAGGGTACGGTTGACGCCACCGATTTGTACGTTGATGCCTTTGGAGCCACCTACTGCGTCATCGTATTCGCCCATGAATCTACCAAATTCTGCGCCTTTGTCGCGCCCGAATACGGTGCCTTGGTGGAATTGTCCGTTGGCGCGGAGGACTCTCCCTGCCTGGTAGTACCGGTAGGGGTTGACTACTCCGTCGAGGAGGTTCATTTGTACGTCTCCGACAGCGGAGACAACATGGTGTCCTGGGCGCCAGATGGTGAGGGACGATTTCATAAACGACGTTACTTTGTCCACGGCGGTCATTATTTTCTTGATGGTAGGGTTTTTGAACCGCGTGTCGTAGTCGAGGAACCTTTCGAGGTTTGCCATTTGTCTGACCATTTCGGGCGGGTACGCTTGTGAGCCGTCTAACCATCTTCCGAGTGTTCCAGCGTCGTCACCTATTTTGAGTTGTACGAACCCGTCTAGTTTTGCTTCGGCTACGCTGATGTAACCCCAGGACCGGTGCCCGAATTGTGCGCTGAATTGTGCTGCTATGCTGGGCACTTTTGCTGCTTCGTGTAATGCCAGGCTTATTCCTTTGAATGCTTGCAGGGCGCTTCGTTTCCCGCCGTCAGGGGATAAGAGGTTGTCAATCCATCTTGGTAGTGTTGCTTCGATTTCCCAGCCCATCAGGTTGGGGGTGAGCTGTGAGTCGGAGATGGATGCTGTGTTGCCTGCCCCGTCAGTGGTGCCCATGGGCCCTTTGCCAAGGAATGTGTTGATGTAGTTGGTGTCCAGCCCGGAACGCGAGAAGAGGCTACTTTCGCCTGTATCCAGTATTACCTTCCACGCTTTTATTAGCTCTCCTGCTATTTGGCGTAGTTCTGGGTGTGCTTGCTGCTGGACAAAGTTGTACCGGTTTTGACCGAATGTGGCACGCACGAGTTCACTGTGCCACGCTTCCGCTTTGGGCCCTTTTTTGTCTCCCATTATTTTTTGGACTTTCGCTATTGCTGCGTCTACAGCTTTTTCACCAACGTTGTTGTCGCCGTCATATCTTGCTTCGACACCTGCTGCGGTGCCTTTGACTTCCGCCAGGCCCCACCCGCCACTGACATTTTCTGGGCCACCATTGTTTGTTGCGCTGCGTGCGAGGAGTTTGCGTTCGTCGTCGGGGGTGGCGTTTATGGCTTCGTCATACGTTTCTGTGGGGACACCGCTGGCTGCTTTGGCTTCAGCGGTTGCAGCAGTGTTTTCGGCGTCAAATCGTGCTCGCCCGCCACGGAATGACTCTTGAAGTAATTCGTTGGTTCTGTTGATGTGTTCGCCAATGTTGATGGATTTTTCGTAGGCCATGGCGAATAGTTCACCGTCGTCTGTTTCGACTGCTTTTTGGGCGGTGCGTACGACGTCTTCTACCGCTATTTCGCGGGCAGAGTTGAGGCTTTCGCTGGCTAACCGGGCGCGTTCTTCGTTCTGGGGCCCCCGCATCTTTTCTATGCGTAGGCGCTGACGTACTTTGAGTGCTGCTGCGCCTCGTCTCAGGTTGGTTGTGGCTTCAGCGGTGGCAAAGGCGTTGCCTTTGGCTTTCGCTGCTGTGAGGGCTCGTTGTAGTTTCCGCATTGATTCGGGCATTGCGCGTGCTTCGACTGCTGCGATACGGGCTGCAATTTCGGTGGGGGTGAGGGGGGTTTCCCCGTCGGCTGCTAAGTGTGTGACACGTTTCATGCGGTGCGCGGTGCGGGCTGCGTTCATGTCCATGGGGCTGAACAGGTCGCTTTGCAACTTTTGTAAGGATTGGTTACTAATGAGTGCTTCTGGGGAGCCTTGTAGGTATCCTTGGGATGAGAGCGCTGTTCTTAGTTCGTCAATGGATTCGTCTATTGCGTCGGATTTTGCACCGTAGCTGCGGTTTACTGCTTTTCCGACTAGCATGAGTTTTTCGAATACGGGTTGCACGATTTTGCGTGAGTTTGTTTCTGCGACTTTGAGGGCAGCAGCACCATTAGTTAAGTGAGTCTGCATTAGTTTTTGCCCGACTTTTTTGTCTGCAAGACGGCTGACCAATTTGGAGACGAAACCGTTGGCAAAGCTTTCACCTTGGAACATATTTACAGCGTCAGCCCAACCTCTGTGACTGAACGTTTTGGTGCGCTTGCCGTCGCGTGTGATGTAGGGGCCCATGTTGTTGAGAGCAGTTTTGGCGTAGTCGTGGAGTAGCACCACCATTTCGGTTTCGCCCACTCCTGCGACGTGTAGGTTGTTGGCGTACACCCCTAGTTTGGGGATGAGTGTGCTGGGGAAGTGCTTCTTCCCTACCATTTGTATTTCCATGGCTTCACGCATGAGTGCGTCAAAGTCGGGGTCGCCTGCAACGATTGCCCTGTAGGTGTCCATGAAGTCTATATATCCCCAGTGGTGGCCTTTCTTGAAGTCCACTTTGAACCTTCTGTTGCCCATTTGCCCGCTGGGGAGTGTGGTTACTTGGAACACGCCAGCTTGGTTGAGTAACGCTTTTGCTTCTGCTCGGGCCATTTGTTGTGCTTTCCAGGACTCTGCTGAGCCTGGTTTGAACCTTGATTCGATGGTTCCTTTGATGTTGATGAACATTTTGATTTCGTCATCTTCGGTGAACTCGCGCACTCTGGCATTATTGAAGCCTTTTTTGGACGCTTCAATGTCTCTCGCGTCCATGTTCCTTAGGGATGCTTGCACCCCATCTGTTGCAGCGTTGTGGATGAGGTTGCGCCCCGCAACGTCTCTTACCATTTCGATACGGTTGAATGCGCGTTGCGCGTTACCCGCTACGTATTGAGCGATTCCTTCTTCGCCTATTTCTTCCGTTTTTGCTGCAATCCCCGCGCCGTGGGGCACAGTGAAGTCGTTGATGCCTTGCACAGTTTTTAGCATTTGTGCTTGGGCGTCGGTAAACAGTCCCGCCACCTTTTTTCTTCTGATGTGGTCAGGAATCATTGTGGCTTTGGAGGCGTTAATGTTGTTCAGTACGGACATGACCGCCAGCGTGCTTTCGGGGTTCACTGGCGCGTAGGGGTTGGGTGTAACAACCGCTTCTATGAGTTCTTCTGCTGATGTGACACGCGCCCCTTCTTTGAGCATTTTGAGGGTAAAGCCCTCGATTTTGCCCCCGTTTAGGATGACTTCTTCTACTTGTGCGTCTGTTGCTTTGACTCCTATGCCAGACGTTTTGGAGCTACGGATGAGGCTAGCCAGTTCTACAACGAAGTCGCTGTACCGGAAATCTCCTGGGGAGTACACGTACCCGCCTTCGCCAGGGTCTATGCTTTGGGTTTGTTCCCTGCGGGCTACCACCCCTGTCTCTGCGCTTCCTATTTGCCCTTGCGGGGGCAACGGGTCGCCTCTCAAGGTGCCCTCGCCGTCAACAAAGCGCCCTGGGGGGGCTTCTGGTTCTGCAAGCCTGGATGCAGCAGCGAGCGCTTCTGCAACCAGCCCTCTGGCGCTTTCTCCTTCTTCGACTTGATACCAGGAGCCCACGCTGCCTGGGGAGCCCCAAGGGACTACGTCTTTGCCGGTGCGTTGCGCTTCCCTTTTGATGCCTCTGCGCGTTTCTAGGCCCAGTAGTTGTGTGACGCCGTCAATGAAGGCGTCAACGTCAGGGTCCTCCATAGGGTTCCATTTGACCCATTGGTCTCCGCCAATGCCGGTCCAGAACGCTTCGCCTAAGTCCTCAGCCCTAACGAGGTCCATCGTTTCTTTCATGCTGTACTGACCGGTACTGGCCTGGTCGTCTCCGTGGACGATTCGGTTAGCTTGGTCGTTTAGGTTGTTTGGGCCTTTCTTTTTGGGGTTGGGCGCCCCTTTGCCGAGGGCTAGCTTTTTGCCAAATGGTTTTGTGTTGTCTGCAAGTTTGCGGGCAGTGTTGCCCCCCCGCGCCACCCCCCCCATACCGTCCGCGTATAGGGGGATAATGTCGAACGTACTGCCCATTCCGATGCTCATAGCGCTTACGACTTCACCGCTTTTCAGCAGTTCGAATATCTTTTTAGCCACATTAACGTCTCCCAGTTTCCTGAGCGCTGCTGCTACTTCTTTTTCGTTGTAGCGCTTAACTTGGGGAACGATTTCGTAGCTGACCTCTTTTCGGCTTGCAACGATTTCTGCAAACCATTTAAGGACTGCTGGTTTGTCCACGTTTGTGGCAGCTTTCCGAACGTTGCTGATAGAAGTGCGTGCCATGGCTTTTGCCACGATTGCTCTGGTTCCCTCTGGGAGAGAATCTAGCAATGATATGGGCATGTATAGGGGGTCGTCAGCCATTTGAGCTTTTATTTCTGCCATTTCATCGCCCATGTTTTTGTTGATTGTTGTGGCGATTTCGATGGCTTGCTCTTTTGTGCGCTCAGCTTCGATTGCTCGGATAAAAGGCATGAGTTCTTGCTGCCTAGTTTCACCGTATTTTTGTGCCAAATCTTCTGCAAACGCGTCAAGGTCTGTGTTTCTGATTCCTTCATCAAAACTTTCGTGCTTGAGACTCATCTTCCACAATTCTTCTTTCATTGCGGGAGTTTCTTTATTAATCTTTCTGTACGCTGCGTAAGTTGACCCTTTTCTTTGGGGGCTCAGGTCGCGGAATACTCGCCCAAAAATGTCTAGACCATAGTTTTTGCTTGCGTCAGGCTCCAGGTCTTTTAGCGCGTTGAAGTACTGGGTGTAGGTCTCTTGGAACCCGTAATCTTTAATCTCTTTGAGTTTCTGGATTGCCATGTTTTTTAGCTCCCAGGGGTACGCGTGTTTTGCGGTCTCGTTTAGGGCCCGCATCCATCCTGAAACGTTCAGCGGGGCTTTAGCAAAACCGGATACGTGGTCGTAGATACGGTCTAACGCGGGGCTCTGCCATGGCGTGCCCAGCTCTGCCCGCAATTTGCTGGCTTCATCAGATTTGCCTAACGGCATCCCCACAACCCAACGTTGCTGCATGGGAGTGTTGGGTTTCCCGTACTTTAGGTCTTTGTCTTTGTGGATGTTTCGGAGTGTGCCCCGCATTATGGGGACGTTGGTTCCTTGAAGGTTGGCTGTGGGCTCAGGAACTTTCATAGCGTCCAGAGCAAATTCGTATGCAGTTTTTTCGGATGCTAACAGGGGGGGCGCTTCCGCATCAGCGAGGAACTCTTCCCCAATGGATTGGATGGCTTGTTTCATTTTGTATGCGACTTCAGCATCGCCCCCTTCTACGACTTCACCAAAAATGTCGATGGTGGTCGTGTCTGGGTTTTTCAGGAAGGCTTGACCGTAGTTGCTGGCAACCCAGCCCATCTCGGGGGAGATGGTTTCACCTTTAACTTTTTCGATGGCGGAGACGTCTAAAGGTCTGGACGCGTTCAGCATTTTTTCGTCAGTGATTCTGCCCAGGACACCCCGCGCTTTGTCTGTGTACCCAGGGATTCTTGTTCTTAACCCTGCGAGTAGATTTATTACTTCCAGGACAATTTCGTGGTCGTTGACCACGTATTGTGCCCCCTCCCATCCTTGCGTAATCGAGGCATCTTCTGTTACAAAGCTTTCCGCTACGGGGCGTTTGCTACCGAAGACGGCGCGGAAGAAGGTCTCTACGTTTTTGGGTGGCATAGTGAAAACGTCTGGCCCTATCATTGTCAGCGAATTGACACTTTTCCCCCCACCAGCTACAGACAGCATTCTTTGGACCAGGTCGGCTCTTTCCCACTGGTGCGAGGAGAGCAGGTTGGTGAGGATGTTGGACCGTTGCACTATTTCTTCGGCTGAGGTTTCGTACCCCTTAGCGTTAGCGACCATCATGTTCTTGACGTTGGCAACCCATTCTTCTTTGATTTTTCTTTCAGCAATCCCCAGGGGCCCTTCGGCTTGACGTTCTCCCGACGCTCTTAGGATTGTTTTTGCTGCCATGAGAGCTTCTTCGGGGCTACCCCCTTCGTACTGCCCGGTGAGATTTTGGTACATGGTGCGTGTGGCGAGCGTTTTTGCTTCCATTGGCCCTGCAATAAGTTCGAGAGTTTCACGCCCTTGTGGGAGCCCTTTTTGCAAAACCAGTTTGCTTCTGATGCCTCTTTTGGTCAGGGCTTCTGCTACAATTTTCATTTTGTCGTTGTACGTACCGGTACCTTCAAATACGAGGAGTATCGCCTTTTTTGCGCCACCCATTTGCGCAATGATGTCTTCAATTCCTTGAGCAAATTCAGGGTTTTGCATGGCCTCTTTGTACGAACCAAAATGGGGCGAGTACATTGCGGTGTTGAGGGGCACCCCCGCGCGGGCTTCACTCATGGTTCCGTACCCGATACCGCCTGCTTCAAAAGTGTTTCTGAGGAGCGATTTGTCGAGGTGGGCTAGCGGGCCCGCCATGTCTAGTACCCGAGGAATGGGGCGGGTGTCGATGACGTATTCGATGCCAGCGTTCCTGACTAACTGCGACAGCACCCCTTTCTCTGTGCCGACCATTCCGGCAATGTATGGTTTCATTTCTCCAGAACTGTTGCGTCCGTAGTCACCTATTTTGACTTTGGTGGTATATATGGCGTCAATGTGCTTGTTCAGTATGTCTGTTTCGGCGTTTATCTCACGGAGTATTGTTTTATCCGCGTTGATGGTGGCTTCTTCCCAGAGTTGCTTGACGGTTGCTGGGGGTTTTTCCGGGCCGAAGTAATCGGGGCTAACGTCTGGGGAGGTGCCATCGTCCACCATTTCTTCTGGACTGGCCTGTTTTGGGGGCGCTGTCGTTGCTTCAGCGGGCGCGGGCGCTTCTGTTGCTTTGGCTGCTGCGGGCGCTACCGGGGCTTCTGTGGCTGCTTTGGCTACGGGCGCTTCTGGAGGTGTACCAACTTTTACGGGCCTGACTTCGTGCGCCAGAGCCAAATATTCGGCTAAAACACGCCCAAATACGCTTGCATCGTTCTTGGTGAGACCAATGTTGGTTCCCTTAAAAGCTGCATCCATTACCTGTAAGAAACTATATGTGTTGCCATCGACGCCTTTTACCGTAAAATCGGTGCCCGTTTCAGCAGTAATCCTACGATGAGTGTCCACATAGAATTTTGTGGTGCCGTCTTGTTCGGCCCCAAAGATTTTGTCTATGCGTATCATTGCTTCGTCAGCCTGCGTGCCGGTGTACGGCACCGGTGACGTTAAACCTGAAGCAATCTCGTCGCGTGTTGCCTGCATGATGGGGTCCGTGACCTCATCTGCCATAGCGACTGTGTCTCCCATGGAAGCGTAGAACGCTGCTTGCAAGCCTTTCTCGACTTTAATCATGTGTTCTTCTTCGAAAATAACTGAGTTGCGTTCCCTCATGCCTCGACGCATGTACGCCGAAACCCCAGAAGCTTTTGCCTGCATGGTGAGGCGTCTCTTGTTTGCCCCAATTTTGTGACCAAGGCTACGTGCGTTAGCAAACTCGTTGATGTCTTTGGAGAGGGGTTCGACTTTGCGCCCCAGAGCCTCAACGCTTTGGGCTGTCCAGTCTGTCCTAATGTTTTTCTGTGCAGCAGCTAACGATTTGGGGTCGCCTTCGTAACGCAATAAAGCTTCTGCCCCGTCGTCGTTGAGCCTTTGGGCTGCTTGTTCATAAGTTTTGCCACTCTTTGCCATTTCGGTTGGGGCGAGGAAACGTGCCTTGTCGGGGTCAATTCTCGCTTTTTTAGCAATCCTGTCCACTGTATCTAGTGACCGGGTGGCTGACCACTGCTCGTAGCCAACGGGCTTTATGGCCCCAGACCAACGCCCAAACTTGTAATCTGTGGAAGCTGTACCCTTTTTAAAGCCCTTTACGCCAGCTTTTATTCTGCCCAGACCTTTAGCTCCGGCTGCTCCTCGCACACCACCTTTGACTACGGCTGCGACAAGACCTGCGGGTGTGTACGTGATGGGGTCCAAGGCCACGTCAAGCACGAAACCCCCGATACCTTTAACCCAGGGGTTAACGTTGTCGTCTACGTCCTTGTAGTCGGGGTTGAAACGCCCGCCGATAGCGTCGCTGGCGTTTTCGATGAGGTCATTGCCGAGAACGTAGTTTTCGGAGTCCGTGTTGTTGGTGAGGGCAGCGCCCATACCGGAACCGAAAGCTGTAGTGAAGTCCCCTATTTTGTCCCAATACGTCTCATTTTCCTCTAAAGGCTTGATGAGGCCAATACCTTTGTCAAAGGTGTTGACGACGCCGACACCTGCGGAGAAGAGGATGTTGAGGCCGTGCTCGACTGGGCGCCACAACGGGTCCCAATCGAATTTGTCTAGTTCTTCACGTTGCTTAGTGCGCGCGTTTTCCCACTGGTCCGAGTATTCACTAGGGGGCGCTTGCGGATATTGTGGCTTTACCTGCCTTGCCCGGTTGCTTGCAGCGTAACGCTTAATTGCGTCTTCGTGGATGGGTTTGGGCGCTGGCACTATGGGTGTGGACATGTTTTCTCCGTATTTGGCTGAGGAGCCGTGATTAGTCTAAATATAGCAGTCTTACATTGACTCCAGGTGGCGGAGCACGGACTGGTTCCAAAGAGGGTTTGTTTTGTCTTGGGGGTCACGGTCCGCAGGAGGCATCGCCATCCAGTCATACATAAAATTGATTTCGTCTATTGTGCCAACCTTTGTTCGCAACATAAAGTCTTCTAATTGCTGCAATTCAGGCATGTAGGGCTCTTCTTCGTTACCTGTCGGGTATCCCAACTGCCTGTTCCAGTATTCTTCTTGCACGCTCTTAGGCAAGGTTTCCCAGAACTCTGGGCCCATCTCGCCAGGAGTGCCAGGCTGGTACGCGTCAGCCATTTGAGCTGACTCTTGCTCTTGTATGGCCCGCAAGTAGTCTTGGTATGTGGAGGTCAGGTCAGTTTGTGCCATAACTTTGGCATCACCAGCACCCACATAGTCTTGGTTTAACCTGGACTGTTGCCCCACACTGAAAGCGTTCATGAGGCCACCCCAGTTGGAACTGTTAGCCCCGATGTCAGACACGCCACGTTCTGCTTCCCGAGAAGTCTCACTTAACCGTCCGTCACCAGAGATGCCCAGTTCAGCGAACGAGGACGCCCGCGATGCAGCGTCAGCGTTGATACGTTCTTGCGTGTCAGCAATAAGAGACTCAGATTGTGCAGCCCCAGCGTTAATAGCATCAGTGTACGCTGCTGCGCTTTGCCCCGCCATGGGCTTCATCATGTCAGCAGCCTGGTCATACACGTTGCCAATGTCACCACGAGCATTGTTGTACTCGCCTTCAACCCTGCCCCGCATTTCGTCGTAGTACGCGGAGACTGCACCACGGTTGTCGTACCCGGACGTGCCACCTGTCATTTCACGTCTGTGCATAAAAGCGTTGAGCGCTTCTCTTTGCAGGTCATCTTCGTTGACCATTTCGGGGTTGCCAGCACCAGAGCCATGCGTGTAGCTTGTGTTCTCCATGTTCCTAACGCCAGGCGTGAACTGAGAAGGGGCGTTGGCTGAGCCGTATGGGGCGTAATCCTCGGCTTCTTTCCCGTGCCACCAGCCGACAGAGTTGTTTACAGCAGTGTCGGCCCAATCAACAGCGGTGCTATTGAAGTTATCGATTCCTGTGTCCCATTTGCCCGCGCTGCGCCTGATGCTGTCAAAAATTTTATTTATTCCAAATAATTCTTGTTCGGCAGGCTTGTTCAGCCATTCGTTAGTTCTTTGACCTCTTGCCTGGTTAGCGTCGTATATTTCCTTAAAGTCGCTACCGGCTGGCTTCCACACTGGAGGGAGCTTGCCTAAAAATCTGTCTAACCCTGCTCTGGCGTCAATCCAAGACTGCGCTTGCGGGGATGGCCTGTCCGAGTTCTCACCAGGGAGCCAATCCAAAGAGTTGCCAGGAGGGCCGTAATCTTCTTTCCTGCGCGACCCATCTTTGGGGCCTTGCCGTGAAAGCCAGCCTTCTTGAAACCCCATTTTAGCCCCAACCTAACGTGTTACGAATGTTCATGGTGGAACGCCCGGCGCTCTGCCCGCGTGCCTGGTTCAGGTCGCTACCATATCGGCTTCCAGCAGTGGTGCCTCGTTGCCCGAGGAGGCCATAAATGCTTGCAAGTGCGTTGAAGTCACC
>Ga0075118_10002581_pt1 | contig 11275 bp, 13 predicted proteins | sample AntAceMetag02UKE_FD_69794 | JGI IMG/M metagenome (GOLD analysis project Ga0075118, IMG submission 69794) | Saline lake microbial communities from Ace Lake, Antarctica - Antarctic Ace Lake Metagenome 02UKE | ecosystem: Environmental > Aquatic > Non-marine Saline and Alkaline > Saline | place... | reverse complement strand
ACAAAGTCACGAGTGGCGCCCGGAGAACCTTGTTGGACGAGGCCGACGCTGCCATCGGGAACCCCCACGGCCCCGTTTTCAGCTCCGATGCCGAAGAGGACATCGTCATTCCAACCTCCTTGATCGTTTGCAAAAATATTGGACGCGGAGGTTTTCTCAGGGTCCCAATTCACCCACGCTTCGATGGTCCACTCGGTCAACGAGGACGGCAGTGCCGCCGCTAGGATATGACCGCCACCAAAATCATAGGAGGTTCCACCCTGCGCGAAACTTGCTTGGTTGACGGTCACCGCTCCGCCATCCGTTCCGATGGTGCCGTCGTTCGTCGCGCCAGTGGAACCGGAATTGGCTACGGTCGTTCCACTCGTTTCATCAAATTCGTAGTAGACGATAGGACTGTCCGCCAACACTACGGTTCGATAGGCGCTCGTGGCAGCCTGTGTTACCGCAGTGCTCACGATGCCCAGAGAGAGTGTCATTAAGGTTATTTCATTTCGCATGTTAATACACGTAAGATTATAAGAAGTCAGGAATTTTTTGCAACGATCAGCGAACACGACGACGCATCAACATCAGGCCACCCAATGACAGGAGCAACGCGCTTCCCGGTTCAGGGATGCTGCTGACACGAGCCCTGATTTGAGCCGGTGTCAGCACTGAATCATAGATCGCCAACTCGTCGAGGAGCCCATCGTAAGAACGGTAGCCCGCATTCGCGGAGTCCGGGCGTGCCGCTCCGATGGTCAGATTTGGAGCAGCGCCGAAGCCTCCCGTCCCATTGAAAGTGATCCCGTTGGTGAGCGAGGTGTTCGAGTCAACGAGCGCCCCATCGAGGTAAAGCATGAGGGTGCCCGCGATGGAGCTGCCAGTCATCGCGACATGGTGCCACTCATTGGCCGCCAAGGGAGCTCCTGCAAAGTCGCGGACCGTTCCCGGATTGCCTTGGTGGATCATACCGAAACTGCCGGCGGGGACGCCTACGACCCCGTTTTCGGCGCCGATGCCGAACAGGACATCATCGTTCCAGCCACCCTGGTCGTTCGAGAGGAAATTGGAGGCACTGGTCTTCGCCGAGTCGTAATTCACCCAAGCCTCCACGGTCCATTCGGTCAATGAGTCCGTCAAGGCCGACACCGACCCCACAAAACCACCCCCAAAGTCGTAGGCGGTCCCGCCCTGAGCAAAACTCGGCTGATTCACGATAATGGATCCACCCGTCGTATCGAAGGTCCCGTCATACGTTGCGCCCGTCGTAGCGGAGTTGAACGCAGTGGTGCCGCTGGTCTCATCGAACTCGTAGTAGACAATAGGATTATCACCGAGAACGATGTTACGGTAAGCGGTTATTGCTGACTGAGCATTACTGGCTAGACCAGCCAGCGCAACGAGAGGTAGAATTGATCGTTTTATTTTCATGATTTGTTGAGGTCTTAACTTGTATCAACATTCTAACTTTATCTCTTAGAGTAAGATACCAATCTCGTAACGTAAACGTCACGCGATCCTTGCAAAAACGTGAGCTTTTTTCGGAGGGACTTCCAACAAAGACTTTGAAAATCTGCAGAGTATTTAGGAGTCCCATGCCATCAGAATTCGGCAAAACTCGGTGTCTTCAGATCACCGCTCAGCTTCATCTCGCAAGGGAGGCTCACTGGGTCAGTTCCGCAATTTTCTTCGGGTTCAATGGACGATCATAGATGCGCACATCGTCGATCAACCCGCCCAAGTATCTCTGCTCATTCGGGCGAAGAGGACGGAGAGATCTCCCGATGACCAGTCGAGTTCCCCGTCCCCAACCACGGAGATATCCTTCGGGGACGCCTGCGCGACCCCATTGACATAGGTGAGCGCCTCATTTTTTCCCCGATCGTAGGTGATGGCAAGGTGCGCCCAAACGCCGTCCATGACTGCAGGTTTTCCGGTGACCTTGATCTGATCCCCCATCGCTCTCGATGAAGCCACTCACCATTCCCCGATCGCAAGACCCTGCCCGACACAAAAACTGCCACTAAGAAAATTTCCCTAGCTTCTTCCCTTCTAAGGAAAGGGGCTCTCCGACAAATAGGATCTATCAGTTCTGCTCTCGCTTTCCACAATTCAGTCAATTTTCGTCGGTAATGACGGAGGCCTCTCAACAGGAGCGGCCGGGGCCGGGGCCGGTTCCTTCTGCCGCTTGATCTCAATCTCGGGGATGACCACGGAATAGGAATTCATTCCCCGGACTTCCCAACCCGCCGCCACGCGCGCCTTGTCGGTCAGGCGACGCGCTTGCAGGTAGGCATTGAATGAATTGGGATGGACGTGGAAGATGAGAACAGCCCGCGAATTCAACCTGAGTTTGTCCAAAACCCTTGCAAAGACACTCTTTGGTTTCTTGAGCTCGTCCAAAGACGACCCCCCATTTTTGCGGTCAGGACTCACGATAAGATGGAGTCTGGTCGAGGTGGCATAGGCCACAATCTTGACATGTTGATTCCGCGAGTTTCGAAAGTTGAATCCCTCGAAGTGCGTCACGATGGGCCCGGACTCATAAATATAGCGATCGGCACCCTGCCTCTTAATGCGCTTGTTCGGAAAATTGCGCTTGGCCTTTCTAAATTCATCTTCGAAGAGCTCTATCGGAGTAAAGGGATCGATGAAATGAACCCGATCGTGAATGACAATGGCGTGATAGACTTCCGCACTTTGGGGCACCCTTCGACTTGCGGGAATCCCCACCACTGTCGGGTCAACTTTGAGCACCGGAGTCTCATCGAGGAGTGCCTCAAGCTTGGCAATCTCATCCTGAATTGTGGCCGTTTTCTTGGCTTCCGCATCACGCTCGAATCGGGACTCCTTTGCAAGTTTTTGCAGTTCCTGAAGGTTCACCAAAAGATCCTTCCGTTCCTCACGGGACTTCTCAAGCAGGGCAAGCTGCCTCTTTTCCGCTTCCACCTCCTCCGGACTTGGCGCTTTCCTCGATAGCATTTGATCCAGCCTCTTCCGCTCCTTCTCGAGATCTACAACCTTCTTGCTCGATACCACCACCTGCTCGGGAGTTGCCGGTTTGAGCCCTTCTAAAAACTCCACCACCTTCTGACTGACATCGGCCTGCACCAGAATCAGAACGAGAATGAGCACCGCCACCACGTTGGTGAGAGCGTCCATCAGGGAGTCCAGATTGACTCCCTCGTCTGAGTTGGATTTACGTCGCCGGGCCATTGTTTTTTATCGTTTGAAGAGTGAGAGATCGATGTCCCCATCGTTCGGAAGCGGCAACTTCCCGGTTACCAATTTGTATTTAAGCTCGGCCGAGCCCGCCGCCCAACGGAAGGCCTCATTCCCGGATTTCCGGATGAGAAAAAGGACCATAGCATCCTCGGTCTTTTTCACCGTGTCGAGATACTTTGCATAGACGCCACTCGTCTTGATCGCAGCCGTGGAGATCCTCTTCGCCCCCCCGGGTGCATCCAGTAAAACAATTCCGGTCGAGTTGCACTCCACAAAGAAAATGACATCCGCGCCCCCCTCGAGGACGCCTCTCGGCTGCACCACCACAGAGCCCTTCGGCTTTGGCGCTTCCTTGCGTTTCTTAAACTCGTCCTGCAGCTCCTTCAAACGCTTGGCCAGCGGCGGGCGCTCCTTGCGGATCGCGACCACTTCCTTCTTCATGTTCTCCACCTGCTTCTGCAACTCGGCATCAGTAGGACTCTTATCCTTCGCTTTTTTTAACTCCGCCATCTCCATCCTGAGAACGACAATGCGGTCTTTGAACTTGGCCAACGCCGTCGCCGTCGATTTCTCTTTCTTGATCTTCTTTTCCTTTCCGGCGATCTCCTTCTCCAGCTTTACCGATTGCACGATAAGATCACGATTCTTCATCGCCCGGTCCATTTCCTCCTCCGTGCGCCCGCTCTTCTTCATCTGCTGCACCTGCATCATCACGCTGATCATGAGCGTGAGAATCCCGATGAGACACGCCAGAATGCTCATGAAGGGAAACAGGGAAACCCCGTTTTTGGGCGCTTTTGGTCGACGAGCCACAACTAGATCAAGTTAGAATTTCGGGAAAAAACGGCGCTTCTTCTTTGCCTCATTGGGGATCTGATTCTCACCGAGCTCCTTGAGCGAACGGTTCATGGAATCTATCCCGGTGGCGATACTTTCAAAGCTCTTCTCAAGCTGGTTGTTGGATCGCAAGAAGACATCCCGGCTAGTATTCAGGAGTTGACACGCAGCCTCGGTAAATGTTTTTTCCATCACTCTCTGATGCTCACCCATCCTCAGCTGGAGAAACTCGGCGGTCTCGGTCAACATTCGCGTCGACTCGTTGAGATTCACCAGGAAAGTCTCATGCGCCTTCGCCAAGGAAGTCACAAGCTGCGGAATGCTATCGGCCTGCTGGATCAATTGCTCACCCACCAGAGTCCGGCTGTCGTTCAGTTTCGGCAGGAGTTTCTCGACACAAAAAGCATCGATCATGGTCAACGTTTCGTCCTCCTTTTTCTGAACCGCCGCCAGCGGGAAGCTCATAAGAATACTCAAGATCAAGCCAAGCAAGGTCGTGTCGAAAGCCGTCCCCAGTCCTCCGGTAAGGCTATTGATGGATTGCTTGAGAGCTTCGGGATCAGTGGTGTCACCCATCGCGAGCGACCCGACCGCCACCGAGAGCCCGATCACCGTTCCGATGAATCCCAGAATGGGGATAGCCCAGAGAAACACCTTCACAATTGAGTAAGAACTGGTGGAACGATTGGCATCGATATCCGACTGGGTATTTAAAAAATCAGCCACCTCTCCGTTGTTCACCCGGGACTCGAAGAGTTCGAGAGCTTTGCGAATCCGGTTCACCATCAAGCTGTCGCGCAGCTTGGGCGAGACATTGTAGATGTTGTCAATAAAGCCGCCCACATTCCCGACATGAATCTCCCTCCCGAGATGCTCGGGAAAGAGGTTCAGCAGGATGGCCCTTTCCTGACTTTGATTCTTCTTCCACTTCATCACCAGAATCACAAGACCCCAAGAAAAGAGAAAAGTTTCCATCCAGTTTACCCATCCCCGGTCGAGAAAAAGATCTCCAAGGCGGGTTCCCAGGAAAGGAAACATCAACCCCAAAAACGCGACCGTTATCAAGACACCCCAAATGAGGCTTTTCCCAAAACTCACGTTGGCATGATCCCCCTCTTCCCAACCTCTCCGCTCTGGATGCTTCGGCCCCGAACCACTCTCCGCAGGATCAATTTCGTTCGGCACCGTGAGCCGATTCTGACAAGCTGGGCACTGAACCTGGTGGCCCAAATGCTCTTGGGTGACATCAAGGGCGGTCGAACAATGGGGACATGAAATCTGCATAAAATCGATGAAATGAACGATCCCCAAAAGAAAGGGATCACGGGTTTCTAACCCTCATCGCAAATCTTGCCAATCGGTATTCTCAGAATCTCCTTCCAGCACTCTCAACTCCCAGTTCCTCGCGCCAGTGCCTCACGGAGCGCCCCAATTCCTTCCCTCAACTCAAGTAAATGCGTATGAGTGATCGTCGCCACAAACTGCGCACTCACAGTGGCCCGATCAATGAACGGGAGCACTGCCCCAAGCAACTTCACGGTCTCCGGAACCTCATCAAATCCTCCCTCATAATTGAGATACACAAATGACTCCGCAACCTGCTCCTGCAACTTCAGTAAATCCTCATACAGCTCCTTCTTTCCCTCCGAGCCATCCGCCGAGTTCACCACAAATTCCTGCACGATTAAAAAACACTGCTCCTCAAGCTGGTGCGGTTCAGGCTCATCCTCTTCGTAGTCGTCCAGCAAATCCAGTTCGTCCCTGAAATCCTCCCCGTTCAAGAGCACTTCCTCACGCTTCTCATTCACAATCTGCTCCTCTCTCTCATTCTCCTTCTCCGTCATGGCCCAGACCATCTCCACCAACTCCAAGGTCATCCGCTCACAATCGACCTCCACCTGGCCAAACTTTGGAGTGAACCACTCCAGCTCCAGGACAGGTGCCACTTTGGTGGGCGGTTCTCCCTCCTCATCATCAAAGAGCATGTCATAATGCTCCTCCGGAGGGAGCTGCGGCACATTTTTTTTTCGTGAATAAGTGATTCGCCCGACACTTCCTTCCGAGAGCGACGGCGCAGAAAAAGCAACGCCTTTCTTCTCCTCCATCTCTGCAAACGGGTTGGAAAACTTCCAGAATGACCCCGCCAAATCCCGGCAAAGGTCTCCCTGTAATGTGATCAAACTCGAGGTGTGATTCGTAAAATTAATCTTCAGAATCGTCGTCCCACGCGTCCGATTATCAATCGTGCCATCGCCGATTCCTCTCTCTTCGTAGTGAAGTCCCATCTTTTTAATTCTGCCCGCTTTCTCGCCAAAAACAACCCCAAGCTTAAACACACTGACTCACAAAAACCTCCGGCAGCATTCCGTCATAAGCCTTCACCCCAGGTTCATCGGTAAACTCCCGGTGACTCACATGCGGCCCATGACTCTCAATCTCATCGGCAGCTTGCGCCAAAAAAACTGCCAACAACCGCAGCTCCTGAGTCCCACCCACAATCGTCAGCGAAGGTAACCTCGTCGATGACTCCACCTCACTGATCGGACTCGCGAATAATTGTAAATTCATAACCCCTAAAATAGCAAAGTCTCTCCCACGTCTCAAGCTTGTGTTTCAGCCACCGGTTTTATCCTTTCGTCAACCCGCTACCATCATTCCCATCACAATCCTGATCTGCCCGTAGCTGATCTGCCCCTTCCCCGCTTCAAAGATCGGCTTCAGCGCTTCCCCTCCCAACTTCTCGATCAAACCACGCACTCTTTCCTCTGCGCTTTCACTCACATAGTCGCGCGGATTAATCGCCTCACCTTCTTCAATCAACTTAGCGATATGATTCTCCACGGTGCTCAAACCAACACCACGTTTTTCTGAAATCTCCGCGGGTGAATGCCCCTTCTTCAGCAAATCAAAAGTCGTATAATAAGTCTCACTCAACGGCCTTTTCACGGCCGGATCCGAGGCCGCAGCCGAAGGGAGATCCTTCAGCTTCTTCTCACCGACCTCAGGGTTCTCTTCCAGATATGCAGTCAGTCCCTCCAGAAGTTCGGGACCAAATTTCTCGAACTTTTCCTGCCCCACACCATGCACCTTTAAAAACCCCTCCCGCGAATCAGGCATCAAGGCCGTGATTTGTCGCAAGGTCCGATCGCTCGCCACCACAAAGGGCGGCACCGACTTCTCATCCGCAATCCGCTTCCGCAAAGCCCGAAGATGCTCAAAGAGCCCGCGATCATAATCGAAATTTTCCTCCACCACCGCTCTCGTCCGACCCGCCTTCTCCGGTTCCGCCCGCTTGTCCTGATGCATCTCAAAAGTCGCCCCTCCCTTCATGATTTTCCAAGCCCCCTCCGTCAGCCCCGGGATCGAAAAATCGCCCGGCGGCACTGCCACGATTCCTTCACTCATCAAACTATCCATCAAGGACCGCCAAAATGCCTTCGGTCTATCCTTTCCCATCCCATAAGTCTTCAACTGATCATGCCCCATCTCCCGGATCCGCGCCGTATTCGCCCCACACACAATATCGCAGACATGCACTGCCCCAAATCGCTCGCCACTCCGCGCAATCGCCGAGAGCAACATCTGCGCATCCCGTGTGGCATCCTTCATCTCAAAATTCCCGTCACAAAAATCGCACCCGCCGCAATTATCCTCGGCTAACTTCTCTCCAAAATATCCCAGCAAACCCTTCCGACGACACTGCGGTAGCGAACCAAAATTCTCCATCGCCTTCAACAAACCAAGCGATCTCTTCCGCTCCACCTCATCTGAAATCTCGTCAATAAAACGCCGGAGCTTAAACACATCTCCTGCGGAGTACAGCAGGAGACAATGCGACGGCTCACCATCACGCCCCGCCCGCCCTGTCTCCTGATAATATCCCTCGATATTCTTCGGCAAATCTCCGTGGATCACAAAGCGCACATCCGGCTTATCAATCCCCATCCCAAAAGCCACCGTCGCCACGATCACCTTACAATTATCCCGTAAAAATGCCTCCTGCGTCGCCGAGCGATCCACATTCTCCATCCCGGCATGATACGGCTTCGCATCAATGTCATTACGACGAAGCATCGCCGCCGTCGCCTCCACCGACTTCCGGCTCGTCCGATAAATAATCCCACACTCCCCGTCCCGCGCCTTGATGAATTCCACGATCTGCCGCTCCCAATCCTTCTTCGCCCGCACCTCGTAATAGAGATTCGTCCGGTCAAACGAAGCCCGCACCTTCACCGCCTCCTCCAATTGCAAGCGCTTCTCGATATCGGCCGCCACCTGATGAGTCGCGGTCGCCGTAAAGGCCGCCATGGGCACCCCCGGAAACTCCTTTTTTAACTCCCCCAAAAACAAATAATCCGGCCGAAAATCATGCCCCCACTCCGACAAACAATGCGCCTCATCAATCGCAAAAAAAGCCGGCTGCCCCCCCGGACACTTCCGCAACTTGTCCAAAAAACCCGGGACACTCAACCGCTCCGGCGCCACATAAAGCAAGTCCAACTCACCCTTCCCATATGCCCGAGCCGCCTCCTTCCTCTCCTCCATCGACACCGCACTATTCACACAAGCGGCCCGAATGCCATTCGCCCGCGCGGCATCCACCTGATCCTTCATCAACGCGATCAACGGACTCACCACCACCGCACATCCCTCCACGCAAACCGCCGGCAACTGAAAACACAAGCTCTTCCCCCCACCCGTCGGCATGACCCCAAAAACATCCCGCCCCGCCAAAAGCCCCCGCACCAAGCCCTCCTGATGAGATCGAAAAGCCGAGAAACCAAAGGTTTCTTTCAGGACGGATTCAGGTGTGAGCGTGGTCATGGTAAGAAGTTAAAGCGAGTTCTTTTGAACACTTACCGGGTTTTGTGAGGGATGGCCAGCGAAAAGGCATTTTTAGACGGCGTCGCCTTCCTGTTTTTAAAACAGCCATCTCCCCCCAACTGTACCCGACAAACAAACCAAAATTGGTTCAATCTGCGTGAAATCAGTTCAGCCGCAGCACGGAGCCATTATGGCTGATCGAGATTCTGCAGCCGACAAATGGCAAGGAGATGGACGAGACAGACATCGAGCGAAACGACAAATTTGGCCTCGCCCGCGATTCCAACTCGCCGCTGAAGGCCCTTCTTTTCCGTGCCCTCGTGCCCGGTTGTATCAATTGGCACCCTGACGAATCCCAAGCTCAGAAGCTTCTCGATGGCCTTCGGCTTCTCCCCCGTTTTGCGAACAACCCCAAGCTTAAAGGCGAGAACCATTATGCCTATCTCGGCCAGGGTCGCCAGCCGATCATCTCCTGCTTCACCCTGCCAAAAGGCAAGCCTCATCTCGCCAACCAGCGGCCCACGCCCGATTCCTTCCTTGAGCGGCTCGGCTTGGACGAGGGTGAGGATCCCATCTTTCCGCAACGCGGCGAAATCCCGGTAATCCATAAACCCAAAAGCAGCCCCCTCTTCGTCTTCCGCATCGACCTCGTCGGAACCAAGCCTCCGATCTGGCGGCGCATCTCGCTGGCCAGCGACGATACCTTTTTCAACCTCCACCTCGCCATCCAAGCCGCCTTTGGTTGGGACGGCAACCACCTCCACGATTTTCAAGTCCGCAACGGGCGTGCCCTCTACACCAGCATCACCTGGCGCGATTTTGGAAATGCCTTAATCACCACCGAGGTCCTCCCCGAACACTCCACCCGCCTCGATGAATTCTTTAAAGAGGCTTTCGATGACATGAACTACACTTACCACTTCGGCGATAACTGGGATCACCTCATCAAGCTCGAAAAAATCGAAACCGATCCTTCCGCGCCCCCCGTAAAATTCATCAAAGGGAGCGGTCACTTTCACTCCAAGGGCCAGCTTCCCCGTCGTCCACCAACGCGCCCTCACCACCTTGCACGCAGAAATCAAGACCCCACTCGAACCCTATCCCGATTGGTGGCGCCCCGTCCCCGAGCAAAAAGGCTCCAATCGCATTTGCCCGGAACTCAAAAACTTTATGGCCGACCGCACCGCCAAAGAACATCGCTTAAAAGCAGGGCAAGCCCTTCGCCGAAATCATAGAAGCAGATCTCTTCTTCGCCTTCAGCTCTCATCAATCACCAAGAGATAAGCTACTAACCCTCTGCAAGTTCATTACGGAGTGCGATGACACTTTCGCGAAGGCCAATAAGGAGTTCAGAGGTCATCTCGGCCACGAACTTGGCACTCCCTGAAGCGCGGTCGATGAACGGAAGAAGTCCGCGCAACAAGGCAATGGTTTTAGGAACATTACCAAATGAATCCTCCTCGTCGTCATAGTAAGAAAAGGCTCCCGCCATTTGCTCCTGAAGCTTGGTGAGATCACGGTGGAGTTCCCTCTTTTGCTCCGAGTCATCAGCCGAGTTGATCACGAATTCCTGCACGATGAGAAAGCACTTCTCTTCGATTTCATGAGGCTCGGGATCATGATCAAGGTAATCCTCGATGCCTTCGATGTGCTCATCTAAATCCTCTCCCTCCACGAGATGTTCCAAGCGGGTCTGATGAGCCAAGCTCTCACCTTCAGCCGCTTCATCAGCGGTGAGCGCCCACACCATCTCAACCAACTCAATCGTGATTCGCTCGCAGTCGAGCTCGACCTGGCCAAACTTCGGCGTGAACCATTCCAGCTCCAGGACCGGCGAGACCTTCATCTCAACCTTGGCATGCTCGGGAGTAAAGTAGCACTGCTCCCCGGGTTCACTCTTCATCTTGGCAAAGGGATTGGTGAAGTTCCACAAACTCCCCGCCAGATCACGAGAGGGATTTCCCTGAAGCGTAATCAGACTCGCAGTGTGATCAGTAAAGTCGATTTTGAGAACCGTCTTTCCCTTCACCCGATTATCGATGGAGCCGCCGAGCACTCCTTCTTCTTCGAAATGAAATCCCATGGCCAAGAGAATACCTAAGGTCATATCCGGATGCAATCTTCGTGAGAGAACGAAAATCCAAAAAACGAGACCGAGTGGAAGTTGTCCCTCGTCAACAGAATCATCAACGACGTGCGCAAGGTGATGTCTGAGATGTCAGACCTCCCCGCCCAAAGCGAGATCCTTGACCCCTACAACATCGAAAGAGCCCCCGCAGAAATGGCCGCCAGCACCCTCCTCTGGCTCCTCCACCAGAGCACCTACCTCCTCAAACGCCCTCCTCCAAAAACAAGAAGGCGGCCTCACCGAACGCCTCTACAAAGCCCGCACCAACGACCGCCG
>Ga0075118_10002574_pt1 | contig 11287 bp, 9 predicted proteins | sample AntAceMetag02UKE_FD_69794 | JGI IMG/M metagenome (GOLD analysis project Ga0075118, IMG submission 69794) | Saline lake microbial communities from Ace Lake, Antarctica - Antarctic Ace Lake Metagenome 02UKE | ecosystem: Environmental > Aquatic > Non-marine Saline and Alkaline > Saline | place... | reverse complement strand
GTCCCGTCGACGGTGGGAAAGTCTAGGCGCAGCGGCTGGTTGATTTGCCGGCGATTGCCGTCCACGCCTCCGATTCGATACATGTTACGCCGGTAATCACCCCAGGGTGCCGCATTGCGAACGAGGGAGTTCCACCGCTCGGTGGCTGGGGCATGCAGGTCGATGATAGTCCCTTCCAGTAGGTTGGCATCAGGGTCATCGACGATGAGTTCAACCGCCCCCCGCAGACCATCTTCAACCAGCAGTTGGGGATCACCCCGGAGACCTTTGCCCAGAATATTGATCGCGGCCAATTGGTGGAGGCCGCTCACGGTGGTGGACGTTTCGTTGTCCCGGAATTCCAGAATCAATTCATCGCGCTCTACCCGTCCGTCGCGGTAAATCGCCTCGGCCACGAGGGTATGCATTCCCGGTCCGACCGCATCAATGATCCTCCGACCCGTCCCGGACAGGGAATGCGAATAACCTTCCCGCCGGATCTGGTCTCGCACCCCCAGTTCCACGTCACCAATCGACCAACGCAGCGTTTCAAGATTATCGAAGTCGGCCCACGCCATGAAGAGCGTATCCGGTCCGGCGACTCCCTCCGATTCCTCCCGCACGGAGAAGAGATCCACGCCTCCATCCGGCGGGAAGTATTCAAAGGAAAGCACGGTCCGGTCTTGCCCGGCCCCCCGTAAAACGACCCCATCGCCATGAATAAATAGCGGAAAATTAAGGACATACTTACCCGGCTCCAACGTGACTGCACCGCCCCCGAGTTGACCCGCGTGATCTAGCGCCTGCTGGATGGCCGGGCTGTCATCGACGCCATCATCCGGTATCGCCCCGAAGTCGCGGCTCGAAATGCGATCCGGCACGTAGGGAATGCCGCCGTCGATGCCGACCTCCAGCCAGTTGGGATAAACAATGCCGTCGGGCCCGACGATATCGCCGGCGGTCAGGCGTTCGGTTTCCGCGGGCTTGATCTTGTATTGTCCGGGGAAGGGCGGTTCGGCTTGGTGGACAATGCTCTGCGGATGGCGGTTCGTGTAGGAACGGATCTCGCCCGAAGGCGGGGAGAAGTCATTGGCCGTTTTCTCGATTTGGAATTCCGAATCGAGGTGGGTGATGCGCACCCACGAGAACCGTGGCCATTCGCTTTTAGGGAGGTCCCGTTTCAACGCCAACGAGATGACGCCCTCGGGTGCATCCACCTCGAAATCGACCGTCCCGCCGGTGCGGAATCCGAAAAGGTCGAAATGGCAGTAGGCGTCGTAGACGAGCTCATCGTTGAGGAAGATATCGTAGACCCGGTTATGCTGGCTGTGCGCGCGGTATTCGGCGTTGCCCAAGACCACTTCGTAGCGCCCGGGAGGGAGCTTAGAAAAGACCATCTCTACCTCACCCAAAAGTCCGCCATGGTATTTGTGCTCCTCCTCGGGAGGCACATTGAACGTGTTCCGCCCGGACCGCGGATAAAAATTTAAAGGCTCGTCCGCCTGGAGGCTGCGAATCGCAAAGTGGTAGAGTTGACCCGGAGGGTTCTGCCCGGTGAGAACGGGCCGGCTCCAAGCCAGCAGCGAGGAAGATCCAATTGACACCAAGACGGCGGCAAGGCCGAAAAAACGGGCGGAGGAGGCGGCGCTAAATCCCATGTCACCAACGTGAGGCCGTCTTATGACGGAGCAAACCTTACCAGTGTTTAAGGAACTGCTCACGCGCGCTCAGCCCGGGGGAGGGGATTCTTGCACGCCGGTCGAGAAAGCTTCCAACCGGTGTTTTGCTCTACCGGTGTCGACCCGGTTGAGGTGGGACAGATGCTCCGAGGGGCATTTGAAAAATGCGGCCTTTGGGTTTACCCATCTGGAATGTCTCCCCATAACCCACCAGATTCGACCGATCATGTTATCCGCATGGCGTGGCATGATCGCACGAGTTTTGATCGGATCGAGGAGCAAACCGGGCTCAACGAAGCAGCGGTGATTCGCATCATGCGTCGCGAGCTAAAGCCGCGCAGTTTCCGTCTCTGGCGAGAGCGGGTGGCAGGTCGAGTAACCAAGCACCGCAAACTATTCAAACGCCAAACCCGCGACCCGAAATACGGGATCGATCAAGATGCTGCCACCGATTCCGACTAATAGGAAAAGAGATCTCAGCCGGCAGATAATATAGCGGCATGAGCTTGGGAGGGACCGGCTCCGTCCGTTTCGCAGTGGAGTAGGTTGCACCCCGAGCCCTCCACCATGAGTCCCCGTTCAGCGAGCGCCCGCCTCAGTTCCTCTCGGCAGAATTTCTATCTGGTCCGATCACGGCAAAAACTACAGCGCCCAGCGCCGAATCGCTACAAACACAAAAATTAAGCCGGAGTAAGCGATGAAAAACGGGATGATATAGTATTCAAGTCCACTGGCTAGCAAGACGGCCATTATCAATAGCTGGAATCCTAACCCAAATGTCGAAAGCAATGTCATAAACCATCTCGGAAACGGTTTGCTATCCATTGCATTTCTATCGATGCAGTAGATCGCTTTATCGAAGGTGACATACAGGATATTAAAGATGTGAAAGAACAGGTTTACGGTGCGTTGACTCTCCCCCGCCATCGCCACGGGCGCATGATCTTCAAATACCCGGCTGGTGGTGTCTCCCGCTACCCTATTGCGCAAAATCACATAGTAGTAATTATATAACGTGCCTTGTAGCTGAATTCCCACGAATGCCAATCCGAGATGCCACAGCGAAATGCTAGTAATGTGCCATAAGGTGATCAAAAACAGGAAGTTTAAGAGAATGTCAGCAATCGAATCATAATATCGACCAACGTATGAAGGTTGGCTTTTTACTCTGGATAATTCGCCATCAGCAGCGTCGAGAACAGACTTCAGGATAAGAAATAATGCCGCCGCGGTATAATATCCCATTAGCATACAAGCAATTGCCAGAAATCCGGAGAGTATAAACCCGCTTGTAACTTGCACGGGCGTGACGGATGTGCCCTGCAAAGCGACCGCAATCATCCTCGCAGGCTTTCGGCCGTAGTCGGACAGATCAATAAACTGATAATGAGGAGGAAGCTTGGACATTTAGAGTGCGTCAGCGTGACCGGGGAGATCAACGGCGGCAATACCGGGGGGAGACTAAAAAAACATAATGAGATCACAACCCACCAAAGGTTTTACCTCGTGAGAAAGTTCCACCGAAGAACCGGGCCAGAGATCTCCCCGCCCCGGACCCTCGCACCTCGTCGGGTGCTCTGGGAGGGACCGGCTCCGCCCGGTCCGCGGACACTGTCAGTCAGCGTGATATGACGCTAGGCGCCAAGGGTAGCCGCGAGCGGAAGCGAGTGGAGTTTCGGCTCGCTCCCGCTCTCCACTACTTGGTCGTCTCTCCGCCGTTGTCTGATGGCCTACGCAGCCCGAGCAGGAACTCGCGGTTGCCGTCGGTGCCCACGATGGGGGAGTCCATTACGCCGATTAGTTCCGCACCGGCTAATTCCTTGAGGGCGAATGCCTGCATCTCGTCTCGGATCTGCTCCTGCAAGGCGACGTCTCGAATAATGCCGCGCCCTTTGTCGACGGCCGCCTTGCCCGCTTCGAATTGCGGTTTGATCAACGCCACGAGTATCCCGTCAGAGGCGACGAACGGCCACGTAGCAGGGAGAATTTTACGCAGCGAAATGAACGAAAGATCCATCACCACGGCCTCGTAAGAATCGCGCGGCAGGTCGGCTGCCGTCAGGGAACGTGCGTTGAGTTTTTCCAAATTGGTCACACGCGGATCGTCCCGCAGTTTGGCGTGCAACTGGGCTCGCCCGACATCCACACACACCACGTCAGCCGCGCCAGCTTGCAGGGCGCAATCAGTGAAACCACCCGTGGACGCGCCGACGTCGAGGACGTGGGCACCGGTGAGATTGACCGCGAAGGTATCCAGAAACCCCTGCAATTTTTCGCCGCCACGGCTGACGAATCGCGGCGGTTGATCGATCTCCACCACCAGATTGATCGGGTAGGTCTTCCCGGGTTTATCCAGTCGCTCCGTGCCGAGCCGAACCCGGCCGGCCATGATGAGCGCTTTGGCCTGCGCGCGGGAATCAATCAGACCCCGAGCGACGAGCAGTTCGTCCAGCCTTTGTTTACTTGGTCCCCTCATACGGGGCGGAGCATTTGCCGAGCGGGTGACCAACAGGTGGTGCGTCCACCGATGTCGGCCCGTTCGAGCGCGGTTTTGGTGCGTGGGCACGTGCCGCCGTCGCGCCAGCGGTGGTTGAAGAGCCACGTGCCGGGAATACCGACATTGAGATCGGGCGGGAGCAGGTCTCCGCGACCGGCGATGCGATCCATGGCGTGGCGACACACCGTGCGAATTTGCCGATACAGCACTGTAATTTCAGCGGGAGTCAGCGAGCCGGCGGGCTGAGCGGGATGGATCGCGGCGCGCCAAAGAATCTCGTCTGCCATCCAATTGCCGATCCCGGGGAAACGTTCCTGCATGAGCAGCACCGCCTTGATTGGGGCTTTGGCGCGGCGCGTCAGAAAGGCGGTGAGCTCGCGTTTGGTGAATGCCGGAGAGAGCAGAGAAGGGGCGATTCGAGTCCACCATTCCGGGGCGTCGGGACCGGGATGGAATCGGACCCCACCGAACATGCGTGGGTCCGAAAACACAACGCTCACCTCGTCAAAATCGAGCACGAGATGATCGTGTTTGGCCGCCCGTTGCCCGGCGGTCACGGCGGTGAGCTCGCCGGTCATGCCGAGGTGGATGCCGAGCCAGGTGCCATTGTCGAAACGAAACGCCATTTGTTTGGCCGCCGTTGCCGAGGACTGCAGTCGGGCGCCGACCAGGCTGGCTCGAATCTTCGCGGCGGGGGCGGATCGAAAGATTTTTTTGGCCGCGTGGGCTCGGACCTTACGCACCGTCTGACCGACGGCGGCTTGGTGCCATCGTTTGCGGTAGAATTCAACTTCGGCGAGTTCGGGCATAGGGGAATCCAGCCAACGCACGCAGCCCGTTAGCACAAGCTTGCGGGCGGATAGATTTGCTCTGGGCATTTGAGGGCGAACGGATTGAGTGAGGGCATGCGTCCGCCGCTGAATCCCACCGAGCTCACCACCGCTTCGATCAAGAAGGTAGGTCAAATGGGCCACTGGTTGATGAGTAATCTTGGTTTCGCGTCGCTCGCGCAAACGATCCACCCTGCGCTGAGCAGCCCGGGGGAATCTCCCGGGATCGAGAACATGCCGGGGATCGACGAAGCGCCGGACCCGGCGCGAGTTCGCGTTTATTGGGCGGATTTTAATGAAATTCGGATCGAGTGGCACGATGGGACCATCGATGAATTTCACGCCAATAAGCGGCCCGATTGGTCGAAGCAGCGTTGGGTTAATATCGATGGGTTGCACCCCTACGCGGTGAATCTGCTGCGTCAGAAGTATCAGTTTCATACCCTCGCAGCGGAGGATGTGATGCGCACCTCGCAGCGGCCTAAGGTGGAGGCGTTTGATAACTACCTTTTCACGGTGGTGCGGATGATGCGGCTGGAGGGGCAAGAGCTGAAGCAGGAGCAGGTCAGCATGTTCCTGTTCGAGAAAACGATTCTCACGTTTCAGGAGGTGCCAGGTGATGTTTGGGGGCCCATTCGCGAGCGGTTGAAACGTAACGGCGCCCGTCTGCGCACGTTGGGAGTGGACTATTTATTCTATGCGTTGTTGGACGCGGTGGTGGATCATTTCTTCCCGATCCTGGAGTCATACGGTCAGCGCTTGGAAGAGCTGGAGGAACTCGTGCTGAATGATCCGGGGCCTGCGGTGCAGCGGGGGATTTATGGCGTGAAACGGGAGCTATCGATTCTCCGTCGGGTCATGTGGCCCTTGCGCGAGGTCGCCAATGAGCTTCATCGCTCGGACAGTCCGATGATTAAAGCAGAGGTCCGGACTTATCTACGCGATGTCTACGATCACGCGTTGCAGATTATCGAAGTCGTCGAGATGCACCGCGAGCAGGCCGGCAGTTTGAACGACCTCTACATGTCGGCCGTGGGAAATCGAATGAACGAGATCATGAAGGTGCTCACCATCATGGCTTCGTTCTTCATTCCGATCACGTTTGTGGCCGGCGTTTACGGCATGAATTTCAAGCACATTCCGGAACTAGGCTGGCACTACAGCTACTTTGTTTTCTGGGGCTTGTGCCTATCGATCTCGATCGGCCTTGCGGTGTTTTTCTGGCGCAAGGGCTGGATTGGTCGTCGGTAGCAAGCGTAACCTCCGACAACGATGATAACCTTAGCGAAATCGATCAACCGGTTGGGCAGCGAGAGTGCATTTGAAGTGCTCGCCCAGGCCCAGGCGTTGGTGGCGAACGGGCGCGACATTATTAACTTAGGCATCGGTCAGCCGGATTTCAGGACTCCCGATCACATCGTCGAGGCCGGAATCAAAGCCCTGCGCGACGGACATCACGGTTACACCCCAGCTAATGGACTGCCCGTCCTGCGCGAGGCGGTCAGCGCAGACCTGCATCGCCGCCATGGCGTGGCCGTGAATCCGGATAACGTGGTCATCGTCCCGGGGGGCAAACCCACCATGTTTTTTGCCCTGTTGTTGCTGGGCGAGCCGGGCGTGGAAATCATGTATCCCAATCCGGGGTTTCCGATCTATGAGAGCGTGATCAACTACACCGGGGCGACCCCTGTGCCGATCGCGTTGCGGGAAGAGGACGGATTCGCCTTTAACGCCGACGAAGTGCTCGCGCAGATCACGCCGGCCACGCGCCTGATCATCATCAACAGCCCGGCCAACCCGACGGGCGGCGTCACGCCCCGGGCCCAGGTCGACAAGTTGGTGGCGGGTCTGGCCGCGCACCCCCACGTCGTGATCCTATCGGATGAAATCTATTCGAACATGCTCTACGACGGTCAAGAGCACGTGAGCCTTTTGCAGTATCCAGAAATCCGTGACCGCGTAATCATGCTCGATGGCTGGTCCAAAACCTACGCGATGACCGGTTGGCGATTGGGCTATGCAGTATGGCCGGACGCGATGATAGATCCGGTCACCCGGCTGTGTATCAATGATCATTCCTGCGTGAACGCCGCCGCGCAGTATGCGGGCGTGGCGGCATTGGCCGGACCGCAAGAACCCGTGGCCGAAATGATGCGGCAGTTTGGTCAGCGCCGATCAATCATCGTGGACCGTTTGAACGCGATGCCGGGATTCCGTTGTGCCGATCCGGCCGGGGCCTTCTACGCCTTCCCAAATATCGAAGGCACCGGGCTGAAAGCGCACGAGGCTCAGGACAAATTCTTGAATGAGGCCGGGGTAGCCACGATTGCCGGCACCTCATTTGGCCAGTGGGGCGAAGGCTACCTGCGGTTCTCCTACGCGAACTCGATTGAGAATATCGAGGTCGCGTTAGCGCGCATCAAAGCCGTGCTAATGAGGTAGGGATGGCTCGCCGAGACGTCCGTTTCATTTAGGTGGAATATGGCTTCGATCCGGTCGTCTCGGCGAGACGCCCCTACCCGCTAAATTGCTTGGGTCTGATGCGGCGTTAGCAGGGCAATGTCAGCCCGGTCCCTGCGCGGGCGGTTCCAGAATCCAGTTCCAGCGCCGTCCATCGGCCGCGGGCTATTTCAATTCCCAGTCGTAATGATAGTTAGACAGCTTGCGCGGTTTTCCGTCGGTGACCTGCACGACGTCTTCGATCCGAGCCCCGCCGAGGCCGGGATAATAGAGTCCCGGCTCGACCGTGATGACGGCCCCTTTGCGTAGGCGGCGTTTGACGGCGCCGACGCGGGGAGCTTCATGGATGGCGAGGCCGATGCCATGACCGGTGCCATGGAAAAAACCAACCGCGCCCGTCGGAGTGAGCTCGGTCACGTAGTCGCGCTCGGCAAATACCTGTTGGCAGGCGCCGTGAGGCACGTTGGCCATCACGCCTGCTTTGATGGTGCGCAAGGCGGCCTTTTGCGCGTCGGCTACCGCCCGCACCAGATTGTGTTGCGCGTCGCTGGCTTCGCCGCGGAGGAAGGTGCGCGTCATGTCGCCCCAGTAGCCGGTTTTGAACATGCGGGGAAAGATGTCGATGATGATGAGCTCGTGGGGCTTGAGGGCACCGGTGCCGCGGCAGTGCGGGTCACAGGCTTGATCACCACCAGCCACAATCGTGTCGGCCGGAAACCCTCCCGCCTTGACGCAGGCAATTTGAATGGCGGTGCGGACCCGTTCGCTGGTCAGAAGCCGGCCATCGTGGACGAGGCGCCGCCCGTTGATCGTCGACTCGCGGAGCATCTGCTCGGCGGCGGCAAATCCTACGGCCGCACAGCGGTTGCCATCGCGAATGGCTTTGACCTCGGCTTCGGTCTTTATCTCCCGCTGCGAAAACACCGCGCCTTCGATGACCTGTAAGTCGAGGCCGAGGCCGGATAGTTTTACAAGCAGCACGGCCGGAAAATCCTCCGGCACCTGCAATTCGGTGAGACCAAATTTCTGGGCGAGAGCCGCGATGTGGTCAGCGGGTCCCGGCTGCTCGATCCCGCTAGCTTGAGCGGCTTCGGTGAGATCCTCCAAAGGAATGATCTCGTCGAAATTCGATTCTTTGAGCGCGCGGCCGTATTCCAAGGCGTTGAGCACCCCAATCTTTTTTCTACCCACCTGCATGGCGATGAAGGGATCGTGGACGTCGAATCCGCCGAGATAACGGAGGTCGAGATTGCGGAGGGTATCGTCGAAGAAGAGGAGGGCTTTTTTAGACACAGGTAAAGCTATGGAGATTGTATTTGGGTGAGGGGAGGATTAGCCATCGCGTCGATGAAAAACGCAAATCCGGTTTCGAGGTGGGGGGGATTATGGCTGATAATGGCATTGGCGATGAGCGGTTGTGGGAGCGCCGAGCCGGAAGCCGAGGCCACGCCGAAGACGGCGCGGGATTGGTTCCCGATTCCAGTGGGCGACGTCGCGATCGACATGCAGTTGGCGGTGACGATTCCGGAAATGCAGCAAGGGCTGATGGGTCGCAAAGACCTAGAGGAAACTCAGGGCATGTTGTTCGTCTATGCCCGAACGACGCAGATGAGTTTTTGGATGCGAAATACCCCGACGCCATTGGATATCGGTTTCTTCACCAACGATGGGGTCTTGCGCGAAATCTATCCCCTGCATCCGTTCGACGAACGCCCGGTGCAATCGCGCCGCAATGATCTGCAATTTGCTCTCGAAGTGGTCCAAGGCGGGTTCGCGCGGTTAGGCATTAAACCCGGCGCGCAGTTGGATATGGCGGCCCTGAGTGCGGCAATGTCGGCCCGCGGTTTCGAGCCCAGCACATATCCCGGCATCCCGGCGTCTGGGCGGTGAGTTAGCTCCACTCCAATCCGCTGTCGGGCGTAAAGCCCGACCCACCCAGCAGACCGCGGGCACGGTCCGACGTGGCTCGGGCTTTACGCCCGACAGGTTTCACCCTTCCGGCTGAGAGAGGAGCTCCGATCACCGTGTCCGATGAGCAGGTCATTTCGAAGCTAGCTCGGTTTGCTATCGGAGTTCGTGAGGTTAGGACTCCATCGCGGAAACCGCCGAATGCGGCGGTGCGAGGGAACCAGCGCGCTTGGCGGGCCCGCCCTACTTACGCGCCGAGTGCGCGGAGCCAAACAACGGTTATCTGTCGGGCGTAAAGCCCGACCCAGCCAGCAGGCCGCGGGCTCGGTCCGACGTGGGTCGGGCTTTATGCCCGACAGGCTGCGGTGTATCACCCTGCGTCAATCCCTCCCTCCGGCTTACACGCATGTCGGCGTTTAAAGGAGTTATGACTTGGGGAAAAAGCTGGGTCGACTTAGTCGTTGGGCTTCAGATTTTCAATCGCGAGCCGAACCGAATCTACCCGCACCGAGGTGCTCTGCCTAAGTTAGGCAGCATCTGATGCCTCGGCGGCACCGTAGCCGCAAGCGGAAGCGGGTGGTAAGGCAATGTGAGAGCTCGGCTCGCTTCCACTCGCCGCTACCTCAGGCCTTGCGCGTGGTGGCCCGAGCTGCCGGCTAATGACGGACCATCCGAGGGAGGGACCGGTTCCACCCGGTCCGCAGAGAATCTAGTTCCCCGAGCCCACGACCCACCCGAATACATCTCCCCCCTCTCAACAATAAATTCAGACATCAACGGAACGGCCCTTTCCCCGGATCCCGTGGCTTTACGGATCAGGAGTTTGACCGATCAATCGGAATTACCACAAATCACAAAGCCTGATTCCAGTCTCCGATCGGAGAGCGCAGTGAGAAACAGCGCAATGAGGAGTAACCGACGATTAACTACCAACTACTGATAGGAATTTCCTTTGGCGCGCCTCGCTGGGGAGGGGGTTTGCCAGCAAAACCAGACCCGGTCTGGCGCGAGTGCATTGTAATCTTCAATGCAGCACTATTTTATGACGTATGAAACATGCATTCCTAACCTTGATCTTCACCGGGACCTTTGTGGTCTCACCGTATTTCACATCCCCGTTCAGCGGGTTTGATGTAAATCAACTCCCGATCCCGCAAATAGACCCACCGATCCAACCGGCGGGCTACGCCTTTGCGATTTGGGGCCTGATCTATGGCTGGCTGGTTGTATCCGCTGTCTTCGGCATCTGGAGACGCAGCGGCGATCCGGCGTGGGACAAAATGCGCACGCCGTTGATTGTAAGCCTCGCGCTTGGCACACCGTGGCTTTGGGTGGCAAACCAATCCGCCCTTGGCGCGACGGTTTTGATTTTTGCAATGGCAGTTCCCGCGATTGTCGCGACGTTGCGCGCCCCACGTGCGGACCCATGGCTCGCGCTTTGGCCGGTGTCGATCTATGCGGGCTGGCTAACAGCGGCGTCTTTCGTATCATTGGGCAGCACGGCGGCAGGATACGGGATGGTGTTTGGCGCAACCGGTTGGGCGTTCGCGGGGATCACATTGACCCTGATCGTGGCTTTAACCGTGCAAATCAAGAAACCAACAGCCCCAGCATATGGAATGACGATCATCTGGGCGCTGGTGGGCATTATCGTCGCAAACGGCATGACCACCGTGGCAGCATTCTCAGCCCTTGGAATTATCGCTATGCTGGCGCTTCAAATTCGCCAGAATGCCTAGCCCCTAAACCGCTTTTTCGCACCCGCAGGCGCTTTGCCCAAATGCTTACGCAGGCGCGACGGCGTCGATTTTGTGTTTTTTGGTCGGCGTCGACCGATGCAGCGTTTGAATCGCGGTTAGAGAATGCGGGTTTTCACGTCGAGGCCGTGCCGGCTAAGGTGCATGCGAACGCAAAGCGGGCCGCTTACGTGTTGT
>Ga0075118_10002573_pt1 | contig 11297 bp, 7 predicted proteins | sample AntAceMetag02UKE_FD_69794 | JGI IMG/M metagenome (GOLD analysis project Ga0075118, IMG submission 69794) | Saline lake microbial communities from Ace Lake, Antarctica - Antarctic Ace Lake Metagenome 02UKE | ecosystem: Environmental > Aquatic > Non-marine Saline and Alkaline > Saline | place... | reverse complement strand
ATTATATGCATTTATATTCTCACAAAATATTTTGATTTTAAAATAACTGATTATTATTATGTTAATAAGCACTTATTAAGAAACGATTCTATCGAAGAAGTTAATTCTTCAATTATAGCAGCAAATCATCATAGTCATTTATATCCATATTTTTATTCAAACAACAAAAAAAACGAACAATGCATTAAAATTAATCCAATTTAATTATCATTGCTTTTCTCACTATCTTCGTTGATATTTTCACAACTTTCATCTTCTTCGCTATCTTCCGTGTCTTTTTGTTTTTTATTAATTGTACGTTTATTTGAACATGTTTTGATCATAAGACGTATACTCATTACTATTACAATGATAAATACAACAGCAATTGCTGGAACGATACATGACATTATTAAAGGGTGGTATTTGTACATATCACCCAAAATATTTTTAATAAATCCAATTATTCCAAATATTAAACCTTTTACACTTGATTTAATATCACTTACACTTCCCATTATCCCATTATCATTTTCTATCATTTCCATCATTATTTTTGTGACTTTTGCTGTTATAACATTAAATAAACATGCATTTATTATTTTATTAAAACTTAACGCATTATTAGGGTCGCTCATTATTTTATGTATATTATTAATAATATATATAAATATTGGACTGCAATAAAAAATATGTCACATAACTTATAATTTTAATTATTTGAATAATTTATTTTTCATAAATATTATTACAATCATAAAAATTATTTGCAATATATAAATTATTATCGAATTATTTTTTTCATCATAACTTTGTAGTTTATCTAAGATTTTTTTATTTTCTATAGCACATTTTTTACACGCCATTATTATAAAATATATTTATATTAAATTATATTTACTTGTGTAATTTTTTTAAAATTCATATTTTTTTGTTCTAATTCTTGGTGCAATATTAATTGACATTAATTCTTGAATTAATAGTTTAAACGCATATGGAATTACGATTTTTGTTATTTTTGTTTCATTTTTGCATCCAATGCAAACATAAGAATCACCTTTTTGTGGTACTGGTGAATTTTCTATCTTCACTATTCTTTGCGCAAACAATCCACATATATCACATACATAACATGAATATTTATCTGCTATATCTACGAAACGTTCTTTCATAAATTTACTCATTCCATATGAAATAATTGTGTCACGTTCCATCTCTCCGCATTTAAGACCACCGTCTTTAGAACGACCTTCCGGAGCCTGTCTAGTGAGCATTGTAACTGGTCCGCGTGCTCTTGAATTACCCGTCCAACATGGTTTTCCATTTTGTCTAATCATAAATACTCCAGATGGTACTTCAACACAGAATACTGCACCTTTATAGTCATATACTTTTTCTTCTTGTACATCTTGTGTTTTAGTGTGACCATGATTAACTCCTGGACAAGTCTTTGTTTTCATAACACTTATTCTCCAAATGTCATAATTATTTGTTACTTCTTTTCCTCGGATTATAACTGTGTTTGTTCCTGCTTTAATATGTAAATGTTTATTTGCTGCATATCCTGCATGCAAGCATAATCTTTGGAAATCATCTGCTAATACAGTTGATGCTGTCGAATACCAACTTGCAGTAGTTTCTTTGCAGAAATAACCATCTCCTAGTTGCATTGAATGAACTAATAGTTGAGATTGTTCTTTTGATAATTCAAAACACCATTTTGGTAAATATTTATTAGGAGCGCCAAGTGAAAATTGTTTCATATAATTGTGAAGCTGTTTGTCACAAGCTCTCAAACAATCATTTTTTACTTTAAATTCATAACCAAGTGTTTGTAATGCAGGATATAAAGCATCCTTAACTCTTTGTTTATGGACTGCTATTTGTATATTGGATTCATTTGCCCATCCTTCAGCAATCCAAATTCCAAAAAAAGTAATCCAAGAATTCATATCTACTTGTTTGTTATCATATTTATTATTTTTTTTATCTGTAAATTTTTGTAATGTTAATTGATAATTAGGAGATTCCCATTCGGCATCTTTTTTATATCTTCTTTGTTTTCCAATAATATCTTTTGCATATTCAAAATCATGATCTTGCCATTCTTGTTTTCTTCCATATAGTTTAGAAACCCACATTCTGTGTTTCATTGTGACATCGAGATCAATACTTGCATTTGAAATATGATACATTTTTCCTTCGAATTCTGGATATGAGAATATTTCTGTAGGATTTCTGTAAACAAGTTTACCATCTTCCAGAGTTGCCAATTTATCTTTCTTTTTAAATTCTCCATATTTTTTCCAACCTTTTAAAGTTAGTACTTCTGTGTCTTTTATTCTGATGCAATGCATCTTATCCATGACTAAGTGACGAAGTCTCTGATAATATGTTGGTCCAAAGAAAAAATCATGATTAATTCTATTTCCTGTAATACCACTATACATCATTTCTGTTCCATCTCTTTTGTATCCAAAACTTTCTAACGCATCCATTACATCAGATAAATTTGATTTTTTGAATGCTGTTGCATCGCATTCAATTCCTTTGAAACATGCTACTTTACCGTAAAGACATTCCATTAAATGTGCTACTGTCATTCTACTAGGAATAGCATTAGGATTAATAATAATATCTGGCACTATTCCATATTTAGTAAATGGTAAATCTGATTCATGCATTGTTAGACCTATTACTCCTTTCTGACCGTGACGCGAGTTGCCACTCCAAACACAATAGCCATTACGTTTAACGTAAATAATACCATTTTCTGGAACAGTGCAACAATAGACCTTGTTTTTAATACAATTTGCTAATTCCGGATCATTAAAATTAATATATGAATCGTGTCTATTTTCTCCAGTTTTAGTAATATTTTTATTTACTAAAGGATTATTTTGTGATTTAATAATTGTCAATCTGTATGCGTCAACTGTAGATTTAATTACATATCCATCTTGTTTTACTGACTCGTGTCCAGCTTTATATTTAATTAATTTATTACAAGACCATCCAGCATGCAAGCACAATCTCTGAAAATCATCAGCAAGTTGTGTTGATGATGTGTCATATCTTCCAGTGCCATTTTCCATAATGTGTCCATCCCCACACATCATTCCATCGATTAATATTCTACATTGTTTTTGGTTTAATTCCCAAACCCATTTTGGCAATGATTTATTAATAGAACCAACACTTAATTTTGCAAAATATTTTATTAAATGTTTATGTGTCGTTATTCTCCATGAATTTCTAATATCATCATTTGCATTGTCTTTTTGTTTAGTATAATGAATATTCATTTCTTCAAATACTCTTTCCAAATCATCTTTAACTCTTTGCTTATGAACTGCAATTCTTATATCATCACTTGCTTTTGGTGCACAACCTTCAGCAATCCATATTCCGAAAAATGTTAACCACGGTTCAATCTTATATTCTATTTTTCCTTCTTTTTTAGATTTAAATGTTATATGAGTAATTTCTTTTCCTGGATTATAATTTTCAACATTCTTTTTATATCTTTTTCTTTTTCCATAAATATCTTCTGCTTTTTCTATTTTATATTTTGTATTTTTTTCAGCGCCAACATACATTCTATGATTCTTTGTTACAACTAAATCAATTTGATTTGATTTAATTTTGTACAAATCTTCATGACAATCATATTCTTGCGTTGCTGTGGGATTGTGATATTCTAAAATATCATTTTCCATTAAGCATGCAACTTTATCCGTGGTCTTAATTTCATTAATAAATTTCCACCCACAAGTTGTTAATACCTCATGGTCAGAAGTGAGACAACAGAATTTATCACCAATCTTTGGAATACGTTCACTTCTAGTACGAATTTTAATCATATCATAACCTTCAGAGTTTTGAATATTATGGAATACTTTATCAACAATGGCGGGTTCGTGAGATTTATACATTGTTGATGAATCTTTGAAATGTTTATTTGAGCCTGGTACTGGTTGAATTGGTGTAATTTTTCCGATAATAATATCATTATTTTGGATGAAAGTTTCTTCTGGAACATATCCTCTATCATTTAATTTATCATAATTTGCATTTCTACTTCCAACTAAAGTTTCTAATTCTGGTTTTCTGAAGATATCGACTTGTGATGTGGATTGATTTCTTTCAATTTTAGAATCCCATTTTTTCAATGAAATAGATCTGAATAGTCCTCTGTCAATAGCAGTTTGATTCATAATAATGGAATCATCCTGATTATATCCAGAATAACACCCAATTAACACGTAACAATTTTCACCACAAGGTAAAACATCAGTGTGAATGTATTTTGATGCTTTTGTGTTTACAAGAGGTCTTTGTACGTTATACAAGATAAAAGTAATATCTAATCTTATTTTATAATTTGATGCATATAAAGACATTGCTTGTTTTCCTTGTGCGTATTGATAAATATTTCTTGAACCAAAATTGTGATTTGCAAAAGGAATATTTGCAGCAATAATTCCAAGTAACATTGATGGATCAAATTCACAATGAGAATATCTTTCAATTAATGATTCATCATATCTATTAACAATTGGTTCATTAGTATCTGGATAAATGTTCTTTTCTCTGTTTTTCATTTCTGTTATTTTATCTAATTTAGTTGCAATTAAATGAAAATATTGCTCTTCCATATCTACATATTCAACAGCATCAGGATAGTGAGACATAAATAATTCCCATTTATTCATCCCATCATATTCTTTGTTGCTCATAATATCGTCAATCATTCTTGGTGTAGCAACAAGTTCATTTTTTTCAACACGTAAAAGAGGTCTTGATAATCTTCCAGTGTCTGTATTTATTCTTATTTCATTATAAATTGAATTAAAAGTAACACTGTTCGTGTTCAACATAATATTATTTCTTTTCATTCTTAATAATTCTGTTTGGAATTGAAAGGGTTTTTCTGTGAATCCAATCCATTCTCCATCCAAAAATACTTTGGTCAACACACTAAATTGTGCTGGCTGAAAATTATTCATGTGTATAAATATTTTATTTTTCAATATATGCTCATACACATTATAAACTTCGTTTTTCGGTGATGTTATAATTGTTGCCATTAACGCAAGATTCTTAATTAAACCAATGTTACTGTGTTCTGGAGACTCAACAGCACAATTTGACGTACGAATGGAGTCAGCAATAAAATTATGTGTTGAAAATGATGTTTCAAAATCATAAACTGGTTCTGAATCAATTTCTTCAATTGTTCTAATTTTTATTACTAAACCAAGACCCTCAATATATTTAAATTTTTTAACAAAATTTTCATAACTTTCGCATTTATTCGTACTTAACTGTCTTGCCTTTGGTTTTTTATTTTTTGCATAATTTGTCACAATTCGTTTAACAACATTATATTCGCATTTTAATATTTCCTCTATTTTTCGTGGTTTATTTCTATTTTTATATAATTCTATTATTTTGTCATAAATTTTATTCATTTTATTTGAGTATTCATTTTTATGTTTTATGTATTCCATTGTGAGTGCTGATTTTCTTCTTTTTTCATTACAATATCTAAAATTTACAATGTCTGAATATTTTTCTAAATTTTCATAAGTTTGTGAAAAACAAATTGCACATGAATATTTTTCATACTTATTATCATCATCATCAGTTTCTTCTTCTTCTTCTTCTTCTTCTTCGTTATTATTTTCATTTTTAACTCCATAATGCATTACTTTATTTTCAATATTAAATTCTGTTATAATTTCTGATATTTGTTTTAAATAATTTAATGTATCATCTAATGTATTCTTGCTGCATATTTGTCTTACACCTCCGCATGATATTTTATATGTGTCAACATATTTATTCATTGATAATCTGCATCCATCGCCAGCAATAAATCCGCTTATAAATTCCCTTTTAATTCCATTATTTGCATTCATAATCCATTCTGGCATTTTTCTTTTCATTTCTGTTTTCTTTCCTTCAAATGCTCCCAAATGATACATTAAATATGCAAATGGTCCATTTTTAGATACTTTCCATGTTTTATACACTGTGACTTTTCCATTGTTTTTATCTGTGTATTTTGTTATTGATCTGCAAATGCATGGAGTTCCAAACCCAAGTTTCATTATGTCATCCAATAAATCAAGAGTATCTTTTTCTTCTCCCACTGAAAATTCGCAATCATAATAATTTTTATCTTTTCTTTTTCCAATATGCCCATCAGTGACATTTAATCCAATCAATCTTGCAAGAATTTCTAGTTTATTTTGTGGTATTTCTCTATCTAAATATCCTAATTCAAGTAATTCAAATCTATATTGTTCAATGATATCTTCTTTTTTAATAATTAATTTTGTTTCTTTGTCCAAAGGAATATATTTTGGAGCATGCCTAACAATTAAATAATTATCCGTTGTCATTTTTCCAACTTCAACCATTTCATATTTATCACCAACTTTTGTTAATAATTTATGTTCTGGCGTGCATTTAATTTCTCTTCCTGATATTGTTGTTACTTTTAATAGTTTATCGCAATCTTTCTTGAACCAATTTTTAATTGGTGTAGTTATTTCTGTCATTGTTTCTGTATCTAAAGTAATAACAGAATCTCCATCTTTTACATCTTTTATTAATTTAATAGAACTATCTGCCATTAATATTTCTGTATCTCCAGTCAAACATAAATATCCGACTTGAGATGGGTGATAATGTCTTGGGCCTGTAAGTTTCATTGTGCTTGATGATGAACCTGAACTGGCATCAACTCTTCTCAAAAAAGAAAGTGCTTGTAAAAAAGTTAATCTTTGATACATTTGGGCTACACCTTTTTTCTTGCCCCAATTTCCAGTCATCATTGCTGATTTAATACCTTGTTCAATATTTGATGGTTTAAGTTTTGAAATAATATTAATAGGATTTGAGTGATTTGAGCCAGTTCTTTTTTTATGAAATTTATTGCATTCGTTAAGATTCTTTTTAAATCCTTGTTTGACAAGGTCAAATGTTAATTCTCCCTGAGTATCAATTCTTTTATTCACAAATGAATCTCTGTCATCAGGCGGATAATCTTTTCTTCTAAGATATGTGTTTAATAATTTATTAATCATATATCCTAAAAATAAAGCCTTCGTTTTCAATACATCATTGTGTTTATCTGTATCAATATGAGGCATAAATGCATTTCTCAATAATGCAAATAAATGTTCTTTCTTTTCTGTTTGTTGTAGTTTTTTATCACCATTCATGTATTTTTTGACTACTCTTAATTTATTCATTAAACTTAATACTGCATCTTCTTTAGTTGTAATTGATTTTTTCCCGTCTTGTTTTGAATTATCAATAGCAAGTTTAAGTATATTTATCATTTCAGTGTCTTTTTCGTTGTAAATAATACAATTCATAATTTCTCTGTCAGATTCTAGTCCAAGTACTCGCATTAAAACGAACACTGATATTTCGTTCAATATTGGAACTTTAATATTTATATTTGTATATCTGTCAATTAATATTTCTATTGACTGCATCATGACATTTGGGTTATTAGATTTTGAGTTTATTTTTACTTTGTAATTTTCGTTATCTCCGTCTTTTTTGTAAAATACGATTGGTTTATTTTGAATCATTCTTTCTAAACATAAAATTATTTTTTCAGATCCATTGATAATAAAATAACCACCAGGATCATATTCACAATCTTTGCTTTTATGATTTGTGTTACTCAAAGAGCAATATTTAGATCTAACCATACATGGTAAAATTAAAATTACTTCATTTTTGGCTTCACCAACAACTTTTGTTGATATTGTTTTTCTTGATGATAAATCATATACTTCTTGAATTTGTTGAATATTTCCAATAATTTTTAGACTATAAGTCATATTTGAGTCTCTTGCTTCGTGAGGATACAATCTTCTGATTCCATCTTCTTTCAAAGGGGGTCTTACAAGAATATTACTAAATTTAAATCTATATCTGTATAAAATATTATCAATTCTGTTTTCATCGAATAAATTTTCACTTGTTTCCAAATAATTTACAATATTTACTATCAACATATTATAAGAATTATGAAGATGTTGATACAAAATGTATCTGTTATCGAAAAATGCATCGGTCAGTTTATCGACCTTATTTTTCAAGGTTGTGTTGTCTATTTTGCCATGTTTAACAATTTTGTTGTCGGTCATTAAATAATGTACTATATAGTTTTATGCTTATATTATTTTATCATCAATTTTTATTATGGTAAAAAGAGTTGTATAATATTATACAACTTTAAACTGGGTTTTATTCAAAACTAGCATTATTAAATATATGTAATATTTACTGCTATTTATTGATTTTTTTTATAAAAATATATTTAATTAATTAATTTTCTTTTTTATTTTCATCATTGTTGGTGTCATTATTTTCTTCAGATTTTTGTTCAATATTACAATCTTCTTCAATTATTTTATTTTCTATTTTTTGTGTTATTGGATTTTCTCTTTCTTCTTCCTCTTCCTCTTCTTCACCATCCTTATTTGTTGAACATAAATAATTATCAAGCGATGAAAAATTTTCGCTGATGTATGTTGAAATATGTGATTTATGTAATTTAGTCATGTCTGGTATTTTATTTATTAAATCGCTGTCAAAATCATTTGTTAGTTTCGTAAAAGCCGGAAAAATGTTTTTTTTAACAGAAGTGATTAATGGTCCATAAAATAATCCCAAAAATAAACTAAATGATATAAGCAATTTACAAATAAATTTTAAAATTTTATTTTTATTTAAACTGTCCATAAATTCCAACATGTCTGGCCTCATGTTTTGAACACCAAACATTCCCAACATGCAAGTAAAAGACATAATTACAAATGTTACTTGCCAAACAAACAACATATAAATTAATCCAAGCATCAATGAGTAAAATCCAAGTAGACAAAAATTTATTTTTTTAATTGTAGTTTTTTTTCCATCTTTTTTTACTTTTTCAATTTCTGTTGTGCACATGTCATTAATTAATCCGAAGAAAAATGTAAATAAACCAAGCTTAAAAATTATTTTTATTATTAGTGTAAAATCCATTATAATATATATAATATATTATATATTTAAAAACTTTCGAATTATAATATATATTTATAGGATATGAGTGACAATAAAATATTATGTGAAGATGAAAAAAATAATAATGAAAATATTGAAGGTGAGGATGAAGGCGAAGTTAAAGACTTTGTGTCCATAATGATTGATATGTTGAAAATTGGATGGAATTTATTCAAAGAAGTGATGATATTTATTTCAAAGTTTTGTTGTATGGTATTTAATTTTTTAATGGGAAAAATTAGAGAAAGTAATTCAAATGTAAAAAGAGAACTAAATAGCAATAACAATAGTAATAATAGCAATGCATTATTTACCAAAGATCTTGTTGAAAATAAAATGAGATATATTTCAAGAAATCAAGATAATAGTGAAATAAAAGATATACTTGGAATTGATTCGAACGTTGTTCATAAAAATAATAATAAAAATACAATTTTTTGTGAAAATAAATCACAAAGAAAAAATAGAATTATAAACAGAAAGCCAAAAAAATATGCAAATACAGATACAGATAAAATATGTGAAATTTTTAATATGAATATTTAATTTCCATATTTTTTTAAAATATGTTGTTTGAATCTGTATTCTTTTTTATAATATTTTGTGTGTTCTTCTTCTGTCATTTTGTTAACAATGACACAATTGTGAGCGAATACAATAAATGATATATAATGTAAATTTTCATTATCTATTTTACTTTCGTTTTTTATTTTTTTGACATCTTCCTCATGGATAAAGCCAGCATTGACAACATCAACAACTTGTTTAAATATATTTATAATGCTATTTTTAGAATCAAGACCAGAGTCTATTTTGTATCCATATAGTTCTGAATTTGACCAATATGATGTTTCTATATCTTCTATTATATAAATACCACCTTCTTTCAACAAATGGTTAAATAAATAATTAAAACTGAACAATTGATGTTCAGGGACATGACTTCCATCGTCTATTATAATGTCACATTTTCCAATTTTTTTTGTTATATTGTCTAAATCGTCAGTTTTACTTTGATCTCCAGTCAATTCATAAATATTTTTGCGATCGAAATCTTTTTGTGCATTTTTCAAGTCCAATCCATATATTTTTGAATTATCATTAAAGTAATCCCTCCACATTTGTAATGATCGACCGTCATCTATTCCAACTTCCAATAATTTAACATCTTGATTTTTATATGGTTTGAGCAAAAAATTATAAAATCTATGGTATCCATGATGTGTTAATTTATCTGTCTTATATTTTATTCCTGCGTCATAAAGTTCATTTCCTGATTTTTTATATTCATATTTATTTTTATGCTTGTGTTTATTTTTTCCCCCCAATTGATTACTATAATTTATTAATATTTCGTACATTATTTTTATATAATATTCAAATAAAATTTTTAATTTATTTTCCAATTAATTTCTGTTTTTCCAAGTCCTACCAACAAGTCATTAATTTGTTTAAAATGATTCAAATTATTAAATGATGGATAATGTCTAAATGGTTTGTTTGTAGATAATCCAGATGGATGAGATGATATAATACTATTGTCATGATTGTCTGCATTATTTTCCATCTTATTGAAAGCATCTTTTCCCTAGCCCAAGTTTACTTGGCAAGGTTGCAGACTTTGTCTGACTACCCACGCAACGTAAACTAATTCATCACTTATTTGTGAAACACTGTTTATTAATTTATTAGTGAATTCTTCCCATTCTTTTATATGAGAGTTTGCACTTTTTTTCTTGACAGTTAGCGATGAATTTAACATTAATACACCTTGTTTTGCCCAATTTTCTAGGCAGCCATTTTTGGGCATTTCTTCAATAATATTATTTTTAATTTGATTTTTTAATATATTTTGAAGAGATGACGGAATGGGGCATCCAATTGGAACTGAAAATGACACTCCAGTTGCTTGAGGATAAAATTTTTTATCTTTCACGTGGTAAAATAAACTATGATAAGGATCTTGTCCTATCACCACAACAGAAACATTTTCTGGATCGCACAAATAAGTAAAATAGAATAGCTTTTCATGAATTGGAAACACATCTTCTTCAGTTTCAGTAATTATTTTGTAATATGAATTTTCCATGTCAGTAAATATTTTTTCTGGTATTTTATAAAATACTTTTAACCATGGTGGACTTATTACATCAATAAATGAATATTCATTAATTTCTCTATTGAGATCGTCATAATATTTTTTTTTGAATTTTTTGTAATATTTTTTATTTTTTTTT
>Ga0075118_10002569_pt1 | contig 11310 bp, 10 predicted proteins | sample AntAceMetag02UKE_FD_69794 | JGI IMG/M metagenome (GOLD analysis project Ga0075118, IMG submission 69794) | Saline lake microbial communities from Ace Lake, Antarctica - Antarctic Ace Lake Metagenome 02UKE | ecosystem: Environmental > Aquatic > Non-marine Saline and Alkaline > Saline | place... | reverse complement strand
TTGACTGTCGAGCAAGGCTTAACTTTGCCACCAATCATCATGGTAGAAGAAGGTAAAGAAGACTTTGCGAAGCGACACGCCATCTACGGCAGTGCCGGAATGGCAGCAGCGGGAATGATTCCTTCCGCTAAGAAAAAGCAGGTCCCTGCCAAAGAGGAAGAGGCAATCGGAGCCTCTGAAGAGTCTCCAGAAACACCCCCTGTCGAAGGCGTGTCGATTGAGCAGGAAGCGGCTTATGAAGGCATCAAGGCCGTAATGATAGGGCATTCCGGTGCGGGGGGGTTTGGTCGAGGACTTGATCGGGCTTTCCAGAGCATCAGTGGTGCACGCCTCATCGCGCTAACGGATGTCAATGAGGAGAAAGCGGAAGAGTCTCAGATCAAATCAGGAGCAAAAAGAGTTTACGAAGGCTATCAGCACATGATCAGCGAGGAGTCTCCTGATCTCGTCGTCGTTGCCTCATCGTGGACCGATCAAAGACTCCCAATGGCGCAGGCGGCGCTCAACTCCGGTGCCCATCTCCTTTCCGAAGCGCCTTTTACGAGAACGCTGAAAGAGGCCGACGAACTCCTCGCCTTTGCCGGTGAAAAGGGACTCAAGGTGGCGGTAAACCATCAACTCCGCTGCGATCCTAATTTGATAAAATTTCATAAGCAATTTCCTGATCTAATCGGAGAGCTTCTCGAAATGAGGGTATTCGGAGCGATGGGCGACATCGTCGGCGGTGAAGATCTGCTCGTGACTGGACTGCATCTTTTTGATGTTGCCCGCTGGTTTGCCGGCGAAATGACATACTGCACGGCTTCTGTCCTCATCGAAGGCGAGACGGCGCTGGCGGATGAGGCAAAAGCTTCCGACAAGGGACTCGGCCCGATTCTCGGTGATGCGATTCATGCCCAGTTCTCAACGAGCTCAGGCGTGAGTGTTTCGTTTGTCTCAGACAATCGCCTTCAACCACTCTCCGGGGCGGCAGGAATTGAGTTCGTTGGGACCAAGGCGAAAGCCCGTCTCTTTGCTGACTTCCCCGCCACGCTTTCTCTCGTTGTTGAAGATTCGGGGCCGGACAAGCCGGATCGTACCGTAACCTGGAAGCAATGGCCGGAAACCGAAGGGATCTACCATGCACCGGTCGACAAGCTCACCGGTATCGATGCCTGCAACCGTCTCGTTTTGACTAATTTCCTCAAATCGATCAACGATGACAACTCCCCTGCCTGCAGCGGAGAAAATGCGATGAAGGCCCTTGAGATGGTTCACGGGGTCTGGCAAGCAGCGACGACAATGAAGCGCGCTTACTTTCCGCTTGCGAACCGCCTCCATCCTCTCAGCGAAGATTCTCAGTGATTTTCAATTGAGTCGGCGCCGATTTCCTCTTTCATGTCACGGTAGCGGAATCGCTTGCCCAACTCCCCGATTCGTCAATGGCTGAGCTCTTTACTCTCGAAAATCTCTTCACGCTAATGATGCTGGTGCTGCTTCAGGCAGTCCTCGGCTTTGATAACCTTCTTTACATTTCGCTGGAGTCGCAGCGTGCGCCGGCCGACAAGCAGGCCTTCGTAAGGAAACTCGGCATCGGATTGGCCGTTTTACTTCGAATCGCTCTCCTTTTTATCCTCGTCGGTGTCATTGAGAAAGTGAAGTCCACACTTTTCAGCGTCGACACCATTTATGTCTCAGGTGCCTTCAATCTCCACAGCCTGATTGTTCTCGCGGGCGGAGCGTTTATTATTTACACGGCGATGAAGGAGATCTTTCACATGATCGCTCTCGAAACTTCGGGCCACTCCGGCGATGAAACGAAAACCAAGTCGGTCGCTCAAGTGGTCACTTGGATTGTTCTCATGAACCTTGTCTTCTCGTTCGATTCAATCCTCAGCGCGATGGCACTGACGGAGAACTTTGCGGTCATGGCCACGGCCATTATTATCGGCGGAATTCTCATGATCTGGCTTGCCGACCGGGTCGCAAATTTCCTGAAAAAGAACCGGATGTTTGAGGTCCTAGGACTTTTCATTCTTCTCATCGTCGGCATCATGCTGCTGACCGAGGGTGGACACCTCGCCCATCTGAAATTCTTCGGCCACGCAGTGCATCAAATGACGAAGACGACCTTCTACTTTGTGATCGGCGTCCTCGTTCTCACCGACATCGTTCAGGGCCGCTATCAGCGGAGAATCCTGGCACAGCAGGCGGCGAAAGCGGAATCGCACTCAAGCCACGCCTGAGTTCGGGATCTTGGCGGAGGCCCCCCCCCGCGACCTTTAGAAAATAGAAACCGGCCCTGGTTCAGCAGGCTCGCCCCATCATCACGATGACCAAACGAAAGCCGGCTCTTATCTTCATTTTCATCACCTTGTTCCTCGACGTGCTGGGGATTGGTTTAATCGTGCCGATTCTGCCCAAGCTGGTCGAAAGCCTTATCGAAGGGGGGATGGATTCCGCCTCCTACCTCTACGGATTGCTTGCCGGACTCTATTCGTTGATGCAGTTTCTCTTCGCGCCCATCATCGGGAGTCTCTCGGATCGTTTCGGTCGCCGTCCCGTCATATTACTCTCCCTCTTTGGTTCGGGGCTCGATTACTTTTTGCTCGCCTGGGCGCCCACCCTCGCCTGGTTTTTTATTGGGCGTATCCTTTCAGGAATCAGCGGTGCCAATTTTTCAGCCGCGGCCGCTTACATCGCCGATGTGAGCCCGCCGGAAAAGAGATCTGCGAACTTCGGGATCATCGGAGCAGCCTTCGGACTGGGGTTCATCTTCGGCCCTGCTCTCGGCGGCTGGCTCGGCCACTACGGCCTGCGGGTTCCCTTTATCGCAGCAGGTTGCCTTACGCTTCTGAACTGGCTCTATGGTTTTCTCATTCTACCTGAATCACTCAGGGAGGAGAACAAGCGCGAATTCAACCTTTCGAATGCCAATCCGATTAATGCACTCCTTGCCTTAAAGAAACACGCGATCGTTTTTGGACTTTCTATCAGCTATTTTATCAGCAGCATTGCCCACCAGGTCTATCCCAGTATTTGGGTGCTCTACACCAGCTATCGCTATGACTGGACCACGAAGCAGACAGGGCTCTCACTCGCGCTCGTAGGGCTCATGGCCGCGATCGTCCAGGGGGTCCTCGGGCGCTTCATCATTCCTAAGATCGGAGATCGCAACGCGGCAGTGGGAGGACTCACTGTCATGGTAATCGCTCTCACCGGTTACGGACTCGCGACAGAGGGTTGGATGGTCTACCCCATTATTATTTTTGGATCATTGTCAGGACTCTCGACACCGGCGATCCAGGGGCGCATTTCGCGAACCGTCGGCGATGACGAGCAAGGCGGCATCCAGGGATCGCTCACGAGCCTGCAGAGCGTTGCGGGATTCGCCGGCCCACCCATCGCAACAGGCCTCTTCGGCTTTTTTATTAGTGAAAAGGCACCGTTTTTGCTTCCCGGAGCAGCCTTCTTCTTTAGCGCTACCCTCGTCGTCTTTGCGGCCATCTTCGCCTCCCGATCCTTCCGCAAAACCGAATCGCTCATCGCGACGTAAGAGGCCGCCTCCTTATCTAGGCATTGGAACCTTACCCGCATTGCTGCGGCGATACTTTTAAGATCGAGTTCCCGACCGGTTCAGATGATCCCGTGAATCTGAAGGAAGCCGTCGACCAAACCAGCGAGCGAGTCATCTCGCTTTTCAAGGTCGGCCCTGAAACCGGAAAGCGCCCCGTGCATCGCGAATCAGAAGGCCACGTTTCAAAGGGAGCCGACGAAGGGGCCGGAGGAAGCGAGGAGACCGGAATCGACCTCTCTGGTGAGTCCCTCCTCATCCAGAAGTCAACTTTGCCATAATTAAGAGGTCTAACCAAAACCTAGCGCTATTTCAAATTCTGACAGGGTTTTCTGGAAAAGTTTCGTATCCGCCAAAACGGCCTTAAACGGACAAACAACTACATGTTGTGGTGTTTTTTGCGAAAGCACCACAATATCTTGTTGCAAGGCTGATAAGTGAGTCGCATAATTGCGTTGAATAAATTGCATCCGTTTTCCTTTTTGGACCCATGCGTTGTATCAAATGTAACAGCCTTGAAGATAAAGTGATTGATTCACGTCTTTCTAAGGACGGCTTTTCGATTCGCCGACGGCGCGAATGTCTCGATTGCGGGCATCGATTCACGACCTACGAGCAAGTTGAACGTCGCGACGTGCTTGTTATCAAACGCGATGGGACAAGGGAGCCGTTTAAACGTGAGAAACTTTTGAGCGGACTCATTAAGGCCTGCGAAAAGCGTCCCGTTTCGATCGACACCCTCGAAGGAGCCGTCGATCGAATCGTGAACGATCTCAACTCGGAGAATTTGAAAGAACTGCCAAGCCGCATGATCGGACCGACGGTGATGGAACACCTTCAAAAGATCGATCCTGTAGCATTCGTCCGCTACGCTTCCGTTTACCGTCAGTTCCAAGACGTAGGAGAATTCAGCGATGTGATCGAGTCATTGGAAAACACACCATTGTCCGATCTTCATCAGCCGGATCTTTTCGAGACGAAGAATTAACAGCTCGATCAAAAGTTCCAAAGAGGAGCAACCCGCGCACAAAACACCTACCCACCAACGCACACCGAGAATGTAATCGTCATGATTGCTTTACCCACACCACTACCCTACATCCGTATCGGAGCCAGAAGCCTGGCTCTCTGCCAAAAAGACTGGCTTAAAGAAACGCTCACCAATGCCGCCAACGGAACCGACGTTCCCTCTTGGATGGCAGAAGACATCTCACGTGGAGTTGAAAGCTTTCTGATCAACCATTACAAAGGCACAGTAATCGATTCAGACGAACTCTTTGACCGCATTGAGAAAACGCTCTCATCGCTCGGGCTGGAGCACGTCGCGGAAAAAATCGACAAAACACCCCCGCCCGTGCGTATCTCGCTGAACGAATTATCGCGTCGTGCAGGTGCGGGATACGAGCTGGTATTTTTCCACCTCCTCCGCGATCAGCTTAATTCTGCCACCACCGGAGGCGCCGCCCGCATCGAGTGCCACGGTCTCTACTCATGCGTCCGTCGTCTTTCCGGCGCTAAAAAATGGTCCGGAAAATGTGATCACCTCCGCGATGAGATCAACGAGTTTCTCGAGCAAACAAAAGAGCGACTCACCTGGTTACATCCCGATGTGACCCTCGAAACTATTTTTTAGATTTAGGGGGACTGCTGCCCGCCACCGAAACCATGACCCTGTTCGAGAAAATCATCGCCCGTGAGATCCCTGCGGAAATCGTCTACGAAGATGAGGACGCCCTCGCCTTCCGTGATATTCTGCCACAGGCCCCGACGCACATTCTCGTGATCCCGAAGAAGCCAATCGCCCGCGTCGGAGAAGCCACGAGCGAGGACAAGGAGTTGCTAGGACATCTCCTCCTCACTGCGGGAAAAGTAGCCAGCGAACTAGGTTTCAACAGTTCTGACGAAGGATTCCGACTCGTCATTAACCATGGCAAAAACGGAGGCGAAGCAGTTCCCCATCTTCATATTCACTTGCTCGCTGAAAGGCAGATGCTCTGGCCTCCTGGCTAGCGAATCTCCAACCGAAAATAGTTGGCAAGAAGTCGCGCCGGACTAGAATCCTTTCGTGAAGACCGACAACGCAGCGCTACCCATTATCGGCTGGAGAGAATGGCTCTCGATTCCTGATTTAGACATTCCGCATATCAAGGCAAAGGTCGACACCGGAGCGCGAACCTCCTGCCTTCATACTGCCGGGCTCGAGCTCTACAAGAACGAAAAAGGCGAGGAGCGGGTCAAATTTCAAGTGCATCCCAATCAGAACTCCACCAAACAGTTGATCGACTGCGATTGGCCGGTTGCCACTCAGCGATCGGTGCGGGACTCGGGTGGTCACGAAGAGATTCGCCCCTTCATTAACATCCCGGTGACCTTAGGAAACCACATCTGGGATATCGAGTTCAGTCTCACGAATCGGGACAACATGAAATTTCGGATGTTGCTGGGTCGACGGGCGATGGAGAACCGTTTTCTCGTTGATCCCGTCGGTTCTTATCTCTCCAGCACTCGACCGAAAAAGAAGTAGGACAGAAGCTGTTTTCGCGTCCATTCTACGCTTTTTGAGTATAAAAGTCACTATCCCGTCACGCAATAAGAAGCGGCTTTCGACGACTCCCCTCTACAAAGCAGCCTAAAATCGCAGTCATAACATCCGCGTCATTGACGACCTGGAAAGCCACTAACGCAACGGGAACGGCTAATGGCCTAGTCTCTTATTAATCAATCCAAATCAATTCACTGTGAACGAACCTGATATTCTAACGATCGGAAGCGGGTCTTTTAAACGCGGAAAAAAAGGCGTTGTCGATCTTCCCATCGGATCCCTCATCAATTATCAGCCGGTAACAATGAGTGTCCACATTCGTCGGGGGAAAGAGCCAGGGCCAACCCTGCTTCTCACTGCCGGAGTCCACGGCGACGAAATCATTGGGATGGAAATCCTCCGCCGGATGCTCAAATCCCGTAAGTTACAAAACATGAAGGGCGATCTCATCATCGTCCCCGTCGTCTGCATGCCGGCCTTTCTCAGCCGCACTCGCTACCTGCCCGACCGGCGTGATTTGAACCGCCTCTTTCCCGGCTCTCCCGAGGGCTCATTAGGAGGGAGACTCGCCGCTACTTTTGTTCAGGAGATTGTGCCCCATTGCACCCACTCGATCGATTTTCATGCCGGGGCCGTGGGCCGTCCTAATCTCCCTCAAATCCGGGTCTCTCCCGGAGACTTAGAAGCGGTTGAAATGGCAAAGGCATTTGATCCTCCGGCGATTATTGAATCCGGAGTCCGCGATGGCTCGATGCGCAGCCACCTCACCGCTAACAAAATTCCGGCGCTGATCTACGAAGCAGGCGAAGCCTTCCGCCTCGATCCCTCCGCGGTTCGCTATGCACTCTACGGAATCTACGGAGTGATGCGCCATCTCGGAATGCTTCCTGAATTGACCAAAGCGGCAAAACCGCCTAAAGCGAAAACAGTCGTTTCGAATTCCACGAAGTGGATTCGCGCGTCGCAGGGGGGCCTTTTCACCTCTCAAAAAGGCCTCGGAAAGGCGGTAACCCCCGGCGACAAGCTCGGAATTCTTGCTGATCCGTTTGGACGAAAGGAGACTCCTGTGATCAGTGATATGGAGGGGATTATCATTGGGATTACTCTCGAAGGAACCGCCGACGAAGGTGACGCTCTCTTTCACATTGCCTCGACTGTCAACGCAGAAAAGGCTCAAGAACACATCCAGCGCAGCGACCAGATTCTCGAAGAGCATACCGACCCCCTTCACTGAGTCGAGAAGCAGTTCATTCCCGCAACCGCGTCATTGTCAGTCGCTAAAGGAGATGGTCACATACTCGCATCATGACTCTATTGAAGCGCACCCTTGCACTCGCCTTTTCCCTTCTCGTCTCCACCAGCGGCTACGCGGCAGATACACCCAAAAAAAAGATTGATCCCAACCGAGCCGCCGGAACGGAGACACTGGCTCGCGTCGATGCGGTCAAAAACTGGACAACACTTTTTGACGGAGGCAGTCTCGACCATTGGCAGGGAGACACTGAAAAATACGTCGTTAAAGACGGAATTCTCGTCTGCGAAGCCGGTGGCAAAGTCCTTGAGACAAAAAAGCAGTATTCAGACTTCGTCTTTAAATTTCAGTTCAAACTGAACGAGAGCGCGAACAATGGGCTGAAGATTCGCGTTCCCACGGACGACGACGCTCCCAATCAGGGAATGGAACTGCAAATCCTTGATCATCGCGGCACGAAGTATAACAAAAAGACCGAAGACGGAAAGAGCGTTTCGATCCTCAAGCCCGCGCAGGTCCACGGATCTGCTTACGGTATCTACCCCGCCAAGACAGGCTACCTCAAGCCTCTTCATCAGTGGAACGAACAAGTCATCATTTGTATCGAAGACCACATCAAAGTGATCCTCAATGGTGCGGTGATTCTTGATGTCTTCCTTGATGAGATCAAGCCTATCAATGGGAAAGATCATCCGGGCATGCATAGCCGCTCCGGGCACATTCAATTCGCAGGTCACAATGACTACATAGAGTTTCGTGACATTCACGTAGCGGAGTTCTCCACGAGCGCGCCCCTGCCAAAAACCAAAGGCGACAACACGCCTCCCGAGGGCTTCGAAGCGATCTTCAACGGGAAAGACCTCAGTGGTTGGAAAGGTCTCGCCGACAAGGACGCCACGAAGCGCAGGGCCCTCACCGGTAAAGAGCTAGCCGAAGCACAAAAAGCGGCCGACGAAAACATGAACGAGCACTGGAGCGTCGCTAAGGGGGCGATCACTTACGACGGAACCGGCATGAGCCTTTGTACTGCGAAAGACTACGGCGATTTCGAAATGTATATCGACTGGAAAATTCCAGCCGGTGCCGACAGCGGCATCTACCTGCGGGGCACCCCACAGATTCAAATTTGGGACCCATGGGATCCGCGCACCAAAGACAAGGAAACACCGGAAACCTCCGAAGACTGGGTTGCGGCCTACAAAAATGGTCGGAATCTCGGCTCTGGGGGACTTTGGAATAACCGCAAGGCCAGTAATCGCCCGCTCGTTCTCGCTGACAAGAAGCCGGGTCAATGGAACACTTTTCTCATCCGTATGGTTGGGGATAAAGTCTCGATCTGGTTGAATGGAAAGCACATTGTCGATCGCACCGAACTGGAAAACTACTGGGATCGCGAAGGCAAGCGCACCGCGCCACTGCCTCGTGCGGACCAGATCGAGCTGCAACATCACGGCAGCGAGCTCTTCTTCAAGAATCTCTACATTCGTGAGCTGCCCTATTAAATTTCAAATCAGCGATCCCGAATTTACAAAGCCTCCTTCGCCGCTGCGTCGGGGGCTTTTTTTGTGACACAACAGGCTTACGTCCGTGAACTAAGAGGATTGAATCAAACTTCCTGAAAAACATACCCGAATCACAGCCTGGAAATCAAAGGGTTGTTTATTCGCTAGGATCTGCGCCTCCTTCGCGTGAAGAGTTTTTGCTTCAAACGCGAGTGAGCGCATCTGAAAACACATTTCAGGAGATCTTGGGTTAGCCTTACGAATGCACAAAATCTAAGTCAGCTTCCGGTGGGAGCCGCGATTGTCGCCCTCGTGAGAATCGGGCTGACGGCATCTTTCCGCATCCGTGAAGAGCGACGCATCAAACGCCTCGTGAAGCAGTGGGAAAGCGAATAGCGCACCCTCGGTTCAAAATATTCCGACGCTACTATCGAGAATCCTGCGTCAGATAAAGCTGCGGAAACTGTATCAATTCCCAAATGGAATCCATCGGTTCGACGACCGCATAACCTGAGTTGGAAATATTAACTGAGACTTGACCCCTCGTTTGACTAACCCATTCTTCGGCAGAAGGAACAAATTCACTTACGAGACCGATGACACGGTATTTCCGATTTCCCCTCGTATCTTCCGAGACCTGAAGGACCGGCCCTCCGCTGTTGCCACCATCTACCTGGCAGTCGAGAATCACTGATCCATCAATATGGTTCTTACCGGCCACGATTCCGGCGCGCACGAGCGGAGTGCGGTGATCAATTTGCTTAGCATTTTCAATACCTACCGAAACAGGATATCCCATCACAAACACCTGATTGCTCACACCAATGTCATGAAAGGAAAGCGTATTCGCCTCTGCTACCACTGTCAGAGTTCCCTTTTGAATCACCTCGACACCCTCGTGGTATTGGAGGGGAGCGAGATCTCCGGGACCCTCCATCGTTCCGATCTGAACAGCGACGACATCTTTCGTTGCGTGGACATAGACGCGATTACTCTGACGCAGAATATCGAGATCGAGACTCAACTTCATTTGAGCGGGAGAATCCGGGGAGGAAGTTTGAGCGAAGACGGTGATTACACCGGGCGCCTCTTCTCTTGCGAGGACATGACGAGCGGTGATCAAGTAGATTGATCTTCTCGCCTCAAGAAAAAATCCTGAGCCAGTCGTCCGCGAGTCAGCCTGAATAAGGACAGGATAGCTCAGGTTGTTCCCTGGAACGCCTGCACCAAGTTTCTCGGGTAAACCGGTAAACAGGATCACCAAAAAGAGAAAGACACCCAAAGCTCCAGTGGGATTTAACTGATTTGCAATGCACTTATTCATCGATGATTCCAAATAGTCAGCGAACCGGACGACGACAATACTGCTGATTCATCCCAACCGCTTCCTAACAAAATTTAAGCAGTTAACAGGCCAACTTTGACAGATCGGATAAGAAATATGGCTCTTCACTAAACCGTGTCGTGTTCAGAACTTATCAGGAAGAGGCTTCGGTCGGTTGGTAGCGACTTGGATCTCACCTGCGATCCAATAGGCTATCGCACGGAAGTTCTCAAAGTTGCGCTTTTGGTTCGCCTTCAAATCGACTTTCGGCAATAGTCCAGGGATCGACGAGAGGGAGCGTTTGGGCAAATAGGTCGTCGGTGTTCACGCATTCAAATCTGAATGCGCTACCGCCTTGATTCCAGTGCATTTTCAACACGCTTGAGCGAAGAGCCAGGAATATTGGCGAGTCAGCGTCGCTCCCTCCCTTTTATTTTCCTAACGCGCTCTGTATTAGCGACTTAAACAAATAAAGGTATTAGCGATACGCAAAGATAGAGTTTTTTGGGTCTGTATGATCCACTCATATTAAGGTTCGCGCCCCTCGCGGCAAAGGGAGGAGCCCTGAAAGCGATGCCTTAATTTAGGGGGCGAAGGGCCATTTCTCGAATCGCATGAATAGGACTTCGCAGGCTTGCCTGTTTTTGATTTTTCAACCAAGCTACGCGCCATGAGATCACCGCTCCTATTTATCGCTCTTTCTTGCCTGTTACCCGCCTTGCACACACTCGAAGCACAAGAGGATAATCCGCTTACGATTGAGCAAGAGAAGAGCGCCTATAAAGCGGCCGACATCGCGCTGAACAATTCCTATAAAAAGGCGAATAAGACACTCAGTGACTGGGATTTCAACGAACTCAAAGAGGACCAGAGGGAGTGGATTGAGTTTCGCGACGAAAGGTCCCGCGCCGCAGCTATTTTAGAAAACGGCTCCGAGTTTGAAGAGCTGAAAGAGGCATCCGTCGCCTACTGGCACACCATGAATTACGTTACTCAGACTCGAACGCGGATCATCGATGGGTGGATTAACGAGTCTGGACGCGAATTAGTGTGGGAGGGCGAATGGACCGACGGCTACGGCGGCTGGCTGAGAATTGCGCAGGGAAGCACCAAGGTTTTCCGATTCGACATTGAAGT
>Ga0075118_10002567_pt1 | contig 11311 bp, 7 predicted proteins | sample AntAceMetag02UKE_FD_69794 | JGI IMG/M metagenome (GOLD analysis project Ga0075118, IMG submission 69794) | Saline lake microbial communities from Ace Lake, Antarctica - Antarctic Ace Lake Metagenome 02UKE | ecosystem: Environmental > Aquatic > Non-marine Saline and Alkaline > Saline | place... | reverse complement strand
ACAATCAACTGCGACAAACCCCTTGCCCGCGACAAAGTAATCGGCCAATCTCAACCCGTCGCGGCCAAGGATTATCATCCTGATTGACGCGCTTCTCTCATCCAGATTGTCGCGCTACAAACGTTGACCGTTCCGGCATTTCAGCGCACAAGACCGCATTCGGTATATTAAGCGGCAAAGGGTTTCTTATGAAAATAGCGATGATTGGAACGGGCTATGTTGGTCTAGTTTCTGGAGTTTGCTTTTCCGATTTCGGGCATGAGGTCATATGTGTCGATAAGGACCCCGCAAAGATCGACAAGCTGAACGCCGGAATAGTGCCGATTTTCGAACCGGGCCTCGAAGCGTTGATGGCAAAAAACGTGGCGGCTGGTAGGCTGATTTTTACACTCGATCTGGCCTCTGCTGTGCAGGGCGCAGATGCGGTTTTCATCGCGGTTGGCACACCCACACGGCGCGGCGATGGTCATGCCGATCTGGTTTATGTCTATGCCGCAGCCGAGGAGGTCGCCCGCGCCGCCAGCGAATATGTGGTGATTGTGACAAAATCCACAGTGCCAGTCGGCACTAATCGTCAGATGAAGAAGGTTATTCGCAAGGCCAATCCAGCCCTCGAATTCGATGTGGCGTCCAACCCCGAATTCATGCGCGAAGGTGCGGCACTTGAGGATTTCATGAAGCCTGACCGCGTTGTGGTCGGCGTGCAGACCGACCGCGCCGCCGAGGTTATGGCTGACATCTACAGGCCCTTGTATTTGCGCGACTTTCCGATCGTGACAACCGATCTTGAAAGCGCCGAAATGATCAAATACGCGGCCAATGCGTTTCTGGCGACCAAGATCACCTTCATCAACGAGATCGCAGCGCTCTGTGAGCGCGCAGGCGGAGACATCAAGGAAGTGGCCAAAGGGATCGGCCTTGACGGGCGTATCGGCAACAAGTTCCTGCATGCCGGTCCTGGGTTTGGTGGATCGTGTTTTCCAAAAGATACCAAAGCTTTAGCGCGTATCGGCCAAGAACATGGCCTGCCGATGCAGATCACAGAAACAGTCATCAAGGTCAATGACGAGATCAAACGTCGCATGATCGACAAGCTGCTGGACCTCTGCGACGGCAGCTTCAACGGCAAGACCGTCGCCGTGCTGGGTGTGACGTTCAAGCCGAACACCGACGACATGCGCGATGCCCCCAGCCTGACGATTATTCCCGCTATGGTTGGTGCAGGCGCAAAGGTGCGCGTGGTCGATCCGCAAGGCCGCCATGAAGGCGAGGCGTTGCTTCCCGGTGTGCAGTGGCACGAAGACGCCTATAAGGCGGCGCAGAACGCCGACCTTCTGGTGGTCCTGACCGAGTGGAACGAGTTCCGCGCGCTTGATCTGAAGCGGTTGGCCCGCAAAATGACGCGCCCGCATATGGCAGATTTGCGGAATGTCTATTCACCTCGCGATGCAAAGCGTGCGGGCTTTACGGCCTATTCCTCGATCGGACGGGGCGGATTCCTCGATAACGACGACTGACAGGCTGTCGCCCTTGCAACGCTTTTGCTTCCGTTGCCTTACTTTCGGAATGATTGCTGGACGACCCCTCGTTTACTCTGGTTGATTTGGACTCTGTCAGGGGGGTCGGCTACATGGGTTTTGATTACGTCATTGTGGGCGGTGGATCGGCGGGCGCAACACTGGCGTCTCGGTTGACCGAAGACCCGAATATCACCGTCTGTCTGCTGGAGGCCGGCGGTTCTGGGAAAAACATTTTTGTCCGCGCCCCTGCGGCAGTCGTTGCTGTGCTGCCGGGACGGCCCAAAATCGGAAACTGGGCCTATGAAACCATCCCACAGGAGGGCTTGAAGGGGCGCAAGGGCTATCAGCCCCGCGGCAAGGGACTGGGCGGTTCGTCTGCGATCAACGCAATGCTCTATGTCCGGGGGCATCGCAAGGATTACGATGGATGGGCCAGCATGGGCTGCAACGGCTGGTCCTGGGACGAGGTCTTGCCCTATTTCCGGCGCGCCGAAAATAACGAGCGCGGCGCAAATCCCGAACACGGGGCCTCTGGCCCTTTGCAGGTTTCAGACCAGAAAAGCCCGCGCCCCATCAGTCAGGCCTTTGTGGAAGCTGCCGCGCAGATGCAGCACCGTGTCCGCGACGATTTCAACACCGGCGAGACTGAAGGCGTTGGCCTTTACCAGGTGACCCAATTTCACGACAAACTACGCAATGGTGAACGCTGTTCTGCCGCCGCAGCCTATCTGCACCCGGTGATGCAGCGGCCCAATCTGACAGTCAGGACCGGCGCTCACGCCACGCGGATACTGTTCCAAGGCAAGCGCGCGACAGGTGTCGCCTATCGTCAGGGCCGCGAAGACAAGAAAGTCGAGGCGCGCCGCGAGGTGATCCTTTGCGGTGGCACATTCAACTCGCCGCAACTGCTGCAACTGTCTGGTGTCGGACGCCCCGAGGATATCAAGACCCATGGGATCGGGATGGTCCATGAATTGCCCGGCGTCGGGCAGAACCTTCAGGACCATCTTGATTTCATTCTGGCCTATAAATCACGTGACACCGACAATTTCGGCATCGGTCTGACGGGAACATTCAATCTGCTCAAGCATATCTGGCAATGGCGCAAGGACGGCACCGGTATGATTGCGACACCGTTTGCCGAAGGGGCGGGGTTTCTCAAGACCGATCCCGCTTTGGACAAACCGGATGTCCAGCTTCACTTTGTAATTTCGATTGTGGATGACCACGCCCGCAAACTTCACTTGGGCTACGGCTTTTCCTGCCATGTCTGCGCGATTCATCCCTATTCACGCGGTACCGTTTTCCTGCAATCCGGTGATCCGATGGCAGCGCCCGGAATAGATCCGCGCTATCTGTCGGATGATCGGGATTTGCAGACCATGATCGCAGGGGCAAAAATGACCCGTACAATCATGCAGGCCTCCGCAATGGACAAGTATCGGCACAAGGAACTATTCCTGCCCGAAACCCTGACAGACGCCCAATGGGAGGATCATATCCGGTCGCGCGCCGATACGATCTATCACCCCGTGGGGACCTGCAAGATGGGGACTGATCCGATGGCCGTGGTTGATCCGGAGTTGCGCGTCCACGGGATAGAGGGGCTGCGTGTCGTGGATGCCTCGGTGATGCCGACACTGGTAGGTGGCAACACGAATGCCCCGACGATCATGATTGCAGAGAAGGCTGCAGATCTGATCCGCGGTGTCCGCACATCTACCCGTTTTGCAGCAGCCTGACAGGTCCGGTTCGACGTACCGATGTTCACGCCATTCTGAATAGCCCGCGCATCTTTCTGGGCTAGGTTTCCCTTTATGGCAACAAAGATTAATCATCCCCGCTTCAACCTGAGCAGACGGCACCTGATCACCACTGGCTCTGCCCTGCTGGCCAGCCCTGCCTTCGCACAGACCAACCCATGGGCAACAGTGGCCGATCAAGCCCGGTCGCTGGAACAATGTCACGCATTGTTGGTGCGCCAGAATGGTTCCGAAGTTGTCGCAGAGGCGTTTCGCGGCGCAGGTTTGAATCGTGCAGCACCGGTCAAGTCAGTGTCAAAAACCATCGTTGCGGCACTGACAGGGGCAGCATTGGACCGGGGCGAGATTCCGTCGGTTCGTTCGACACTTGCCGAGCTCGCACCACAGTTGATCCCCGATACCGCAGACGAGCGGGTTGGTGCCTTGACGGTAGAAAATCTTGTGACAATGCAGGCCGGGCTAGAGCGAACATCAGGCAGCAATTATGGTGGCTGGATCAGCAGCCGTGACTGGGTTGCCGATGCTTTGTCACGTCCCTTTGTGGCTGAGCCGGGTCGCCGGATGCTGTACTCAACTGGCAGTTTTCATATTCTGGGCGCAGTTTTGTCGGCCGTTTCAGGCGAAAGCTTGCTTGCTTTGGCGCGCAACCGGCTTGGTGCGCCCTTGGAGATCGAGATCCCTGCATGGACGCGTGACCCGCAAGGCCGATATCTGGGCGGGAATGAAATGGCCCTGACCCTGACAGCCATGGCCCGTTTCGGAGAACTGTATCTGGCGGACGGTCAGTGGAACGGCGATCAGGTCCTAAGCCGCGATTGGGTGACAACATCGCTTGAACCGCGCACCAGTTCACCTTTTTCAGGTCTCAACTACGGCTATGGCTGGTTTCTCGGTCGCGCCGATCGTGCGGATTATGCTCTGGCACGAGGCTATGGCGGTCAGGTGATCTGCATTGTGCCCAGCCTTGACCTGTCGGTTGCCCTGACTTCTGATCCGACAAGACCTGCCCGCAGCGGCGGCTATTTCGGTGACATCATAGCGCTGATTGAGAACACGATCATACCCACAGCACGGCAAACACTGTGATCCGTCTGGAAAGTCGCGCGGGATCAGGGCAGAACGCCCCGACCCCGCATCTTGTCAAAAGTCCAGATTTTCGACGTTCAATGCATTCTGCTGGATGAATTCGCGCCGTGGTTCGACCACGTCGCCCATCAGTTTGGTAAACAGGTCATCCGCCTCGGCCATATCGACAACCTTGACCTGAAGCAGAGTCCGCGCCTCGGGGTCCAGCGTTGTTTCCCACAACTGTTCTGGGTTCATTTCGCCCAGTCCTTTGTAGCGCTGCAAGGACAAGCCCTTTTCGCCCTCTTTCAGGATCGCATCCAGCAAGTCCAACGGCCCGTGGATGGCCTGAGACCGGTCCTTGCGCATCAGCTTGGCGGGAAGAGTGTAAATTTCGCGCAAGGCGTTACTCATCTGACCCAGCTTGCGCGCCTCACCCGAGCGCAGCACCTGACCGTCCAGCGTCCGCACTTCTTCGACGCCGCGCATCACGCGGGACAGACGGATTCCATGATCCTGCGTGATCCGGCCCGACCAGCCACGCTCATACTCGACGGCAATCAGGTCAAGCCGCTTGGCAACCGCATCGGCAACACCCTGAAGATCGGCATCCGCGCGGCCCTGCGCGAAAGCTTCGGCAATCGCGGACTGTTCAAGGATGTGCCGCGGGTAATGGGTCGGAAACGCCTCAAGGATACGGCGTACCTGACGCGCTTCCTCAACCACGCGTACCAGATCCTGACCAACGACATCCTCGCCGGAACCAAGGCGCAAAACAGCGCCGTCTGTACCCTGCTCGATGAGGTAATTCTCCATCGCGGTCTGGTCTTTCAGATAGACCTCGGACTTGCCCCGCGCGACTTTGTAAAGCGGTGGCTGTGCGATGTAGAGATATCCACCTTCGATCAACTGCGGCATCTGCCGGTAGAAGAAGGTCAACAGCAACGTACGGATATGCGCGCCGTCCACATCCGCATCCGTCATGATGACGATCTTGTGGTAGCGCAGCTTCTTGATATCAAACTCGTCCCGTCCGATTCCGGTGCCAAGCGCCATCACCAGATTACCGATTTCCTGACTGCCAAGCATGCGGTCGAAACGCGCGCGCTCGACGTTCAGAATCTTGCCCTTCAGCGGCAGGATCGCCTGCGTGCGCCGGTCACGTCCAGTCTGTGCCGATCCGCCCGCGCTGTCACCCTCGACAAGGAACACTTCGGTTTTGGACGGGTCTTTCTCGGAACAATCCTTGAGCTTTCCAGCCAGAAAATTCACATCCATCGCTGATTTTCGGCGTGTCAGGTCCCGCGCCTTGCGGGCCGCCTCGCGGGCCAGCGCCGCCTCGACGATCTTGCCAACGATAATCTTGGCCTGCGTCGGGTTCTCTTCAAACCATTCTGCCAGTTTCTCGTTCACAAGGTTCTCGACCGCTGGCCGCACTTCAGAGCTGACCAGCTTGTCCTTGGTCTGGCTGGAGAACTTCGGATCAGGCACCTTGACCGACAGAACGCAGGTCAGCCCTTCGCGGGCATCGTCACCGGTGAAGGCGATTTTCTCACGCTTGGCGATACCGCTGGATTGGGCGTAGTTATTGATCGTGCGGGTCAACGCGCCGCGGAAACCCGCCATATGGGTGCCGCCGTCGCGCTGCGGGATGTTGTTGGTGAAGGGCAGAACATTCTCGTGATAGGTGTCGTTCCACCACATCGCCACTTCGACGCCGATCCCGTCCTTTTCGCCGACCATATAGATTGGCTGCGCCATGATCGACGATTTTGACCGGTCCAGATATTTCACAAACTCCCGCACACCGCCGTCGTAGAACAGCTCGGTCTTGAGAGGCTCTGCAGGGCGCAAGTCCTCAAGAATGATACGCGCGCCAGAGTTCAGAAACGCCAGTTCACGCAGGCGTTTTTCCAAGATGTCGAAGGAATACTCAAGGTTCGAGAACGTTGTGGTAGAAGCCAGAAAACGGACCTCTGTGCCCTTCTGCCCGTTGGCATCGCCGACCACCCGCAGGCTTTCCACAGTGTCGCCACGTTCAAACCGGACGAAATGTTCCTTGCCCTCGCGCCAGATCCGCATCTCCAGCCAGTCGGAAAGGGCGTTGACCACCGAGACACCAACCCCGTGCAAACCACCGGACACTTTGTAGGAGTTCTGGTCGAATTTTCCACCCGAATGTAGTTGGGTCATAATGACCTCGGCCGCGGAAATCCCCTCGCCTTCGTGAATACCGACCGGCACGCCGCGTCCGTTATCACGCACGGACACGCTGTTGTCGGCATGGATGATCACATGCACATGGTCGGCATGACCGGCCAATGCCTCGTCGATACCGTTGTCCACGACCTCATAGACCATGTGATGCAGACCCGACCCGTCGTCGGTGTCGCCGATATACATGCCGGGCCGTTTACGGACGGCATCCAACCCTTTGAGAACCTTGATAGAATCCGCGCCGTATTCCTCGGGGATCTTTTCGTTGTCGGACATTCCGAAAATCCTTCTTTATTCTGGGATTTTATACGAAACCTTGGGGGGAATGTCACGCAGTTGCCCCAGATTTTGCGTTATATCAGCGGGATTACGACCCCAACCAGACAGAGTAAAAGACCCGCCACGATATTGACCCGCTTGAGTGCGGCAGGTGAGGTCAGAAGACGCCTGGCGCGGTCTACGGAAAGGGCCATCAACAGATTGCCCAAAAGCGGGATTGTGCACGAAATCGCAAGGATCGCCGCGATATCCAGCATTGTGATCCGCGTCAGGTCGAAAAAGCCAGGCAGCACGCCCATGTAGAACAATACCGCTTTGGGGTTGCCGACGATCACAGCCACGCCTGCCAGAAATCCGGCCCAGCGGCCCGGTCGGGTCAGGCGGCTATCCGTGCCGATGGTGGCACCTGCATGCCGGATCAGCATGACACCCATGACCAGAAACATCCCCGCCGCGACATAGCGCATCACGGTCATGAACCCGTCGAAAACCGACACAATCCACGCGACACCAAGGATTGCCAACATCGGCCACAGGATATCACCCAGCACAACCCCGACAGCCAGAGGCCAGGCCGAGGAAAAGCCGCCCGACAGCGCCCTTGCCGTCAATGCGACCCAGACCGGGCCGGGCGTTAGGAACAGGATCAGAATTGCGCCCGCATAAAGCAGCAGATCAGTGGCCGAGGCAGTCATGGAAAGTGCTTTCGATACAATCCGGCAAAACGCCTTGGCGTCTTATCGCGCCGAAATCACCGAGGTTCCAGCCTCTTCTGTGACTTCGAAAACCTGTGCCCGTGCTTCGATCGTATCAAACAGCTCCAGCCCTGTTCCGGTCATCCACGCCTGCGCACCCAACGCGCAGATCTCGTCATAGAGCGCGGCACGACGGCCCGCATCCAGATGGGCTGCGACCTCATCCAGCAGCAGCAAGGGTGGCGCGCCAAAATCCTGCGACAAGGCCCGCGCATTCGCCAGAATAAGCGAGACCAGCAAAGCTTTCTGTTCGCCTGTCGAACACTCACTGGCAGGCACACCCTTGGCGGCATAGACCGCGTACAGATCGCTGCGATGCGGTCCGACCAGCGAACGCCCCGCCGCGAGATCGCGAAACCGGCTTTCGCGCAGTGCCTCCAGAAAATCAGCCTCGGTGACGGGCATCGCGCCTTCGGTCTGTTGCAGGTCCAATTCTGCCACAGGAAATGCGGTTTCAGCCTGCGCCTGCGCCGCGCGCAACATCTCCATGGCCGCAAGCCGGTTGGTATGGATCATCGTCCCGGCACGGGCCATCTGCGATTCCAGTGCGCCGTACCAATGGGCGTCGCGCACCTGATCCTTGAGCAGTCGGTTCCGCTCGCGCATGGCCTTCTCGTATGTCAGGCTGGCATCGGCATGGTCTGGGATGAAACTCATTGTCATACGGTCCAGAAACCGCCGCCGCCCGTCCGCCCCTTCGATCCACAGCCGGTCCATAGCCGGGATTAGCCAAAGGACGCGTGCGATACGGCCCAAGGCAAGCTGTGTCGCGGCTTTGCCATCAATCCTGACCTGTCGCGCCGCGTCATTCTCGGCCCAGATTTCGACCTCGTGCATCTGGTGCAGGCTGCGCAGAACGCCCGTGACCTTCCAGCCCAGCGCTTCGGGGCGGCGGGTCATATCGGCAGCGCTTGCACGGCGCATGCCACGGCCGGGCGAGAACAGCGAGACAGCTTCAAGCAGGTTGGTCTTGCCTGCCCCGTTCGGACCGAACAACGCCACAGGTCGCCCGTCCAGATCCAGACGGCCCGCCCGATGCGAGCGAAAATGCGACAGGGTCAATTCAGTCAGAAAGAGGCCAGACACACCCCGGCCTTTCGTTGCTCAGGACAGATTTGGTTGCGCGTCAAACCCGCATCGGCATGACGACATACACGGCCGACATGTCATTACCTTCACGCATCAGCGTGGGATCACCTGCCGAGTTGAACAGGAACACCGCGTTTTCACGATCTACCTGACTGGCGATTTCCAGCAGATATTTCGCGTTGAACCCGATCTCCAGCCGTTCGTCGCCATAGGCAACAGCCAGTTCCTCTTCGGCAGCGCCACTGTCCGGCGCGTTCACGGACAGAACCAGACGGTCCTCGTCCAGCGACAGCTTCACGGCGCGCGAGCGTTCCGAGGACACAGTTGCCACACGGTCCACAGCGGCGGCAAAGTCGCGCGCATCCACCTCAAGCCGGCGGGTGTTACCCTGCGGAATAACGCGGGTGTAATCGGGAAATGTGCCGTCGATCACTTTCGAGGTAAGGGTGATATCAGGCGTCGCAAAGCGCACCTTGGTTTCCGACACGGACACAGCGATCTTCATATCGTCATCGTCCAGCAGCTTGCGCAACTCGCCTACTGTTTTGCGTGGCACGATCACACCGGGCATATCTTCGGCCCCCATCGGAAGCTCGGCATCAATCCGGGCCAGACGGTGACCATCAGTCGCCACGCAGCGCAGGACCTTACCGTTTTCGCCATCGGCTACATGCATGTACACGCCGTTGAGGTAATAGCGTGTTTCTTCGGTGGAAATGGCGAATTTCGACTTGTCGAACAGACGCCGCAACACGCCAGCCGGGGCGCTGAAGTTGCTGGAATAATCCGAAGACGCCATAACGGGGAAGTCTTCCTTGGGCAAAGTCGCAAGATTGAAAAGTGACCGTCCCGCCTGCACTGTCAGACGCCCTGCCGCGCTGTCATCCGACAATGTCACCAACGATCCGTCCGGCAGTTTTCGCACGATTTCGTGCAGCATCACAGCGGACACGGTTGTTGAACCAGCTCGCTCCACCTGTGCGGGCGCTTTGTCCAGTACCTCGATATCAAGATCGGTAGCGCGGAAATTCACCGTATTGCCTTCGGCTTCGATCAGCACATTTGCGAGGATCGGAATGGTGTTGCGCCGCTCGACAACAGACTGGGCCTGCGACACGGCTTTTAGAAGCGTACCGCGTTCGATGCTGAGTTTCATTCCATCGCTCCTATCCATTACCGGTCATATACACTGCTGCCAGCCGCCAGCCCGTCGCATGCCGGAATGGGCAAGGTATCCCAAATACCTGCCCACTCAAGGCTTTTCTGCTTCTTCAACCGGAAAATCAAAGGCGTCAAGACCGTCCTGACACACAAAAGGCGCAAGGACGGTCAGACTTTGGCAGATGCGGCATCTCACGCTTCCAGCGTACGGCGCAGCATCTCGATATCTTCGGCAATCTGGCCGTCCTGAACGCGCAGCTCTTCGATCCGGCGGACACCATGCATGACAGTCGTGTGATCACGACCGCCAAACCGCCGGCCGATTTCAGGCAAGGAACGGCTGGTCAACTGCTTGCACAGATACATGGCGACCTGACGTGGACGGGCATAACTGCGCACGCGTTTGGGACCGATCATGTCGGACAGGCGGATATTGTAATGTTCAGACACCCGGCGCTGGATTTCCTCGATCGTGATCTTGCGCTCCGAGGCGCGCAGGACATCAGCCAGACAATCCTGCGTCAGCTCCATCGTGATCTCGCGTCCGACCAGACTGGCGAAGGCATAAAGCCGGGTTAGCGCGCCTTCCAGAACCCGCACATTGGTACTGATACGGTGCGCCAGAAATTCGAGCACCGAATTTGAAATCTCGAGCCCCGGATACTGACCACGATAATGGTCCACCTTGGACTGCAAGATACCCAGACGCAGCTCATAATCCGTAGGGTGAAGGTCGACGACCAACCCGCATTGGAGGCGAGACTTGATCCTGTCTTCAAGATCCTTGATTTCGCCGGGGGCGCGATCTGCGGAAATGATGATCTGTTTGTGCCCGTCAACCAGCGCATTGAATGTATGGAAAAACTCTTCCTGCGTGCTGTCCTTGCCGGCAATGAACTGCACATCATCCACCATCAAGACATCAACAGCGCGGAAAATCTGTTTGAAATCCATCATCTTGCGATCGCGTAATGCTTGCACAAACCGGTACATGAACTGTTCCGCAGACAGGTAAACCACGTTCAGATCGGGCCGCTTGGTCTGCAATTCCCACGCGATAGCATGCATCAGGTGTGTTTTACCCAAACCGACACCGCCATACAGAAACAACGGATTGAACGTCACCGGACCACCTTCGGCTACACGGCGCGCAGCCGCATGGGCCAATTCGTTCGGCTTGCCGACAACGAAACTGTCAAAGGTAAAACGTTTGTCCAGCGGCGCACCGGGTAATTGATCCGTGGCCAGTGCCGGACTCGTCACAGGCTCTTGCGCAACAGCACGCTGGATCGGCGATCCAGGCCGCTCGGCCGCATTCGTGGCAACCCGAAAGTTGACGCGCCGCACAGTCTGCCCCGACTGTGCCAGTTGGTGCAGTATCAGATCGCCAAAGTTTTGCGCGACGTAATTGCCCAGAAAATTTGTCGGGACATGGAACGTGGCTACACCTTCCGAGATATCC
>Ga0075118_10002565_pt1 | contig 11322 bp, 9 predicted proteins | sample AntAceMetag02UKE_FD_69794 | JGI IMG/M metagenome (GOLD analysis project Ga0075118, IMG submission 69794) | Saline lake microbial communities from Ace Lake, Antarctica - Antarctic Ace Lake Metagenome 02UKE | ecosystem: Environmental > Aquatic > Non-marine Saline and Alkaline > Saline | place... | reverse complement strand
CCGTGCATCGTCTAGCAGCACGATCCACGTCTGTCCGATGGCGAAGGGCATCGGGCTACCGTCGGCAAGGGTGAAAGTGGTTCCGTCACCGGCACCGACACGTTCCCAGGTGACCGCCCACGACTCACCATCGCGCAGAACTACCGCGCTGCCACTGCCAATCACCTCAATTTTGGGGGTGATCCCGCCAAATTTATCGCCATATCCAGAGTCGGACTGTGCAACTGATTGGATCACCACCGTGGCGGCCCGCTGGGATCCACCCTGGGTTGACCGCGACACGTTGCCGTTCATGCCGACGACATAGTTTCCTGCCGCCTCGTCCCAACTAAAGGAGACCTCTGAGTCAGCCCAGGATGCTGAGGCGAAACTGCCAGGTGAGCCATTGGATGGTGGCACTTCATCGAAGGTGAGCCCGATGTCCTTCGATACTGCAGCATCGGGAAAAACTCCCAAAACTTCACTGGGACGCAGCATGTGATCGACCGGCGAGCGACGCGATGCGTCGTCGAACCAGCCGATGTAACTGGCGGTGGCTGATGCATCAATCACGTCGGCGGCAGCCAACTGCGGCAGCAACTTTGATTGGGCGCCTGAATAGGCGAAGACAACATCTGCGAACGGTTGCAAGATATCAATGTCGCTCACCCGAGCAGACCGAACCGGGCCGAGCACATCGGGCAGCTGGGTGGAGAAGATGGCAAGGAGCCGATTCAGGCCCCATTCGACCTCCTCGACGTAAACCAGATCAGCCAACTCCAAGCCCGCGTGCGGTTGGGCAGCACCGGTGTTATCGATTTTAACGGCCAGGACAGGTTTGCCGAGTCCATCAGGCAGTCCGGAGTAGGGGGAAGCGTTGCTGATCGGACGAGGTGTCGTTTGCGTTGGCGAGGGAACCGCAGGTGTTGATGCCGAGGCAGACGTGGCCGACACCGGTTCAACGGCCGCCTCTCCACCGCAAGAAGTGAGCGTGACAACGACGGCGAGCGCACCCAACCCGGCAACAATTGATCGCGAATTTAGCCGCGCAGGAAAAGCACCCTCAACTATCATGTGTCTAAGGTACGTCCTTCGCCTGGACCGAAGATGAGTCCGGTCGGCGGCGTGTCGTCCATTTCCACCGTGCTCGGCCACGGCGTGCGGCCGGCAAGGCCGAACCAGCGCACGAGTCGATGGGCGCGCACCTGCCGACATGCACGGACGCCATCGTTGTGAAACCGTCGAGTGAGTTCAACGCGTCGGGTGATGCCCGCGAGGGAGACGACAATGTCGTGGCCACCCGGCAGCGCCATCACTTCTGCTACCTCGTAGGAGTCGTCGAACACCTCGGCCAAAACCCCGGATAAATCACTCTCTATCAGCCAGCGTTTCCCGTCGCCCACCACCGATTCGCTCGCGACGCGCGTATCTTGATCGCCTGCCTCACGGGCGGCGTGGGCAGCAGCTGCGATCACGGTGGCCGTCGCTGGATCAAGAAGCCCACTGGCCGCCAGTTCTGATGCAACAGCCTGTCGCCGCGCAAGCTGAACGTCTAGGGATGCGCGCGAGCCATCAATGCGCCGATGCAAGCGGTCAAGTCGACCCGCAGTCATACTCAGGTAGAGCGCACAGATGACCGCGAAGGCAAACACGGCGGCAATCAGAACTGCGGTACCCATCGACATCAGCGGATCCCTGACGTTGACCCACGCCGACCCCAACGGCCCATCAGTTGCCCCCGCAAATCAACCTCAACGATTTCACCCGGTTGTACTACCGAGTCGTACACCGCGACAACATCGGCTGCGATGTGCGACCAGTCAAATTCTGCCGCCCGTGCCAAACCCGCTGCGGCCAGTGCTTCGCGCTCCGCCGATGAAGACAGCACGCGGATCAACACGCGGGTGAGGTCGCTGGAATCTTCATTGACGAAGACCGCACCAGCTCGGCCATCGTCTAGGACACGCCTGAATGCGGGCAAATCGCTCGCCACAACCGGGGTTCCGGCAGACATGGCCTCAAGTAGCACGATGCCAAAGGACTCACCGCCGGTGTTTGGGGCAACGTAGACATCGGCGGATCGAAGTGCTCGGGCCTTATCGTGATCGCTGAGAGGCCCCAAGAACTCAAGCGATGCAGCATCTTCAGCCGGCAGTTGAGCTAGCACATCAGCCTCATCAGCAGCACCGACAATGACCAGCTTCAGGTCGGGAAAGTTGTGCCTCAACCCCGGCCAAGCCCGCAACAAAACAGACAGCCCTTTTCTTGGTTCACCTGTTCGCCCGAGAAAAAGCACTCGGCGGCCATTGCGTGGCACCAACGGTGCGGCCTCGGCGAAATTTGCGACCTTGACCCCGTTAGGAATCAGCACCGCATCTCCACCGATGTGGTCCACCAGAGTGCGACGCGCATACTCACTCACGGCAATTCGTGCCGACACCTTTTCCATTGCGGTCTGCGCAATGTAATAACCCACACTTAAGGCACGCGAGCGGGCGATTGACGAGTGCCACGTTGCCACGATCGGCCCCTCAGCCGCCCAGCAGGTAAGTAGTGACAGGCTAGGAGCAAGCGGCTCATGAACATGAACGACATCAAACTCCCCCTCGCGAATCCAGCGCCGCACGTGATTCGTTGCACGCATACCAAGGGTGAGCCGAGCAACCGAGCCGTTGTAGGGAACCGAACGTGGACGACCCCCATCGTCGGCGTAGTCAGGAAGTATCGAGGGGTCCTGCACCGGAGTAATCACTCGGACGAGATGCCCCAAATCCATGAGCGTCTCTGCCAGGTCGCGCACATGCGCTTGCACGCCCCCGGGCACATCCCACGCGTAGGGGCAGACAATTCCGATTCGTAGAGCCCGGTGGCCCGACACCTTGGGCACCGCTGCAGCGCCTTCGTCAAGACTCATCCGTGATTCCGAGGTGAGCGAGACAATCGCACGTCTTCGTGCCACAGACGCTGCATCATGTGCCAATCTGCCGGATGGGCACGAATGGAATCTTCAAACGATGCCGCCAGTTTCTGTGTCAGCGCTCGGGTTTGCTCGGCTCGGTTGCCGACAGGATCAACGCGCAACGGAGCCCCCACAACCGCTGAAGTGCCCTCGTCGGTGTGCCACGTCGTGACCGGAAGTAGTGGCGCACCCGTCATCAGCGACAACATGGCCGGGCCCGGGGGAATCGTTGCCGCACCGCCGAAAAATTCCACGTCAATGCCAGAGCCTTGCAGATCTCGGTCAGCCAGAAGACAGATCAGTCGGCCCTGGCGCAGTCGCTCGGCTAACTCACGCACAGTATTGGTGCCACCGAGCGGCAGGATCTCCATACCGAGCGTCTCGCGATATTCGACGAACCTTTCGTACAGGCTGGCCGGCCTTAACTGCTCGGCAACAGTGGTGAGACTCCCGTATCGAGCGGTTGCCCAGGCGCCAGCATGGTCCCAATTACCCATGTGCGGCAACGCTATGACCGCGCCTTTCCCTTCGCTCATGACCGCGTCAAGGCGGTCTAAACCGGCGTCCAAGGTGAAGGTTTCGGTGACCTCGGCAGCGGACATTGAGGGTAGCCGGAAAGCTTCGCGCCAATAGCGAAGGTAGCGCTGAAGACCGTCATAGGTGAGATCGTTCAGTTCGCTGAGCCGATCAGGCGGTAGGACACGCGCCAGATTGGCCCGCAACTGTCTGACACCTTGTCCTTGACGACGCCACATGACATCACCGGCCTGCGAAAAGACCTTCGCCGCAACTGGTTCAGGCATTCGGCGGATCACTGTCCAACCGGCTCCGAAGCCAGCGTCGGTAATCCGTTCGGTAAAACTTGTTTTCGTCAAGGCTTGTGTTCACCCCGCTCAGGGGCATGGGGTGTCTTGAGTTGGCCACGCACGAACCACATGCGCTGACCGATCGTGATGACGGTCAATACCGCCAGGATGATTAGCGCTCCAGGCAGCACATAGGGCAGACCGAGGCCGGCCAAAAGGGACGCGCCCAATCCAATAATGAGGCGTTCGGCACGCTCTGCTATGCCCACGTTGGCAGTTGCACCTACGGCTTCTGCGCGCGCCTTGGCGTAGGAAATCACCTGCCCGCCAATGAGGCAGACAAGTGCTGCTGCGGTGACCCAGGAATTTTGAGTAGCAGCCGACCACAGGACCAGGGCACCAAAAATGCATCCGTCGGCAACCCGATCCATCGTTGCATCGAGGAAGTTACCCCACGGGCCGGCGCGCCCGGATAAACGCGCCATCGTGCCATCAAGAAGATCCGAGGCGATGAAGGCAACAATCACGAGCACCCCGATGAGAAAGTCGCCGCGTGGGAAAAAGACCAGGGCCCCCGCACACGCACCCACGGTACCCACGACGGTGACAACATCCGGGGAGATGCGCATCGCAAGGAGAAGCCGGGCCACCGGATCGATCACCACCGCTGACACTTTGCGCGCCGCCGGGTTATTCAGCACGTGGTCTCCTCATTTGCGTTTCGCCTGGTGCGCTGTGCCGGACAGACCCTTGATGTTAGTCGCGTGAGCGGTGTACTGGCAGGCTAGGTATGTGGATCACGAACTCAAGTCTAGGCGCGTGGCCATCACCGGCCCCCAAAACTGCGACACCTCGGACCTTCTCACTTCCCTGAAGACCCTGGCCGCCATTGAGCCCGAGAGGCTGTTCAGTGAGTGGGTGACACTCGAGCCGCAGGATTTGATCACCGACTTGAACACCCCGGTCGATCCACCCGCATGTGTCATTTTCGTCGTCTCTGCGGTAGAGGGCGCCGGAGATATTGACGATTCCACCACTCACGCGTGGGAGGCCTGTGCCGAAAGAAATCTTCCGCGCATCATCGTCATTAGCCACTCGGAGGATCCCGACGCTGATTTCGAAGACGCCGTCACTCACTGCCAGGCAGCCCTGGATGAGGCCGCCTCCATCGTCGCTGTCCAGCTACCGCTCTATGCCGATGGAGCGGGGGTGGGTGGGATTTTGGATCTACTGACCGAGTCGATCTATGACTACTCCATCGCCACAGGATCGGGCGCGTATGGCAGTTACCTGGCAATTCCTGCTGAGCCAGAACACCTCAGCTTGATCACCGACGACCGCGACCGGCTCCTCGAGGGCATCGCCACCGAATCAGCTGATCCACACTTCATCGAGAAACTCATTAGTGGGCATCACTTTGACGCCGATGATGTCCAGCGAGAGCTTTTTGATTCCGTTCGAGGTGGTCGCCTGTATCCGGTGGTATTTCACGCCACGTACCCACCGGGCTTCGGTACCGATCCGCTGCTGCAGCTCCTGCGCCACTGTGTGTCCTGAACACGCCGGACCCCCAACTGCCCCCTAGTCCTTACCAGGGAGGGGCGGTCGGGTTTTCATCCTCGACCCATGCCTGAGCCAGTAACTGTTGAGTTTCACCGAGCAATTGCGCCATGGTTTTCGTCCTGGCAATGATGGGCATGAAGTTAGTGTCGCCACCCCAACGCGGGACCACGTGTTGATGCAGGTGCCCCGCAATACCAGCACCTCCCACGCTTCCCTGGTTCATGCCGATATTGAACCCATGGGCTCGGGAACACCGTCGCAATACGCGCATCGATACCTGCGTAAGTGCACCAACCTCGGCCACTTCAGCGGTGCTGAGATCGTCATAGTGCGGCACATGGCGATAGGGGCAGATCAAAAGATGACCTGAGTTGTACGGAAAAAGGTTGAGTACCGCGTAGGCAAGTTCGCCACGGTGGACGATGAGCCCCGCCGAGTCCGACTGTCCGGGTGCACGACAAAAGGGACAATCTTCGCCCGGCTCATCATGTGTCGGCCTGCTTTCTCCGGCGAGGTAGGCCATGCGATGTGGCGTCCACAAGCGTTCCCAGCGGTCCCCTAGGTCGTCCACGTTCATCGCTACACCTGCACTCGGTTGCTGATTGCGGCAACAATTTCTGCGATCGCATCGGCAATCGGGACGCCATTGTTTTGGGTCCCGTCGCGATAGCGAAATGACACGGCATCTGCCGCGACGTCGTCGTCCCCGGCAATCAGCATGAAGGGCACCTTCAACTTCTGCGCCGTGCGGATCTTCTTCGGCATTCGATCGTCGGAGGCGTCCACCTCAACCCGCACCCCCTTGGCACGTAGTTGACGAGCGACTTCAGACAGATAGTCAACATGCCCATCGGTCACCGGAATGCATACGACCTGAACAGGTGCCAGCCATGGCGGGAACGCACCCGCATAGTGTTCCAGGAGAACAGCAAAGAAACGTTCGATAGAGCCGAATAGAGCACGGTGAATCATGACCGGACGTTGCCTGGTGCCATCACTGGCCTGGTACTCCAGGTCGAACCGCTGGGGTAGTTGGAAGTCCACCTGGATCGTGGACATCTGCCAGGTGCGACCGATTGCGTCACGGGCCTGCACTGAGATCTTTGGTCCGTAGAAGGCTGCGCCACCTTCGTCAAGGACTAGTTCGAGGTCTTGCTTCTCTGCTGCTTCACGCAACGCGGCGGTTGCCTCATCCCACTCCGCTTCGGTACCGATTGTTTTCTCCGGGTTGCGCGTAGACAACTCTAGATAAAAGTCAGTGAGGCCATAGTCGCGCAGCAGGTTGAGGACGAAGGTGAGCAAACTGTCCAGTTCAGTGGGCATCTGCTCACGGGTGCAATAGATATGGGCATCATCCTGGGTGAATCCACGCGCTCGAGTCAGCCCCTGTACGACTCCGCTCTTCTCATACCGATACACCGTGCCGAATTCGAACAGCCGCAGCGGTAGTTCGCGATAGGAACGTCCGCGGGAACTGAACACCAAATTGTGCATCGGACAGTTCATCGGCTTGAGGTAGTACTGCTGTGCCGGTTTGGTGAGGACGCCCTCGGAGTTATACGTGGCGTCTAGGTCCATGGGTGGATACATGCCCTCCGCGTACCAATCAAGGTGGCCGGAGGTTTCAAAGAGCGTGGACTTGGTCAGGTGCGGGGTGTAGACCGTCTCGTAGCCACCCTCTTCGTGGCGACGTCGCGAATAGTCCTCCATCTCGCGCCGCACCACGCCACCCTTGGGATGAAACACGGCCAAGCCTGAGCCGATTTCGTCGGGAAAACTGAAGAGGTCGAGTTCGGCGCCAAGCCGACGATGATCACGCCGTTGCGCCTCGGCCAGGAAAGTCGTGTACTGCTGAAGCGCTTCCTTATCGGGCCAGGCTGTGCCGTATACCCGCTGCAGTTGCTCATTGGCTTGATCGCCGAGCCAGTAGGCCGCCGCGGTACGCATGAGCTTGAACGCATTGGGAGCGATGTAGCCGGTATGGGGCACATGCGGACCTCGACACAGATCGCCCCAGCACACAGCGTTCGTCTTGGGATCGACATTGTCATAGATGGTCAGTTCTTCTCCGCCGACCTCCATCACCTCGGCGTCGCTGCCACGATCGAGTAGTTGAAGTTTCAGCGGCTCCCCTGCCAACTCATGGACGGCTTCGTCGCGCGTCACGATTCTTCGGTGAAAGCGCTGCCGTGCCTTGATGATGACCTGCATTCGCTTCTCCAACACCTTTAAGTCCTCAGGCGTAAAGGGCGCATCGACGGCGAAGTCATAGAAGAAGCCATTGTCGATGGGAGGGCCAATACCGAGTTTCGCATCGGGAAAGGTGTGCTGCACGGCCTGGGCTGCGACGTGGGCGGTGGAATGTCGGAGCACAGCAAGACCATCGGGGGAATCAATGAGGACCGGCTCGACCGTGTCGCGGTCACCCAACACCGTGGCTAGATCACACAACTCCCCATTGATTCGGGCCACCACAATGCTGCGGTCATCGCCGAATAGGTCTAGGCCGGTTGACCCGGCTGCGACCTCAACCTCGGCGGACTCGCCGACAGTGACGGTGGTGATACTGATGGTGTCAGCCACAGGTGCTCCTTTGCAGTACGGAGCAGTGATGCTATCCGGGTGGGCGATACTGGGTTCGAACCAGTGACCCCTCGCGTGTGAAGCGAGTGCTCTACCACTGAGCTAATCGCCCGAGCGCGCCGAGACTACCGCAGGGACCCTTGCGGCCACGGTGAGGGACCTCACCTCAATCTTCGCCCCACCGACTCGTGCGGCTATGGATTCGGCGCCAGCGCAGCGCGATGGGCAAACTCCGCCTGCATGGCCGCGGTCATCGGACCGGGGGCCGGCAGTTTTCGTCCATCAATGACCGATACCGGCTGCACGTCTCGGGTACTGGAGGTGATGAATACTTCGTCGGCCGCGATCAAGTCAGCCTTTGTCAACGTCGCTTCGCTGATGGCGCACCACTCCAGCAACAATTCGCGTGTGATTCCACCCAGACCACCTGACGTCAACGCCGGTGTGAATACCTGACCTGACGTAACGATGAAAATATTGCTGCCCGACCCCTCGCACAGTTCACCGCGCGTGTTCAGCCACAGGGCTTCATCTGCGCCTTGGGCATGGGCATCTGCCAGCGCCAGGACATTTTCGGCATACGACGTTGACTTGATGCCCACCAGCGGGCCCCGCTCGTTGAGCGGCCAGGCCACCGTGTGCAGGATCGCGGTAGCCGGCCACGGCCGCGTGGGGGCAACCGCAACCACCCAGGTGGGTACACCGCAAAGCCGATCCGAGCCAAGGGGTCCGAGGCCACCGGTATAGGTGATGCGCAGTCGGGCACGGTCACCTATCGACGCTGCATTCGCCGCAACCGTGGCCTCCACGGCACTTTCGATTGCAGCAAGTTCAGGTTCGGGTAGCCCCATGGCAGCACTAGATCGCTGCAGCCGGGACAGGTGTCGCCGCAGCGCAAAAGCCACTCCGCGCTCAACCTTTAGCGTCTCAAATACGCCATCAGCCACGGTGAAGCCATGGTCAAGCACCGAGACCCTGGCAGCATCGTGTGCATGCAAACCTGATCCGTTTTCGTCGTGCACCCACACCATCGTTTTGTCCGTACGGTGAATCATGGCACTGCTCCCTGAGTTGCAATCACCGGCGACCGGCGCTGCTGCGGGTTCGGCCAGTGCATCTGCGCCACCGCCGTGAGTCGCCTTGCTTTCAGCACGGTTTCATCCCACTCGGTCGCGGCATCTGACGACCAGGTGATGCCCGCGCCGGTGCCAAAGCACAGTTCTTCCCCCTGACGCCAAAACGTGCGGATACTTACCGCTAACCTTGCCTGTTGCATATCGGCGTCAATCCAGCCGAAAGCACCGCAATAGAAGTGCCTCGGCAACGTTTCGTACCGATCAATGATCTGCTCAGCGGTGAATCGTGGCGCGCCGGTAATGGATCCGGGCGGAAAGGTTGCGGCGAAGATCTCTGACCAATCATGGTCGGGCCGGAGTACGCCACGAACACGTGATTCCAGATGTACCAAACCGGGGTGTGAGCGCACCGCGGTAAGTTCGGGGACCGAAACGCTCCCAGGCAGGCACACGTGCGCAAAGTCATTTCGCACCAGATCGACGATCATGACATTTTCGGCGTAGTCCTTGTCGAGCAGCGCCGCCGATGTGGCGGCTGTTCCCTTAATGGGTCCACTCTCAAGTTGGTTACCATCGCGGCTCAAGAAAAGTTCTGGCGATGCGCAGGCAATGTGAATGGACTCCTGTGGAAGTCGCAGCATACCCGCGTAGGGGGCTGAATGGGCAGACTGCAGCAGCGCGAAAAGCCCGGCGATATCACTGCGTCCGGGGTCATTTATTGACGCGGAAAGGGTCCGACAAATATTCGTTTGATACACCGTGCCACGCTCAATGTGTCGGCGTACCGCCTCGATCGCCGCGCAGTATTGATCCTTGTTCATGGATGATTCCCAAGCCGAGACTCCCGACCATGCACCTGCCAGATCAACGTCGCCGGCGGGCGCCCAGGAAGAAAAACGCGCAAGCACCGGTGGCCCGGAATAAGGAATCGCCACGGCCCAACGGCCGCCCTGAGACAGGCGAGCGAGGTCGTCGGTGACCTCCGCTAGGTCGGTGGCAACCTGGCCGCCCATCACCGCGACTGGTTCATTCACCGGCGCCAAACGCGACATGACACCATCTTGACACTTCGCGCTGAATCGTGCGGGGGTGCGTTCAGTCGTGGCGGGATAGTCGGCTATCGTCAGGGGCCGAGTGGGAGACCCCGCTCACGCGGACGTGGCGCAGCTGGTAGCGCATCACCTTGCCAAGGTGAGGGTCGCGGGTTCGAATCCCGTCGTCCGCTCGAAGGGTCCCTATTGGGCTCCGGTGGAGTGGCCGAGAGGCGAGGCAACGGCCTGCAAAGCCGTCTACACGGGTTCGAATCCCGTCTCCACCTCGCAACACAACCGTACGGGCGATTGGCGCAGGGGTTAGCGCGCTTCCTTGACATGGAAGAGGTCACAGGTTCGATTCCTGTATCGCCCACCCACGTGTGTACCGGAGGTTTAACTATGGCGGTAGATCTGCGCGGCCGGAACATCCTGCGCGAGGCGGACTTTTCTCGCGAGGAACTTTCTGCGCTTCTGCGATTGGCCGCGAGCCTTAAGGCGGATCGTCAGCGGGGCAACGGCCAGCCACTTCTTGATGGCAAGTCGATTGCGTTAATTTTCGAGAAATCCTCCACCAGGACCCGGTGTGCATTCGAGGTTGCCGCAGCCCATCTCGGTGCTTCGAGCACCTATATCGATCCGGCCTCCTCCCACATCGGCGTCAAAGAGTCAGCCGCCGATACGGCTCGGGTCCTATCGCGCATGTACGACGGCATCGAGTTTCGCGGACACCACCAGCACACCATCGAAGAGCTTGCCGAATTCGCCACTGTTCCCGTCCTTAATGGATTGACGGATCAGTGGCATCCGAGTCAGATGCTTGCCGACTTTCTCACCATGGGCGAACACGCCAGCGACCCCGAGTCATTAAGCTACGTCTACCTGGGAGATGCACGTAACAACATGGGCAACTCGCTCCTGGTGATGGGCGCGATCATGGGCGCCGACGTGCGCATCTTGGCTCCGGAATCCCTTTGGCCAACGTCAGACGTTCAAGAATTGGCAGAGGAACGTGCGAGCGAATCTGGCGCCCGATTGCTACTCACCGAAGATCCCGAGCAGGCCCTTCCAGGTGCAGCTTTCGTCATGACCGATGTGTGGGTATCCATGGGCGAACCTGATGAGGTCTGGGCTGAACGGGTGGCCATGCTGCGTCCCTATCGAGTTACCGCCGACACCATGTCGCGGACCAACCGGTCTGATTCACGTTTCATGCACTGCCTTCCGGCCTATCACAACGCCGACACGGTGGTGGGTGCGCGCATCGAAGAGAACTTCGGGCTGATCGGTGGCGCCGAAGTGACCGATGAAGTGTTCGAATCACC
>Ga0075118_10002555_pt1 | contig 11361 bp, 9 predicted proteins | sample AntAceMetag02UKE_FD_69794 | JGI IMG/M metagenome (GOLD analysis project Ga0075118, IMG submission 69794) | Saline lake microbial communities from Ace Lake, Antarctica - Antarctic Ace Lake Metagenome 02UKE | ecosystem: Environmental > Aquatic > Non-marine Saline and Alkaline > Saline | place... | reverse complement strand
CATTGCTGTCGCTGGCCGAGGAGCAATCTGGAGCCGACCCCGTACAGGTCACCTATATCAATCCTGAGACAGGCGCGGACGTAGAGAATATTTTGGGGTTTTATGCGTTGATGTTGCGTCCCGGCGAGACTTTACGACTGCCTGCACGTTCTCCTGCTCAGGTGTTTCACCAGATCGAAGGCCAGACCGAAGTGGAAGTCGAGGCAACCCGTTTCAGCATGGTCGAAGCAGACACCTGCTGTGCACCCGGCTACACCGCTGTGACGCTCAAGAACCAGTCGACCACCACACCATGTTTCCTGTTTATGGCGGATGAGTCGCCACTGCACCGCAAGCTTGGCGTTTACGAAAACAGGGGTTGAGTTCCTTCCAGCAACGCTGCCACGCACTCCTTTTGGCCAGACACCGCTATTGCGACAGAACCAAAAAATCTAATGAAACACTGTTGGAGAATTTGCCGATTTTTAAAGCTGATGTGAACCAGTACCTTAAGAATATTGTGGTTGACTTCTGGTAACGCCTATGGAGGACAGCCGTTAGAATTTCAGAAAATAACACATCAGGAGACCCTCTTGGCATTTAGTATTCAACACGCAAACGACGGGCAATTTATCTTCGACGGCATGCGCAAGTATTTCGGATACCGTGACCTTGGCATTCATCAAGCCACTGATGGCGCTGCCGTGATGCACGTCATTCGGGCCCGCGAAGGCACACACGCGACTGGCGAATGGCACCACCACCAAGTGACGCTACAAATCGTTTATGTACTCAAGGGCTGGGCAATCTTTGAATACGAGGGACATGGCGAACACCGACTTCAGGCTGGCACCTGCGTGCACCAACCACCCGGCATCCGCCACCGCGAGATTGCACACTCGGAAGACCTTGAGCTGATAGAGATAGTGCTGCCCGGGAATTTTAAGACCGTTGGCGACCAGCCCTAGTACACACGAAGCTCCGGTGAACACATCCAGCGCTCAGATACACACCGGACCGTATTGTTGACTGCAGTCATACGACCAGTGGAAGTTTTAAAGGTTGGTGTTCGTTGGCAGCTCAGTCTAAATTTCTTTGTATCTGGGTTGGTACAACAATCTCTGAGTCAGTAACAACCCGACCTTGGGGGGGCTTCCTTGGGGCAATTAAAAAGGTGAATGGGATTTGCCACTTTCGCGCCTACGCCACCTTGCAAACTGTGTAGTCTGAGCGTAGTCTGAAGATGCAAAAAAGCCCAGTCAATTTGCAGTAACTGGGCTGGTTTGGCTTTCACAGTGGCTCCTCGAACTGGAGTCAATTGCCCTGGGGATACATATGAAAGCCTTATAAAATCATATACTTAACACTACCCTTGATAACTTTATAACACTCTATTACACTTGCGCTGGTAACAGAAAAGTAACAGATTTTGCTTTTCGAAAAAGAGCTCTTTCACTCTATGCAAGAGGTCTTTTAAGCATCATGGGCGATGTTATGTTATCAAGAATCTTTAGGAACGCCTAATGCCTGAATTAGGAACGCGCAATAAAAAAGCACCGCAGAGAGGGTGCTTTTGTTATGCCGTTTGGGCTGGTCGCGATGTGTTGAAGTCAGGCGTTCTTCACCTCCAATGCTTTTCTAGATTAACCGCATTGCCGCTGGGGGGATGGAGCGTCTTTGAATACATCGAGCGTTACTACAATCGAGTTAGCAGACATTCGACAATGGCTGAATCAGACCTGTTGAGTTCGAACGCTCGCATCTTCAGTCTTTAGAGGAGTCGTGTGTCTATCAATTTAACTAGGGCCAGGCTTTTAATCAGTATTGTTTTGAATACGACTTGAAAGAGGTGCGTTGCTTGCATTTCAGTCAACAAAATTAGTGGTGGTTGCGCATGTTTAGATTCACCCGAAAAAATTTTCTGATATTTACACAAAATACATTTTAATAATTTTTTTCAAGCTTGGTTTTTTATATGCCCTCAATACTTTCTCATGAAATTCTTGCAAGCAAAGATGCCACCCAATGGCGATCTCAGGAATTGTTGCTTATGAGCGAGGTGATGCGGCTTGTTGGAAAAAGTTTAGCTCCTGAAATCGTTTTCCGCGAGATGTTGCACCTGATGAGCGAACTGCTGGGTTTGAATCGTGGGCGAATTGTATTGGCTGATTTTTTGGGAGACATTGCTGTGCAAGGTCTAGCCGATCGCAAGCTTGATAGTCGATCCCAAACCTCGTCGCGTGCCTCAGGCCCAAGCTCTAGCATTCGATATGCCTATGGCTTAAAAAAATCTGAAATAGCGCTTGGTCGGTATGATTCAGGCGAAGGTATTACAGGCCGCGTACTCGCATCATCGCAACCAATAATCGTGCAGGATATTGATGCCGAGCCTTATTTTCTTGCGCGTTCGGTTCAGCGGTCTCAGCTTCCACAGGAGGTAGTTGCTTTTCTTGCATACCCGATTGAAGTGAATCGTGAAGTGATTGGTGTATTGGCCTGTCACCGTATACGTAGCCGTGATCGACAGTTAGCCGACGACATGGCTGTAATTAAAATACTGGCAACTCTCGCAGGTCAGTTGCTGCAACTGCAAGCGCTCATATTTGATAAAACTCGCGTTCTACAAACCAATAATCAATTGCTGACACGCGCACTCGAAGCCACCGCAGCGCGTTATGGAATTATTGGTACCTCTCCGTTGCTATTGCATGCTTTGAGCCAATTGGAGCGAGTGGCTGACTCCTCAGCGAGTGTGTTGCTACTTGGTGAGTCTGGTACTGGCAAAGAGCTATTTGCACGTGCCGTTCATTTATCGAGTTATCGCAGTGCACACCCTTTCATCAAGGTCAATTGCGCCGCCATTCCAGAATCTCTTTTCGAATCGGAGCTATTTGGCTATGAGCGTGGTGCTTTTACTGGCGCACAGACTGCTCGTGCAGGTTGGTTTGAACAAGCCGACAAAGGTACTATCTTTTTGGATGAAATTGGCGAGATGCCCCTAGGCATGCAAAGTAAATTGCTGCGTACGTTGCAAGAGAAAACAATTGTCAGGTTAGGAGGAGGGCGTGAGGTCAAGGTTGCTGTACGCGTTGTTGCGGCAACTAACCACGATTTAGCCCTCGCAGTACAACGTGGCACTTTTCGGCGCGACCTGTTCTACAGGCTCAACGTAATACCCATTGTTTTGCCATCACTTCGCGAGCGACAACAAGATATTCGGCCTTTGGCGATTCATTTTTTAAGTCGTTTTAATCAAGGAAATCAACGCAATATAAGTTTATCGCCAGAAGCCTTGCTCCTTTTAGAGGAGCATTCATGGCCTGGCAATATTCGTGAACTTGGTAATGTCATCGAGAGGCTGGTGTTGCTTGCCGACAGCTCAGTGGTTTCCCGCCACAACTTGCAGCAGTTTTTGCCTGCCGATCAAGGCGGCGACGCACTTGACCACCTCGAGGTGGCTAAATTATCAAGACCAGATTTAACCTATTCCCAAGAATCTGCGCCAGTAGGTATGCCTTTGGTACGCGATTACCTTCCTGTAAATTCGCATTCAGCTGGTCATTTGCACAGGGTACTGGCTGAACATGGAGGGAACAAGTCAAGAGCGGCACAGTTTTTAGGTCTTACGGTTCGACAGTTCGCATACCGTTTGAGCAAACTCAAATCACAAAATGGTGACTAAATGTAGACAATCTGTTACTTAATTTTGCTGGACTTATTGTTAATTCGATGTCTCGAAAGCGCTATTCTTTAGGTATCAGGGGGGAATAGCCAACAACTAGTGGGTTGGCACGTGAGTTGCTATACAGGTGATAACAGTATGTTTTGTGCTGTCCTGGAGTACTCAATGCAAGCAGAAATTTTAATATCACCTGAACAACTTTCAGCACTGATGACCACCGAATCTGTGGTGGTCATTGATACACGCGATGCAGGTGCTTTTGCAGCTGGTCACTTGCCAGGCGCTGTAAATTTACGAGAAATCTTCACTTTTTTAGCAACTTCTTCGGCGGAGGGATTAAGTGCTTTAACGTCTAAGTTTGCAGACACCTTCGGATCAATTGGTTTGTCGGGTACTGAAACAGCTGTGTTCTATGAGGACGCGCTTGATAGCGGCTACGGCCAGTCATGTCGTGGTTATTATCTTCTGACATGGCTAGGCTATCCAAAAATTAAAGTACTCAATGGTGGTTTTTCTGCTTGGAAAACTGCAGGTATGAGCGTAAGTATTGAAGAGACGAAACCGGTGGGTAAGATATTTCCAATCGATCTTGCCGGCACCGACGTGATGCTTACCAAGGATGATGTTCTTGCAGCCTTAAACACTGACATTAAGTTGCTTGACGTACGCGATATTGATGAATGGACTGGCGAAAGTTCATCCCCCTATGGCAAGGACTTCGCGCCACGCAAAGGACGCCTGCCAGGTGCGAAATGGATTGAATGGTATCGCTTTATGAAACCATCAAGTGCAGGTCCTGTTTTTAAGTCTCCACTTGAAGTACAAGCTGAATGCGCAACTGCTGGAATTTCAATAGCAGATACGGTTTATCTGTATTGCTTCAAAGGTGCAAGGGCATCAAATACGTTTCTAGCTTTAAAACAAGCAGGGTTTAGCAACGTTCGCATGTACTTTGGCTCATGGAACGAATGGTCGCGCGATGATTCTTTGCCCATTGAAACAGAAGTGCCAATTATCAAAGTTGAGCAGCTCGCTTATGTGGTATCTGTTTAACCGGCCCATTGATCAATCACTCACTTTAAATTTTATAAACATACAACATGACAAATACATCAATTGATTCAATTTCAGTCGCAACAACCCGTGCTTATCTCAAACCTATCGATGAGGATGGCCTTGCCGTGTTTGCACAAAAAGGTAGAAGTAACCCAACATCACGAGGAACAAATAAAGTACATACGGTCATGCAGGGGATGTATCGGTCGCTGAGTTTTGTAGGTGACCATTCGCCTGTTGTTGTCGATGAACCTCTACATCTATTTGGCGAAAACACCGCTCCTGCACCGGGTGAAATTGTTCTTTCCGGACTGGGTGGTTGCCTAGCCGTCGGCATTACTGCGGTTGCGACTTGGAAACAAGTCAAGTTAACAAAACTAGAAATATTCCTCGAAGGTGATATCGGTAACCCTGCTGCATGGGGCGCAGGCGGGGCCGTGAAGCAAGCCCCAGAAATGGGATTTCAGGCTATTCGTGTCAGGGTGTTGATTGAAGGCGATGCTACGCCTGAAGCGCTAGATGAAATTGTGCAACAAGCCAATGTTTACTCGCCAGTTGCTAACAGCATGCGTAACCCCATTTCATTTGAAATTGCAATGGATTCGCAGACCTCTATTAACCAAAATAAGTAGGAACTGTCATGCAAGTTATTGAACACGAATCCTTGATTTTAAAGGATCTACTTTCAAGCGATTTTTTTAACGAAAATTTGCTTAGCGCCACCAAGGCGCTGGCTGATGGACCGCTCGCCGAACTCGCCGACGATATTGATCGTAAAGGTTTTTATCCTAAGTCTGTATTGATGAAACTGGGAGAAATTGGTGCACTTAGCGCCCACATGGCTCCTTCGAGCGATTGCGGTAGGTCTGCTGATTACGGCCTCGCTATCCAAGTAATGACTGAGGTCGGTCGCGTATGTGGTTCAACTGCCTTCATGATGTGGTGTCACCTGGTGTGCGGCGTGTACATGGAGCAATCTGATAATCCTGCCCTGATGGGTGAGCGACTAGCGAACCATAACCAGGGCATCACCCTCGGAGCTACTGGGATGTCAAATCCCATGAAAACCTTTGCTGGCATTGAAACTTTTTTACTTCATGCACGTAAAGTTGATGGCGGCTGGCTTGTGAATGGAACGCTGCCGTGGGTCAGTAACATTGGGCCCGATCACTATTTTGGGGCGGTTGCAGACTTAGAGGCAACAGAAGACACTGCCGAGAAATCAGAAGTAATGTTCATGGTTCAATGTGATGCGGTTGGGGTTGAGCTAAGAAATTGTCCCTCGTTCTCTGGCATGGAGGGTACCAACACGTGGGCGGTAAAACTAACAGATTATTTTGTTGGTCCAAACGAGTTGATTGCACATCCAGTGCGCCCATTTATTGGACGTATACGAGCAGCATTTATTTTGTTACAAACCGGAATGGGTCTAGGTGCGGCTCAAGGTGCTATTGACTCTATGTGGGTTGTTGAGCGCACTTTAGGGCACGTCAATGAGTTTCTCGACGATCGCCCTGACGATTTACAAGACGAGCTTGACGGTTTGAAGGCAAGAATAATGGAGCTTGCTAAAACACCTTTTGGCACTGAAAAAGAGTTTCTAATTGATGTGCTCGACTCCCGCGCACACGCTTCAGAATTGGCGCTTCGGGCTGCTCAGTCTGCCTTGCTTCATCAAGGCGCTCGTGGTTATCTAATGACCTCAAACGTCCAACGCCGGGTTCGTGAATCTCACTTTGTTGCCATTGTTACGCCAGCCGTCAAACATCTTCGTAAAGAGATTGCACGCCTCAGCGCTGATGAACAGCCTGCATGAGTGCGCAGTCTTCTACTGACGATCTCCAAGAGAGTGGGGGAGTGGTCGATGCTTCGTTGCCCTGGCAAGTTTTTATTTGTCGCGCATGTGGGTTGCTTTACGATGAAGCAAAAGGTGACGAAGACAGTGGGTTAGCACCTGGTACAAGGTTTGTTGACATACCAGACGACTGGGCTTGTCCGTTGTGTGGTGTGACCAAAGCAGATTTCGAACCCTACATTGCTGAATGCCCAGTCAGGCAATCGCGCAGGTCTGCTGTGGGCGCTTTTCAGTCTACAGTCTCTCGCCATAACAACGGTACCGTTATAGTAGGCGCGGGTCGTGCAGGTTGGCAAATGGCCCAAGCTCTTAGAGAAAGTGACCCCGATACACCGATCACTTTAGTCACGGCTTGCAGCGGCGACATGTATGACAAGCCATTGCTGTCCGTTGCATTTGCGCGAGGTATTACGCTTGAAAAAATGCTGCGTGAACAAGGTTTGCAAGCCGCTATTCGATTAAATATTAATTTGATGGCTTTCACCCAAGCACTGCGGGTACTGCCAGCTAGCCGACAGCTGAGAACCAGTCGAGGCACGTTGCGATACAAAAATTTAGTCCTTGCACATGGCGCCCTGCCGCGGGAACTGCAACAGTTTCCTGCATCGTTATGCTGGCGCATAAATCACCTGCAGACTTATAAAAAATTCCGTGATGCATTAGGTGTCTTGCCGCAGCGTATTGCTGTGATTGGCGCAGGATTAATTGGGTCTGAATTAGCCAACGATCTGGCTTTAGCCGGGCATCATATAACGTTGCTAGACATTGCCAGCCGACCATTGGCATCTTGTCTTTCACATGCCCAATCAACGGAGCTTGTTGAAGCTTGGTCAAACCTACAAATAAATTTTATAGGTGGAGTGAGGGTTAGCGGTTTGAGACAACTTCTTGGCACAGCAGATGCGTCTTCCCCCATACAGGTCACCACTGAATGTCAAAAATGTTTGTTGGTTGATCACGTTGTGTTGGCTGCAGGGCTAGAAACTCCAAGCCGTTTGGCGGATAGCGCGGGGTTGGTATGGAACAACGGAGTTGATGTGAACGCAACAACGTTGGCTACCAGCGTCGAAGGTATTTATGCCCTGGGTGATTGCATAGCTATAAACGGCGAAGTAAGTCGTTACATTGAGCCAATTTCTCGTCAGGCACGAACCGTAGCAGCGCATATTTTAGGTTTAGCTGCGAAGCCATATAAACAGATACGAGTACCTCTTAGGATCAAAACTTCATCGCTACCGTTCACTGTTTAACCATCTATTTTTATAAACCCACTAGGCTTGCCATGACAACTCATTACGATCCATTCGACGCTGACAGACCTCTAACGATGAGGTGCAATTGCGGACGCGCCCATTCCATTGCAGACCATATCAATGCTTTCGGTGGGGCACATGAAGAATCTTCAACACCGCATCGTCTTGTGAACAACGGGGGTATCAGTCCTGATGAGCAGCGTGCGTCAGACTTCATGGAAGCAGCCTTAGTCAAAGCGTTATTTCCGCAAGAGCCAGTTCGTCGGGCTTTTCTTAAGGCGGTCGGTCGCCCAACCGCAATGGCGGCAATAGCAAGCTTGTTCCCAATGGGTACGATGCAAGCGTTGGCTCAAGACAAAAAACCGCTAGAGAAAACAGATCTAAAAATTGGTTTTTTACCAATAACTTGTGCAATGCCGCTGGTAGCAGCGGACCCGCTAGGCTTTTACGCAAAAGAGGGGCTCAAAGTGACACTCAGTCGAACTGCTGGCTGGGCCGTGGTTCGAGATAAGACACTGTCTGGCGAGTTTGATGCGTCACACATGCTGTCTCCGATGCCATTAGCTATGACCATGGGTATCGGTGCTGCTGCTACGTCAATGGTAATGCCTGCTATTGAAAATGTAAATGGCAATGCGATTACATTGCATATGAAGCACAAAAATAACCGCGATCCAAAAAATTGGAAGGGTATGACGTTTGCAATTCCTTTTGACTATTCAATGCACAATTTTTTATTGCGTTATTACTTAGCTGAAAGTGGTCTGAATCCGGACACTGACGTACAGCTTCGCGTGATGGCACCGCCTGATATGGTTGCTAATCTTCGTGCAGAAAATATCGATGGGTTTATTGTTGCTGAGCCTTTTAACCAACGGGCTGTGTTTGACGGCGTTGGTTTTATTCATAAACTGACTAGTGAGCTTTGGGACAACCATCCATGTTGCGCTTTTGCAGCAACACGCAAGTTTGTTGAAACAAACCCCAACACTTTTGCGGCCTTATTTCGAAGTATTGTTACATCTACCATGCATTGCTCAGAGATGGAGAATCGCTCGGCAGTTGCGGCTGCGGTTGCCGGGCCAAACTACCTTAACCAACCAATTACTGTTTTAGAGCAAGTCTTGTTGGGCCGTTTTGCAGATGGGTTGGGCAACATACGTAATGAGCCTAACCGTATAAATTTCGATCCATTCCCTTGGCAATCAATGGCAATTTGGATGCTTACACAAATGAAGCGTTGGGGGTATGTAAAAGAAGATATCAACTATGCGCAAATTGCGGAGCAGGTGTTTCTAGCCACTGATGCACGTAAAAGAATGGCTGAGCTCGGTTTCACAGCGCCAAAAATTAACAGCAAAACGCACATCATCATGGGCAAGAGCTTCGATCCAACCAAGCCAGAGGCGTACGTAAATTCCTTTGCAATCAATAAAATTTGATTTGTCATCAGCGCTGCGTAATGTTGGTGCTCTGCACTAGCATTGCACTGTGTTGGTGCAAATTAAATCTTGTTTCGTGAATCGTCCTGGGTTTCGTGGTAGCTAATTGGTTTAAGTTATTTCACTGTGGTTGTCTGATTGGCGAACTGGCGATAGTAATTTTTCCTTTTGGTAGAAATAATGTAATCAATAGGCTCACGCAGTTGGTGGTGGTTGAACCAGGGCACCCTTTCCAGCTTTGCCAATCACAACGGCTTCTTGGCATTCCAGTGTACTCTGCGGTGGATCAATTCGGCCTTACACATGTCGTAAATGAGCAGCAGGCCAATTGAGCGGCGGTGGAAAGTCAGGTGATTACCAGAACAGCTTAAGCAGGTAGTTTTTCCAGTTCTTTATTTAGCCACAATAGAAACGAGGTCGGTCTAGATGTGGAGCTTGATTTTCACTTCTTCCGTCAACCATTTGCATGCAGTTAAAAGTTAAGAGCTCTAGCGAACCTTTGATTGATAGGCTTTTAGGATATACCTTTCAGGTAGTGCTGAGGCTAAAACATACACACACAGCAATGACTTATTCTCGGATGTAATCGCTTGAATAAAATTCCCCTTCTATAGCGAACTTTCTAACAATCACTTAACAGATCGTACACTCGTTATGCCATGTGCTAAGAGACCAACGGTAGTCCGTTAACTGCTCCAACAAGGTGAAAAAAGCTAAAGGAGACTACTGAGAAGATAACTATATGTCCAGTTGTTATAGATCTGATTACGAGCTTGAAATGAAGAGAGAAAGACTAACTATGGCTTATCACTGGTTTGGTCGAGCCGCAGTTAGCCTGAAATTAGAAAGAAAACATTTCTCTGATTGTAAACAAACACACACTTTTGCATGAAACTCGGCAGAAGTCTCTATTTCGAGAGAATATCGCCCCCCTTTAAAAGCATAAAACTACTTTCACTAGATTCTATGAAATCACGTCTTACATCCTGTAATTCATTCCATGTAGGTGTCTCCATCAATGCTTTAGCTTTTTCGTAATCATTAAATTCGACAACGACATGGAAACCGTAATTTCGCCCCTCAAGAAACTCGCAATTGTTTGTACGGCTCAAAAATCTCCCTTCGTTAGCCTCAATAAGCTTTGATACAACTAAGGCAAATTTATCTCTGAAATTATTGAAATCATTTAGATCGCGGAATTTAAACAGCCCAACGATATATCCATTACTCATTTGATTGCTCCTATTAAAAAAGAAAAGTTAAAAGTTATCTCTACATACCGTGGTGCCGCTAACTTCTATGCCGATAAACTGCACACAAACCCAATCAACGGATCATTTGAGTAGCTAATGTGCCTGGGTACCTTTGCAAAACTCTGATAACGGCGGTGACTGAAGGACGTTGAACAAAGATGAAACTGATCAGCCTTACCACCACCAGATTTTGAGCTTGTCACCAAGGGCACGCGTAAACGTGTTTTTTTCGATTAAAAGAGCTTGGATGTTCCGTGGCTGGAACTGGTGGGTTTCATCCAGTCAGTTACTAAAGACATATACCCTTTAGCAGAAGTCATGCCAGTTTTTTGCCGGCTAGTTTTACGCTAATTCAGTGCGTTTCGGTGCTTATTTTATAAATAGGGATTATTTTGGTGCGATTGCATTTTTAATAAACCACCCAAGGTGTTGCGGTGCATTAAAATAGTGCATGCCTGTTGAACTTTTGTAGCTGATCAATACAACCAACAAGGACACAGCGATTCACTTACCGCCCACGTTGACTAGTGCAACATAAATTTATTGATTTGTAACAGATTAGTAACAGATTTGATGCCTGCTCTAGTATTTATGCGGCTTCCAAGCGTATTAACGGCTCCTCGAACTGGTCTCGAACCAGTGGGCTTCGGATTAACAGTTGTCTAGCTGACCGGCCTGATACTTGTTGCCATCTTTTGAGCGTTGTCTATGTGTTGCGAAGTTGGCTATGCAGCAATAGCGTCTCTTACCCCTTGAGGTTGTTCAACCCTAAGACATAGCCCTCAACCTGTAACACTTCCGAGCAGTGTGCAGGCGTTTATTGCGAGTGGTGGCTGGCGCG
>Ga0075118_10002554_pt1 | contig 11362 bp, 7 predicted proteins | sample AntAceMetag02UKE_FD_69794 | JGI IMG/M metagenome (GOLD analysis project Ga0075118, IMG submission 69794) | Saline lake microbial communities from Ace Lake, Antarctica - Antarctic Ace Lake Metagenome 02UKE | ecosystem: Environmental > Aquatic > Non-marine Saline and Alkaline > Saline | place... | reverse complement strand
GGTGAACCTGATCGTCCAGATGCGCGATCAAACCGAAGTAGCCGGCCTGCGCTTGTCGTAAAGCATCACCCTGCAAGTTGATACGATTACGATCCACCGGACACAGCAAATCATCCGCTGGCGGCACCGCCCATTCCCCAATCGCACGTGGAGGCAGTTCAGACTGCAGGTAACGTTCATAATAACACGCCGGAGGAATCAAAGGGGGATGCGGCGCGACAAACGAAGCGGTAATGAAGTGAGGATATTTCACCGGTGCCTCGGCCATTTTCTCGCCAGCACGATTGGCTCCCCACGTGGTGGGATGCCAAGTATCGGGAAATTGCCATGACCTCGCCGACCAACCATTGGCGGAGATTCCATGACCAGCAACCCCACCCTCGCCGGGAAATTTCTGTTCTAAAGCCTCCGCATACGAGCCCGAATCGAAATCGGGGAAAGACGCGGTTCTATCCTGATAGCCATAAGGCTTGTCCTCCGGATGCTGATGCATCCCACGCCCCACCAGAGTCGTATGATATCCTGCACTGCCCAGCTGTTCGGGGAAAGTAGGCTGCGTAAACTCCTCGTGCATTCGGTAACCCACCATGCCATTCGATGCCGGATAACGTGCGGTGAGCATGGCACGGCGTGCCGGAATGCAACTCGGGCAGGTCGAATAAGCCCTCGTGAAATGCATGCCCTGTGCACCAATTGTATCGATGTTGGGCGTCTGCAAAACCGGATGATTCTCCAGCGAAAGACAATCGCCCCGCATCTGATCGGGCATGATCATTAAAATATCCGGACGCTGATCTGGGGATGTGCTCATGAGTTATTCTTTTTGTTCGGAATTGGTCTGAACCGGTAAAAATTTCGCCTCCACTCCATCGGATAGCGAGATGGTCTCAAACTCTACTTTATCGGAACGCTTGGCTTTGCCCTTCGAGGTAGCCTGCCACCACTTCCAGACACCTTGGCTCTCGGAAAACACTTTCTCCAACCACGCTTCCTTGGCGTCGTGCATCGCACCACTCGCGGTAAATTCCGCCGCGGTGCCTTCCTTCCCCACGAACCGTGAAGTCAGTTCATTGCCGATCCACACGCGCCATTCTTCGGCTTCTGCAAAGTAGACCTCCAAGATACCGTTTTCCAAAACACCCACTTGTGCCGCCAGCTTACGCATGAATGCACCCGGCTCACTGTCTTCCTCATCGGAAGGCAATTTCGCGTGATACCTCACCACGACTCGGATCGCCGTCTTACTTTCAAAGTCGGTAAGTCGGCTCTCAATCTCACGAACGAATTCCTCATTGCCGCTGACCAAATTCTCCGGATCGTGAATGTGCTTCGCCGGAGTCATGGCCTGCGCCGCGCCGTTGATCGCGATAAACAATGATCCCACGATCAGCGTGAGGCGGAGAAGGCTGCTAGTCATAAGAGGATGATCTTCTCAAGTGGCGCGAACTCACGTTCTACAATTCCACATTCAAGAGCCCCTGATCAGAAGTCTCCTGAGCTTTCAGCGTGACACGGCTGGCGCGGAAGATCTCCGCTTGCGTCAGGCCATCATGGGACTCGCCCCGCGTCTCGCTGAGAAAGGCTTCGAGATAACCACCCGGTTTCGCATCGCCAGCCGGAATCGTGCGACCGGTCTTTTCGCCTTCCATGTGCACGGTGATTTCCTTCGCGGTGAGACTGGTTTCGAGCACGCCTTTGCTGCCCCACAACGTGAGGCGCCAATACATCGGTAAAGTGTAGCCCTGACTACTCGGCGCGACGTAGGACACATCGAGCATCAAGCCCGCGCCGTTCTCCAATTCCATCATGCACTGCCCCGCATTCACGAAATGCGAATCGGCCGGGACGCCTGCCGACCATTCCCGCGCGGCCGTCACTTTCTTAAATTCCAAACCGGTGAGCCACGGGATGAGATCGATCCCATGCAGAGCGATGTCGTTGATCGTGCCGCCCTGCTTACCTTCTTCGTGATACCACGCGGCCCGCACGCCCGGGAGCAAAGGATGTTGCCCGCCCAAAGAGAGCGCATGGATTTCGCCCAACGCACCTGTGCGCACAAATTCGCGGACCGTGCGATAGATCCCCGAATCGCGCATATCGAGCATCATGCCGACCGTAAGATTTTTCTCAGTCGCGATGCGGACGATCTCATCGTGCTCAGCGAGCGTCGTGCACATGGGTTTATCCGCGAGCACATGGCGACCAGCGTTTAAACTATCAACCACCACGCGGCCGCGTTTCGCAAACCACTCGCCTACGACTATCGCATCGCACTCCACTTCCGCGAGCATAGCGCGGTAATCGCTGTGCGTAATCGTCACCCGATCATCGTCGGCGAGCTTGTTGCGCACGACCTCGTCTTCTTCGCACGAAGCGACGACGTCGATCTCCGGATGAGCCGAGGCGCGCGCGACCAGATCCCAAATGTGGGGATGTTGAAAACCAATGAATGCAATGCGTGTTTTGTTCATAAGGGTAGAGACGAAACTGGCCCATCATGGCCTACGGTTCGAGACTTTGTTCAAACAGATGACGGCACGGAATAGATCTGGCGGACACCGGAACAATCCGAAGTGAACAACACTTCCTGCTGATCCGGTGTCGGCACGGGATGCGGATGATTATCCTGCGTGAGCCATGAGCTATTGCATTCACAGAGCGGAATCACGTCCATCGTGCCGTTGGCCCAATCCATATTGAGGCGCGAGATGAGGTTACCCTTTCGTTGCTCCAATCCTTTCTCATTCGCGACCGCATCGGTGATCACAAAGTCACCCGCACGACTCGGAGTGAAGTGACCATAAAACGAAGGTCGATCTCGCGGGATCGCGATCTCCTGGAGCGGCTGATCGGGATCGACCGGAGCGCGACCGACGAATTGCTCCGGATGTCCGGGTGCATCCCAGAGCACGCCATGATAAATGACAGCCTCGCCATTTTCCTGCCAAACCTCGTGCGCCACATCGTCTAAACCGAGATCAGGTGATTCACGAAATTGGATCTCGCGCCCCGGACGTCGCACGCGAACGCGTTCCTCGCCATCCGCTTTGATCCAGATGCGCTCCACGCCAAGCGGCCAAGTCCATTCGTGATTGTAGAGCACGATGTCGCGTCGCGTCGGATGATACTGCAAATGCGTGACCCACGCCGGTTCTTCCCATCGCACGGTAAGCTTGCCGGTCGCTACTTCGACTTCTGCAATCTGCGTGGTGAGCCCGTATTTCGCGTAGTTCTCCGACATCTCCTGATTGTTTTCACGCTTCTCGCCAAAGGCTAAGATGCGGCTGTCCATCAGGCTGAGCAGCACGTGTTCGCCGGTCGCATCGAGATGCGTGTAACCCACGCAACGCTCCGGCGGAATCTCCAGCAGGGTTCGGCGTTGGCCGTCGATCAAGTTGACGCAATCGAGCACGCCCCACCCATCCTCGCGGCCCCAAACGAAAAAGAGATTACCCGTGGCCGGATCCAAGCACGGGCTGGATTTATTCAGGCCGTGTTTTTCCACGGTGCCGTTGAACAGATAATCCTCGGTGGGATCGGCCGAGCGTGGTCGCGCGAAATATGGATAAGCCTGCATCGCAGGTCCGGCAAAAGTCGCGAGCGGCTCCATCGCGCCGGTCGCCCGATCAATCCGCGCCAAGCTCGCGCCTTCGTCATGTTCAGAATAGGCATTGGTGATCGCCGCGAGCACCTTGGCATCGGCGGTCACACTATTGGTAGTGAAGTAAAGCAGCTGACAATTGGCGTTACTCGGAGATTCCGGTTTCGGGGTGTGCATGGGGAAACTTTCTATCGCAGTATAGCTTGTCATTACGAGGAGTCTGTGAAGCGGAAGACGCGGCAATCCACGTATTACTTATTGGTCGCACTAGCCTATTCGTGGATCGCCACACCTGACTTCGTCGGTCTCGCGATGACAAGGCAAACTAGGACTTCAAATGCTGGTCAAAGAAACCCAGCACGACCGGGCGTAGATCGCGTTGTTCGGGTTCGAGATGAAATGAGTGGACCGCATCCGGAACGATGATGAGTTCGTTCGGAGAGCCTGCTTTCGTCAGCGCTTGAGCGAAGTCTTCGGATTGAGAGACATCGACGGTATCATCCGCCGTGCCATGCATGATGAGCTGAGGCACCCCGCCGGACCGGACGTAAGTAATCGGTGAAGCCTGTCGATAGAGATCAGGAGCTTCGGCAAACGTTTTTCCAAACAGCACCGTGTCAGTGTTCCACTTCCCAATATCCGATACACCATAGAGATCGACGCAACAGCTCACCGCGCAGGAGAACTCTCCCCACGGCCCTGTCGGATCGAGACCATCCGAAGGTAAAGTCATCGCGACCAAGGATGCCAGGGTGCCGCCCGCCGAACCGCCGATCACCCCGATGCGATCAGGATCGATTTGCAGCCGCTCAGCATTCGCCCGCAGCCAGCGCACCGCCGTCTTGCAATCGTGCAAGTTTCGAGGCCACTCGGATTTCCCTTCGGCCGCCAAGGCATAATCGATGCTCAACGCGACGTAACCGTGACGAGCGAGATTCTCGCAAATGTTTATCTCCCGGACGTTGTCCTTATTGCCGATTCGAAATCCACCCCCGTGAATCACCACCACGGCAGGAACACGTTGCCCATCCGGAATCGAAGGCAAATAGAGATCCGCCTTTTCGGTGCGATCTTCCGGTAAATAGGTGACGTCGCGCTCGACTCGAAAGTCGCTGGGCTCAGTCGAAGGGGACGAGTTCGATTTATTCATAAGACCGCTCAGCAGCGTGTTTATAGCAGGACAGACTGGCGAGTCTTGGTTTGGCCATCCGAGGCAATCGAGGTGCTGAAAAATGACCTAATACCACGCTATTAGGCTTATATTTATACGTAATTAATCATTTAAATATCTTAGCCTATACAGTCCTTGAATCAGTATTACTAATAGACTAATCCGTGAGGTGGGTTAGGTTTATCAACGGAGCGCTTTATGAAAACCAATCCAACAGTGGGCGGGCTCGAAAAGATCAGTCTCAAGAATGCTGATGAGTCTGCATTAATCGAAATACTCGAGCAGATGGAGCACGAGCACGGCTTCATTCCCCGTGATACTGCCGACGAAATCGCCCGACTGATCGAAGTGAAATTGGAGCGCCTCAAACGCATCCAAGGGAAGCTCGACTCCACCACCCATCAGGAGATCAAGCATCACGTAGATCATTGGCGCAACGAGGAGGGAAACCTCATCATGATCCTGCACGCCATTCAGAATCAACACGGTTACGTCCCGCGCGAAGTAGCGATGGAACTCTCCCGCGAGCTCGGGGTAAAGCTGGCCCGCATCTACGAGGTGATCACCTTTTATCACTACTTCAAACTGCAGCCTCCGGGAGAACACGCCGTAACGGTCTGCAATGGCACCGCGTGCTACCTCAAAGGGGCCAACCGTCTCATCGACGAATTGAGGATCCAACTCGGAGTCTCCGAAGGACAGACCACTCCCGACCGTCAGGTCCATTTTGATACCGTTCGTTGCATCGGTTGCTGCGGCTTGGCCCCCACGATGGTCATCGACGGTAAAACCTGTGGTCACGTGAAAAGCTCCGATATCGCCGGACACCTCGCCACGATCAAAACCGTAAAGGAAACCGCCGCATGAAAACGTTGACCCGCCAAGACCTATCAGCCCTGGCCAATCATCAGGCCTCCTCTCCTGCAGAGTGGGTTCGCGTCCAACTCGACACAGGCGGCATCGCCGCCGGCGCTGAATCGGTGTGCACCACTTTGGAGCACGCCCGAGTGGAGCAAAAACGCTCCTTCAGTCTCCTTCGCGTCGGCTCAGTGGGCTACTCTTTTGCCGATCCGGTGATTGAGGTGCAATCGACCGGACTGCCGAAGATTCTCTACGGTAAAATGACCCCGGAACTCGTGCCAGCTCTCTTGTCCGAGCAATTCGATGCGGGTCGTTTATTGGAAGACCATGTCATCGCGACTCGCACTCGCAGTCTCACCATCGATGCTCCGGTCACCCACATCCTCGTTCGCGATACCAGCGCTGACACCGCCAACAAAACCGAATTCTTCCAGTTTTCATTTCAAGAAGAACTCAAGCGCCGTGGGCTCGATTCACGGGTGCAAGTCGTGCGCGCCCTCGACATGGGGATCTACGACGAAGGCGCGGTCGTGCAACTCCTCCCGTCTGCGGTCACCTACACCAATGTGCTCGCTCCTGATGTGGCCCGGATCGTCGATGAGTCCGTGGAAGCCGATCGGGTGATTGAAGACTTGCTCTGGAAAACTCCAGACAAGCAGACGCGGATCGTATTGCGCCATTGCGGCCAGGTGGATCCGGACAGCGTCGACGACTACCTCCAACGGGCGGATGGCTATCAGGCCTTTGCCAAATCTCTCTTTGAACTGACTCCGGAAAAGGTTTTGGCCGAGATGAAAACCAGTGCCCTTCGTGGACGCGGAGGGGCCGGCTTCCCTACTTGGATGAAGTGGAAACTCACGCGCGACCAACCCGCCGAACAGCGCTACGTCATATGTAATGCTGATGAGGGTGACCCCGGCGCCTTCATGGATCGCAGTGTTTTGGAAAGCGATCCGCACGCGGTGCTCGAAGGCATGATGATCGCGGCCTACACCATGGGCGCCTCCCAAGGTTACTTCTACATCCGAGCGGAGTATCCCCGGGCGATTGAGCGCGTCCAACGCGCCATCGATCAGAACCGTGAACTCGGTCTGCTCGGTCAAAATATTCTGGGCAGTGGTTTCGACTTCGATGCCAAGATCCGCCTCGGAGCAGGCGCGTTTGTCTGCGGAGAAGAAACGGCCCTCATTGCGTCCATCGAGGGTAAACGCGGCACCCCGAGCCCTCGCCCACCCTATCCTTCCGTGCGCGGTCTTTGGGGCCTGCCCACCGCGATCAACAACGTCGAGACGCTCGCCATCATTCCCGCCATCCTGCTCAAGGGCGGTGCATGGTATGCGAGTCACGGCACGGAGACTTCCAAGGGCACGAAGGTCTTCGCCGTCACAGGTAAAGTGCGCAACGCCCAACTCGTCGAAGTGCCGATGGGCACCACGTTACGCGAAATCGTCTATGAAGTCTGTGGTGGAGTGCTGGATGGCAAAGAAGTCAAAGCGGTGCAAACCGGAGGCCCTTCGGGTGGCGTCATTCCCGAGGAATTGCTCAACACCCACATCAGTTACGAATCCCTCCAAGAGCTCGGCTCCATCATGGGCTCGGGCGGAATGCTGGTGATGGATCAAGGCGACTCGATGATCGATGTCGCCCGATTCTATCTGCGCTTTTGCGTGGATGAGTCCTGCGGAAAATGTGCCCCGTGTCGGATCGGTGGTTACCAACTCATGCAGATCCTCGACCGCATCTCCCGCGGTAATGGCAAGGCAGAAGACCTTCCGCTGGTTCAACGCATCTGCCACGCCATGCAAAAGGCTTCGCTCTGCGGCCTCGGCCAGACCGCACCCAATCCCGTGATCTCCACCATCCGTTACTTCGGAGAGGAATACCAAGCTTACATCGAAGGCGGTCCCAGCTACGCCCGAAAAGTCAAACGCGCGGCGGCCGATGCCGCCGCCTCCACCGCTCCCTCTAAAGCCCCCGTATCGCCATGATCACTGCACGCATCAATCACATCGAAGTCCAAGTCCCCGAGGGCACCAGCATTCTCGACGCTTCCCGCGCGGCACAGGTGAACATCCCCACCCTGTGCAAGCACAAGGACCTGCTGGCCACTGCCGCTTGCGGTATTTGCATCGTCCGCAACAAGGGCGGCAACAAGCTCATCCGCGCCTGCTGCACTCCCCTTGAAGAGGGCATGGACATCTCCACCCACGATAAAGAAATCGTCGATGTCCGGCGTTCCACGCTTGAGCTCATCCTCTCCAACCACCCGCAGGACTGTCTCACCTGCGCCCGCAATGGTGAATGCGAACTCCAGAGTCTGGCCGCAGATTTCAACATTCCGATGGAATCGATCAAACGCTACGTGAATGACGTCCCACCCGATTGCTCCACCGGCTCGATCATCCTCGATTTCACCAAATGCATCAAATGCGGCCGTTGCGTTCAGGTCTGCCAAGATGTGCAAAATGTCTGGGCTCTCTCGATGCTGGGTCGCGGGATCAACACGCGCATGGCACCAGCCGGTGATATTTCGCTGGCCGATTCCCCATGTGTAAAATGCGGCCAGTGCTCAGCTCACTGCCCCACCGGCGCGATTGTCGAGAACGACGAAACCCCCATTGTTTGGGACGCCCTGCATGACGAAGAAAAGATCTGCGTTGTGCAGATCGCACCCTCCGTGCGTGTCACCGTCGGGGAAGCCTTTGGACTGCCTCCGGGCACCAATCTCACTAAAAAAATCTACACCGCACTCCGTCGCCTGGGGTTCAAGGCCGTCTTCGATACGAACTTCTCCGCCGATGTCACCATCGTGGAGGAAGCCAGTGAATTCATCGAACGATTCGTCCATAAACGCGGGGCTCTTCCGCTGATCACATCGTGCTGCCCATCGTGGACCGACTTCATGGAAAAGGAGCACTACGACTTCCTCGATAATTTCTCCACGGCCAAGTCCCCGCAACAGATGCTCGGCGTCCTCGCGAAGACTTACTACGCCAAAAAACTGAAGATCGACCCAGCCAAGCTCTACATGGTCTCCATCATGCCCTGCACGGCCAAGAAATTTGAAATTTCCCGGGCCGATGAAATGTATGCCTCCGGACACAAGGACGTCGACGTGGCGATCACCACCCGTGAATTCGCCCGCATGCTCAAGCAGTCCGGGATCGATTTCCTCAATCTGCCCGACGGCGAGCCCGATTCGATCCTGGGCGACTATTCCGGCGCGGGCACTATTTTTGGTGCCACCGGCGGAGTGATGGAAGCGGCATTGCGCACAGCCTATTTTTACGCCACGGGCGAAAAACTAGAGAAGGTTGAGGTCGAAGCCGTTCGTGGGCTCGACGGGGTTAAAGTAGGCAAGGTCAACGTGGCTGGATCAGAAGTCCGCGTCGCCGTCGCCCACGGTCTCGGCAACGTGGCCACCGTCCTTGAAAGCGTGCGCGAAGCCCGCAAGAACGGTGAAGAGTTGCCCTACCATTTCATTGAAGTGATGGCCTGCCCCGGTGGTTGCATCGGAGGTGGTGGCCAACCCTACGGCGTGGACAATGAACGGCGTAAACTTCGCATCGCCGGTCTTTACGCCGATGATCGCGATAAGGCGGTTCGCTGCTCACATGAAAATCCGGAACTGATCCATCTTTACGAGGACTTCTTGGGTAAACCGCTGGGACCAAAGTCGCACGAACTACTCCATACCAGCTACACCGCCAGACCGCTCTACAAGCGGTGAAATTACACGCCGTTGAAGTCTCCATCCCAACCTTCTTCACCAGCAGGCGGATTGTTCCGAACGTGCCGTCTGCTCGCGTGGGGATTGCTCGGCCCGATAGGGGCTCTCTTTGCTGAGGTTGAACGTAAGGACGAACTGCACGTGCTCCCACCATGGATCATCGAGGAAACTCTTGATCGCCATCAACTCACAGCGCGGAGCGATTATTTTGCCTCTGCTTTGGGCCCTTCTTCAGTTGTCACTTCGACCGATTGGTCCGGCCGGGGCATCACCACTTTGGCCGAAGCTCTGCGCCAAACTCCAGGCGTCATTCTCCAGGAAAGCTTCGGAGGCTTCGAGCCGCCGCGACTCTCCATCCGTGGATCGGGATTGAACAGTGCCCCCTCCAGCCGGGGGGTTGCCTTATTGATCGACGGCCTACCTCTCGCCCGAGCCGATGGCTCTTTTCATAGCGGTCTGTTTGATCCCCTGCTGTTTCCCCGAATCGAAATTTACCGGGGCACCCTGCATATGGCGCTGACCCCTGCCGTGTTGGGCGGGGTTCTCAATGCCGTTTCCTATGCCCCTCAGGCTAAGCAAGCCACAACCCTGAAAACCCAAGCAGATGATCTGGGCGCTTTTCGATCACAGCTCACCACCGTGATTCCTGGGCCCACCACCTTTCAAGCCGCCGCCTCGTTTCAGCAAGCCGAGGGTTGGCGCGACTACAGCGGACAGAAGCGCACTGCCATCAAACTCGCGGCCCATCACAGCCTCACTGATTCCACTCAACTCGAATTATCCGTGTATGCCGCCACCGCTGATTATGAGGTGCCCGGACCACTCACGCTCAGCAATGCCCAAAGCCAACCGCGATCAGTCTTTGCACCAGTGAAGCGTGACCAACCCCGACGCGACTCCACCATTGGTTACCTTGCCGCCCAGTTGAAGTCGCGGGTGCCCAACGGCATCAATACCTTCGGTCTCGCATGGCTGCAAATGAGCGACGACTTCTACCAGCTGCAACCCAACGGTGAGACCGACCTTGATGCCCGGAGCCTCAGTGGACACGCCACATTCACCCGACGTTTGAACCTCGGTCCAATGGAACATCAGTTGCTGACCCGTTTCACTTTTTCCACGGGGCGAGATGACGTTGATCGCTACCTCAATGTGTTCTCCCAACGCGGGGCACGCTTCGGCACTTATCAGGCCCGGGCCGATACTTTGGCGGTGAGTATTGAGGATGTAGTTTGGCTGCGACCCACCCTCGCGATCGGCGTGGGGTTCACTGCTCTCCATGGTGAACGCAAAGTCACCGGAAGCAGCCCCACTCCCAATCTTGGATCCAGCCTCACCTTCGACGATTTTTCTCCGCGCGGGGCGCTACTTTGGTCACCGGATAACAACCTATCATTACACGCCGCCATTTCTCGCAGCATCGAGCCGCCCACGTTTGATGATCTCGTCGCGGTGCAAGGGGCCTACCCCAACCTCATGCTCGGCTCCCGAGCTCTCACTCCCCAATCCGCGATCACCTATGAAGTCGGAGCCCGTGGCAGTCATGGCACGTTTGACTGGAACGTGACGACCTACCACGCCAAGTGGCAGCAGGAAATCCTCCGACTAGCCGACGCTTCCGGACTGCCGCGGGGAGCCGTCAATGCCACCGATACGATCCATGAGGGCATCGAAACTTCGCTGCGTTGGAGGGTGCTGGATGATTCTCACAAAGTGTCGCTCACCCTCACATCGATGCTCAGTCATTTCTACTTTGATCACGATCCTGTCTACGGAAACAACCGGCTCGCCGGGGCTCCCCCTCACACGGGAAATGCAGAAATCCTCTATCAGAACCCTCACGGTTTTTACGCCGCACTTGAAACCACCTGGATGGCGGGAAGCATCCCGGTAGATCATGCCAACCGTCTGTTCTACGAGGGCACCACTTTAGGGCACCTCCGATTCGGTTGGCAGGCGAAATCCCGGTGGCTCATTTATGCCACCGTGCGCAATGTGT
>Ga0075118_10002549_pt1 | contig 11378 bp, 10 predicted proteins | sample AntAceMetag02UKE_FD_69794 | JGI IMG/M metagenome (GOLD analysis project Ga0075118, IMG submission 69794) | Saline lake microbial communities from Ace Lake, Antarctica - Antarctic Ace Lake Metagenome 02UKE | ecosystem: Environmental > Aquatic > Non-marine Saline and Alkaline > Saline | place... | reverse complement strand
CGAATCCTGCGCCTAGTGGAATGTCACCTATTAAGTGACATTAAAATTTTAACAATTCTCCTCTTTAGCCGGTAATTTACCTCTGTAGATTTGCGAACTCGAAACGAATGTCACTTAATAGGTGACATTCAGTGCAGGCTCAGAGAAACGTGCAGATGTATTCGCAGACGCCGTCGGTGCTTGTGATGTTGAAGCCACTTTTACCCGGCAGATCGAAAACTTGACCGGCGGTGTAGGAATCTTCCGCGGTTTCGCCATCGAGGACCACGGTGCAGGCTCCGGCCACGATTTCCATGTGCTCGGGAGCATCGGTGCCGAAATGATACGTGCCCGGTTGGATCAACCCTAGGGTTTTGCGGACACCTTGGGCGTCGATCAGGGTGTGGCTCATCACGCGGCCATCGAAATAGATGTTGGCCTTGGTGTGCGCGGTGGCGTTGGCGAATTCAGTAGGGATGGTGGACATATTGAAATTGGTTGGAGGTTTAGCTCGTGGACAAACAGCGGGTGACCATTTCGCGGAGGACTTCTTCCTGCTCGCGGGGGCGTTGAATTATTTCCTCAAACGCGGCGACGAACTCCTGTTGGTTGTCGATCAGGCGGCGCAGGGTGGGTAGCTTGGCGCCCGACGCGAGCTTGCCGACATACCATGCGTTTTGGCTGAAGAGATTGTAGGCGCTCTTTTCATTCGCGGCCTCGCCAAATTTTTCCGCATAGGCGGGGGCGGCTTGCTTGAGGCCGTTGAGTCCACGTGGGCCGAGCGTGGCTTCGCCTGAATCGATCAGGGCGCGGACTTGGATCAGGATGCGGTTGCGATTCTGCAACGCGCTGATTATTGGTCGCGAGTCGCCTCCGGCGAAGAAGTGCCGCTCAAGTGCGGCGAGCGTCCATTTGAGATCGCCGCTGAAAAACGCTTCCGCCGATTCGAAGAAATCTCCTTCGGCGACGTTGGGCGTGAGCTCGGCGACGTGTTTGTCTTCGATGCTTTCGCCATCGTCGACGAAGTTGGCGAGTTTACGCAGCTCTTCGACGATTAGACGAGTGTTACTCCCGATCTTGGCAAGCAGCAGGCGAGTGGCATCAGCGGTGATCTTCACTTCCAGCGCGCGCGCTTCGGCGATAACGACTCCCGCCAGTGCGTCGCCGTCGTCACCACCGCCTACGAGGGTGAAGTCGCCGGTCTTTTCGCACCACTTGGGAAAAGCGCGACGTCGATCAATCGGCGCTGCGGTGATTAGCACAGCGGTGTCGGCGGGATTGATGGCCGCGAGCAGCTCCTTCAAATCTTCGACGAGCTTGAGTGTGCTGTCGGCGCGACCAGTCACGCTATCTGCGAGAAAGTTGACGTCCTTCAACCACACGACGCGACGTCCGCCGAACATCGAGACGGTTTGCACGCTGTCGCGGAATCGATTGATGGCGGTCTCCACCTCGCTGACATTGTTAGCAAATCCGCTGAGCACCTCCTGAGAAAACTCGTCGTCGATATCCTTGGTGAGAGCGGCGTAGCGTTCCTTCCCGAGTCGATCGACGAGAAAGTCGTCGGGACCACAGATGAAAGTGAACGGCTTGTCGGACATAGGTTTTGAGTTGTTCATGAACCGGCGAACAGCGCACGCCAAAAATCACCGCTCAGACTTGCCAGCGCTGCATGTGAAACACACTTTGTCCGCAGTTTTGATTAAATTACCCCCTTTCCTCGAACGTCTCGTGGCGACCCGTCACGGCGGCACTGTTCTCTTTTATCTGCTCTTCATGGCCATCTCGTTGGTCGTGCGTTTTGCGCTGCTGCTTAAATCGGCGGGGAGCGTGGGCTGGGATCTGAGCCTGCTGGCGTCGTTTTTCTGGGGCTTCGTTTATGATCTCGCGGCCGCGGGATTGTGGGCGCTGCCGATTACGTTGATGCTCACTTTGCTTCCGGCGAAATGGTTCGAATGGCGTTGGGCACGTGTGCTTACGCATCTGGTGGCTTTGGGGATCACGGCTGAGCTTCTTTTCACCGCGGTTTCGGAGTGGACGTTCTGGGATGAGTTTTCGGTGCGCTTCAACTTCATCGCGGTCGACTACCTCGTCTACACGGTCGAGGTGATTGGGAATATTCGCGAGTCTTACAACATGCCGGCGATCTTTGCGGGGATCGGCATCGCGACCGCGCTGGTTTACTGGACGCTCTCGCGCATGGGATTGCTGAAGCTCTGGATGGAGGCTCCTCGCGTGCCGATGAAGAGCCGCTTCAAGGCGGGCGCGACCTGGTTCGTGCTGCCGCTCGCATTCGGTCTGCTGCTCGATTCGCGTCATCTCCCGGAATTTAAAAACGACTACAACCGCGAGTTAGCGAAGAATGGCCCGTGGTCGTTTGTCGCGGCGTTTCGCAACAACAAGCTCGATTACAAAACGTTTTATCCATCAATGCCGGTGGACGAAGCCTTTGCGCAGCTGCGCACCGAGTTGGCCGCCGATGGTTCGGTGCCATTGACCGACAACCCGCACGACACGCTGCGTTTCGTGAGCAATGACGGCACGCCGATCCAGCCCAACATCATTCAGATCACGGTCGAAAGTCTCAGTGCGATTTACATGACGCGCTATGGTTCGGACCGGAATATCACACCGCATCTCGATGCGCTGATGGAGAAGAGCCTCGTCTTTGATAATTACTACGCGACCGGCACGCGCACGGTGCGTGGCATGGAAGCGATGGTGCTTTCACTGCCGCCGACTCCCGGACGCTCGATCGTGAAGCGCCTGCGCAACGGTAATATGTTTTCGCTCGGCAGCGTATTTCGCAGTCGCGGCTACGATACCGCGTTTATCTACAGTGGTTATGGTTACTTCGATAACATGAACGCGTTTTTCGGTAACAACGGTTACCGTGTCGTGGATCGCGCTTCGGTGGATAAGGAAGACATCACCTTTGCGAATGCGTGGGGTGCCTGCGACGAGGATCTGTTTAACTGGACTCTGCGCGAGGCCGATCAAGGCGCGGCGAGCGGCAAGCCGTTTCACTACTTCGTGATGACGACCTCCAATCATCGCCCCTTCACTTATCCTGATGGTCGCATCGATCTTCCGTCCAAGATTTCCGGGCGCGACGGCGGCGTGAAATACACGGACTTCGCGATTAACAAATTCCTCGAAGACGCTTCGAAAAAGCCATGGTTCAAAAACACGATCTTCGTGATCGTATCCGACCACTGCGCGTCGGTCGCGGGCAAGAGCGAGCTGCCCGTGCAAAATTACCACATCCCGCTGATGATCTACGCTCCGGGCGGGCAGATCAAACCGGGTCGCGTCGATACGTTAATGAGTCAGATCGATTTTCCACCGACACTCCTCGGCCTGCTCAACTGGAGCTACCCGAGCCGCTTCTACGGTTGGGATGTGATGAACACCAAGGGTCAGCCGCGGGTCGTGCTGGGGAATTACCAAAAACTCGGTCTCTTCCGCGACGATCAGCTCACGATTCTGAAACCCGTGAAGCAGTTCAGCCAATTCGACTTCGATCCGAAGACTTACGTCGTCACGCCTTTCGAGCAGGAAGATAAAGCCTTTCAAGATACCACCGTGGCCTATTATCAATCGGCCTCAGCGATGTATGAAGAGGATACCTACCGCGAGCTGACGCCCGAAGAATTGGCGCGCTACAAAAACGGCCCACCCGAATAGAAAACGCCGATGCTTTCATTACCTCAGACCCCCAATATTTTTCTCCGTTTTCTTTTCGTCGCCCTACTGGCCGCGACCACTTTGCCGGGTCTGCAAGCAGCGGAAGAAGACGATGAAGATGAAAAGGTGTCGGATGGGGATATGCAGATTGAAGGCGTGTTCAATAGCGCGCTCCCCGGCACGGAAAAGAAGCACCGACTAAAACTGCTTTTTCGGCCGCACTTTGGTGATTTCCACCGAAAGGATTATCTGCGCGTGCCGTTGGCATTGCGTTATGGGCTCAGCGATAATTGGGATGTCACTGGAGGGATCGAGAGTTACTTCGCGCACGGATTAGGCGATGTGGATTGGATGCACGAATACGGCTTTTACGCTGCGCGGCTCAGCACCAAGTATCGGATCGGGCATCGGTTCTGGTCGCATTGGGATATGGGATTAGGGGTCGATTTCATCACCCCAGTCAGCAGTCCGCCCGGCGATGTGAGTGATGGCCTGTGGCATTTCGCTTATCACGTTTCCTTCTCCCGTGAACTCGAAACCATGCCGGACTGGCGCATCTTCTGGGCGGTTGGGGCTGACGATGTTTCCACGACGGGTCGTCCGGTGGTTTTAGAGAAAAACGATCTTGGCGATGATTCGGTGAGTCTTAGCGGCGGCTTCGTGTGGCAGCGTCCAGCGCATAGTTACACGCTCGAAATGTCATACGCGACCACGCGGCTCACGGGCACACGCGACCGCGATGTGTTTACGATCCGCCCCGGTATCATTTGGAAGCTACCGAAGAAATATACTTTCCGGGCCAAGGGTGATTGGTTTCTCGGCGTGAGCACAAAAGTGAGTCAGGGCACCGATGGCACCGCACTGGGTGTGAGCGGCAAGCTCCGGGTGAGCTTCGACTTCAAAAAGTGGTGGCGAAAGCATTTCCCGAAAGAGGGAAAGTAGGATGCGAGGTGAGACGGATGTTTTGAATGTGGAAAACTGGAAAAAAGGCAGAAGGATTGAGCGCGGATGAGGCGTTTGATTTTCACCGCGAAGTTCGCGAAGAGCGCTAAGATCGGAACGGATTTTTAATGTGGCCGTTCGACAGGCTCAGGCCCCGAGCTAAGCCGAGAGGGAATCTGGAAGGCTGGAAACCGGACTACGGGATTTTAACGCGGAGGGCGCGGAGATCGGGATGACTTTTTACTTAGGCTCTTCCGTTTTGATCATACCAAATATATTGTTTTTTATTTGGATTATAGAGCACTCGAAAGAAGAGGGATCCACCATCGGCTGCTACAATGGCATTTGTTTTCCACCAATTAGCGTCATAGATCTGGCCTCGTTTCTCAGCATATTTTATCCTATCGGCTACAACTGAGGGCTCATTCATGAGAGGAGAATATGCGTATGAAATGAAGATCATCTTTTCACCGTTGATCACGATTCCGCTAACTTGCCGATAGTAAGATGCCCAATTCGCCATCTTTACATCGCGGGACTCTTTCTCCCGCCAGATCTCAGAGAGATACTCCTCTAGGTGATCTTCAATGCCGATTAAGTCTTTTTCAGTTGGTGTCCAAAAAGATGTGATGCCTTCTGGCGGATCATAGCTGAGGCGGAGGAGATTTGACGCGAGTTCTTTGGGAAAGATCGCAGTGCGTTCCATTGGCACCAATGTTTTTGTGCATCCGACAAGGAGTAATGTCGTAAATATGACTACCATTCGACGCATGCGAAGTTTAGGTGGTGTATATTCCATAATGGAAAGCCGATCTGGGGTTAAGTGTGTAGGCACCAGTGCCAGGGTTCGTAGGTGATGCCGTGGGGATTGTCTCTGGGGTAGGAGAGATGGAAACCGAATTGGGAGGCATGGGTGTTAAGCCACTTGAACTCACGGGTCTGCTCGAAGGCCTCGGTTAAATGCTCCGCATCTGGGGAACCTAGATCCAAGGCTCGACCGGTGTGATGTTCGCTATGTCCGGGGTAAGCGCTCACACGGAGAATCTCGTCTAGGGTTATGCCTGCATCGAGTTTCCGTTGAACGATTTCGGTTTGGCGAGCGACGCTGCGGTAGCCGGAGATAAGCAGCAGATTGACGCCTGTTTCTTCGGAGGCGCGTTTCATATCTATCCACGCCCGAGCGGTGTCTGGTGCCATCTGAATCTCTCGACCAAACGTATCGACCCCGACCGACTGTAACGACTCGGCCTCTGCAAATCGTGGCATGCGTTGAGCGTAGTCAGTGGGTGGGGGAGGCAGGGGATTCAACGGCAGGCGGGGTGGTTTGAGCAGGGATCGAGTTTTGCTGCGGATGGAGCGTTTAGTTTTTAACGCGGAGATCGCGAAGGGCGCAGAGTCCGAGCCGGACAATAGGCGAGATTACAGTATCGCGAGAAATTCGTCTGCAGAGATGCCTGCCTGACGTATCACACCGGCAAGCGTTCCCACTTTTACCTCGCGGTGGGTTGGAACGATACAGCCACTTGAACCCCGTTTCATGACGACGTGACTTCCTTTCTGACGAACCTGTGTGAATCCGAGTCGCTCAAGCGCGCGGATGATTTCTGCCCCAGAGAGATGGGGGAGTTTAGGCACGGCTCGCTACTTCGAACGTGGTTAAGAGGGAGGTGCTTGGTTTGGAAAGCGGAAATTCCTCCAGATACAATTCGGTGGCTTCGCGAAGATTGGCCAGAGCCTCTTCTGCGGTTTCCCCCTGCGTGGTAGTGCCCGTTTCTGGATTCAAAGCTACGAAACCACCTTCTTCTGCTTCTGATAGAACAGCATTCAAGATCATGGATTGAAAATGTTGCCGCTAGGGCTGCGCGTCAACTGCGGCTTTCACAAGCTGCTGTGAGCTTCGGCTTACCCGATAAGTATTATTCGAATATAAAGTTATGATAAATGGTTCCTTCTGTAAGGCGAGGGACTTGCTTGAGGACTGATCCGTCGGGCGAGATCACACCGGTGGGGCCGTAGGCAGCTCGTTCTCCAAACGCTCCGGTGACGTCGGAGGAGATCAGCCACAGTTTTGATTCAATCGCGCGCGGGGAGCGGAGTTCATTGTGCCGGTGTTCCCAGCGTTTGGCGTTTTCCAATCCCATCATATTATTGCATGGGCAAACTAGCAGCGAAGCGCCTTGGTCGGCCACGGCTTGAGCGCTCTCGGGAAAGTTGAGGTCGTTGCAAATGTTGATCCCAAACACGACTCCTTGAATTTCGAAGACGGGATAGCCGTCACCTGGTAAGAATACGCTTTCTCCCGGCAGCAATTGCATCTTTCGGTAAGCTCCCAGAAGCCGCCCCTGTTTAACGACGACAGCGGTATTATGTAATAGCTCGCCGCTTCTCTCGATGAGGCCGAACACTATTGTGAGGTCCAGGTAGGCAAGCGAATTGAGCACTTCGGCGAATTCCTCCGATTCAAGATCGAGTGCTAGGTCAGCCGCCTCGCCTTTATCGAACAGGTAGCCTTGCAGGTAGCATTCCGGAAAACAGACCAAGTCGGCTCCCTCGGATTGTGCTTCGGTGGCAAAGCTAAGCAGAACTTCAGCTGATCGCTGAATGTCGCAGTGGACGTAGGGTGGTTGGCAGGCCGCGATCTTCAAGTGGGGCACTCTTACTACAATGATGCTCTGGGTCGAGTTCGCTTGCGATCAGGGGAGGTCGTGGTGGTAATTTCTAGTTATGGTTTCTTCTTCCCAGACTCATTCACGGTGGCGGATTGATAGTTCTTTGTGGCCGGCGGTGGGGCTGCTCGTGGTGGTGTTTCTGATTTTTGAATACACGGGGCTGGATTTGGCGGCGCAGGATAAGTGCTATAACTTCGAAACGCAGACTTGGCTGGTGGACGGACAATCAGTGGCGCCACGAATATGGTTTTATGATGGGCCGAAGGACGTGATCATCGTGCTTGGTTTGGGAGTGCTCGCGCTGGCGTTGATGCCGCAGAATTGGCGAGCGAAGTTGCCGTTTAAGGACATTGGGCGTCGACATTTATGGATCGCGATTTTGACGATTGGCACAGTGCCCGCAGTGATCGGGCAATTGAAGGCGTCGACCAATATTTTCTGCCCGGCGGAGATCGAGCGATACGGGGGCGAGATGCCTTATGTTCGGGTGGTGGAAAGTTATCCGGAGGATAATTATCCGGATCGTCGCGGGCGTTGTTTTCCGGCGGGGCATCCGAGCGGCGGGTTCGCGCTGGTGGGCCTACTTGGTTTGGCGATGACGCGACGGGGTCAGCGATTGGGAGTGGCTTTGGCGATGACTTTTGGTTGGTCGATGGGGCTGTATCAGATGCTGGTGGGTTCGCATTATCTGGGCCATGTGGTGATCACGATGTTGATCGCGTGGATCGGGTTCCTGCTCTGGCGCCGCGTGTTTCGCGTGCACCGGATGCCGGAGAAACTGTAGAAGGCAAACCGCTAATGTGCGCTATGCGACGCTAATTACGATGGCGCTGACTTAGCGCCATTAAGCGTTCATGAGCGGTTTATCCGGATCGGCTCACCCGGAGGGTTCGCCCTACCTGTTGGTTGAATTGCGATCCCGCTAGCGTTTGTCGATTCGGCGAAAGAGCCAGATGCCTAGGCCGATAAAGAGCAGGTTGGGGATCCAGTAGAGGAGGTCGGGTCGATAATAAGGGTGCTGATCGAGCCAGTTGACCATCGCGGTCAGGAAGTAGTGGGTTAGCGCGAGTAACACGGCGACGCCGAGATTGGCGGAGGTTTCGCGGCGGGAAACTTTGATGCCGAGCGGCACGCCCATCAGGGCGAAGGCGAAAATGGCGAGGGCGTTGTGAAACTTCTCCTGCACGGCGAGTTTCACTTTCATTTGGTCTTTGCGGTGTTCAGCGGCGTCTTCGGGCGGCACCTGCATGACGGCGAGTCGGGCGCTTTCGGCGCTCAGCTCCCCATAGGTCATCCACTTGATCTTTTGTCTCACGGTGTTTCGACCGAACAGTCCATCAAGGGGGAGTCGCACTTGTTCGGTTTTACCAAAGGTGCCGACGAGAGGTGGGCGGGAAAAATCTTCGGGTTGATCCGGATCGCGGGCTTCGACTTGCGCCTGGGTTAGGGTGAGCAAGAGCGCGTGGCCTTCGGCGTCGTATTCGAAGCGACCGCTTTCAGCGCGAACGAGGCGTTTGACGCGTTGTTCTTCGTCGAGCTCCCACAACCAGAAATCGTTGAGCACTGGACCCTGTTTCTCGCCGACATAAACGACGAATCCGGGGAAATCGCGGATGAAGGTGCGGGGCACGATAAACCCAAGCGGGTTGGTCTGCACGGCTTTGACCAATTCTTGCTTATAGTGCATGCGCGCACGCGGCATCGCCTCGAAATTGATGTAGAGCCCCAGCGCCGTGCCCAGGATACCGAGGATCAGCACGGGCCGCATGATTCGCCCGAGACCGATCCCCGCGGCACGCATGGCGGTGACTTCGCTATCGGCGGAGATGCGCCCCAAGGTGAGAAGCACACCGCACAGCATGCCCATGGGCAGCGCGTAGTAGGCGACGAATGGGATCAGTAAGAGCAAGAGCTGGCCGAAGGTGGCGAGAGGGAGTTGCCCTCCGAGCACGTAGCCCAACAGATCGCGAATCGCATTGCCCAACATGAGCACAAACCCAAAGAGCCCGACCGCCGCGAGGCAGGATCCGAGCACGCTTTTGAAGATGTAACGATCGAGAAGGTTCACAGTGAGCGCTGAATTACTTCGCAGATGCGGGAGTTGCGCACAAGGCGCTTTGTTGGCGGGTCGATTGCGCGGCCTTAAGCGAATCTCGCTTTTACCCGATCAAGGAGGTCGTGCGCGGTGAGATAGAGCGCAGGGATAAACACGAGGGTGACGAGAGTAGAAGCGAGGAGACCGCCCAAAACTACGCGAGCAAGCGAGGCCTGCATTTCGGCACCCGCACCAAGGCCAATCGAGAGTGGCAAGAGTCCGAGCACGGTCGTGAGGGTGGTCATCAGAATTGGCCGCAGGCGGCGACGGCACGCGCGCTGCACGGCTTCGACGGGAGGGAGATTCTCGGTGCGGCGCAGCAGGTTGATGTAATCCACGAGCACGATCGCATTATTCACCACGATACCGATGAGCATGATCACGCCCATGAGACTTTGCATGTTGAGCGTGGTGCCGGTGATGAAGAGGGTGGGCACGACTCCGATCACCGCGAACGGCACGGCACAGAGCACGATGAGGGGATCGAGGAAACGCTCAAACTGCGCCGCCATGACCATGTAAACGAGCGCGAGCGCGATGAAGATAGAGAGACGGAAATCTGCGGCGGCTTTTTCCTGCTCTTCGACTTCGCCGCCGAAATAGACCGAGAAACCCGGTGGTAAGCTCAACGTCGACACGCGTTCGCGAATCGCTTCCACGGCGACGCCCATCGGGGTGCCTTCGGCGAGGGTAGCGGTGACGTTGGTGATGCGCTGTCCGTCGATGCGTTGGATTCTGGGTGGGCCGAGCGCGGTTTGCGGATCGATCACTGAAGAGATGGGAATGATTTCCCCGTTGGGGAGCCGGAGAGGGATGTTGGAAAGGCTCTGGGTATTGCGCCGATCTTCCGGGCGTAATCGCACGATGATGGGAAACTCCTCTCCGCGGATCCGATACGAACCCGCGCGACCTCCGCCGACGTTCATCTGAATGGCATCGGCGACTTCACGCACCGAGAGGCCGAGCTCAGCGAGCTTATCCCGATCAAGATGCAGGTTGGTTTGGGGTCGCCCGGTATTGCGACCGACGCGCACGCCTTCGACTCCGGGGATGTCTTCAATCGCCGTGCGAATGCGGTTTCCCACCTGCTCGGCTTGGTTGAGATCGTATCCTCGAATTTGGATCGAGATATCGGAATTTTCGCCTCCGGATCGGAAAATACGCCGGAGAATCCAGAGACCGGATTGCGCGCTTACCCGAATATCGGCGCCGGGGATTTGTCCATCAAGGGCCGTGCGTAATTTATCGGCCAGAGCCGTGGTGCCGATCGGGCTGCCTTCCTTGAGGCTAAACTCAACTTCGGCGCGACCGCCGCGAATATCGGTGGAAAAATGCTGGACCCAATCGGCAGGCACTAACTCGCGGACTTTCGCTTCGAGTTCATCGAGCGCCTTGCTGAGCACGGCGATATTGGTGCCACTGTCCATGAACAGATCGACATCGATTTCTTCGGCCTCAGCGGGAGGCGCGAGCTCCACGGGAATTAAGGGCACGAGTAGGAACGCGGTGGTGCCTAGCACGATGCAACTGATGATCACCCGGCCGCGACGGTGCACAGCCGTTTTCAGAATTCGTGAATAGCGATTTTCGACTCGGTCGAAATAGTGGTGGAAACGTCCCGTGCGTTCGCTGGGCTTAGTTTGCCGCCGGAGCAGCTTGCTGGATAGCATCGGCACGAGCGTGAGGGCGACCGCCAGAGAGCAGAACAGCGCGAAGACGACCACGAGTGCGAGCTGCTGAAAGAGCACGCCGGTGATCGTCTGCATGAAGACAACCGGCAGAAAAATAACAGTCGTGGTAAGCGTCGAAGCGATGATCGCACCGCCGACTTCCTTGGTGCCGAGTCGCGCCGCGCTGACGGGGTCTTTGCCTTCTTCCCGTTGCCGCGTGATGTTTTCGAGCACGACCACGGCATTATCCACAACGAGTCCGACGCCGAGGGCGAGTCCGCCGAAACTCATTTGATTCAGCGTGAGTCCGTTGAAGTAAAGCAGGCCGAATGTTGC
>Ga0075118_10002544_pt1 | contig 11396 bp, 12 predicted proteins | sample AntAceMetag02UKE_FD_69794 | JGI IMG/M metagenome (GOLD analysis project Ga0075118, IMG submission 69794) | Saline lake microbial communities from Ace Lake, Antarctica - Antarctic Ace Lake Metagenome 02UKE | ecosystem: Environmental > Aquatic > Non-marine Saline and Alkaline > Saline | place... | reverse complement strand
CTTTCAGTCTCAACGCATCCCGCAGTCCCGCCCTGGCATAGTCGCGATGCCACCCGGTCAACATTCGACGGGGGCTAGAGTGGCCCCTCCCAGCGGTCGCAATCACCTCATCCAAAATTTTTCTTTTGTCGGACTTCGCGGCTTGTGTGTAAGCAGTGCGGAGTTTATTGGTCACGTGTGGCCTTGCGGCAGTTGGTATTTTGCCTTCCGTGGAGGCGGGCCTGTCCCCAGATGGTGGGTGCTACGCGCTCAAAGATGGTGAGGCACCGGCTCAATCCATGTGCTCAGGGAACCTGAGGCACGTCGAGACTTTTTGCGAAGATGTGCTACAAATGTTTGATGTTTTCTTTCTCGGGAGCCCCCGCAACGGAGCCCATCAACCTTCCCGGTGACCGCGCGAGTTTGGGGGCGTTCGCCGTCGCAGTTGCTGTCGCCGCGCTCACGCTTTTGGACGTTAGCAAAATCTATGTGGCCATCCCCGCGATTAGCGCGGCTTTAGGCGCAGGGGCAACTGACGTGCAGCTTTTGCTATCGGGGTTTGTGCTGGCATTTGGATTGTTGTTGGTGCCCTCTGGGAGAATTGGAGACCTATATTCCAGAAGATTTATGTTTTTGCTCGGGCTTTCCTTGTTCATCCTTGCCAGCGTTGGCGCAATGGTGGCTCCCACTATCGAATTGTTGATTGCGGCCCGGATCTTTCAGGGCGTTGCGGCGGGGGTGTTGATGCCCCAGGTGCTCGGCCTCGTTCAACACTTGTTCCAGGGCAAGAAAAGAGGCCAGGCATTCGGGATTTTTTGGGCCGCCATTGCCCTAACCACAGCTTTTGGCCCGACGCTTGGTGGAGTCTTGGTGGGGGTGGGGGGCGATAACTTTGGCTGGCGATTGTTGTTTGCGATGAACATTCCTTTAGGCCTTGCGGCATTTGTCTGGGCGGCCAGGCTGTTGCCTAAGGGGCAAGATAACTCAGAGGCAGTCAAAGACTTTGATCTGATGGGCACAGTCCTTTTGGGCTGCGCCACGTTCACCCTGATGTTGCCTTTCGTGCTCACCACCGGATCCTCGGCGGACAATCCGGCGCGATGGTGGTTATTGCTTGCGTTTGTGCTGTCGATGACACTTTTTTTGTGGTGGGAGAGCGCATATGTGGCGCGTGGGAAGGTTGCCATCATCGATTTTGACCTATTTAGAAAATCGACTTTTCGCTACGGAATTCTGATCTCGAGCTTTTACTTTGCTGCGTTACCGGCGATACCTGTCGTTCTCGTCCTGTTCTTGCAGCAAGGCTTGGGGTTTTCTCCGATTGTTGCTGGATTGGTTACTGTTCCTTTTGCCCTAATTTACGCCTACACCTCCTATCGCAGCGGAAAGGTAGCACACAAGCGAGGGCGGCCTCTGGTTGTCGTGGGCCTGCTGGCTGTATTGGGAGGCTTTGGCTTGGTCATTCTTTCCTCTTTTGTCGTCCCTGACCATTTTATTCCAATTGCGATTGCGATTGCGATGACCGTGGCTGGCGCTGGGGGAGGCGCGGTAGTCTCAATTAACCAGACCCTCATGTTGGAAGATGTGCCCGTCTCCCAGGGTGGACTTGCGGGATCTCTCGCCCAAATGGGCCAACGTATTGGCACGGCTATTGGCATCACCGCCGCTCTGTCTGCGTTTTTCTTTGTTCTCGGTGACGAAGTCGCGGCCCCGCGCAGTGCCTTGTACCACGATGCTTTTGCAGTGGCGGCGGGTCTTGTCGCGTTGCTGGTTGTTGCGGCCCTCGTCTTCGCCCTGCTGGACTCCAAGGGGAGAAGAACCGACAACGTTGTGCCACCTGCTGTCCCAAGCTGATTCGCAGGTAAGTAAAGCACGGGGAGAGGGGGTGCCGCACCTGTTGTGAGCGCGATGGCGTGCGGCTGTTGAGTGGGGTCAAGCCGGTGGGCAGAGGGCCCCAAGGGCCCGATATCGAGTGGGCAGGCCGCGAGGGCCGATGGGATTCTGTCGCGGGCGAGGCCGGTCAACTCTTCTTAGATTGGGGTCATGCACCTTAAACACATTGGCCCAACAGACACCAACAGCACTGCGTTCAGCACGGTCGGGGTCTTCCTCGGTGAGCAGGCCAAGTAGTTGCTTGTTGTCACTCATTCTATGGCTGGTCACAGATGCGCCGGCATAACCCAATGACCGCATCGTCATATGTGGTCGGTTTCATGAGGGAGTGGAGGAGGTTTATTGCGCGGGACCAAAAGCCAGGGGGTTCCAGATGGCGTAATCACGTCACACGGGAGGAGTTGGATGAGCGTGTGAGGGAGACGAACGACCTGCTTCGGAAGGTTCTCAGCCGGGTGATCGCAGAGGAGATGCAAAAAGACGTGGGATCAAGACAGGCACCTGCGGGACTGCAACGACTATGCTCATCCCCGAAGCCTCTAACCTCAGGAATAATTAACCGTATGTACGAAATCGCCAATCTCGAGCCGAAGTACACTGTCCAGTCGCTTGTTCGCGCGTTAAACCTCCTCAACGTGATTTCAGACGACTCATCTCAGGACGGGATGGCCCTCACGGAGCTCGCCAAAATTGTCGGCATGTCAAAGGGCAGCGTATTTTCCTCGCTTCAAACCCTCGCGGCCTTCGGAATCGTCTCGGACCACGGATCAGGCCATGGGCGTCGCTATCGTCTCGGACTGGGCCTGATCCGTCTAGGCAACCGAGCTGCTGCGCAAATTACCATCGCCGAGGTCGCTCGGCCTCACTTAGAAGCACTCTCTGCCGATACCGGGCTCACCTCGCGGCTCGCCATGATTCAAGGGAACTGGGCGGTCGCCGTCGCGCGGGTTGATGCGCCGGGCTCCATTCAACTCAATCTGGGGCTCGGAGAGCGCGAGTGGCCACACCGTTCTGCCCTCGGCAAAGCTCTACTCCTTGGCTCCAGAAATGACAATATCGCCAGCATCCTCGAACACACTGGAATGGCTGGCCAGACCAGTCACACCATAGCCACGCTCCAAGATTTCTTGGTTAACATCGAACACTCTCGCGCCCGCGGTTACGCCCTCGATGATGAAGAGGACCGTGACGGCATCATGTGTGTCGCCGTGCCAGTGCACAACCAGGCCGGTGACACGCTCGCCGCCATGGGTGTAACGGGTCTAAAAGCCGGTCCCGAATTCCGTGACCTATCCTCCGTCGCGCGGGCCCTGATGACACGTTCGCAGGCACTTTCTGAGGAACTCTCAGCCAGCCAGTAGGGAGCGAAGTGTTTTTCCCGGCAAGGCGCCAAAGGTCTGGGCCGGGGACCAATGGTGAGTCATTGAGAGGGAGAGGGTTCCGGGCGTCGCAGCAACCCTCAACTGCTTTCTTATCAGGGAAGATTGACCTTTTTTGAGGGCTGTCAATGGGCGAAAAAGCGCATCTCCGGGACCAGATCTGCTCACGCGGTCAAGGGCCTGGCGAATCCTGTGATGACCAGAATCTCATGTCGCCCGCCCGTCACGGCGTCCTTCGGTACCGATATGTGCGGCCGTCGGTTGACGATGTCCGCGCAGAGCTCACTGGGCAGTCGACATATCTTGGCACGCGTCCAAGCACAATTTGCTCTTAGCTTCATCGCCCAACTTTAATTCCTTTTCCACCCGGCGCATTTTAGGTACCATTGTCGTCATCCATTAACTTGCCGGCCTCTGGTCAGAAAAGAAGTTCCCCCATGAAGACACCATTTGAGGTAATTGAGCCTCGGCCCGAAAACCCACCCGAGGTGCCATTGTCCTCCGCTGTGAGAGTTGGAGACCTGATTTTCGTGTCGGGCCAGGCATCTACTGAGAGCGGTGTCGGGGTAGTCGAGGATACCTTCGAAGGGGAGTTTCGTCGCACCGTGCGGAACCTAGAGGAGATACTTGCAGCCGCTGGGGCAACGCTCCGTGACGTCGTCAGGGTCGGAGGGTACTTGCGGGATGAGGCCTCGCGTGAGGAGTACAACCGTCTGTACGCCGAGGTATTCCCGCAGCCTTACCCGGCCCGCACGACGGTAGGCAACCATTTCCAGTTCATCAAGGTTGAGCTTGACTGCATCGCCTACATCCCTGCCTCTGAAAGCCGCTAACCATGCTTATTAATGTGCACACTCGGGTTTTATGACCCCAACGCTGGGGCGAGAATTTCTTCCACAACTCGGTTTCGGCATGGGGTCACCGCTGACCAAACATCACATCTGAGGCCCGGGGCGACGTGAGTGAAGACATCGATGCGTCATCGTCTTCGAACTCACCGCAGACGATGCCGGCGCCGATTTCCGCGAAGCGATAAGGGCCCGTTCCGTCGAGCGCCCGCCTCGACTGCGCCGCATCAAACTTTGGATGGCGCTCTCCGCGGGATGTGACACCTTCGGATTAACTTCGGAAATTGGCGTGCTTCTTCGACGTGTACTTGAGTTGCGCACCGCATCGCACCGCATCGCATCGCATAGCATCGCATGGCATGGCATGGCATGGCATGGCAGGCGGGTGGAAGATCGGAACGTCTCCATCGCTGGCTGCGTGGCTCGAGGGCAGAGTCCCGCTGTTGATTGACGAGGTCACAAATCCTTTTTCCAGACCGACGCAGATCATGGCCACCAGGGGCTAGCCGTGGCGACACGGCGCAATCGCCGGCGCCCTCAACAACCGAAACGTACACATGGACGTCACTGCGAACCGCAGTCGGATGCTCGAATGCTACACCGCACTCGTTCACGCCCAGGAATGGGGGGGGTAGTCAACCTGATTCTGGGTGGCCCGGACTGTCTATTGTGGACCCCCGCTGCCGCCATCACCCGGCTCGAAAGAATCGCCGCGATCGAGGAGGGCGGTCTTTCCGGGGCGCTGTCTCCCCCCATCAAAACGACAATCAGCGCCGACCCGCTTTCGTGGGATTGAAGATCCTGGAATGAAGGACCCGCTGTTAGGGGGTTCGTGGTGTGCCATAGGCGCGTGTTTTTCGCCGCGCTTATTCGAGCACCAACCAATCGCTTTTGTCGTCGTCGTGAAAAGTTTTGAACGCTCCCCCATTGACGATTAAAGCTCGTCAAGCAGTTCCGTCTCGGGTGCAGTGTCCTACCGTAGCGAAACGCCTACCGACCCAAACTTCCGGGTGATTTTCGCACGCGCGGTCACCGAGAGTTCTAGCCTCTTATAACGCAAGAATCTCACGACCATACGAGAATTTATAGATGGGGCACCGGGTGCTACGCGGGCATTATTTATGAGTCTCGTCGCTCACCCGTTGCCGCGATTCATTCCCGAATTCGTCATGTCCCAACTCGAGGACCCTGACAACCTGTCCCAGCTTCCCGATGAAACCACCGGCCACCTGCTGATCGTGATTATGGAGACCGGTCTGCGCGCCAACGACGCCATCGCGTTGATGCTCCTATGTTTGTCAACTCGTGATTTCGCCTGTTCTTGGGTTCACTTTGATCAGCTGATAGACCTCGCGGATGACGTACCGCTTGAGGCATCGGATGATGTCGCGTTTGCTTTTGCCTTCGGTGGTTCGCCGGGTCACGTAAGCCTTCGTGGGCTCGTGATGCTGCATGCGCACGATCACTGTCCGATAGATCGCAGCGTTAAGCTGTCGGTGTCCGCCATGGTTGATGCGATGCTTCCCGGAGGTCATCCCTGACCCGGTCGGAACGGGGCTGATGCCGGCGAGTTTCGCGAACGCTGCCACGGATGTGATCCGTTCGGGGTTGTCACCGGCGACGATGAGGATCTCTGCAGCGGTATCGACGCCGATGCCAAACTCGTCCAGCAGGTGAATGGAGCACACCGTGTCGGAGTCTCCGCTGTCTCGGGAACTCGTGCGCACGCCCATGGAGTATTCAGACGGACACGTGCGTCTTCCGGTTGAGGCTGCTTGGCTCGGATTCGAACTCGACGAGGATGTGGTTGCTCGGTTTCGGGTGTAGCCACAACGCGCTTGCGGGGCAACTACCCGGTCGCTATTCAGCCCGCGCGGGAACGCCTGAGCCACTGTCGAGCGCACCAGCCTCAAGCCATCGTGCTTCGCTGCCTGCTGGTGTATACACCCACCAGATGACGAGCGGTGCTGCGTCATCTGAGATCGTGACGTGCGTGGACTGGGAAGGGGTGAGCACGATACTGCCTGGCCCAACCTCGTGGCGGTCGCCGTCAATGACGATGGCCCCTGACCCTGAGAGCACTGTCGCCAGTTCCTCGGCGCGGTGGGAGTGCGGGGGAGTCGAGTATCCCGGCGGCAACACGCTGATTCCGACAGACATGTCAGAGGCGGATCCGTCCCGAGTGGTTGCCTTCACGGAAAGGATGCGCCGGTCGATCATGGGTGCACCGTCTCGACCGCCACTTGCCAGGGCAGCGAGTCCGTCAGCGGTCAGCTCAGACGTGGTCCACACACGGGTTGCCTCGTTCATGCGCTCTCTCCAGCCTGCCTGGCGGATCCGATGATCGCGGTCGCCTCAATCTCGATGACCACATCAGGGTGTAACAGCGCAGCAACCCCAACGAGGCTGCTGGCCGGTGCGACGTGGCCGAGCACGCTGTCGTGTGCTGCGCCAACGAGCTTCCAGGTGGAGACATCCGTCACGAACACCCGCGTGCGCACGATGTCCTCAAGGCAACTTCCCAACTCCTCAAGAGCAGCGCGAATAGTGACGAAGCACTCTTTTGCCTGCGCGACAGGGTCACCTGGGTGGAGAACCTGGCCGTCGGGATCGACCGACGTTGTTCCGCTCACCTCAATGGTCGACCCAACGCGCACCGCGCGTGAATAGACCATGGAGCTGCCCCATGGCGCGGCGTTTGCCACGGTGCTTCTTGTGGTCGGTTGGTTCGTCATCGGCTTGCTCCTTTGCTGGGGGCTTCGCTACTGCGCCGCGACGAGTGCTCGTGCGGCATCGACGATCTGGTCCGGACCAGGAATGAGTGCGCGCATCAGGACCGGGGATGCGGGAATTCGGGAGTCGCCAAGCCCGAGCCTCGTGATCGGACCGCGCACCAGATCCGAGTGGCGTTCTGCGATCCCGGCGGCAACTTCTGCGCCGAAACCGCCGGAGACGTTGGCCTCGTGCACGATCAGAACACGGCCAGACGTTCCCCGAAGTGCCTTCTCTAAGGAGGCGGTGTCCAACGGGCTGATCCAGCGCAGGTCAAGCACAGAGGCTTCAATACCTTCTGCGCTCAGCGACTCAGCGGCCTCGAGCACCGCGTTAGTCATCCGACCCCAGGTCACGATGAGCAGATCGGCACCGCTCGTGCGCAGGCGGGCACCGCCGACAGCCTCGACTGGCGCCGCAACGTCCACCTCGCCAGAAGTGAGGTAGAGCTCCCGCGCCTCGATGATCACGACAGGGTCAGGGTGTGCAATCGCGGCCCGCGTCATCGCGTAGGCGTCGTTCGCGGTGGAGGGCATCCCCACCCGGATTCCCGGGATGTGGCCGAGAATCGCTTCGATGCTCTGGGAGTGCTGTGCACAAGAGCCCGGAGTTGCCCCCTGCTGCATGCGGATGACCATCGGTGCGGTTCTGGTGCCGCGGGAAAGGTAGCGAACGTTCGAAGCCTGGTTCACCACCTGGTCGAGCGCGACGAAGAGAAAGTCGCTCCACATGATCTCGACGACGGGGAGAAGCCCCTCACCACTCGCGCCAATGGCAGCGCCAAGAATGGCAGCCTCAGAGATCGGGGTGTCGAACACCCGCTCGCCGAACTTTTTGCGCAGGTTCCTGGTGACCCCGAAGGTGCCGCCGGGAATTGCGATGTCCTCTCCAAAGGTGAGCATTTCGTCGCGCTCGGTGAGTTCCCTCTCCAGCGCACTGTTGACGGCTATGCCGTACTTCATTTCCTTGCCCGATGGGGCCGAGGCCGCGTAGTCCCACCCTGACAGCTCGACGGATTCCCAGACGTGGAGCGATGCGGTGGCAGGGTCCGGTTCAGACATGTCCCGCGTCGCGCTCTCGGCCGCATCAATGAGCTGCCCGGCTTCTGCCTCGAGCTCCTGAACTCGCGATTCAGACACGGCGCCAGATGCGGTCATCGCGGCGGTGAACGCCGCGATCGGGTCGCGGTCGCGGTGCGCCTCACGATCCTCAGCGCTGCGGTAGTGCTCAATGTCGGCGTTGTAGTGGCCGAGCATGCGGGGAACCATGATTTCGAGGAATACCGGGCCGGAGCCGGAGCGCATAGCCTCGACGGCGTCGCGCGCGGCGGCGCGTGTTGCCGCGACATCCGTGCCGTCGACCTGCCGTGCGTCCATCCCGTAGCCGGCGACCCGCGCGGTCAGTGTTGTGGACGGGACAGTTGCCGAAATCGGGGTCATCTCAGACCAGCCGTTGTTTTCGCACACGAACAGCACGGGAAGCCGCCTCGCGATCGCAAACACCAGAGCTTCGTGACTACCGCCCTGGTTTGTTGCACCGTCACCGAATGAGGTAACAGCGATGCCACCCTCCCCACGCGACTGCAGCGCCATGGCGACACCGTTGGCGATGGGAAGGCCGGCGCCAACTATGCTGTTCTCTCCGACGAAGCCGTACTGTGGTGCCGAAAAGTACGCTGATCCGCCGCGCCCGCCGTTGACGCCCTCTGCCTTGCCCATGATCTCGCCAAGAAGCTCATCAAGGGGCACACCGCTCGCGATCGCCCAACCGTGACCTCGGTAGGTGGCAAGGATGCGATCCCGCGCGTCCAGGGAGGCGAGCACAGCTACAGGAGCGACCTCCTGTCCAACGCAGGTGTGCACTGAACCGCTCACCTCGTCCACAGCGCAAAGCTCCAGTACCCGCTCTTCGAACCGTCGGATTGCGAGCATGGTGAGTAGGATGTCTTCGTCACTGCCGCCCCGTGGACGCGACAGTGTGGGTGTGGGGGTCATGAGATTTTCCTTACTGAGAAACCACCATCAACCATGAGGGTCTCTCCTGTGATGAAACTTGCATTGTCCGAAAGTAAAAAGGCGATGGCGCGTGCGACCTCGTCTGGCGTGCCGAAGCGCCCGAGTGCGTGGAGATCCTTCATCGAGGCACCAAAGTCTCCTGCAGCGATTGCGCGGCTCACCAGCGGAGTTTCGATGTAGCCGGGCGCGACAGCGTTGACCCGGATACCCAGGTTTGCCCACTCGACGGCCAGCGTTCTCGTGAACGCTTCGATGCCGGCCTTCGCGACGGCGTAGGGGAGCCTGCCGGGCCAACCGGCCTTGCTGGCGACAGAGGAGAGGTTCACGATGGCGCCCCGTCCGGTTGTGGCGAAGTGTCGCGCTACGGCTTGGGTCACGTAGAACGTGCCGTCGAGGTGGCAGTCGAGCACGCGCCGCCACTCATTGACCGTGAGGTCAAGGGTGGGAATCTTCTGCTGATTTCCCACGCAGTTGACGAGGCCGGTGAGCGTGCGGCCTCGCTCTTCTGCCCAGTCGATCGCCTCGGACACGAGACCGGTCACGACTTCTGATTGTGTGACGTCGCCGATAAGGCTGAAAACTCTGTCTGGTCCGAACTCCTCGTGAAGGTCTCGAGTGCCTTCGCCGGCGAGGTCAATGGTTATGCAGGCGAGGGACGGGTTGTCGCTGAGCAGGCGAACAGCACTTTGGTGACCGATTCCACTGCTCGCGCCGGTGATGACGACGGTGTCCAGGCTGGAGACAGTATGACTCTCGGAGGCTTCTGATGGCGTGTGCACTAGGGTTCCTTCGACGGGGTGGAGCAACAACGAACGTTTTTCAGTATATACAACATTAGTTTGTATATACTGAAACCCTATTCGATCGAGAGAGATAATGCAATGGTGGCTCACAGTGTCCAGCTATGACTCAGCGAAAGATCAGGGTCGAGATCGTGGCATTCTGCTGACGCTTGAGAAAGGGTTGAAGGTCCTCGAGTCCATTGCTCGAGCGCGTGGACAGGCGACTCCAAAGTCGATCAGTGAAGAACTGCCGATCCACCTCGCCACCATCTATCAGGTACTCAGGACGCTTCAGGCCAATGGCTACATCGAGCGGCACCCCGGCAGCAAATACCGACTTGGTCCGCGCCTCGGCTTTCTGCTTGATCGCTTCGAGACGATCGTGAGTCCTCCACCTCAGGTGCTCACGGTGCTCAGCGAGCTACACGCGGAACTCGACGAAAGCGTCTACGTGTCCCTGCGCCACGGCAGTCATATTGCCATAGCAGCCCAGCTTGAGGGAACTCGCGCAGTGCGAGTCGGGGCTCTGCAGGTGGGGTTCAACGCACATCCGCACGCGAGGGCAACGAGCAAATGCCTGCTCGCCTACACAGACACCGATCAGCTGGATGCGGTGCTCGGCACAGAGCCTCTTGCCGCAATTACCCCGCACACCATCGTCACGCGGGAGGCCCTAGTCGAGGACTTCGCCGCGATTCGTGAACGGGGATATGCACTGGATCTCGAGGAATACCAGCCCGGTGTTGGCTGCATAGGCGTTGTGCTTGTGGACAACAGCGCGCACGTCGACACGCTCCGCGCGCCGTATTGATCACACCGGCGTGAGGTTGCAGCAAAGCCAAACGTTCGGCGGAGAGCAGCCCCCCTGGACTGATCGGTGAGAGGCAGGTGCAGTGTGATGGCATCCGACGCCCGCAGCAGGTGCTCGAGTTTCACCAACTGCTGCCCGGACTGCGCGGTGGAGGTGTTTGGCGCAAGAAACGGATCGTAGGCGAGCGCGGCAACCGCACGACCAATCCGCCCGAAACCGATGATGCCCAGTGTCGCTCCAGCGAGCCGCCGCGGCGCGGATACGACCGTGTAGTCCCAGCCGCCGTCATGCACGTGTTTGTCATACTCCGCGAGCCTGCGCCATTGCGACAGCAGCATCGCGATGGCGTGCTCAGCAACCTCGTCAACACAGTATTCAGGGTTGTTGGTGGCGAGAATGCCGTGAGCGTCGGCAGTGGCGACGTCAACCTGGTCGTAGCCAACTCCGTAGCTCGCGATCACCCGACAGTGTTCCATCGCGACAATGAGTTCAGCATCACAGGCAAAGTAGTCGGTGAGTATCGCGTCGGCACCTCTCGCGTGTTCTGCGACTTCGAGATGACTGAGTTCTCGAGCGTCAACGATCGTGGCGTTGACCTCGGCCAGCACTTCTCGCTCGATGTCCACACTCGGGCAGGACGTTCCTGCACCGACAATGACGATCGGCGCTCAGTCTGTGGCGCTCGGCCGGGCCGTCTAGGACACCGTCCTCGTTGGCGGGTAGTGACCGCGGTATCCGAGCGCCTCTGACGCCCTCTTGCCTGCTGCGAGCGCTCCTGCGACGAGTTCGTCCTGTGACGCGCGGAACCTGTCGAGCGGAACCGATACCCCGATCGCGCCGATCGCGTGCGCGCTGTTGTCCACAAGCACAACGCCTATGCAGCCAACACCGGGCTGGTATTCCTCGAGATCCAGTGC
>Ga0075118_10002543_pt1 | contig 11397 bp, 11 predicted proteins | sample AntAceMetag02UKE_FD_69794 | JGI IMG/M metagenome (GOLD analysis project Ga0075118, IMG submission 69794) | Saline lake microbial communities from Ace Lake, Antarctica - Antarctic Ace Lake Metagenome 02UKE | ecosystem: Environmental > Aquatic > Non-marine Saline and Alkaline > Saline | place... | reverse complement strand
GGTGTCCGTGAAGGCATAACCATGGGTTCGTTCTCCTGCGCCCTCAAGTGTAAACTTTAGCCAGTCAAATGTCTCACGCTTATTGGCACGGAGGGGGGCGCGCGACGCCTATTATCGAGTTTCGGGAAAAGTAACGCATTCATAAGAAAATCAAAGCTAAACACAAATGGGTATCTTTGCACCAGCCAAACCAAACTGGAGCATGAAAATGCAAACTTATCTTACTCTCACAGAGCTTCGCTCAAAACTTGGTGGTCGTTCACGTTCAGCCATTTACCTCGACCTCGCCAACGGTAGGCTCCCGCAGCCGATAAAGCTGGGCAGTCGACTATATTGGCCTGAGGGCGATATTGAAACCCACCTGCGCCGCCTCCAGAAACCGGAGGCTTAATATGAGTGGCGTCATCCTCCGACTCGCTCCACGCTGGCGCATAATTGAATGCCGCAACGCTGAGCAGTGGATAATCCAGAAACGCTCTGCAGAACCCTTGCATCAAGGTGTTTGGCGCAGCGTCAGCTATGTAGTGTCCCGAGACAAGCTAATCGAACTCAGTGCAAGCCTAGGATTGCTCTCAGAGCCATCTAAGCGGGCTGTACTGGAGCGATTGCCGTCAACAACTCGCGAATATGCCTTGAAGCAGGTTCGCCCATAAAGAAACCGCGCGCCCGAAGGCACGCGGTCTATGAGGCAGGTAAAGTTTGGCAACGTCCACCTGCTTCATTGTTATCACGTGCGATGTGGTGCTGCATTAAAAAAGGACGCAGCAATGCCGACTTCTAACGAACTGGTCCTCGTCAATGAACACAAGGATAACTCTCAGGGATTTGTCACTGGATACGGGCAAAGCGACACTCACGCGCCGATCCTTAATGATGGCACAAATAATCCGCACAAGAGCGCAGGCACACGATATGCGACCATCACAGGCAAAGAGATTGCTGCGATGGTCAAAAACCCGCCAAGCGTGGACAAAAAGGCTGCGCAATGGTTTATCCCATCCAAATACGTGGAACACAATGCACGCAGCCATGAGGCGCAGCGGCAAAATGGTTCTTTCAGGTGCCTAACGCTGGATGTTGATAAAAACGACCTCAGCCTTGATGTAATGCAAGCTGTCCTTGGCGATGTGGTTGGCAATGCATCGTACATTATTCATTCCAGCCGCAGCGCCAGAGAGACTGACCGCAAGTGGCGAGCTATCATCTTTCTGAAGCGCCCGATCGCTGGCGATCAATTCAGCGACGTACAGAATGCCTTCTTTGACTTGCTGGAAGATGCAAGCAGTGGTGTCTTAATCCCTGACCGTGCTTTGTCACGTCCCGCCCAGTTGGTCTATTTGCCAAACAAAGGCGAATTCTATCAGTACGCGTTCCATAAGGCTCTGAAGCCATGCTGAACCTTACACCAGATCACCCGATTATGCAGCGCAAAGCCAAGGTTGCCGCCGCGCAGGAAAGGGCTGTATGCGAAGCCAGAGAGGCCAGAGCGCACCGCGCAACGCAGCACATGGCAGATGCCAAGCAGGGCGATGATGTGTCACCCATGGACGCGTTCAACGCCAATCACACGGTGGCCGATCTGCTGGACCGCTACGGGTACACGCAAGCTGGCTCATCTAGCGATTGGCGTAGTCCGTTCCAGTCATCGGGCAGCCATGCGACACACGATTATGGCGACTATTGGGTGAGCCTGTCCGACAGCGACGACGCAAATGAAGTTGGGGCAAAAACAGCCAACGGGCATAGGCATGGAGACGCTTTCGACCTGTTTGTACATTTTGAACATGGCGGCGACTTTAAAAAAGCTATTGCTGCCTATGGTGCAGAAATCAGGCCAGCGCGGTCGCGGCATACCACGGCAACAGCACAAGCCAAGGTCGACACCTCGCTTGATGATGTAGAGCAAACACAGGAGCCGCGCAGCTTTGACGAACTGTTAGAGGCCGCGAAGGCATTGGAGCCGGGGCAGATCGACGAAATGGAGGCGATTATTAAGGAGGCAGCGCCCATTGGCCCCGTACGACGCGATACCGTCTTCGCTGCAATCAAGAACGCCACAAAAATGACACTTACTGCAATCAGGGAGCAGCTTTCGGAAGAAACTGAAAGCGACGATCCCGACCATCTTGACCTCGCCCATCTCACGCTAAACGGCATTGGGCGCGAGAACATAATTTGCGCAGATGCTTTCTTTTGGAAATGGTTGGATTCAGGCGTATGGGCGCAACAAAATGACCGGGCAATAAAGCAGGCAACGCAGAACGTAATTGATACTGCTGGGGTAGACGTGACCGCAAACCTCGTGAAAGGCGTTGCTGACGTGCTGAAGAATGAAATCTTTAAGCCCGATCACAAATTCAATCGGGGCAACCCAGAAACCGTGAACTGCTTGAACGGTGAGCTTGAATTGCAGGCTGGCAAGTGGACACTGCAACCGCATTGCCGCGAACACTACCGCACAACACAAATTCCCGTGGCATATGATCCGCAGGCAGATGCACCTCTTTTCTGCGCATTTTTGGCACAAGTGTTTAGAGATGACGCTGACATGCTGGACAAGATCAAATGCGTTTTAGAATTGATGGGCTACACAATAATGAGCCATGCGCGGCACGAACTCTTTGTCATGTTGATTGGTCCGGGGGCAAACGGCAAAAGCGTCTTGCTGGCTGTTTTGGAAGGGCTAGCCGGTGTTGATAATGTCGCGGGCGTTCAGCCAGCAAATTTTGACCGCAGCTTTCAACGCGCGCACTTGCACCAAAAACTTGCGAATATCGTGACTGAGCTGAAGCAGGGAGAGGTAATCGCAGACGCAGAGTTAAAGGCGATCACATCGGGTGAACCTTCAACGGTTGAACACAAATTCGGAGACCCGTTTGTAATGCGACCTTTCGCGACGTGTTGGTTTGGTACAAATCATATGCCGCACACACGCGACTTTTCCGAAGCCCTATTCCGGAGGGCCGTCATCCTGCAATTCAACCGTACCTTTTCCAAGCATGAGCAGGACCCGCAACTAAAGGACAAGTTGCTGGCCGAGTTGCCGGGTATTTTGAATTTGTCCCTGACAGCCTACGCCAGAGCCTTGAATAGCGGCTTTACCGCTCCCTCATCCAGTTACGCTGCAAAGCAAGAGTGGCGACTAGAGGCCGATCAGGTGGCGCAGTTTGTCGATGACGTTTGCACGCGCGATGCAGAGGCCAGATCAACAGCCAATAATGTGTTTGAAGCATATCGGAATTGGGCGTTGGACAACGGGATTAAGCAAACCATGAGCCAAAAGGGCTTGCGGGAACGCCTGACCCGTCTGGGTTTTGGATCCCACAAGGACAGGACTGCACGCTACGTGACTGGCCTGCGTGTGCCAAGTTGGCCGTGACGGATGTGACGCATGTGACGCATGTGACGCGTTTTCCCACATTCCTTGACCTTCACAGAAAACATAGTTTATTGAATCGCGGAGATTTTTTGTACACTGGCAAACAGAGTAATGTTTTTTCTGAAACTTAATACATGTGGGAAAACGCGTCACATGCGTCACACGCGGCACACGCTGGCAGGTATTTTCTAGCCGCCCGTCGGCACCTTGCACCCGCACCCTCTATGACGTGGTCGCCGAGAAGATCAGTAATGCCAACAAGGTGAAAAACCCTCGATGCGTGAGGTCATGCAACAGGTAGCCTTTGTCGATGAGGCAACGTCAGCCGCCGCTATGACACCACTTATGCAGCACCGCATTCGAGGCGCGTTAAATGCGGCAGGCTTTGAAAGCACAGGACGGAAGTTCAGCGCCGGCGACTACAAGGGCATGACGAAGTTCGCGCTTGTGCAGCGCGAGGCGCGATAGCCCCCACAGTGTCAGAAAGAGGGGAGCGTAGCGGTGGAGCAAGCCTCCGTTACGCGCTTTTAGTCCCAATTAGGGGGGAGCGGTGGAGCAAGTGGAGCAAATATACCGAAGCAAATACAACATATATAACTCTCTGTTTTACAATGTAGATTATGGTGTAATTGGGAAACGGTGTTTTACACCGCGGTGGCGTTGCGTAAGTTACTTGGAAATTGCTCCACTCGCTCCACCGCTCCCCTTTGGCGTCCAGCCAACACCCCATTCATGCAGTAAATCCTCCACATTACGAAGAGAAAGCGGAAATCGAACGTACATCATTACTGCAAGTCGGATGACTTCAGGGCTGGTTTTAAAGTAGCGGAATGGGGAACGTTTTGTCATTCGGCATGGTTACAAATTAGCCCTGCCCGCTTCAACCGGTTTTCTCCTGACAGTACCAGCAAAACGATTTGACTTGGATAAATGAAATGGGCATTTGCACCTCTGCAACGCAGAACTTTTCATGCTTCAAGCGAGCGCCGTGTGACTTTGGCACTTCTGCATTGGGCTTTTTCTGGACCTTAGCTGCGTAGTCCAGCAATGACCGGTACGGGAACACGTGCCGTTCGCTGCAGCGCGTCTGAACTCACGCAACGCGGGACAAACCGGGCTTTCGCTGACGCGGCTAGTGCTTGCGCAGAAAACCTTCGCATCTGCAACGATGGCTATTTGGCGGTACAGCATTTTTGCCCGAAGTGGACGTTCAAACGCGCACATCGGAGTGAATTTCAAACCGATCTTTCGCTGCAATCCGTTCGAACGGTCAAGACGCGGACGAAACTGGCCCTTAAGTTACATCCGACCCACGCGCGCAGTTAAGCTACTTCGTTATGCTAAGTTGCCGGTATCGGCGTGGCACCAAAGCTGCCCTTCTCCACTACCGCCTCGCGGCCCCCGAAGCTCTCAACCTTTTGACGTTGCTCCGCCTTGGCGCGGCGGTCCATTTCGTCCGGGTCACAAATGTCAGCAAGACATGTCACGAGTTCGGAGCGAATTTCAGAATGTTTTTCGGATATGCCAAGGTCAAAGAGTTCGTCCGGGTCGGCCTCGATATCGAACAATTGCGGCGGGAAATCGACATAATGGATATACTTCCAGCGACCTTTTCGGATCATGTATGCGGCCGAGGGCGAGCCCGCTGCGTGGTATTCTGAGAAACCGACGCGCTCCGGATCATCATCTGAGGCTGCAATCCCCCTCAGAGAGGGCGCATCGCAAGCCAGCCCAGCAACATCAAGTGCGGTTGCATACACATCCGTCAAGGTCGCCGGCGTTGTCGAGACCTTGCCAACCGGTACACCGGGCCCAGCGAGGACCATCGGAATACCCACGCTTTCCTCGTACATCACCGACTTGCCCCAGAGGCCGCGTTCGCCCGCATTGTCACCGTGATCGCTGAGGTAGAGCACGACCGTGTCTTCCGCCAGCCCCGCTGCATCCAACGCGTTCAGAACCTGGCCGACATTGTCGTCCATGAATGTCGTCAACGCATAGTACGAAGCGAGAGCGACGCGTGTCTTTTCTTCGGTGAAGTTATCGTAGATATAACAGTTGCGGAATGCTTGCAGCCAGGGATGCTCGTTCTCTGGTACAGACTTCGTCGGCATCAGGTCGAGGTCGGCGTAGCGTTCGTAAAATTCCAGTGGGGCGATCAATGGGAAATGCGGCGCGACGAGGGAGACGTAAGCAGTCCATGGATTGCCATCGGGGCGTCGGTGCGCCAACCAATCCACCGCTGCTTTGGTCACGCGTCTGTCGTAGGCAGTATAATCGGTCTCGCCCGGACCTATCTTTTCAGCCATATTGCGAGTGACCCAACGGATCGGTAGAGGCTCTCGCACGCACCCAAGGATGTCGCCGGTACCGTTGTGCAGATAGATCGGCTCGATGCTTTCATCGAACCCCAGATCGTCGTCCGAAGATCGGTAATGCAGCTTGCCGATCGAAACGACGTCGCGTCCTGCATCGCGTATCACATGCGCCCAGGATGCGGGCTCACCGGCGTATGCAAACGAATTGTCCCAATGTCCGGTCCGATGCACTGGCTGCCCGGTGGCAAAGGCCGCTCTCGCGGGCACGCAGATCGGCGAAGATGAGTATCCATTATCGAACCGCGTACCTCGCGCCGCCAGTTTGTCGATATTGGGCGTCTGTACGACTTGGTTGCCATAGCATCCGCAGATGTGGCGGCTGTGTTCGTCCGCCATAATGATCAGGAAGTTGGTCATGCGTCTGCACCCCTATCGACGTTTTTGAGGTCTTGGTTCTTTTTGGACAACCCGCGGAAGATTAACACCCCGGCCCCGATTGCCAAGAACAGAAGCGCGATGGGCCGGGTCAAGAAAATCAACACGCCCTGGTCGGACAGAAGCAGGCTTTGGCGGAACGCCTCTTCCGCTCCTTTGGCGAGCACGAATGCGATCACAAAAGCCGGTGCGCTGAAACCGGCCCGGCGCATCGCAAAGCCAATCACACCAAAGGTCAGCGCCACACCTATGTCGAATAGGTTGGCCCTAGCCGCATAGGCGGACATGAAGCCAATCAGGAAGATCATCGGATAGGTGAATTCTGCTCGCACTTTCTGCAGTGCTTTTGCAAAAAGTGGCGCGGCAAAATAGCCAAGCAGACCATAGAGCAGGATCCCCAATAAGCCCGCCGCGAATAGACCGAAGATCAATTCACGGTCGGATGTGAATATCGAGGGTCCGACGGTGATGCCGTGAATGGTGAATACACCGACCAGGATAGCGGCAATCGTACTGCCGGGAATGCCGAGCGTCAGAAGAGGCACCATCGATGGGCCTGAGACCGCGTTGTTGGCACTTTCCGGCGCGGCGATACCTTCGACGATACCGGTGCCCCATTTCTCGGGCGATTTCGACCGACGCTTTTCCTCGCCATAGGCTACGAAACAGGCAACGGAGGAACCGAGTCCAGGCAGAAGGCCGATGATGGAGCCCATGGTCGATGAACGAAGCACAACCGGTATGCAGCGCTTAACCTCGCCCCAGCTCAGGCCGCCGGAGAAGTTTTCGATCAGCCCGCCGCTTTCAGTCACTTTTTGTCCGAGCCGATCGAAAACCTCTGCAAAGACAAACAATCCAATCAGAACGGGCACTAGCCCCAGCCCATTGGACAATTCGAAGACTCCGAAGGTCATCCGCTCGGCACCGGAAATAGGGTCGAGCCCGATGAGAGAGATCAGCACGCCGAGAAAGCAACTGGCCAGGCCCTTTACGATCGAGTCGCTGATGACGCTGCCAATTACGACAAATGCCATCAGGTACACCGCGAAATACTCCGGCGGCCCAAACTGAATTGTCAACATTGCAATGTAGACAGCGCCAAAGATCAGGATCAGTTCGCCGAACGTGTCGCCGAAGACTGAGGCCAGGGTCGCCGTCTTCAGCGCCTTACCGGCTTCGCCCCGTTTGGCCATGGGATAGCCATCAAGCGTGGTTGCGGCGGCAGCGGCCGTGCCTGGGGTGTTGAAAATAATTGCTGCGATTGAGCCCCCGAACCGGCCCGATTTGCCCATAACATAAAGGAAGGCCAATGCCGGAAGTGGTTCCAGATATAGCGTGACGGGCAGGAGCATCGCGATCGCTGCCGCTGCGGTAAGGCCGGGAAGTGCGCCCACGAGAGTGCCGAAAAAGGCAGCGAGTGCGACACACAGAAGTGCCATCGGGTCGCTAAACAGAAGGACAAATCCGTCTATAATAGCCATGCCGTGTCCTTTGTCCGAGGGATTACCAAGGGGTCAGCCAGCGCAAGTCGATAAGATTGCCAGCCGGGTCCCAGATGCCGAGCAGTCCAATAAAAAAACCATGGACCGTATAGGCAACGAGAACCGCGATCCCGAGGTTGATAATGCTGAGTTTCCGCTCAAACAGTGATAGGACGGAGAAGAACAGGCAGAACAGTGTCAGCAACATTCCAAGTTGCTGGAAGATCAAAATGCCTAGCAAACCAATTCCTAGAACAACAAGAGAGAGAGCATACCCCCTGGGCAGAAAATGGATAGGTTTTGGCGCACGCAGGATCGTCAAAATGTTGAACATTGCAAATCCGATCAATGCAACCGCCGCAACCTTGGGAAGAAAGCCCGAACCGATCTCGCCACTTCCGATGCCAGAAGGACCTGCATCGAGGAATAGCACGCCACCTGTAAGGATCAGCAGAACGCTAAACCAGAACTCCCAGGCTTTGGTTTCGGTCTTGTCCATAGTGCCCTCAATTCTATTGACTGAAGTTGGTCCGCGCCCGGCGACCGGACGCGGCTTGTTTTTTGGGGCGCTTATCGGGATGCTGCGACTTCTTGAATTACAGTGTCGAGCATCTCAACGACATTAGCCACAAGGGCGTCGGTATCCTCCGGTGTCATGTATCCTGTCGCCAGACCCGCTTCTTCGGCACGCGACAGATACGCATCAGATTCGGCAGCCGCCTTGAATGCGTCGACGAGCGCTGTCTTGATCTCATCCGGCATGCCCGCCGGGGCATAGATCGCAATCGGACCGCTCAGGTTCATTTGCGGAAGACCTTGCTCTTCAAAGGTTGGTACGTCCGAGAAGATCGCATCACGCACTTTACTGGTGACGCCGATCGCGCGCACTGTGTCCTCGAAACCGGAAACCAACTGTACTCCCATGAAGCCGAAATCGACTTGGCCGCCGGAAATTGCATTTCGAGCCTTGCCGCCCCCTTTGAAGGGTACGTCCTGCGCAGTGATCCCGTTGGACCCGAGGAAGGCGGCACCTGCCAACATATGGAATGCACCTCGGCCCGGGTGTGACCAGCGCAGGGAGCCGGGATCGGCTTTCGCCGCTTCAACAAGATCATTCGCCGTCTGGAAGGGACTATCAGCTGGCACGAGGAGGCCAGTAGTCAAAATACCGACTGTGCCGATGGTGTCCAGGTCAGCGTTCATGTCGAGTCCGGCTTTGTCGCCCTGCAGCGCCAAGGCGGAGGCCAACGTCGTGCCATTGGTCATCAACAGCGTATAGCCGTCAGGGCGTGACCCCGAAACCTGGCGTGCTCCGTTAATACTGGCTGCTCCTGGCTTGTTAACGACTGCAACTGGTACGCCCAAGATTTCTTCAGCAGCAATGGCAACAGTGCGGGCGAATACGTCAACGCCTCCGCCCGCGCCAAAGCCGACGATCAAATTGATCGGCTTTTCAGGATAGTCAGCAAAGGCTACGGTTCCGGCTGTCGATATTGCCACGGCCAATGCCGCAGTTTTGATTTTAGTAAGCAGTTTCATGGTTATCCTCCCAAATATATGATCAGTCTGACCTGCCACCATTCGGCGAAAGGTCCATCTCCATCTGCACCACATCGCCGCGGTAAATGACGTCGGCCAGATAAATTACGTTGTTTTCCCGATCGCAGATCGTGCGGCGCACAAGCACCACCGGCGCTGCTATCGGCACATCCAAAAGTTTTGCCGATTCAGCATCCGCGACGTCGAAGCGCAGTGATTGCCGGACACAGCCAATTTCGACATCTTCAAGCCTGCTCAGGATCGGAACGATCACTTTCTCACGGAAATCGCGCGGTCGGAGCATGTAGATTTCGGCGGATAAGTGGATGTCGATAATGCAAAAAGGTTCGTCGGCGCGCGAATGAACGCGGCGGAGGTATTTGTAGGCGGGCAGCGCTTTGCCTTCACCTTTGTAGAGTTCGGGAGCTTTGTGTGAGGAATCGACAACGAGCCTCTGAACCTTCAAGGCGTCGAGAAAGGTGATCAAGTCATCCCAGTCAGAGGGCAGCTGCAACCAGCGCAACTCTCTGCTGGTCGCGAGAACGATGGTTCCCACTCCCTGCTTGCGTGTAACAATTCCGTCGTCTTCAAGCGCCGCAAGGGCCTGCCGCACGGTCTCTGGTGCAGCCACATATTCACGCGACAGAACTTGGATTGACGGCAAAGCAGAGCCAGTTCGGAATTCCGACTTGTCGATGCGGGTCCTAAGCGCCGATGCAATCTGAAGATAGCGCTGCATGCCACGTTTGGTTCGATTGCCTGTCATGGCGATACTCGCGCTGTTTCAATTTGTATCATTGTTAAACACCTTGTCATATATACATATAGGTGTCTATAGTATTTAGTTACTCGCGGAATGGAGTCTATTGATTATGCAAAATATTGACAATAAAGTGAAAATAGAAAAGATCGACGCCAAGTCATTTCGAGTGCCAATCGCCAATCCGGTCATCACTTCGTTTGGAGCAATGACCAGCCGACCGGCGGTATTCGTGCGGATCGAGGATTCGGACGGAGCGTTCGGCTGGGGTGAAATATTCGCTAACTGGCCAGCGGCCGGAGCTGAGCACCGCGTGCGCCTGACGATCGAGGACGTTTCGGATCTAATATTTACCCGTACATTTGCGCGGCCATCTAGCTTGTTCGAAGACCTCACACGTCAGACCCACATTCGCGCCCTGCAGTGCGGCGAATGGGGGCCCTTTTCCCATGTCATTGCGGGGCTCGACATTGCTTTTAACGATCTGTTGTCTCGGCGGGCCGGGCTGCCGCTGGCTAGGTTTTTGAACTCTAAAGCGCCCCTTATTGTCCCTACCTATGCCAGCGGAATTCACATTCGGGAAGCGGACCGCGTCGTAGGGGAATGCCGTGCGCAAGGATACGACGCATTCAAAGTCAAAGTCGGCTTCGACTTAGTCGACGACATCGAGCGGCTCAAGGAGATCGCCGGTTCACTCGGTGCCTCTGAGCGCCTATTCAGCGACGCCAACCAGGGCTGGGATGCAGATACTGCGATCACTTTTCTCGCAGAGCTGGAAGGTCAACCGATCGGCTGGCTGGAAGAACCGATTCCGGCTGATGCCCCGGCAAACGACTGGCAACGCGTGGCGAGAGCATCGTCAATTCCGCTGGCGGGTGGCGAAAATATCTCGGGCGATATCGATTTCTCTAGCGCAATTGCATCCGGCGCTTTTGGAGTGATCCAGCCGGATGTGGCAAAATGGGGAGGTGTCACGAAATGCCGCGAGGTGGCGGTACAGGCCACTGCGCAGGGCCGCCTCTATTGCCCGCACTTTCTGGGCGGTGGCATAGGACTGGCGACGTCGGCGGCTGTGCTGGCCTCAGTGCAGGGCGACGGTCTTCTTGAAGTGGATAGCAATGCCAATCCGCTACGCGAAGCATTCAATTTGTGGAGGACGGGCGAGGCACGCAACCAGTTTCGGATCAACGATCAGCCCGGCCTGGGGGTTGTTGATCTGCCCGAGGAGATCGCACAATACGAGACGTTATCGGCATCGGCGACGAGGTCCGGCCAGTTTACCGTCACCGCGCGGGCCTGAGGTCCTTAATGCGCAAGGCGGCTCATTCAAATCAATCGCCGAAAACTGGTTGGCCCACCAACGCCTCGCTATGGTGCCGTCAAACTAATCAGAACTCGCATCAGATTGCTGGCACCGCCTAAATCTATGCGCTCAATAATTGACGCCACTCGGCGAGAGCAGTGGCACGGTTTAGCTTGAAATTG
>Ga0075118_10002539_pt1 | contig 11412 bp, 9 predicted proteins | sample AntAceMetag02UKE_FD_69794 | JGI IMG/M metagenome (GOLD analysis project Ga0075118, IMG submission 69794) | Saline lake microbial communities from Ace Lake, Antarctica - Antarctic Ace Lake Metagenome 02UKE | ecosystem: Environmental > Aquatic > Non-marine Saline and Alkaline > Saline | place... | reverse complement strand
AGATCGCAACCAAGTCCGCGAGTTTGTAGGATTCCAATTGCGGATAGAATTGTCGGTAAAGCGCGCCGGTATCGATCCACGGTCCCCATTCCGTTGAATGTCGATCAGGTCGCGCAAAATCGGGCGACGAACGCGGATACGGCCAGACCGATTTCAGCAACGAGTTTTCCGCTCCCGCAAAGTGTGCCGCCAAAGGGCCGGTTTTACGCCATTCAGTATAGGCCGCAAAGTCATCCGCCATCGGAGTCGTGCCGGCCAAAGCCGTTTCATCGAGCCCGTGGACCTCGATATCTTCTCTCCGCATCCGCCCGGTCGGCCGACACAAACGTGTCTGCGCCGCGACCACCGCACCGTCCCGTAAAGTCGCTACTCCATATTCGACAATCCCCGAAGATACACTGCCTTCAAAATCGATAAAGTGGATGGGGTGTTCGGTCCAAGAGGTAGGCACGGCTATGATCGAATCGCGCGATGAAAATAATCCGAGATTATTACACTTCAGCCCACGATGAGAGATTGGCCCCCGTCGATGTAAACCTCGGTGCCCGTAATATAATTCGCCATATCCGAGGCTAAAAACCACACCAGCTGAGCTACCTTCTCCGGGTTTCTCCTCTCATCTGTTTTCAAGGGAACAGTGCCTTCAGGGTAATTCACCGGAGGATTTAAGTTGTCTCGATTGCGACATATCGTGCGTCCCTGAATATTGGTTTTAAACGCACCCGGGCAGATCACGTTCACGCGGATATTATCCTTGGCCAGCTCAAGTGCACTCGCTTTGCCAAACGCCACTATCCCCGCCTTGCTCGCCGCATAAGCCGACGCTCCGGCCATATTAAAAACTCGGTTCCCCACCAGTGAAGAAATAAAGATGACCGAACCAGCACCCGCAGCTTTCAGGGTGGGAATACTCGCCCGCAGCGTCTGAAAAGCCCCCTTCAAATTGACATCCAATGTCTGATCCCACTCCTCAGGAGTAAGCTCATCAATCGGCGCCCACACGCCATTGATCCCCGCATTCGCCACCACGATATCGAGACGCCCCCAATTCGCCTTGATCGCCTCCACCGCAGCCGCCAGATCGTCAGCAGAAGTAACATCGCCAGGTAGCGTGATCACCGTCCCTCCATCTTTTTCAATCTCTATCCCCACCCGTTGCAAAGCCTCCTCGTCCCGATCAAACAGCCCCACCTTGGCGCCACAGGCCGCCAATAAACGTCCAATCGCCATGCCTAAACCCGAGGCAGCGCCAGTGACGAGGGCACACTTGCCCACGAGAGAATCGATCGGTGGTTGCATGAGCCAACCTTCGTTACCCCTGCACAAAAATCGCAAGCCGATAGCGTCGGTTTCGTTTGGACAATCTCACCTGTTCGGCACCACGCTAATCGCAGCATGGATCTGACTCCTTACCGCACCTTCCTTATCGAACTAGCCGAGGCCAGTGGTGATTTAATTCGCCCCTATTTCGCGAACCCCGATCTCAAGGTAGAAACCAAGGCGGACAACACCCCTGTCACGCTGGCGGACAAAGGTGCCGAAGAACTGCTCCGCTCACTCATCAACAAAAAGTTTCCTGATCACGGGATCATCGGCGAAGAGCACGGCAATGAAAACGAAGATGCCGAATTCGTCTGGGTGCTCGATCCCATCGACGGCACGAAAAGCTTCATCACCGGAGTTCCGCTCTGGGGCACACTGATCGCGCTGCTCCACAATGGGCAACCCGTGCTCGGCTGCATCAATCAACCTATTCTCGATCAGCTCATGATCGGCGATGGCGAGACCACCACGTTGAACGGCAACCGCGTGCAAACTCGCGCGTGCAAACGAATCGAAGACGCTACTCTGCTCACGAGCGACCCGCTCAATATTCGCAAAGTGCTCGGCGACCAAGCCGACGCCTATGTTTCAACTGCCAGACTCGTCCGCACTTGGGGTGACTGCTACGGCTACCTCCTCGTGGCCTCGGGCCAAGCAGATGTGATGATCGATCCACTTATGTGTCCGTGGGACATCGCCGCTCTCGTGCCTATCATCCGTGGCTCAGGCGGAGTAATCACGGATTGCAAAGGCAACAGCCCTTACCCCGCCGAATCGATTCTCGCCGCGTCTAAAGAACTGCACCCGCAGGTAATCGCCGCCCTCAATCCCTAACAGGGATTCTGGGGTTACCTCTTCCGCGCCTTCTTCGGTGACCAATCAGCGGTGATGCGAGATGAGAAACCGCCTCGCGCCTTCCAGTTGGCGATGATCGAAAGTTTGCGCGGCTTCAGAGCGTTGCCCAGATCGTCGCAGATCTGATTGGTCGCGGCTTCGAAGAAGATGCCTTCGTTACGAAACGCGTGGAAGTAGAGCTTCAGTGATTTGAGCTCCACGCAGGTCTTATTCGCCACGTAGCTAACAGTGATATCAGCAAAGTCCGGATGGCCCGTCATCGGGCAGACCGAAGTGAATTCGTGATGCGTGTGTTCGATCAGGAAATCGCGATGCGAAGCAGGATTGGGAAAAGTTTCGAGAATTTTCGAGTCAGCCATTTGATCACCACGAAATACACGAAACACACGAAGTAAAGAATCTCAGATTACCAAAGCACCAATACTCATACCTTTGCCACCACACGACTGGTTTTCGTGTCTTTAGTGTATTTCGTGGTTACCCTACTTCGCGGTCTCAGTGAAACGCTGTTCACGGATCACAGTGATCTTAATCGAGCTGGGGTATTCCAATTCGGTTTCGATCTTCTCGCGCAGGATTTTGGCGATCTCTCGGGCGCGGTCATCCGTGACCATCTGAGGAGCCACGACGACACGGATCTCGCGACCGGCTTGAATCGCGAAGGCCTGTTGCACGCCTTCGATCTCAGTGGCGAGATTTTCGAGACGGTCCAAGCGTTGCACGTAGCCATCAATCGACTCCGCGCGAGCACCGGGGCGCACCGCCGAAATCGTATCCGCCAGAATCACCAGACCGGCATAAACGGTTTCGGGTTTCACCTCTTCGTGGTGAGCCTCAACCGCATTCACGACGATGGGCGTCTCGCCATAGCGCTTGATGTATTCGGCGCCGATGTGCGCATGGCTACCTTCGAGTTCACCCGAAAGCGATTTGCCGATATCGTGCAGCAAGCCCGCGCGTTTCGCGATGTTGGGATCGAGCCCTACTTCGCTCGCGATCATCGACGCGAGAAACGCCGTCTCCACAGAATGATCGAGCACGTTTTGATTGTAGGAAAAACGATATTTCAAACGGCCGAGTAAATTGATGATCTCGGGATGCACACCGTTAAGTTTGAGTTTCGCGACAGCATCTTCACCGGCCTGAGTGGCGGTCGCGCCGACTTCATCCTGAGCTTGCTTCACAAAGTCCTCGATCGTGGCCGGTTGGATTCTGCCATCGGCGACCAAGGCTTCCATCGAGCTGCGGGCGATCTCGCGGCGCACCGGATCGAAAGAAGAGATTAACACGGTCTGCGGAGATTCGTCGATCAACACCGTAACTCCGGTCGCTTGCTCGAAGGCCTTAATATTGCGCCCCTCACGGCCGATGATACGGCCCTTCATTTCCTCGCTGGGCAATTGCACGATGGTCGCAGAAAGATCATTGTTCGATTTGGTCGAAAGCCGCTGCATCGTCGCGATCAAAGTGCGTTGGGCTTCCGTCTCTAATTCGCGTTCGGACTTTTCCAAAATCTCACGACGCAACACCCGCAATTCGTCCTGGCATTCCAATTCGATCTCTTCGCGCAAAGCCTGCTGGATTTGCTCCGCGTCCATTTCGGAAACGCCTTCCAATCGCTTGCGCACATTCTTCGACATATCGCGGATCGCATCGCGTGCTTGGCGCACGGCGGAATTTTCGCGATTCACCCGCTCTTGCCGCTGCTCGACTTGGTAGTCCAACAACGCGAGTGATTCTTCATGAGCGCGGATTTCCCGGAGGCGCACTTCGCTATCGATCTCAGCGCGCGCAAATTTCTTGATCATCTCCGCCCGCTTGTGGCTGATCTCTTGCGCTGCTTTTTGCTTCACCTCTTCTGCCGCGACCGCTGCCTCGCGTCTCGCTACTGTGATCAGTTCCTCTGCTTGCTCATGCGCGATACGCCGAGTCTGCCGAGTCGTCGCCCAAACCACGAAGAAACCGATGCCCATCCCGAGCACAAGCGCGATGGTTAGCGGCCAATCGAATTGGTCGCTCGAGGCCAACCACGAGGCGAAATAGACTGGATCTGCAGTCGTCAAAGGTCGCAGAACCTACCCCGCCTTGGGCAAACCTCAAGCTTTCTCCCTAGTCGTTATTCACCACCGGTTTTTTGGAATATTGGCACCGTGCCATCGAGGACTTCCTGCAATCGAGCCATCGCAGCCTCTTCGCCATCCGTCGCATCGGTTTGCACCAAAACATAAGCCCAGCGATCCGCACGCCCATGCCGCAAACGATCCCAAGCCCCCATCAGCATACGCTCCCAGTGAGACGCGACCAGGCGGTCCGAACTCACAAACCAATACGCCAGCAACGCAGGTAACCGCTTCTTCCCTCCGTCAATCTCATGTTCGATATGTAGAATCGTTGTGGGGATTTTCGTCTGCGGCTGGTCGGATAGCGTAAACTCGTGAGTAGACCGTCCATTAATCGTCCACCCCTGCCCCGTGACGCAAAGCTCGGGACGGTGAATCGAGGTGCGATCCTTCCCGCTCAGCACAATCGAGAAAAACACCTGATGCCCCGGCTGATGCAACGCGATGTAATGGCGCCGTGAATAGCCGGTGTCGGGCGGCAAAATCTCGCGCTCAATCGGCGTGACTTCTGCGGTGCGCCCAATCCAATCCACCCCAATAAATGCCGGAAGCTCGATTGGGTTGATGCCCTCTTCCGTCAATCTCACGCCACTATCCGTGCGCACCGGCAAAGTATCAAAATGCCGAATTGAGACGACACTGAGCACCGCCAATAACACGACCACGCCAGCCGCGCGCCAATCGACACCCGTGCCACCCGTTTCCGACATGGACCAGAGTCGGGTTGGTTTTGGCAATGGCCCAATCACCGCACCCGGGGCAATTTTTCTCAGGATACTTACGCTCGCGAGCACCAAGCTCAGCACCACGACAAACACGATAAAACCCGCCCAATCGTGAACGACCAGCCCCGCATCCTGTCCCCACCATTCGGCTACAAACACAATCGCGGAGATCCGCACGACATTGCCCAAGTATGTAAAAGGAAGGCTGAGCAAAAAGATTAATCCACGTGCCCACCACGAACGAAAGTTCAAATAGCCCACCAATAGCGATAGCGCCGTGAGTGCCATCAGCGAACGCACACCTGAACACGCCGCCGCGACATCGTATTGATAAGCACCATCGGGCGAAAACAGCTGAGTGCCATTGCGCACCACTTCGATCCCGAAAGCATGTGCGAGTAAGTGGCTCGCTTCGATCACCCACATGCGCAGCCAGAAGCCTGCCGTATCGAGCACGTTGATTGGAATCGCAAACACCATGAACGCCAAAGGAAACGCGGCGGCCCGGCCCCACCGGCGCCCACCCGCCAACACCGCGAGGCCCCACAGAAAAACTAACAAAGCGATGATAGAAATCCGCGATTGTTGCACCGCATACCCGAGCACATGCAGGGCAAGCCCACTCACCATCGCCGCACCCGCCCAAAGGTGATCAGCCGGATTAGGAGCCTCCGGCAACTGTCGCGCGTTTTGCCAGAAAAGCCACAAACTCAAACCCAGGATAAACCAACCATGCTCCATTTCCGAAGACGGATTCGCCCATTGGAAACCCCACCAGTAGAATAACGAATCGGTCTCGATGTAACCGCGCGTGGCATTCCCCCAGAATTGGAACACCAGAAACCCCACGCATGCGCATGCCAGCATCGGTTGTAAAACGGAAAAGTGTGCCCGCTGGTTTCTTGTCATCCTCGTTAATCAGAACTTAACTTTCCCCACTTGGCAAAACCAACTCCAGATACCGACCGCAATCTTCTCGTATCCGAACTATGGGGTCTGGGTGATATCGCAGTCGCGATGCCTTTTCTGCGCACCGCATCGCAGCACGCAAAAGTAACCCTGCTGGCCAAACCCCACGCGGCCCCACTCCTCCGGCGATTCGCACCCGATGTAGAGCACGTCCCATTCACGGCCCCATGGACTGCCTTTCGAGTTAAGTATCGTTTCCATGCTTGGCCGTGGAACGAGATACGCGCGACCCTACGATCCCTGCGTGGGAAACATTTCACGCATGTCGTCTCGGCGCGACCTGATCCGCGCGAGCATCTTTTTCTCACCGGAGCAGGCGCGAGCAACCGGATCGGATTTCCCCGTGCGGGTTCCGGAATACTGCTGAATCAATCTCTGGCACGACCTGAAAACCCCCATCGGGTTTCCGCGTGGCGACAAATCGCGGCTCACTTTGATTGGAAGCTCGCGCCGCAAATCAGCAAAGAATCGGAAGGGCGTCACATCGTCATCCACACCGGAGCCGCTCAACCCGTGCGCCGTTGGCCCCGTGAGCGTTTCGAACAAATCGCCTCAACCCTGCGCGAGCACGGTTGGACGGTTTCGCTGATCGACGACACGCACGGCGATCTAGATAAGCTGATCACGACGCTCGCCGACGCTGATCGTTTCATCGGAAACGATTCTGGCCCCGGCCATATCGCCGCGTTACTCGGCATCCCCACTTTCACGATCTTCGGTCCGCAGTTATCTGAAAACTTCGTGCCCCAACATCCGCAAGCCGCTTGGATCGAAGGCGCGCCCTGCCCGCACAAACCCTGTTTCGATAACTGCCGTTTCGCCGAACCGCATTGTCTGCTCAACGTGACGATAGAGGCAGTCCGATCACGGGTGGAAGCGTGGTTAGCGATCAACTGACAACCGTTGTTTACCCGCTGGGCGGCCCAACACCGCACCCCGCCAGAACGCACCGATACTCTCCTGCAAACCCTGCCACCGATAACGGCGCGCACGCCAATAGCGAAAATGATTGCCCGGCAAGTGGCGCAGCAACCGGCGCCCGTGGGCCAAACGCACGGTTATATAAGCTGTATTCTGCAATGACCAGAGCTCCTTGCTACTATGGAGTGAGGACGAATGCGGTGGCGGCAGGTGGCGACACCCGGCAGCGGGAGCCAACACGCAGGTAAAACGCGCCGACAGACGCAGCGAGTATTCAATATCGGTCCCCTGATACCATAGTTTCGCGTTTGGAAGTCCCACCGCTTCAACCGCCGCTCGGCCTATGAGCATACTCGCCCATGTCGCCCAAGTCCAACGAAGTGGTTCCGTGCCACAACGTTCGCGAAATTCAGCCGGCGTCACCCCGCTGCGAATAACATTCCACGCCGGTTGGCGAAGTCGCCCCGGAAACCATGCCACACGACCAGCCTTATCCGAAAGCAAGGAAGACACCGCCATAGCGCCGGTCTGTTCACCGGCTTGCAACATGGCAATCAAGGCCCCCACCTCGGGCACCGCATCATCATCCAGGATCCAAAAATGAGTAAGTGCAGGATCCTCCAAGCCGGCTTGAAACCCCACCGCCAAGCCGCCGGCTGTGCCCAGATTTTCCGACGGACTGACTAACCTGATCGGCAAAGGCCCAGTCGGAATCTCACCCGTGCAGCCATTATCGACTATGATGATTCCGGCCAATGCAGGCCCCTGGTTACACAATGAGTCGAATGCGCGCTGCACCAACTCTGGGCGGCGAAAGGACGCCATGACTGCCCACACACATGGTTTCATAGTCCCCTCAAGGTTGAATGGTAGACCGCGAGGGTTTCCCGCGCACAATTCTCCCAATTGAATTTTGCGGCTTGTTGCTGACCGGCCTGCTGCATTTTTTGATGTAGCGTATCGTTGCCCAGCAACTCGTTTATGGCCGCGGTAAATTCCTTTTTATTCAAACCAGCATATCGCACGGCGTCGCCACCCACTTCTGGCAGACTGGCCACTCGGCCACAAATCACCGGACAACCCACTGCCATCGCTTCCAAAACCGGCAGTCCAAAACCTTCGTAGAAACTCGGAAACAACAACGCCTGCGCCCGACGATAAAGCGCCAGCAGAACCTCGTCGTCCTGGTAGCCTAGAAAATGCCAATCAGCGGGAGCACTCCCTTCGACCGCGACACCTTCCCACCGCGCTCCCACGATGATCAGAGGCGGCAATCGTTTACCTGATTCCAGCGCAGCCAACCAAACCTGCCGGAGAAGCTCGAGGTTCTTGCCCGGTTCGAGCGAACCGACGAAGAGGAAGAATTCTGAAGGCAGATCAGCGGGCAGCGATTCCTGTTGGGACAGAGTCACCCCGTGATGCACCACGGTAATTTTACTGGCAGGTAATTCCAACAGCGCCATCGCTTCATCGGCCGTGAATTGGCTCACCGCAATCACGTGATCAGTCTGCGCCAGTCGACGCAACCGAGCCAAGCCGCTCCGGCGCTGCCAGCGTCGAAAACGCTCGGGTTGTCTCATCAAAGCCAGGTCATGCAGCGTCACCACTTCGCGACAAGGTGGATGGGCAACCAGCGAAAGCGCCGTGGAGTGCAGGAGATCGGCGTCCATCGTGCGCAAATGGCGTTTCGCAGGACCACGGGACCAAACCAATTCACGCCATGCGGTTTTCAACATACGCTGCGGTTGGGTATACTCGAAATTTTCCACCGGCCACGCCAAGTGACTAATCGTGCAATCGGCAGGTGCCACGGTTTCCAATCCACCCTGCAGTCCGCGCACATAACGAGCTACGCCCGCGCGAGTCGTATAAAGGGCATTGGTATCAAGGGCGACATGCATCACAAAAAGAAGATCCTCCCACCCGACTCGGTTTGGGCTCATACCGCAAGCCAGCGTTGGGTCCGCACAAGGGTTGCCTTGACCGGTTTTCTGCGAAATTTTCTCTGCGCATCCATGACGCTCAAGTCCCGTGAATTTTTCCACCGCCTGATCCCTGTGGTGCTGGCACAGACCGCCGGGCTGACCTGCGGAGTAATCGGCGTAAAACTATCTTCCCGGTTTGTGCCGCCAGAGGTCCTTGGAGAATATGGGATATTCTTAAGCTTCACGACTCTTGGCATGTGGGTGATCCACGCGGGATTGGTCAAATACGTCAGTCGGCATTGGGCGGCCACCGAATCAAAACCCGCGATGCTGCGCCAGATGGTGTGGCTGTGGATGGGAAAACTACCTTGGCTCGTGCTCAGTTCGGCCGGCGCCGCCTGGGCCATTGCACGACTCACGGGACACTCTACTTGGGGATTACTCCTCCTCCTGCTCTTCATTTCCGGAGTCCTTTCACTCGTTTCGATGGGCCAGACGGCCCTGCAGGTTAATCGTGAACACTGGTCGGATTTTCGTGTTTCGGCCACCGGATCCCTCACCCGCACTTTCCTACCATTAATATTTTTTATTACGTTGGGCAGCGCCACTGGTCTCTATGCAGGACTCACGTTACACATCCTGATCTGCCTTGGTATGGTGGTCTGGGCCTTCCGGAGGCATTGGGCTATATCTAGCCAGACCGCTCTACCCAAGCATGAGGTGGGCGAGATCTATACCGGGCAGTATTTCACCGCATTGGCCTTGGCGGGTTGGGGCTTGTCTGGCGTGAATCGCTGGGTCGTCGCCGGTTTTTTTGGGAACGTCGAAGCGGGGTTCATCACCCTCGCAGGCAACATTGCCGTGGTTGTGCCCATCTTTGTCGGAACCGTAATCACCCAACTTTTTCAGCCGGGGCTATTCGCGATGGGCGATGGCATCGCGGCGGACAATCATCGACCCTTGCTGCGCCGTATCGATGCGATCGCCGCTGCATTTTGTGGGCTGAGCATCGCGGGGATCTTCGCTTTGAACACCCTTCTGCCATGGCTGATTGGCCCTCTGATCCATTTCAACTATAATGCCGCGTTGCACTGGGTGCTGCCGGTCGGGCTGTTCGGGACTGCCGTGATCGTCGCGCAGTTTTATCACACGCTGTTGCTAGCTGCACGGATGGAAAAGTCCTGCGCCCCTGTCGATCTGACTACCGCGGGTATTCTAATTGGCGGCAGTGCATTGTCTGCGTGCTTCGGAAGGCAGATTTTCACAAACTGGTTGCTGTTCACACCAATCATTCCGTGGTTAGTTACTCGCACTCTTGCCCGTGGATTTCTGCTCAACCCAGCAGTAAATCTCGCAGCCGAGAATGTTGAGCAAACTTAGGCTCTTGGTTCATTTTCAGGCTGGTGATACCGAGCAACTTTGTCATCGGTTGAAACACTTGGCATGACCCTTTCTCCCCATTGGCGCACTCGAATCGCCGCTGCCCTCGCCGCGATCCTCGCCGTGTGGTTGGGTGCGGGTTTAGCGCAGGCGGAATATTTTTGGCCCGTGATCATCACCGGTGGGTTGCTCTTGCTGTCGGCCCAGCGCGTGTTCGCCATGCCGATCGATGCACTGTTGGTCGGCTGTATCTTGTTCGGCTACTTGCTGGGGAATCGTGGGTTCGCCCAAATTTCGCTCACTGGCGGTTTTCCCATTCTGCCAGCCGAATTTGTTCTGCTGGTCGCGAGCGTGATTCTAATCGTGCAGGGGGCGCTCTACCGCGTGACGATCGTGAGGCGCGAGCTGCTCAATCTGGCGATTCTCGCGTGGATCGTGATCGGTGTCGTGCGGCTGCTGTTCGATATCCGCAGCTTTGGTTTCTTGGCGATTCGCGATTTCGCGATGGTTTATTACGCAGCGTTTTTCTTTATCGCCCAGCATATCGCGAGCAACCCTCGCCAACGCAATTGGCTGAACCATGCCTTGATCGCCGGGTGTCTGGGTATGGCCGTCTGCTACCCGCTCATTCAGTTGATTCCTGATTTTTTCTACGGAGTGCTCACTCTGCGCGGGAATCCGATTATTTTCTACAAAGGCGATCTCGTCGGCACGATGTTGAGCGCGGGCGCCGTGTTGATCTACGTGCGCCACATTAAGAAAAATCCGGTGATCGCCACTGCTGCCACGCTAGTGCTGCTCGGGATCGCGCTCACGACCAACAATCGCGCGTCGATGGTCGGTCTGGGCACCGTCACCGTATTGTTGATCATTGGCCGCCAGTGGAAATTCGCCATCACCCAATCCGTCGCCGGAATCGTCGCGGTGATCTCGATCCTGTTTTTCGCTCACCTCACAAATACTTCCTGGAAGCAAACTCCCCTCCATGGGGTTTATGAGCGGGTCGTCTCCATCGCCGATCCATTTGGGCAAAGAGCCTATTCGGGTGAAAACACGTTTTTTAAGGGCGATAACAATCGTTTTCGCGCCGTCTGGTGGGAGGCCGTTTACAATGAAACGGTGAATGGAAATCCGTGGACAGGCCTTGGTTTCGGTCACGATCTCGCACGGCAATTCGTGCGGGAATACTATCCG
>Ga0075118_10002532_pt1 | contig 11433 bp, 10 predicted proteins | sample AntAceMetag02UKE_FD_69794 | JGI IMG/M metagenome (GOLD analysis project Ga0075118, IMG submission 69794) | Saline lake microbial communities from Ace Lake, Antarctica - Antarctic Ace Lake Metagenome 02UKE | ecosystem: Environmental > Aquatic > Non-marine Saline and Alkaline > Saline | place... | reverse complement strand
CGGCGCCTCACGTCGCCGCAATCGAATGTAAGGGCAGAAGTAAGTGATGATGATCAAAAGGAACTGAAGTTAGGACACCCCGAGGCACTGCCTGGGCTTACAAGCTCGCTGGTCTGATTGAGACCTAACGTGCGGACTTCATCAAGGCCAGCGGTGACATGCACCGTACCAAAAGGCCGGACACATGACCGCAACCTGCAAACATCAAAGTCACTCAAATTAACCCTTGCATAAAAGGAGCCGTCCACACATGACAATACCCTAGGCTGGTTTAAAATAGCGAAATGGGGAGTGTTTTGTCATTAGACGAGGTTACCAAATAGCTTTGGCCTCTTCAGGAATTTTTCGTCTGACAGAAGCACCAAGATCAATCAACCACCATCCGCAATAAAACCCAACTTCTCAATCACTGAAATGGCGCAAGCCTCGTCATTGTCGGAATTGTCTCCCGTTATACCAACAGCACCAAGCACAATTCCAGCTTGTTTTATCAATACGCCACCAGCCACGGGCACAAGCGAGCCGTCTGATAGAGCATTCATCGCTTGAATAAAAAATGGCTCAACCTTTGCGCGTTCATACAAAGCCCGCGATCCAAGCCCCATTGAAACAGCACCGCGCGCTTTACCCTGAGCAATCTCGGGTCTCAGATTACTGGTTCCATCTTCTCGAGCCAGCGCCAAAAGATAGCCTCCGCTGTCCAGAACCGCCACGGTGAGCGGCTTCAGGCCATGGTTTTTGCGCCAGTCGATACAGTCACTAATAATCTCTTGTGCCTGATCTAAAGTGAGAGTCATGGGCAGTTTCCTTTATTGAAATCAAATGGTCTTGGAAATTTTCTGAGGCACCCAACAGGTCTTGAGATTATTTTTGATTTATATAGCGCTACGTAGAAATAACAGCTTGAGACTGGATCAACTCCTCAATCTGGGAGGGCTCATAGCCCATTTCATGCAAAATCTCTCGAGTATGTTGACCCAATAGCGGCGCAGCACAATTGATGCTTGCAGGGGTGCGGCTAAATTTCACCGGATGACCAATAGTTTCAACGGAGCCAGCAGTCATATGATCCACATTAACGATCATCTTGCGGGCCCTTGTCTGCGGGTCTGCATGCATCTGCAAAATGTCATTAACAGGTCCGGCAGGAAGCTGCGCCGCTTCCATCAGGTCTAGCCAGTTTTGGGTGGTGTCTTTGAGCAAATATCCATTCAGGATTTCAATCAGTGCTGGAAGATTGCGGATGCGCTCGTAATTTGATGAGAACCTCTTATCATTGTTCAGCTCGGGCGCCGAAATCACCTCAAGAAACCGCAGCCAGTTACTTTGGTTAGCAGCCCCGACATTGATCCACCCGTCACGTGTCTTAAACGCTTGGTAAGGGGCGTTTAGCGGATGCGCCGAGCCAAGCGGTTCAGGTTTGTCGCCTGTAGCAAGTGCGATTGCAGATTGCCAGTAGGTCTGAACAATAGCAGCTTCAAACAGAGAGGTATCAACCTTTTGACCGATCCCAGTTTGCTGCACATTTGAATAGGCAGCACAAACGCCCATGGCCGCCAAAACTCCGGCATTTATATCAGAAATTGGCGCTGCGACCTTAACCGGCGGGCGGCCCGGCCCTTCTCCGGTGATCGACATCAGACCTGACATGCCTTGGGCAATCAAATCGAAACCGCCACGGTCGGCATAGGGGCCAGTGCGCCCGAAGCCAGAAATCTCACAATAAATGAGGCGTGGATTTATCCTGGTCAAACCTTCATAAGACAGCCCCAGATTTTCCATAGTGCCTTTGCGGTAATTCTCGATCACTACGTCAGCTTCTGCCAGCAGCTTGCGCAGGACCTCAAGCCCCGGCTCGGATTTCAGATTGAGTGAAATACCGCGCTTGTTGCGGTTCATCATCATGTAAGCCGCCGCTTCACCGCCAATCTCGGGAGGCAGAAACCTCCTACTATCGTCGCCCATTGGCTTTTCCACCTTGATGACATCAGCTCCCATATCGGCCAACATCAGCCCGCAAACTGGGCCGGCCATGATATGGGCAAGCTCAACCACACGCATACCCTTTAGTGGACCCGTCTTTCCGCTCATTTACCAGTCCACACGGGTTTAGTTTTACCCAAGAATGCTTCCATACCAATGCGAAAATCGTCGCTCATATAGCACGAAATTATCAAATCAGAATCTTCTACACTTGCAGCGGCGCGGTTTCGGCGCATGGCTTCTTTGGTGGCGCGAAGAGTTAAAGGAGCCATCTCGCCACATCTTTTGGCCAGGGAAGCTGCTCGCGCAAGCAATGTCTCTTCATCTTCTAAGACCTCACTGACAAGCCCAACATTCAGCGCCTCTTGGGCCTCTATCAGGCGGGCAGAAAATATTATCTCCCGCACACGTCCAGCCCCTATCAATTCACTCAGACGGGCAAGATTCCCCGCCGCTAAGCAGTTGCCCAACGTGCGCGCGATGGGAAAGCCAAACTTCAGGCTGGTCGAAGCAATCCGAATATCGCAAGCCGCAGCGATAGAGCCCCCCCCACCGGTACAGGCCCCATGTATGGCCGCGATGGTAGGCACCGGACAACGCTCAACGGCCTCCAAAACCGCATCAATCTGATGTTCATAATCCAATGCATCCTGCGGCTTATCAAAGGTGCGAAACTGGGTCATATCGGTGCCGGCAGCAAAGGCCTTGCCGCCCGCACCAGCAATCACCATCGCCCGCACAGAGCCGTTGGTTGGCATCTCGTTGCAAATCTGGGCAAGCCGTTCGTACATCCCAAAGGTCAGCGCATTGCGCGCCTCAGGGCGCTGAAACGTCACCCAAAAAATACCGTCGCGAAGCTCCTCTGAAATTTCATCACTATGCTCGCTCATCGGTAAAAATACTCCACTAAAAACATCGGCACCACTGGCACATAGGTACATAGCATCAGCACTGCCAGCAACACGCCGACGAACCACACATTAACCTTAGATACAGCCCATATATTGGCCCGCGCCACTGAGCAGGCAGTAATCAAAACCGACGCCACGGGCGGGGTCTGCTGTCCGATGGCAAGGTTCAGTGTCACCACCAACCCAAAATGCACCGGATCAATACCGGCTGCTGTGATCAGTGGAATAACGATTGGAATTACAAGAATGATCGCCGCCGCCGAGTGCAAGAAAAATCCAACGACCAGGAAAAAGAAGTTGAGGATCAGCAAAATCGCCCATTGCTGCGCAGTAATTGATAGGATACTTTCTGCCAGTTGCTGTGGAATTTGCGCACGGGTCAGGAACCCACCCATCAACACGGACGCTGCAACCAACAGCATCACAACTGCCGTCTGCATACCGCCATCGAGCATTGCGCGGCGTAAATGGCGGATGTCAAGGTTGCCATACCATGCCGAGACAGCAAGAGCAGCCAACACAGCAAGGCCAGCCGCTTCCGTCGCGGTGACGAAGCCGCCAAAGATACCGCCCAGAATAATTACGGGAAGGGTAAAGGCCGGAAGCGCGTCAATGAACGTATCGCGCAACCGCGTGGTACTAAATGCTCCCTCAGTTGGGAAATTGTAGCGTTTAGCAAAGATATAGGCCAGTACCATCAACCCAAACGCGCCTAAAAGGCCGGGCACAATGCCGGCAACGAACAACTGCTCTACCGAAGTATTGGCAGAGGCAGCGTAAAGGATCATTGGAATTGAGGGGGGAATAATAATGGCCAAAGAAGCTGAAGAAGAGGTCACTGCGGCAGAAAACTCTTTGCTATAAACACGTTTCTTCATCTGCGGGATCAAAATAGACCCCATGGCTGCCACATCAGCTACTGCCGAACCAGAGATCTCGGCGAAAAACAGAGACACCCCAATGTTTACCATCGCCAGGCCGCCTCGGATGAAACCGATGATTGAGGTAACAAAATTGATCAGCCTATCGGTGATCCCGCCCGCGTTCATAATCGCGCCAGCCAGAACAAACATCGGGATTGCGATTAAGGAAAACTTTGTGGAGCCGTCATACATATCAAGGGCGATTGTCACCAAGCTATCTGCACCTTCTGTGAACAGCAGGCCCAAAACCCCACACATGGCCAGAGCCACAGCGATCGGAATGTTGATGCAGATCATGATCAGCAGTGCAGCAAAAATTAGGGCCATAAGCATCAGTTGCGTTCCTTGTTCTTTTCGAGTTCGTTTTCAACCTCTTCTTCGATTTCAGCATGCTCAAGGGAAATGCCCGCACTTGTGAGCTTGAAGTAACCGGGGAGGCTCAGAATTTGACAAGTCATAAATAATATGGCGCCAATCGGAATAACGGACTGCGTCACTTGGATGGGCACCCATGTCAGTGAGATCAGCGTATCACCTGCAAGCACTTCCAAAACCTGAAGCCCGGCGCGCGCCATTAAAAAAAGAAAATCAACACGATAGCCTCGCCCACCAGCAGGGCTCCAATACGAAGTTTCAGCGGCATTGCAAGCAATACGGTGTCAAATCCAATATGCCGTCTGTGGAGCGCTGCAAGCGCTGATCCGTAATAGGTAATCCAAGCCAGTACGATTGCGGCAACTTCATCATACCATGAAAAGCTCTCCCCCATAAGGCGCGCAATCACGGCGACAGTGACCATCAATGTCAACAAAATCATTAAGCCAATTGTGATCCATTCAAGAATTTTGCTCAGTAATCGATTGATGCGTGATAGCGTCGGATAGGAACCATTTTCCATTTAGGCAAGACCTGTAGAATGTCGAATATCACTCGCACGCAAAGGTTGCATAGCAGTAATTCTTTATCGATTGATTATTGGAAAAAGCGGCGGGTTTCCCCGCCGCTTGCGGATATATCAGCCTGCGCCGCCAAGCCCAAGGACCGTGTCGATCATCTGCTGACCACCGTCGACCTCGTCAGCAAACTGCTTATAGATCGGTTTGGACGCCTCAATAAAGGCAGCCTTATCCGCATTGTTCACAGCCACGCCTGCATCTTCAATGACTTTCAAAAGGCTTGCCTCAAGCTCTGCGGCCTTTTCATATGTGAAATCCTGAGTCTGATTCGCACAGTCAGTCAAACCGACCTGAACGTCGGCATCTAACCCGTTGAACTTCTTAGACGACATCAGTATATAAGCTGGTGTGTAAACATGCCCAGTCACAGACAAATACTTCTGAACTTCTTGAAACTTTGCGGAAGCGATCTGCGCATAAGGGTTTTCCTGACCATCGATCACCCCAGTTTGCAGCGCGGTGAACACGTCGGAAAAGGCCATTGGCGTTGGATTTGCACCATATTCTTTGAACATTTTCAAACGCCACACCCCGTTTGGCGTACGCAATTTAATACCGGCAAGATCGGCAGGCACATTTATTGGGCGCACATTATTTGTGATATTGCGGAAACCGTTCTCAGCCAGCCCTACAATATGATAGCCATTTGCGTTTGTGCATCTTGAAACACATTCATCATCTCGCCTTGCACGCGCCGCATGTGGTCACGATCTGAAATGATATAAGGCATTTCAAAAATTCCAAAAGCATCGTCAACTGATGACATCACCGACGATGGCAGGGAGAAATCAACTTGACCCAGCTTGAGCTTTTGCAGCAGCTCCTTGTCTTTGCCCAACTGCGACGAGCCAAAGGTTTGCACCTCGACTTTGCCACCCATTGAGCCGTTCACACATGCTGCAAAATTATCGACGGTCGACTCAAAAAGTGAGCCCGGATTGCCAACATGGCCGAATTTCATAGTCATATCAGCCGCTGGCGCCATTGTCGCCATACCAGCGGCAGTGGTTGCAGCAAGAATTTTTGTAATTATCTTCATGGTATTCTCCTCCCAGAGTTTTAATGTTGTTTATTTTATTGACCAGCCCCTTACTGAGGCTTTGATATTATGCGAGCATTGTCATTGCCGCTTGAACCCCACCATCATCATGAGGAACATTTGCCTGTTTCAATCCCATTTCGATACCGGCCAAAGTTGCAACTAGCATCAAATCGTTAAAGTCGCCCAAATGGCCAATCCGAAAGACCTTATCTGCCACTTTAGACAGGCCATTGCCTAAGGATATATCATAGTGGTTTAAAGTCTTAGCACGAAACGCGTCAGCGCTATGCCCTTCTGGCAGCTTGACCGCTGTCAAAACGCCGCTTTCCTGACCCTGCTTTGCACAAAGAACCTCAAGACCCCATTTACGCACCGCGGCGCGGGCCGCTGCACCATGACGTGCGTGGCGCGCAAAGACATTTTCCAGCCCTTCTTCATGAAGCATATCTACTGCTTCATTGAGGCCGTAAAGCAAATTGGTGGCAGGAGTGTAGGGAAAATAACCCGTCTTGTTTGGACCAACCATTTCCTCCCAATCCCAATAAGACTTTTGCATCTTGGATGTTTTATTAGCAGCTAAAGCCTTGGCACTCGTGGCGTTGAAAGACAGGCCAGGAGGCAACATCAAACCCTTTTGAGAGCCGGAAATTGTAACATCCACGCCCCATTCGTCATGCTTGTAGTCCAACGAGGCTAGTCCAGAAATTGTATCAACAATAAAAAGAGCTGGATGCCCCGCCCTATCAATTGCCTTTCTCACTTGTGAGATTGGAGACACTGAACCGGTTGAAGTCTCATTATGAACAACGCACACAGCTTTGATCTTATGATTTTTATCTTCGGCCAAATAGGATTCGATCGCATCGGGGTCGGCACCACCGCGCCAATCACCTTCGATAAACTCTGCCTGCAACCCAAGCTTTTCAGCAAGCTTCTTCCAAAGTGTCGCAAAATGGCCGGTTTCGAACATCAAAACGCGATCCCCAGGTGACAGAGTATTCACCAAGGCTGCCTCCCACGCGCCGGTGCCAGAGGCCGGATAGATAAACACGTTCTCTTCAGTCTTGAAAATCGATTTCAAGCCACCCAGGGCGCGCATCCCAACCGTGGCAAAATCTGGGCCGCGATGATCGATCGTTTGCTTCCCTATCGCGCTAAGAATGCGATCAGGAACCGCACTCGGTCCTGGAATTTGTAAAAAATGGCGGCCAGCTTTTCTCATAATAATGCGTTCCCAGTCCAAAGGAGTCATAATTTTGCCACACCTGCGGCTTTTTTGACTGATTTTTCTTTTTAGTTGATCCAACTTAATTTTGAATTCATAATTAAGTCAATGGAAATAATTTCATGCGCCACTATAATTATACTGGATAGAAAATGCCTCAGCTTTCCGACGCCCTGAAAAAACAGGTGCAGGGCGATCTTATGTTCGATAGTTTTTCGCGGGGCCGTTATGCGACTGATGCCTCACTTTATCAGATGATGCCACTTGGCATTTTGTCACCAAAATCTGAAGATGATATCCGCGCCGCAATTGATATTGCAGGACAGCAAGGGTTTCCTATTTTGGCGCGTGGCGGCGGGACCTCTCAGTGTGGCCAGACAGTAAATGAGGCGCTTATTATTGATAATACTCAATATTTTAATGATATTCTTGAACTGGATATCGAAGGAAGAAAATGCATCGTGCGCCCCGGTATTGTGCTTGATGATCTTAACCGCGCCCTGCAACCACATGGCCTTTGGTTTCCAGTAGATGTCTCGACAGCCTCTCGCGCGACCATCGGCGGGATGGCCGGCAACAACTCTTGCGGCGGTAAATCCCTACGGTACGGCATGATGCGCGACAATGTTCTCTCGATAGATGGCTTTTTGGCGGATGGGAGTAAACACCACTTTGGATCAACAGGCACCTCCGCCTCACCAGCTTTAGCTGCACTGTCTAATGATCTGTTAAATTTAGGAGCTCGTGAGGCAGTGGAAATCGACGCCCGTTTCCCAAAAGTAATGCGGCGTGTCGGCGGCTATAATATTGACGCCTTGGTCCCATCAGAGACACCGAATAACCTTGCCCATCTTCTAGTTGGATCCGAAGGCACCCTGACCTATTACACCGCGATTGAGCTCAAACTTTGGCCCTTGGTCACGCAAAAAGTTCTGGGTGTCTGTCATTTCCCAACATTTCATCAGGCCATGGATGCCGCGCAACATTTAGTAACGTTAAGCCCTCAGGGTATTGAGCTTGTTGATTCTACCATGATCACCCTGGCGCGCGACATCCCTATGTTCCGCAAAACTATTGAAGAATTTGTCACGGGCAAGCCAGAAGCGGTCTTACTGGTCGAGTTTGCCGAAGAGGATGCGCAGCTGCACCATCAAAAACTTAAACAACTCGAAGAGATGATGGGAGACTTAGGGTTTTCGTGGACCGGTAGCGGTCAAAACTGGGGCGGCATGACTGCAGTGCCAGATCCGGAGATGCAAACCCGTATTGCCGATCTTCGTAGCTCGGGGTTGAACATCATGATGTCAATGAAGAGCGACGGAAAACCGGTCTCTTTCGTTGAAGATTGCGCGGTAGAATTGCCCGACCTTGCTGCCTATACAGCTGGACTTACGGATATTTTCGAAAAATACGGCACCCGCGGGACGTGGTATGCGCATGCCTCGGTTGGCTGCCTGCATGTGCGACCGGTTTTGAATCTCAAGCTGGATAAAGATGTGAAAACCATGCGCGCCATCGCTGAAGAATGTTTTGATCTTGTATCTAAATACAAGGGCTCGCATTCAGGTGAGCATGGCGACGGTCTGGTGCGTTCTGAATTTCATGGCAAAATGTTTGGCCCACGGATGGTGGCCAGCTTTGCCGAAGTTAAGCAACTCTTCGATCCCGACGGACGCTTCAATCCAGGTAAGATCGTCAATGCGCCTAAAATGGATGATCGTCGCCTGTTTCGCTATAGTGCCGATTACACAGTTCCAGAATTCAAAACTGAGCTTGACTGGTCGGCCTACACTGGGAACGGCGACGGATTTCAAGGCGCCGTCGAAATGTGCAACAACAACGGAGCTTGCCGCAAACTCAAAGGTGGGGTGATGTGCCCCTCTTTCCGCGTGACCCGAAAAGAACAACATCTAACCCGTGGGCGCGCGAATACTTTGCGACTAGCGATTTCAGGGCAGCTGGGGCCAAACGCGCTGACGAGTGATCAGATGGCCGATACGATGAAGCTTTGCGTGTCGTGCAAAGGCTGTAAAAGCGAATGCCCCACGGGGGTTGATATGGCCCGAATGAAGATCGAAGTGCTTTCAGCCCGCGCCCAAAAGAATGGCCTTACCCTACACGAGCGCTTGGTGGCCTTCTTGCCGCACTATGCCCCTTGGGCTTCTCGTCTTCCAGGGTTGGCCAATCTGCGTAATACATTGCCCGGCCTTGCCAAGCTGACTGAGAAATTAACCGGCTTCACCGCAACACGCCAGCTGCCAACATGGAGCGCACGGCCTTTCAAAAATACCGAAGTTTCACAGCAAGGTACGCCCAAAGCCGTGCTGTTCGCCGATTGCTTTAATCGTTATTTTGAACCGGAAAATCTGCGTGCAACGGTCAAGGTGCTCGAAGCTGCGAATATCCCGTTTCATGTGGTGGCCGCACCCAAAGGCGAGCGTCCTTTATGTTGTGGACGCACATTCTTATCGGTAGGTTTAGTTGAAGAGGCAAGATTCGAAGCACAGCGATTGGTTGATGCCTTGCTTCCCTATGCAGAGCAAGGACTGCCAATCATCGGGTTAGAGCCCAGCTGTCTGCTGACCCTACGCGATGAGATCCCAGCATTGTTGCCTGGCAAAGACACCGAGCTGCTTGCCTGCCATGCCCGGATGCTGGAGGAATATATAGCCGATCAGGAAGACAACCCAGACTTCAAAATTCCCATGTCGTCACCAGCCCCAAAGATTTTATTACATGGACACTGCCATCAAAAAGCAATGGGTGTTATGTCAAGCATTGAAAAAACATTGGCCTTGCTTCCTGATACCGAAGTTGAAGTGGTAGCAACAAGCTGTTGTGGCATGGCGGGTGCATTTGGTTATAATGTAGAAACTTATAAGATCTCGCAAGAAATGGCCGAGTTGGATTTGGCGCCAAAGATCAGAGCGGCGGACGAAGATACACTGATTGTCGCAGATGGCACATCCTGCCGTCACCAAGTGGCAGATACGACCGGGCGTACACCTATTCATGTGGCACGCCTCCTTGAAATGGCTCTAAGAAGGTGAGTTGAACACGCTATGATACTGGAGGCACAAACACAAACCATCGCGCGCAAATCGTTGCATCACGAATTGGTGGACCGAATCCAGCTGTTGATCATCCACGCAGAACTGGCACCAGGAATAAAAGTGCCTGAAAAATTGCTATGCGAACGATTCGGGGTATCGCGCACCCCGCTCCGAGAGGCATTGAAAGTGCTTGCGTCCGCTGGTTTGGTCAGGCTTGAGCCGAACCGAGGGGCTTGGGTCACACAAGTTACACAAGATGAGGTTGAAGAAGTATTTCCTGTTCTAGGCGCGCTTGAAGCTCTGTCTGGCGAGTTGGCATGTAAACACATAACCGACGCGGAAATTAACGAAGTGAGCGCGCTTCACGACCAAATGATGGGGAGCTACGAAAGTCGGGATTTGGATGCCTATTTTAACTTAAACCAGAAAATCCACCGTGCTATTCTGCTAGCCGCTCGTAATAGTACCTTGACCTCATCCTGTGAAACCTTGTCGCTGCGCATGCAGCGAGCACGCTACATGGCCAACATGAACGAAGACCGATGGTATGAAGCGGTGCAGGAACATGAAAAAATATTAAAATGCCTGGTGCAAAGAGATGGTCCAAAACTGGCAGTCACCCTGCTCACCCATATGGATGCCAAACGTGCCTCCGTTATCCGATGGTTACAGACACGTGAATAGACATTAGAATGGCCTTGAAAATCTGAGGATGTCAGTCGTCAGGATTTTTGGAGGTGTTGTCAGAAAAACTTGAACACCCATAAAAGGCATATCAAGTCAATCATCATGCGGCAGAGAATTTGAACCACTCCGTGAGAGCAGTTGTACGTTTTTGCTTGAAGGATTGCCTGCTTTCTAGATGCCTTTGGTGGTTGAAGTGGTTATAAATTTGACTGTGATAACTGCCAAATTTCTGAAGTGCCGCAACCGTCTTGAAACGCTGCATCGCTCGTTCTCGTCGTCGAAATGGCAGATCTGAGTTTTAGCATTTGTTGTTGGACCGGCCTCCCCATAATGGTCTTGTCCCGCTTACGTTCCGGTCTCCCAACTCATTTGTGCAGCCTTTCGTTCAAAGGCCAAGGGGCTTTTGCCCCCCAGCGATGAATGGCGTTGGCGCGGGTTATAAAATCCGTTGATATACTGGAATATTGCCCCTTCGGCTTGGCGTCTTGTTTCGCCCCGATTACGCCGAATCAGCTCCGCCTTGATTGATTTGAAGAACGTCTCCACCATGAAATTATCATAGCAATTCCCTTTACCGCTCATTGATACTTCGAAGCCGTGCTTGGTTAGAAGCTTTTGGTAGTCATTCGAACAGTATTGCGAGCCACGATCTG
>Ga0075118_10002521_pt1 | contig 11468 bp, 7 predicted proteins | sample AntAceMetag02UKE_FD_69794 | JGI IMG/M metagenome (GOLD analysis project Ga0075118, IMG submission 69794) | Saline lake microbial communities from Ace Lake, Antarctica - Antarctic Ace Lake Metagenome 02UKE | ecosystem: Environmental > Aquatic > Non-marine Saline and Alkaline > Saline | place... | reverse complement strand
AAATGGGCCTCTCTGTTGAAAATAAAACTGGGGTGATAGAGGATACACGTATCGACCTGAGTCAGCTTCATCTTGAAATGGGGTCGAATCCTTTAGATGCCAATTTGGTGGTTGAGAATTTGAAAGACTTTCGGATGGATGCGAACGTAAAAGGGAAGCTAATTCTTGGTGAATTGTTGAATTACTTTCCAATGGAAGGCTACGAATTGAGTGGAACGCTAAATCTCGATGCGAAAGCAAATGGTGTATTTGATAGCATCAATAACATCATCCCAAAATTGGACTTGAACGTTAACCTGATAGATGGACGCATCAAAACGCCAGACATTCCAAGCCCAATTGAAAACTTTGTGATTAAGGCACAAGTAGCCAATCAAAGTGGAAAGCTCAAGGATACTCGAATTGAAGTAAGCAATTTGACCATGGAGCTCGATGGTCAGCCTTTTAAAGGATCAATGACATTAATCAATCCTGAAAATTTTGAATGGGATGTAAATGTCGAAGGAAACTTAGACTTAGAGAAGTTGATGAAACTCTACCCTATGGAAGGCATGGCCTTGAAGGGTCAGATCTCGACTAATCTATCGAGCAAAGGAAAAATGAGTGACTTGGAAGCGAAACGCTATTCCCGAATGCCAACTAAAGGAAACCTAACGCTGACCAATTTTGACTATAAAGGCGATGCGATCGACAAGCCAATAACCATTAGCAAAGCGGTAGCTTCTTTTACAAACGATAAAATGAGTCTCTCCGATTTCGTAGGCACTGCGGGCTCTACTAGTTATACTTTGGCAGGCGAGATTACAAACTATTTAGGCTTTGCATTGAATGATGAGGTTCTTGAAGGATCATTGACGGCCAAGGCTGATCAATTAATCATTAGCGAGTGGATGACTGAGTCTGAAGCAGAAGAAGACGAAACCATCTCCGAACCGATGGATGTGGTAAGAATTCCTGAAAATGTTCAGTTCAACATGAATGCGACTGTTGGTATGGTGACTTACAATAGTCTTCAGATGAATGACATGCAAGGCAAACTTATGGTCAAAGATGGAATTGTAAAGTTGAATGATTCAGGTTTTAAGGCCATGAATGGAACAGTTGGTCTAACAGGTGAGTACAATAGTAAGCCAGAGCAACCTACTTTCGATTTTAAGATTGGCGCTAAGGAAATCTCAATTCCTTCTTCCTTTCAGTCCCTTGATATGGTGCAAAAGCTAGCGCCAGTCACAGAGAAAATGACAGGGCTATTCTCAACAGACTTCAACATCAATGGCGCATTAGGCGCTGACATGATGCCTGATTATGCCACGCTTACTGGTGGTGGGTTGATACAGGTACTCCAAGCCAGCCTTGGGGAATCAGACCTAATGTCTGGATTAAGTTCAGTGACGAAACTTGCCAAGGTGTCTACCGCGACACTAGACAGAATTAAGATGCAAGCTGAAATCAAAGACGGCCGCTTATTCATTAAGCCATTCGATGTTAAACTTGGTGATTATCAAACCACCATTGCTGGTAGTACGGGCATTGACGGTACAGTAGATTACCTCTTGAAGATGAATGTACCTGCAGGTCAGGTAGGGACGCAGTTGAATTCTTTGGTATCTTCTTTAACAGGTAGTAGCCAAAGCCTGACAGGCGATAATCTGATCCTGAACATTGGAATGGGAGGTCTATTCTCGAAGCCAGAGTTTGCACTGAGATCAATAGCCTCTGCAGGTGATAATTCTGTTAAGAATGTTGTGACGGCTACTGTTGAGTCAAAGGTTGAAGAGAAGAAGGAGGAAGCCAAAGAAGAAATCGAGAACAAGGTTGCTGTTGCCAAGGACTCTGCGAATCAGGTATTAGCTACTCAAAAAGACTTGCTAAAAGCAAAGGCTGATACACTGCTAAAAGCTCAGAAAGATTCAATTGCCACCTTGGCTGCCGGAAAGCTTGGCCTAAAGAAAGACAGTGTCGATTCAAAGCTAGAAAGCGTTAAAGAGAAGGCCAAAGGTGCTCTAAAGGGCCTTTTGAAGAAGAAAAAGGGAGGTAATTAGAGAAGTGGATGTCTATAGTTTTTTAGTTGGACTAGGTCTTTTTCTATTGGGAATCGCAGTACTCATTTATCAGTACAACGATGAAGCCTATAAGGATTGGCGAAAACTAAGTAAGGGCGATATTCAGCTATTTTTTGCAGCAGCACTGGGATTGTTTTTTGGTCCGTATTATATGTAACAGCTTTTTTGGCCTAGTCCGATTCAATCAACCTAGCGCTCACTTGTAGTGAGTGCTTCTCCCTAACCCGTCATTGCGAGAAGAGAAATTATGCGCAGCAATAATTCTTGATGTGGTAATCCCCATTAGTGGGCAGATAAGCCCTCTGGTTCAGGACAGTTGTTCTTCGAACAGACGGATTCTGTCTTCCTCGTTCCTCGTCATCAGAATGACGGAAACTTTGGAGCGTTACGTAATAACTTTAGGATTAGGCTCTGTCAAATTCTCACTTGTAGTGAGTGCTTCTCCCTAACCCGTCATTGCGAGAAGAGAAATTATGCGAAGCGATAATTCTTGACGCGGCAATCCCCATTTGATGGCAGTGAAGTTTATAGGTTCTTGATATGGGCGCTTGGAACAGACGAATTCTGTCTTCCTGGATCCTCGTAATAAGAACGAAAGCAACTTTCATATATCGTGTAATAGGAGACTAAGCCTTCCATCCTTTTTCGGCTACTTGATCAATGCTGTTTTCGACTTTTAGTTTCATTTCAGCTTTGTACTGCTCTAGGTTTTTAGCAATAGTTTCATCAAAACTTCCGATGATCTGAGCCGCTAGAATGCCCGCGTTCTTTGCACCATCAAGGGCAACAGTCGCTACTGGTACGCCACCAGGCATTTGCAAAATCGAAAGCACCGAATCCCAACCATCAATAGAGTTACTTGATTTTACCGGAACGCCAATTACAGGTAGTGTTGTCAATGAAGCAACCATTCCAGGAAGGTGAGCCGCTCCGCCAGCACCAGCAATGATGGTTTTTAATCCTTTGCTTCTAGCGTTTTTCGCGTACTCAAACATCCTTTCAGGTGTACGATGCGCAGAGACAATCGTTAACTCAAAGGCAACGCCTAATTCTTCTAAAACGGTAGCTGCTTCGCGCATTACACGAAGATCAGACTGACTTCCCATTATGATTCCTACAACTGGTTGGCTCATGCTTTTACTTTTAGTTGTGCTTTTACGAAGTTAACTTTTTCCTTTAACCGATCCGTATTCGAGTCAGTAATGGTAATATGACCCATCTTACGGAAAGGCTTAGTGAGCTTTTTGCCATACAAATGAATATGTACGCCATCTGTGGCTAACACTTCATCCATGCCCTCATAAATGGCTTCTCCTGTGAAATCTGCCTCGCCCAAAACGTTTAGCATGGCAGAAGGTAAAACGAGATCAGTATCACCTAGTGGCCAGTTTAAGATGGATCTTAAGTGCTGCTCGAATTGAGAAGTTACATTTCCTTCAATTGACTGATGTCCACTGTTATGCGTTCTAGGGGCAATTTCGTTGACGAGTAGTTTTCCGTCTTTCGTCAAAAACATCTCTATGGCGAGTAAACCAACCATATCGAGTTTTTGGATCAATTCTTTGGCCAAAGCCTGCGCTTCTGCCTCAGCTTTATCATTAATTTCTGCAGGGGAAAATAAGTACTCTACAAGGTTGTGCTCAGGATGGAAGACCATTTCTACGGTTGGGAAAGTCTTGATTTCGCCTGCCTCATTACGAGATACAATTACCGATAGCTCTTTCTCGTAATCGACTAATCTTTCTATAAAGCCATGTGCTTCGAAAGCTTTGTCCATGGCTTGTTCGTCCTTGATCATCTGAACGCCACGGCCATCGTAACCTCCAGTCGCCAATTTGTTGACAAAGGGAAGAAAGTCTTTATGCTTTGCTACTTCTGATTTCCCATTGACTTCGATGAATTCTGAGGTTGGGATTCCGTGTTCTTTATAGAATTGCTTTTGGTGCAGCTTATTCTGAATCAGCTCGATGATATGAGGCTGAGGAAAAACCTTCTTGCCTTCGGATACTAATTTCGCTAAAGCTTTGGTGTTGACATTCTCAATTTCAATGGTGATGAGGTCTTTGTCTTTCCCAAAGTTATAGACCGCATCGTAATCTGTCAAAGCTCCTACTTGGAAAGTAGTCGCAATGCTTTTGCAAGGCGCATTGGCATCTGGATCGATGACGTGAATATCTAAATTAAAATCTATGGCCGACTGGATCATCATGCGGCCAAGTTGACCGCCACCGAGTACACCAATTTTCAGGTTAGGATCGAATGACATAAGGTATCTCTAGCAAAGGCCAAAGTTAATTATTTATAGCAATTTATCAGCCGACTGTCAGGCTTCTAGTATTGATCAATCAGGAATCTGAATTCCCATTTTTTGCATGAGCTTGGTAGCATTGAAACTCTTACAAATTCCTGGAGTTAGTGTATAATCAAATTTGATTTCGTCACCGATGATCTCACTATTAAAACTATAGTTTTTCACACCCTGCAATTCATTGGTGATGTTACCGAGTTCAATGTCATGGGTAGAAACAAAACCGAAGGCATAGGCCAAGTTCAATTGCTTAATCAGCGCTAAAGCCCCTTTATGTCGATCTTTAGAGTTTGTACCCTTCAGCACTTCGTCAATCATAAATAGAACAGGAGTCTTGCCATCGATGTAGGCCAGTAGCTGCTTGAGTCTTTTGAGTTCTGCGTAGAAAGACGAAACGTTTTCTTCCAGATCATCTTGGCTTCGCATACTAGTGAAAATCTTGAGATCACTTACAGTCATTTCTTTAGCGCAGACAGGCGCCCCAATTAAACCTAATGTACAATTGACTCCAACTGTTCTCAAGAAAGTACTCTTACCACTCATATTCGATCCTGTGATCAGGCAAATACCACCTTGACCATGAAATTCGAAGTTATTAGTGACTCTGTTTTTCGATTTGATGAGCGGATGACCTAGACCTGTCGCCTTAATGTCGAAATGATCTTGACTTATCGTAGGGTATGAGAAATCTGGGTTAGAATATGCTAAACCTGCCATACTAATCAGTGCGTCAAGCTCACCAATCGTTTCGAACCATTTAGCGATGTCAGTCTGATTTTCTTTTTTCCATCCATTGACACGGATATACCAAAATACATCGAGTAAAAGCAAGATGTCGAATATGATATAAAGCATATTCGTTCTGCTCTGAAGACTGTTTAAAATTAACTGAAGGTCTTTAATGGTTTTTGACGCTTTGGTCGAATCATGCTCAAGGGTCGATTTAAATGCTTTCAGCTTCTCGCTTTTAAAGTTGCTCTTTTCGATCATATCAATATGAAATCTAAGAGCGTTCAGTGACTTATAACCTCGTTCGGTTTGCTTGCTAATGGCCTGTACCTTATTAAAGACTCCGCCAAGAATAATAACATTAACGAACCCTAGTAAAATAGGAATCCCTGACTGGAGATAGCCCATACTACTCAAGACAATCGTGCTAACCGTAGCCAATGGCATTATGGCCAATACTACCTTATAGAACAATGAGTTTTTAACGGTGGAATCTTCTTTTAGCCAATCAAGCATTGGCTGATGATCGATTTCTGTACTGTCTTCGACCATGCCATAGGCTTGAAACTGATGCCTAAAGTCAATCTCTGGAGTCAGTTCTTTTACACTTTCTTGTCTGCAGATAATTTCATTCGAGTCGGCACTTTCCCCCAACCATTTGGCGAGTATCTTTTCTCCAATGTAAGTAGATGTTCGATTGATCAATTGAAATACGGAGTGTTTGCCAAAAACATCTAAGTCTTCATGATAGGGGTGAGTGGCTTTGTAATACTTCTTGCCTTCATTGAAACCATGGTAGTCACTGTTGAGTCTTTTTATTTCACCTGAATTGATTTGCTCCATAGCCGAAGCTGTCTTCAGTTTGTAACGAAGCTTAGCATGCGTCTTCAATAGCGTTAGGTAGGCTATAATGGCAAAGATTAGCACAATACCTGCTGCTTCACCATTTTTATCGTCTACTAGAATGACAATCCCCACAATCGAGGCTACAAATAGAATGACCCTAGCCCATGACAAGGTGGTGTATTGGCTTTTTGCCGCTGACGCCTCCTTTTTAAATTGCGCTTGTCTATTTTCGTAAGTATTTTGGATCGTCTCTTTCAATGAATGTTCAGTTTACCTCATGTGCATACGGATATATGCAAGGATAGATTTCAAAGAGGGTAAAACTAGTGAATTGGTACATTCTTTCTATTTGGAATTTCTTTATATCTTGGATCTTTACTGAAAATACAATTTGTGGCAATAGAAGAAAGGGAGTTACTCGAAGCATTCGCCAATGGTGACAATGCAGCTTTCGAAAAGCTCTTTAATATGTACTATCAACCTGCCTGTAGGTATGTTATCCGAATTATTCGTGATAGTGATACTACTGAGGAGATTGTTCAGGCCACTTTTGTGAACTTATGGGAAAAGAGAACAATGATTCGCTCCGACATAAGTTTTAAATCCTACGTTTTCCGGGCGGCATACAATACGGCATTGAATTATATAAAACACCGTAAAGTTGTGTCTACGTTCGTTTCTAGAAAGCAAGATAGGATTGTTGAAATACAACGCGAGTTTGTAAGTCATCAACCCGATTTCGAGCTTCAAAAGCGAATTGACAATGCTTTGAGTGAATTACCCCCTCAATGCCAGCGCGTTTTTAGGCTGAGCAGAGAAGAAGGTATGAAATATCACGAGATCGCAGACGAACTCGGAATTTCCAAGAAAACAGTAGAAGTACATATGGGGAAGGCCCTCAAGTTGATGCGGGCTAGCTTAAAAGACTATTTAGTCTTTTTTCTACCGATTATCACATTCATGTAGGGGTGTCCATGGGGTTGGTTGTTAAAGTTGTGAAGAGAAAAAAATAGGCGATGGAAGAGCTAATGGCTAAGTACTTGGCCAATGAGTTAAGTGATGAAGAGAGAATTGAGTTCGAAGATCAACTCGTTAATGACGAGGGGTTTAAAAGTGAACTCGAAGATTATCTCAATTTATGGACTGAGGGTGCTCAGTCGTCTGAATTGTCATTTGACAAATCACAGGCTTGGAATGTGGTTTCAGCTCAAATCAAACCACAATCACGAGTTGTTCGACTCGAACCGAAACCTAGGTATACACTCCTAAAAATTGCTGCAACCCTGTTAATTGTAATGACTGCTGGCTACTTCTTATCAGAGACTGCCAAAGAGAGGGTTAATAACTTAATCGGTGTTTCTTCATTGATTGAAGTGACAGCTGGTGCTGAAATGAATGAAGTTGCTTTGCCAGACGGATCAGTGGTTAAGCTAAATGTCAATTCTAAATTGTCATATGCAAAAGGATTTGGCGATACACATAGAAATATTGTTCTGAATGGAGAAGCTAATTTTGATGTGGAAAGAAATGAAAATCTCCCATTCATAATCGAAGCGAATAACAGCCAAGTGGAAGTGCTTGGAACTAGTTTCGATGTAAAGGCTTATGCGGGTAAATATGTCGAACTAAATGTTACTGAAGGGATTGTCAAATTCTCATCAACTGAAGACGACAAGGCTGAAATAATTAAGGCTGGTGAAATGGCGATGCTATCATCAGATGGGACTGACTTAGAGAAAGGCGTTGTTGCTGATCAGAATTATGCTGCTTGGTGGACGAGAAAACTCGTTTTTGAGAACACTTCCTTTGAGAAGGTAATAAGGAATCTAGAAGAGACTTACTGGGTTGAAATAGACTACAGCAAGGCCCTGTTGAACTGCCCCTTAACGGCTTCTTACGAAAATGAGTCTTTGGAAGATGTGTTTGAATACTTGAAAGTAACCTTCGCAGACAGTCAATTAAAAGTCATTCGCACTAAAGAAAATAAGATAAAGTTAGAAGGGAAGGCATGCGCTAATTAACTTAGTCCATGCTCAGAAGCTTTCTAGTTTCTTTTCTTTTCATTACATCTTATCAACTTTCAGCACAAAATTCTAACGAATCCGTGCTTGAAGAAGCTATTACTGTACAATTTAGCGGACTTTCTATACCCGCCACCCTAAGGCAAATAGATAAGTTATCCGATGTTAAGTTCTCTTACAATAGCAATATAGTTCCCAGAGATATTAAGATTACCAATGCCTATTTCAACACTTCCATAAGAACTATTCTTACTGAAATCCTCGGAGAAGCTAACCTCTATTTTCGGGAAGTCAGTGGAACGGTTATTATTCTGAAGCGAGTTTATAGCGAACGAAAGATTGTCGGTCAGGTGTTGGATGATGTCACCAAGGAGCCTCTCCAATATGTCAATGTTTTTATAGAAAGGAGTACGCTTGGAGCTGCTTCTGACATCAATGGAGACTTTCAAATTGAAAACATTCCAGATATAGGTTTTAACCTTGTAGTGTCGTATGTAGGGTATAAAACCAAGGTCATTCCATTTAATTATAGGCAGGATGTAGAGAACTCTAAATACATCATAGAAATGAAAATTGATCCTGTAGTTCTTGAGAGTATTCAAGTGGTGGGAAAAGCTAGGAAGCGCTTCAAACGAGACGAGAGAAAGCTATTAAAAAGGTTTACAACAGAGTTTTTAGGTCGGTCCGAAAATGCCAAAAACTGTGTGATAGAAAATCCCGAGGTATTGAATTTTGAGATACTTGATGATGATAACTATCGGGTCACCGCTGATGCGATTCTTTATGTCCAAAATCGAGCTTTGGGTTACCGAATCGGTTATTTACTCGAAGAGTTTCGTTTTGAGAACGGGTTGAAGCTCAATATTGGTAGTGCGAAGTTCCAAGAGCTAGAGGTAAAATCTAGGAAACGCTACACTAAATGGGAAATTGCACGAGACAAGGCTTACAATGGATCGGTACAGCATTTTTTGAACGCTATGATTACCAACTCTCTTGACAAAGAGGGCTTTGAATTAAACCTTGTGCAATATGATTCGGTCACCTCAGAGTATACAACACCACTAAACCCACCACCTGCCAACGAGATTTTGACCTTAAATAAAACGGATCAAGAATATTTATATACCCTGCATGCCAACTCTGATGTTGAGGTAACCTATAAAGGAGAGTATGAAGAAAGCGCCTACAAGAAGCTTTATAGGAGCACTTCGAAAAGCGGTAACTATAAGTATACCGACAAGAAAGTAAAAACGTCCATCGCATTAACGGAAACTCAAAACCTTTCGAGTTATCAAGCATTCGGTGTTGATGTTACGGATGTAGATCTTTTCCAAAAATCAATCATCTTCTTTCTTGAAGAAGATACCCCAGTCGGTTTTCCTGGTCAATTTAAAAACCCACGTGATATGCTCTTTGGAGGTTGGTGGCGATGGGGAGCTTTCTCAGACTGGTTGCCCCTCAATTACAAGCCAGACTAAGTAAATATTTGATAGGTTACTAGCGCAGATAAGTAAGCGACAGCCGTCATGTAAATGACCTGAATTATTGGCCATTTCCACCCTTTAGTTTCACGATAAACAACCGCGACAGTACTCATACATTGCATTGCAAAGGCATAGAATACCATAAGCGAAAACCCAACCGCCATAGTGTACATCGGCAAACCTGTTTTTGGGTTGATTTCTTTACTTAGCTTTTCTCTGATTGTCAGTTCATCTTCCTCATCCGCGCCAATGCTGTATATCGTAGACATTGTACCTACGAATACCTCGCGTGCTGCAAAAGAGGTGATCAAGGCAATACCGATTTTCCAGTCATAGCCCAACGGTTCGATTGCTGGTTCTATAAATTTTCCAAATGAGCCAATGATAGAGTGCTCAAGCTTATACGCATTTATGGCGATGTCATACTCGGCATCTGTTGTGTTTAGCGGTAATTGTTCGGTGACATAGGTCTCTGCATTATTGAATTTATCACTAAATCCATATGAGGCTAGTACCCAAAGTAAAATTGAGATGGCAATGATGACTTTACCTGCTTCTACAACGAAAGTTTTAGATTTTTCAAAAATAGTGAGCCCCACATTTTTCCACTGAGGTATTTTATATCCAGGGAGTTCCATGATGAAATACCCTCTCGTTTTTGTTTTGAGAATAAACTTCATTGCCCAAGCGGATAGTATGGCAGCAAAGAATCCTAATAAATAAAGTGCAGCCAAAACAAGGCCTTTTAGATTGAAAATGCCGAGTAGTACATAATCGTCAGGTACTACTAGGGCAATCAATAAGGTATAGACTGGGAGTCGAGCCGAACAGCTCATAAATGGGGTGACGAAAATCGTAATCAAACGATCTTTCCAGCTATCAATATTACGGGTGGCCATAATGGCCGGAATGGCACAAGCCATTCCTGAAACTAAAGGCACGACACTTTTACCATTCAGTCCAAAATTTCTCATTACACGATCCATCAAAAATACTGCTCTTGACATGTAGCCAGATTCCTCTAGTAGAGAAATGAAACCAAATAATATGGCAATTTGAGGAATGAAGACTAATACGCCTGCTAGCCCAGCAATGATACCATCGGTAATCAAATCGTTAATTACGCCCTCTGGTAACGCTCCCTTTACCCAATTACTAAAGCTAGCCAAAGAGCCTTCAATAAGGTCCATAGGTCCTTCTGCCCAAGCAAAAATTGCTTGAAAAATGAGCATTAAAAGAGAGATGAAAATTAGATAGCCAAAAACTTTATGCGTGGTGACTCTGTCAATTCTTTGTGATAACGTTGGCTTTCCTGATTCGCTAGAATTTTTGATGTTCCTATCAACGATGTCTGAAATAAGTGCGTAGCGACCAAGCGTTTCTTGAGACTGAGTAGGTACATCATAGAACCCATTTTCTTTTTTAATCTCTTCTATTTTTTGTCTCTCTGTCTCTTCGAGAAATTTTAATCGAACATTCTGTTGCGCGTATTGATAGGCACGATAATCCTCGTCAAGATTGAATTCAGTTTTAATATCCTCAATCGTCTTTTCCGCAAGGCTCTTTACCTGATAGAATGGCTTTTTAGAGTGAATTAAAGGGTGGGTTAAGATATTTTTCAAGGCCTCAACTCCTGCACCTGAATGTGAGTTGGTTGGGATGATTTTTACTCCAAGATCAATTGAAAGCCCTCTCAAGTCTATTTTAAGATGTCGCCTGTCTGCAACATCCATCATATTGAGAACCAATACCATTGGGATATTTAGGTCTCGAATTTGAGTGAAGAGCAACAGGTTTCGCTTCAGGTTAGAAGCATCTGCTACAACGATTATTGTATCTGGATGCTGATCGTGATCTTTATCAAGAAGCACCTCTTGAACGATTTGTTCGTCAAGCGTCTTTGGGTAAATGCTGTAAGTACCTGGCAGGTCAATCAGCTCTGCTTGTTTGCCATTAGGCAATTTCATAGTACCTGATTTCTTATCAACCGTTACGCCCGGAAAGTTGCCGGTTCTTT
>Ga0075118_10002520_pt1 | contig 11468 bp, 14 predicted proteins | sample AntAceMetag02UKE_FD_69794 | JGI IMG/M metagenome (GOLD analysis project Ga0075118, IMG submission 69794) | Saline lake microbial communities from Ace Lake, Antarctica - Antarctic Ace Lake Metagenome 02UKE | ecosystem: Environmental > Aquatic > Non-marine Saline and Alkaline > Saline | place... | reverse complement strand
ACGGCACAACACCTGACCCGCTGGTCAACATTCTGTTCGACCACGTCTCGGCCGGCAACGCCATGTTCGACCACGGACTCGTCGACGACCCCAACATTTTTGGGCTCCCCGACAACGTGTTTACTGCCGCCGTCACGGACCCGTCGAAGCATCGGTGCGAAACCAGCACCGGGACATCAGTGCACCCCGATGTTGCACTCCGCGCCCTGATTGTCGGCAGGGTCCGGCGGGTCGTTGTTGATGCTGACAGTGTCATCATCAACCTCGGCCGCACACAACGCCTGTTCACCGGCAAAGCCCGCGACGCCGCGCAACTGTTGGTCACCACCTGCACCCACCGGGGCTGCGACATCCCGGCAACCTTGTGCGACATCGACCACCGCAACGAATGGGCCGGCGACGACGGCCCGACTGATCAGGCCAACGCAATGCCGCTCTGCGGATCACACGACCGATGGAAACACGCCAACAACATTCGCAGCCGCCGCGCCGCCAGCGGCCGACTCTTCCTCATCAAACCCGACGGCACCACCATCCTCCCAGCCGGCGCACGCGAACCCAACTGGGCCGAACCACCTCCTGGTGAACCGCCACCAACCACTCCACCCAGTACTGCGCCCGGAACAGCAACCGGCGGCAATGATCCCTGGGCGGCCTTTCCCGACGCAGTCGACTTCGACGATGTCACCGTGACTGTGCGCAGCGGGGGACTTCCAAATCACTGGTACTTCGATGGCGTCAAGTTGATCCGGAACGACGTTCGGCGCCGAGACGCCACGGCGCCATAATCGACCGTGCCTGAGTGGGCCGTCGCCCAGGCCGACGTGCACTGGAGGTTCTCCGCCACAGTCTCGACGGCGGGCCTGGACTTCAGTGGTGCCTGAACGCTTTGCCCAACCGCTCGGGACGAGTACACGTGCTCGCTACATGACAGGCCTTTCGAAACCTGTCTGAGAGTCGATTATTGAACCGGCGGGGTCTGATGTCGCTGCGGCACCGCAGCGCAGCAGCCCTGTCTGGGGTGCCGTCCTCGACGCGCTGCGTCTCGTTTCTGAACGCCAGCGTGCCTGTCTCGTGCTCCACTACTACGAGGAACTGTCGATCGGGGAGGTCGCTGAGGCCATGCACATCTCGAAGAATTCGGTCAAGACCCATTGCCGCAGAAGATCGTGCATTCGATCGAAGAAGACCAGGCCCGCCGGAAGTGCGTCGGCGCATCGATATCGGCAGTAAGCGGTTCTCCGCGTCTGAGGGTTGGGTGAGGGTTGGGTGATGGTTCGGGGTTGATCCCCAGGCGTGCCACAGGGGCTCTGCAAGTCTCAGCGATGTCGAAGTCGTTGAGTTGCAAGGAACCCCTGCTTGGAAACCAATGCTACGCGAATGTGCGCGCTGCTGGTCAGGTTGCCCGACATGAACGTGATCGGGTGTCAGCGACTGGCCGGACTGGATCCGCGAAGTCGAGTTCGTTGACTTGCCGGTGTTCGGGTGGCCGACCAGATTGGTGTGGCGCAAGCAACGCTGGCGTTGCACCACCTGTGGTCGTTGCTGGTGCGACGACGACCCAGATAGCGTCTCGACCCGCGGCGCGCTCACCACACGCGCGGCGCGTTGGTCAACCCAGATCGTCGACGTGCGCCGAGGCCAGCTGCTTGACGTTCTGCCTGGCAGGACTGCGCCGGAGCCGTGTCGATGGCTCGCCGCGCGACCAGCCGAGTGGAGAGATTGGACCGAGTGATCAGCACGATCGCCTCGTTGGTCTGCTGCGTGCCGGAGACCCGAAACAACAGGTGTAGTTCCCATGGAACGCAAAAGAAATGGTTCGTCAAACATACGCCCAGAGCAACCCCGGAACTCGCCGACGCATCGGCTGCTGAGATTGTCCGCGACTTCGCGGACGAGTCGAGGCCGCCCGAGGGCGTGATTATCTGGTCAAACGCGTCAAGAGAACAGCGTCGCGTTTGGTCTGGTCAACTTCCGACACCACCGCGTGCGTTGCCTGCTCTACGCCAGCAAACCCGACTGGACCCTGCTCAACACGATCCAACCCTGAAACTCGGAGAACCCAGTAAGCAGCACACTGGCCGCGCTCGTTGCCGTCGGCGTCATTGCGCCCACGGACGGACCACTCGGCCGATTCGTGCAACTCCCGGCGATGGAGTTAATCGAGACAGTTGTGCTCGTCGCGTACATCTTGATCTTCGGTGGGTTCATCCTCATGACCGTCAACTTCAACTTCGAGTCATCGAGTCGGCCGGGCACTCCCACGATGACTCATTGTCATCCTTGTCATCACCAGTGTCCCGATTCTCCTCCAAATGTTTCTGGCAGTCATCGGCTTGATCGGGGGGCGCTTCGTAACAACCGCCAAGCACAGGGCGGTCGACCGGCACTGGCGAACTCGATGACGGCCACTTTGCCTGCCCACTTGCTCTGGACGACTTCCTCTCCGTATAATCCTGACTAATCCGATCATAATTATCGGCTTTTCAAAGGGACAATCCATGAGCACCACCGAAACCAGCCCAGCCATCAACACCGTCAACATCGAAGCGGTCGCCGGACTGGCAGCAAAGATCCAAGAGAGCCCCGAGGTCGCATCTACGACCTGGAAGGCAGTGGTCAACTGGGAGCAAGGATTCCGTTCAACCGCATCGATCCGCGACTTCGCGCCGATCGGCTCGGATGAGCCAGCAGGACTCGGCGGAACCGACACAGCTCCCAACCCAGTCGAGCAGCTCCTGGCCGCTCTCGGCAACTGCCTCGCCGTTGGCTACGCCGCCAACGCCACCGCGGCAGGCGTAGCAATCAACGACCTGCGAATCGAACTCGAAGGAGACCTCGACCTCCACACCTTCTTGGGCCTCAACCCAGGCGGCAACGCCGGCTTTCAGGGCATCCGCGCCAAGGTCATCATCGATGCTGACGCTCCCGCCGAGACCATCGAAGAACTCCATCGGCTTGTCACCGGGACATCACCGGTCGGACACACGCTTGCCCGCGCGGTCCCGATCCAGGTGGATCTCGCCTAACGCACCCTGTCGCCACAGACGCGGGCGATGGCCTCTTCGAGAATGTCGCGTTCAGCGGATCGATCTCACGAAAATCTCACGAGCCGCATGGTCAAACTCGCGGTGGTCGGTTCAACGAGGCTCATGGCCTGCGCTGGATCCAGCACGCAGCTGATCCACCAGTTTCGATTGGCGCGCACAACACAATCGAGCCAGCGACGAGGCGGAGGTGTCGCATCCAGCCCCGATGAGCAACTTGACCTGATCGCGAATCGCCTCGTCGGACAGGTTGCTGCGGTGAACGAGTGCGTCAAGGACGTCGCCCGCGTCGTCGCCCGTCAGCAGATGCGAACGCGAGGCAAAGACGGCTTCGTCGCTGATCGCGTCGAGCCCTGCGTGGTCGCGGCGCGATGGTCTCGGCACTGGAACCGTCCAAGGGGCGTCCGTTGTCGAAGTGGGCGCAGCGTTCATCATCGAATCTCCCATCAGTTGAGCAGGCGGGTCACACCCCTACAGACGTCCGAATGGTCGAATCGGGTGACAGCCAACGAACCCTGGTTCCTCATCAGAAGATGAGGGAGCGCAGCACCGCGGCACTAGATTTTGTCCACAATCGAGCTGTCAAGGGGAGCCATGCAGATCACAAGAACACATCGGCTCGTGGTGAGCCTGGCGCTTGTCGCACTGTCAGCCTGCGCCGGGGAGCCAAGCTCGTCAGAGAGTGGCGGTGACGATGGTTCGATCTCTGACACTGAGAACGATCTGTCCCTCAGCGAAGCCGAGTACGAGGGCGTCGGTGTGCTCCTCACGCAAGCCGGCGCAGCTTCGCCAGTCATGAGTAACTACCGTGATCTCGGAATCGAGACCGTGAGCAAGATGGGCAACGACTACTGCGCCTTAGTGCTGCGGTTCGGTGCCGATGACGCCACCCCGGCGTATCACCAATTGCTCGCCGAGCAAGCAGGCATCAGCGCCGCCAACATTGCGACGCTGGGACCAATCGCTGTGGGTGCCGCCGCATTCATGTGCGCGGACGACATCTCTGGCGCTCCCTGAGAATCAGCTGCAACCCCGAACGGGGTTCGGCACACGGCGAACGCTCCAGATTCTTTCGCCTGAGCCGACAAGCGACCAGATGCCGATCTACATCGAGCGGGCGGCGTTGTCGAACCGGGTGTACTGACCGAGGAAGACAAGACGCTTGGTGCCGATGGGGCCGGCGCGGTGTTTGGCGACGATGATTTCGGCGCTGCCCTTGTCGGGTGACTCAGGGTTGTAGACCTCGTCGCGATACAGGAACATCACGACGTCGGCGTCCTGCTCGAGTGAACCGGACTCGCGCAGGTCAGCGAGCATCGGGCGCTTGTCCGCACGGGATTCCAAGTTACGGCTGAGCTGGGAGAGCGCCACGATCGGCACTTCAAGCTCGCGGGCCAAAACCTTCAGGTTTCGGCTGATCTCTGACACTTCGAGCTGGCGGTTCTCCGACTTGCCCGAGCCGCTCATCAGCTGCAGGTAGTCGATGAGGATCAGCGCCAGGCCGCCGTGCTGCGCCTTGATACGGCGCGCCTTCGCCCGGATCTCCATGACGGTGACCTGCGGGTTGTCGTCGAGGAACAGCGGGACTTCGAGGCGACCGACGGCGAGGCCGATCTTTGACCAGTCGCTCTCGGTCAGCTTGCCGGTGCGCAGCTTGCCCGAATCGACCTTCGCTTCTGACGACAAGATTCTCTGCGTCAACTCGCTGTGGCCCATCTCGAGCGAGAACACAAGCGTCGGCTTGCCAGACGTCTTCGCGATATGCGTCGCCAAGCCCAGACCGAAGGCGGTCTTACCCATGGCAGGGCGGGACCCGACGATGTTCAAGGTGCTCGGCTGCAGACCCGACAGCAGTTCGTCAAGATCGTCGTAGCCAGTGGCAGCGCCCGTGATTGTGTCGCCACGCTCGAAGTTCTCTTCGAGTTGGTCCATGGCCTCGTTGAGCAACTCGTCGATCGGGCGGGTCGAGTCGACAACACGGTCCTCGGCAACCTCGAACATCTTCGACTCGGCCAAGTCGACGGCCTTCGTGACATCGTCGGGCTCACTGAACGCCAAGTCGGTGATCTCGCCAGCGGTGTGGATCAGCCGACGAAGCAGCGCCGTGTCCATCACGATGCGCGCGTAGTGCTCAGCACCAGATACCGACGGGGTGGCGTTCTGCAGCTCGTTCAGCCGCTCCATGCCGCCGAGATCATCGAGCATGTTGTGGCGACGCAACTCGTCGGCCACGGTGACCACGTCGACCGGGCCGGACGACGAATACAGCGACCGAATTGCGTCGAAAATGTGCTGGTGGGCAGGGCTATAAAAGTCTCTGACCTTGAGGCCAGCTTCGCCGACGACGCCGATCGCGTCACGCGACAGCAACAGCGCACCGAGCACCGATTCCTCGGCCTGCAGGTTGTGGGGAGGGACGCGACCCGAGCCGCCCTGCGGACGTGCAGACCCGCCGCCAGAGAACTGTCCGCCCTGGTACTCACGGTCGAGATCATTACTCATGTCATCGCCATTCTTCCTGAACAATCCTGTGTGGAGGTAGTAGCAGAACCCTGGGAATTGTCTGTGGATAACATCCCCTGGCCTGTGGATACCTGTGGGTACCGGTGGTCAGATCCGGGTGTGGATGGGCTGTGGAAAACACGAAAGGCGCGCCCCGCTCGAAAGCAGGACACGCCTTTCACGTGTCGAAACCGTGACGTTCTCCGAATCGGAGGACGTCGCGACATTCACCCGGCACAGGCCGGGTGACGACTCATTCGGCCGCGACGACCACAATGTTGATCGGGAACGACACATCGCTATGCAGCGAGGCCGTTGCCGTGTGGGCACCGACGGTCTTGATGTTGTCGACTTCGATCGACTTGCGGTCGATGACGATGTCGGTCTGAGCCTTCACCGCATCGGCGACGTCGGTAGCACTGATCGAACCGAAGAGCTTGCCTTCACTCGACGCCTTGGCCGTGATCGTGATCGTCTTTGGCACGAGCGAGCTGGCGATTGTGGTCGCTGCCTCGCGTGCTGTCTGATCCTTTTGGTCACGGGAGGCACGCATCTTTGCAGCCTGATCCAGGGCTCCGGGCGACGCCTTGAGAGCATGACCCTTCGGGAAGAGGAAGTTGCGGGCGTAGCCATCGGCGACCTCGACGATGTCGCCGCGCAGGCCGAGGCCTTCGACCTTGTTACGAAGAATGACGTTCATGTTGCTCAGGCCTCCATCTCGGTGCTTGCGACCGCGTCACCGCTGTCAACGGACTCATCGGCCGCGTCATCACCAGTGTCGGTGGTCTCTTCAGAATTGTTCTCCCTATTCTCACCGTCGTCGCGGCCACGGCCGCCACCACGATCGTCGCGATCACGACGACCGCCAGTGCGAGTCGAAGCGACACGCGTGGCGTAGGGCAGAAGCGCCATTTCGCGGGCGACCTTGATCGCGTTCGCGACTTCGCGCTGCTGCTGCAGGTCGTTGCCGGCGACGCGGCGGTTCTTGATCTTGGAGCGGTCGCTCATGAAGCGACGGAGCAGATCGACATCCTTGTAGTCGATGAACTCGACCTTGTCGATGATGAGGACGCTGGTCTTCTTTTTGAACTTGCGGGGGTTGGCGTCTCGCGCCGACCGGGCCTTGTTCTTCTTACTGGCCATAATGGTTACCTAGATATTCCTGACTGGAAGATGATCTTCGATTGAAAAAATGAGTGACATGGGGTCGGCGGGTCCAATGGTTTGAACCCAGCCGTGACTCAGGACGGATCAGAACGGCTCTTCTTCGCCGTAGACGGGATCTGGGGGAGCCGAGCGAGCTGCCCCGCCGCCTCCGCTGTTGCCGCCACCATCGCTGTATCCGCCACCATCGGCGGAGTCACGGGAGATGCGCTCGACCTGTGCCTGCGCCCAGCGAAGGCTGGGGCCGAGGTCGTCTGCGATCACTTCGGTGATGTTGCGCTTCTCGCCTTCACGGGTGTCGTAGGAGCGCTGCTCCAAACGACCTGTGACCATGACGCGGTTGCCCTTGTGCAGGCTGGCTGCGGCATTTTCGCCGAGATCAGCCCAGGCGACCACGTTAAAGAACGAGACCTGCTCCTGCCATTCGCCATTCACCTGATATCGGCGATTGACCGCAAGCCCGAAGCTGGCAACACCACGGCCCCCGGTGGTGTATCGAAGTTCGGGATCCTTGGTGAGGTTCCCGACGAGTGTGACGGTGTTGTCCTGTGCCATTGATTTCCCCTTTGGCTATGAGCTGAGAATCAGACAGCGACGGCGGCGGCAGTAATGCCGCGACGCTCTGCTTCTTCGTCTGGCAAACGGATGAGCTTGTGGCGGACGATGTCGTCCGCGAGACGGAGCTGACGCTCCAAGTCGTCGAGTGCGCCAGGCGCAGCAACGAGCTGAGCAACCAGGTAATAGCCAGACGGCTTCTTGTTGATCGGGTAAGCGAATTGACGCTTGCCCCACCAGTCGATCTTGTCGTGCAGTGTTCCGCCGACCTTCTCGATCCCGTCGCTGATCGTCTTCATCCAGACCTGAGCCTTGGGGTCATCGATGTCTCCATCAATGATGACCATCATTTCGTACGCACGATTCATGCGGTGTATAGCTCCCTTCGGATCCCACATTCACGGTGTCCAGGCGTGAAGAGATGGGGAGCCCCGAACCAGAGTGGCTGTGGGGGCAGGGTATGTAATGGACCGCGCAATGCTACCGGACGTGGGGGAATCGCGTTCCCGCCGTACTTCCTGTCGCATTCCATGGTTCAACCATAGAGACGCGCTGTCACAGGGTTGAGGCAGCCGGACACGCCGCTGCTTCTGTTCCTTCGATCACTCTGGCGCTGACTCCTGGCTCGATGCCAACCGCTGCCAGGTCTCCTCGAAAGACTTCGATGGCGAGGTCGAACTCTGCACCCGCAGGAAATTGTTCGCACTGGCTGCTGTCATCGCTTTCGCACGGAGCCATGTCGGCCGTCGAGACCAGTGCGCCGCCGGGGGCGAACCAGCCAATCGACAGGGGCGTGACTGTCTGGAACATGTAGAACGATCCGTTGGTCGGTTGCTCAAACACGAAGGCCATGCCCGCAGCGGTGCCGAGGTCGGTCACACCCATCAGGCCCTGCCCGCGTTCCTCGGCCGAGTCGGCGAGCCACAAACAGACCTCGCAGGTCGTTCCATCGGCCTTGGTGATCTCGACGGTCACCGTGGTGAACCCCTCAGGCTGGACATCCGCCGTTTCAGAAACAGGTGCGGAAACAGGTGCGGAAACAGGTGCGGAAACAGGTGATGGTGGAGCCGTGCCCACCGCGCTCTCTGGTGCCGTCACCGCTGTTTCGCCCTCGATATTTGATGCAACGGGGCCATTCGATGCAACGGGGTCATTCGATGCACACGCAGCCAGCGCAACAAACAGGGCGGCGCTGAGAGCGAGGCGCTTCACTTGCCGCCGACCGGGAGGATGCGCAGCAGGTGATTCCAACGGCACACGATGCAGGCCTCGACCACGTAGGCATTGGCGTCACTCGAACGGGCGTTGATCCGCCGCATCTGTTCGGCAGTCGACACGCAATGTCCCTGCGCCTGCAGACCGTGCCCGAAGACGTATGTGACCAGGCGCAACTCGGTCTCTTCGCAGATCGGACAGATCGTCTTGGTCGCGGTGCCGACGTTGCGTGCAGCCCGGATCAGCTCGGGATGCGCATCACAGACCGCTTCCTGGCGGAGCCGACCGCGCTTGACCTCAGCGATCAGCATGCGCCGCGCCAGGCGATGGTCGATAATGCCGCGAGCACCGCCGTCGGTCCCTCTGATCGCGCCCGCCGAGAAGCTCATCGAGACCGAGGATAGGTCGCGATCCCCACCCGTGTCGCTTGCAACGGGCACACTGGGGTCGTGGTCGCAAACATCAGCTATGGAACAGGGATCCCCACCGATACCGAACTGCGCCTGAGCGGCGACGTGAGCGGCGGCAAACGTGCCGTCGAACTGGGCGTGTCAGATGCGTACAACTCGATCGCATTCGCCGAGGCCGGTGCGAAGGCCATCGCCGTCGATCCTGACGCACATCGCATCGCCGAGATGCGTTCTCGCGCTGAGGCCGCTGAGGTCAGCGTGCAGTGCCATGCTGCCGATCTGGCCGATCTCGGTGAGATCACGTCCGCCACCATCGACGTCGTGTTGGCCTCCCACACCATCGAAAAGGTCGACGACCTCGGCCGTCTGCTGCGTCAGGTACACCGCATTCTCATCCCGAGCATGCCGTTCCTGATCTCACTCACGCACCCCTTTTCTGTTGTGTCCGATGTGGCCCCGTACGGCACGACCGCCCGCTCGATCAGCGACTGGTTTACCTCGCTGAACCGGGCCAACTTCCGTGTCGACCAGGTCCGCGAACTCGGCGACACCGGCCCCGTGCCGAGCACCCTCATCCTGCGTGCCCGCAAAGAAGGCAGCTGACCTGCGGGTTCCGCGCTGGTGTCACGCCGAGCTGACCAAAGTGTGACACCGCCACCTCAACGTGTCGGCCAGATCGGTGCGAGACTGACGCGATGACCGAGGTACGCGAAACGCAGCTGCCAGGAGTCGGGGTACGCCACGAATTCGACACGGAGGCCGGCGATCACGTTGGCGTCGTCGTCCATCGCGATGGACGACGCGAGATCGTTGTCTACAACAACGACGACCCAGACGCCTGCTCGACAATGATCGACCTCTCGCCCAACGACACCCGCACGATGTCCGAACTGCTCGGCGCAAGCCAGGTGACTGAAGCAGTCAGTGCGGTGCAGCACAACATCGATGGGCTGGCCATCGAATGGATCCAGCTGACATCCAAGTCCTCGGCGGTTGATGCAACGATCATGGACGGTCAATACCGCACCCGAACCGGCGCCTCGATCGTGGCGGTGATGCGCGGTGACCAATCGATGCCAGCACCCGAACCGTCGTTCAGATTCGCCAACGGCGACACCGTCGTCGCTGTCGGCACCGTCGACGGCCTCGTCACGCTGCGCAACCTGCTGTCCGCCTGAACACGCACTTCTTCATGCCCGCCCTGATTGCTAGCGGTAGCAACGAAGCCGCTCTTGCGTTCGTCGAGATCGGCGCCGTCGTACTCGGCCTCGCGCTGCTCGCTCGGCTCGCCGGCCGCCTCGGTATTACCGCCGTGCCGCTCTACCTCATTGCCGGGCTGGCCCTGGGCGAAGGCGGGCTCGTCCAGCTTGACGTCGCCGAAGACTTCATCTCGATCGTCGCCGAGATCGGCGTGCTGCTCCTGCTTTTCACCCTCGGCCTCGAGTACTCCGATATCGAGTTACGCAGCGGGCTCCGCACTGGCGTCTTGCCGGGCATCGTCGACATGTTGCTCAATGGACTCCCCGGCGTGGCAGCGGGCCTGTTGCTCGGCTGGTCACCGCTGGCTGCGGTGCTCCTCGGTGGCGCCACGTGGGTCTCATCATCGGGTGTCGTGTCAAAAGTGTTGAGCGACCTCCACCGACTTGGCTTCCGCGAGACCCCGGCAATCCTCAATCTGCTCGTGATCGAAGACCTTGCGATGGCCGTGTACCTGCCAGTGGTCGCGGCGCTCATCGTCGGCGGCACGGTGCTTGCGACGCTGACGAGTGTCGCGATTGCCCTGGTCGTGGTCACCGTCATCCTGCTGTCGGCCCTGTTCTACGGACGCAAGCTCAGCGACCTACTGATCGGCGGGTCTGATGAGGCGCTCCTGCTCGCCGTCTTCGGTGTGACCTTGCTGGTTGCCGGCGTCGCCCAGCAGCTCGAAGTGTCCGGGGCCATCGGTGCGTTCCTCGTCGGATTGGCCCTGTCGGGTCAGGCTGAGGAACGAGCGATACAGCTCATCACGCCGCTGCGCGATCTCTTCGCAGCGATCTTCTTTCTGTTCTTCTCGTTCCAGGTTGACCCCGCAAAACTGCTCGACGCACTTCTGCCAGCATTCGGGCTCGCTATCGTCACCGCCTTCACCAAGATGTTGACCGGCTGGTTCGCTGCGAAGCGCGTCGGCGCAGCTCAGAAGGGTCGCTTGCGGGCCGGAGCAACGTTGATCGCCCGTGGGGAGTTCTCCATCGTGATCGCTGCGTTGGGCGCCGGACTGATCGACGGACCCGAGCTGGGCGCACTCGTTGCCGGCTACGTCCTGGTCACCGCGATCATGGGACCGCTCGTCGCCAAGTACGCCGACAACATCAAACTCCCCACCCGTAAAAAGCTGCAACCAGCCCCGGCTTAAACCATCACACCGCCATCACCTCGCCATCACACCGATATCTGCTTGGTCTTGTCACACCGAGGTCAGATCTCGGTGTGACAAGACCAGCGTTACAGGGTGATCTGGTCGGTGCGGTCGAGGCTGGCGAGGTCGTTCGACTGGATGGTCGTGGGCGACAGCGTCCACAGGTTGCCGTCGATGATC
>Ga0075118_10002519_pt1 | contig 11469 bp, 10 predicted proteins | sample AntAceMetag02UKE_FD_69794 | JGI IMG/M metagenome (GOLD analysis project Ga0075118, IMG submission 69794) | Saline lake microbial communities from Ace Lake, Antarctica - Antarctic Ace Lake Metagenome 02UKE | ecosystem: Environmental > Aquatic > Non-marine Saline and Alkaline > Saline | place... | reverse complement strand
TCTAAAAGTGTAACCAATGTAAACTCCCTTAAACTTGCCTCTCATCTCTTTTATCTTTAAGGCTTTGGCTATTGAGTCTAAAATTTTACTTATCATAAAATATCTAAAGTAAAACTAGAGCCTTTATCAAAATAGTCTAACATTTTATTATTTGTTTTCACAGAGTTTAAAACTGCTTTCATATCTCTAATAGTGCCAAATTTAGAGCCTACAAGGATGCACCCTCTGGTTGCTCGTACTGTATTGCCCTCATGGAATAAAATGTGGCTTCTCTCTGGCACATCTATAATATGAAAAGCATCACCAAACCTTGGGCTTGTGATTCTCTTACAATAGTAAAAACCCTCTGGAATACAACTAATACTTTTTTGGTTGGCTTTATATGGTAACTCTAAAGTTTTACAAAATTCCTTTTCATTAATAAATAAAGTTCCTAGAGTACAATCAACCCCCCGATAGTGGCGGATTAATCTAGCCCTTGCTGTTTTCCTTTGTTTTCTTTTCCAGAACATCCAACTCACCCTATAAACTTAACCGCTAAACTCACTAAACCACTTACTACTAACCCTGCAATTGCACCAATAAAAATCATCTTAGTTTTTAGAACTGCTAATTGAATTTTCAACACAGTAACTTCCACTTTTAAATCTACTACATCATTCTTATTAGCCTCAAGTTGGCTTTCAAATAATCTTCTATATTGAGAGAATAGTTCATTATTATCCACAACTACAACCTTCTTTCCCAGTCCACTGCTTCGCTAATAAAGTAAAGCAAGTTTTGAGCTTTATCAAACACACACGACACTGTTAAATCTAACCTAACAATATGCTTCTCTCCATTCTCCCCTATATAAAAATATTCTTTATACATTGTGTAAGTTGATATTTCTTCTGCAATTAATTTTTGCACGGTCACCTCATCGGTCGGAATATATCCTGGCAAAACCCTGGGGAGTTCTGCATTTTTATTCTCCACTGCCTCTACTCTTTTTGTTAATTCTTTAATTTCTGGCAAGTAGCTCCTGTTTTCTAATGGAGTAGGTTTGGAAATAATTACACCCAATCTCCTGTCCATTTCATTACTAATAAGTTTTAGCTCTGCTAAGCTCATGGTAATAGTATTTCACTCTCTTTTTTCTGCCCTTTTCCATCTTCATTATTATTTAACTTAGTCATAGTGAGCATTATTATTTGCTCTACATTTCCAATTTCATTTAATATTCTCACTAAGTCTTTTCTATTTCCACTTGGTAAGGATAAGTGAACCAGTGCGTTTATAGCTTGTTGTAATAATTCTGTAGGTGTTTGCTTTTCAAAACTGTTTGTCATTTTAATCTCCAAATACTTGTTTAATCACTTGCTGTCCTTGAGCTTTTGCTCCTTGCTCCATTTGAGAAAGAAAAAAAGTTTCAAAGTCTAGTCTTAAATCATCTCTAATCCTATCACAAACATACTGCAATGGGCTAGTTGGATTAACTTCCATCTCATTAGTAGTCATATTTAATAGTTCTGCTTGCCAACCCTTGTGATTAGCATAACCAGTAATTTTTTCCATAAACAAGCTTTTAGGAATATGGAACGGCAAATTGATTACTGCAGTGTTTATTTTTGGGTCGCTAAATACTAAATCATTTATCGCCTGTGCTATTTCTTGTTCTGTCATTGACATTTCTATTCCTCCCTAAAATTAAATTGCTGCTTCAAAAAAGCCTCTTAAAATAATATGCTTATCCCCTACACCAAATTGAGTATTGTTATACCACTTTGATATTCTAACGTAGGCATTACTTTGAGATGTATAACATATACCTACTGGATACCAAGTTCCATTGTACATAAAACAAGTTTGAGGATTAGTTGAAGTTCCCCACCTTTGAGTAAATGGCATACTAACATCAATATCATTTGTAATAGAATTATTATTTCCATAAACATAAACAGAGAAAAAACAAAGTCTACCAATTAAGAAATAATGAGAGTGATAAGTGGCATAGTGAGTCCAAGCTCCTGTCGTTGGAGTAACAACTGGAGTATAAGTAACTCTCTCAAAGTGATGCCTACCTGCAGGGTCTTTTCCTTGAGGGAATCCATCACTTGAAAAAAGATTGAATTTATTAGCAGGAGGAGTTGAAGCTAAAGTATCATGGTTATGCTGTAATTGAATACCACCACCTTTTACGAATCTGGCTTCTTCAACTCCCTCTGGAGCCATGATAACATCTCCACCAACTGCACTACCACCTCCAAGGTATAACTGACCTGTGCTTGCGTGTTCATTTCCGAACAATCCAACGTTCGCTCCTCTTAAGTGGCTATACGCACCACCTCCAGAAAATTCTAAACTTTTACTATCAGCTCCATCCACTGAACCAGTATTGAAATTAATACTAGTATTGTCCCCTTTTAATTGAAAGAAACTAGTAGAATGTAGTTTCATACCCTCCAAGCTTGTTATTGGGTCAACTCCTACACTTACATAATCAACTCCATCTTTTTGAATTATAGTATCAGTGATTCCATTTATAATGACATTTGTAGCCTCTAACCCTGTAGCAATTAAATCTCGAATTACCCAACTAGCTCCACCCCACTCCTCCCACTTTTTAGTAGTAGAGTTAAATCGTAAAGCACCAGTGGGAACATTTGTATCAGTTCCATAGTCTGCTTTAGCTGCGGATTCGATTTTACCATTAACACTTTGAAGTACTTCGGTCGAGTAATTGCTAGTGGTAGTGGGAGTGCTCCAATCTGTTGCCATTTAAGTTTTTATCATAAAATTAACTGTAGCTACTGGTGGATTCCCAGGGCCACTAGTACTCGCTCCATCACTATCTGTTGAGTAACTTGTTTTATCTCCTGTAGTCCCACTCCAACTACCACTCGTCATTGCAGCATCACCATTAACTCCACCAGTATTACCAACGCTCCCTGCAAAATCAGGACTACTATGTGTATGATTCTCGCTACTAGAAGTCCAAGTATAATAACTTGAAACCGAATCACCTTTTCTGTGAAGTGCTGTGGCTGTTCCACCACTGTTAGCATATCCCATCTGAGTATCGTGATCGTGACTACCAGAACTTGTAATGTTTAAAGTACCTTTACCATGATAATGAGTTGGTATACTGTGTTGATGACTTGGAATCGAGTGATTATGATTCGGCATCGTGTGCGTATGGTTAGGAGTAGAATGACTATGATCAAAACTTCCAGTTAGTTTTCCAACTGTATCAATGGCACTTTCTCCGCTATCTTTTCCGATTAATATTCTACCGCCAAAATCTGGAACGTTAAAAGTAGTACTCCCATCACCCTCCCCCCAAAGTTCTGCAATAGCTGCAAATAAACTTGCATAAGTAATTCGACTAACCGCACTACCATCGCAAGGAAGCCAACCATCACTAACTCCATCGTGTCCAACTGCTTTAATATCACCTGAATCTTGGTTTGGATAAATAGTATCCCAAGTGCTTCCGTTGTAAACTGCAAAACGATTAGTGGTAGAATCATACTTGATAGTTCCTGTAATAATATTAGTATCACTAGCAAAATCCATTTTAGCCAAACTCTCATCCCTTGCTTTTATTTCCTGCAAAGTCTCAGTGCTATAATTGCTTGTCGTTGTCGGATTGCTCCAATTAGCTGCCATAATTTCTTCCTATTAAACTGGTGGTCTTACAACACCCTCTGCACTCCAACTGAATGATACCGCAACTTGAGATCCTCCACTATCTAAAAACTTAACATTAAACTCATCGACATCAGGAGTAGCCCAGTCATATTGTATAATAGTATAGTATTCTGTGCCAGTAGATGGATGAGCAGCCGTTGCATCAATGTTAATAATATCAATAAAATCTTTATTAAAAGCAACTGTAGTAAATCCACTTACAGCACTCGTTAACGCATTACCACCATCCGTGGCTTTCTTAACATCAATTTTAGCGTTAATATTACTGATAATAGCACAAGCAGTGTCATCATCACCATCAAAAGTTAGCGTATAACGTGCGTATCGGAACGGAATAACAAAAGCTGTGGCAGAATTGTAAACAGTGTAGCTATCTCCAATATCTTCCTTAACTTCAATTTTAGCCGTAACATCTACATTGGAAGCAATGTTCACCTTATCCCATAAAAGTTTTATTCCAGAACTTGGGAGTATCGCACCATAATCTACATCAACAGTCCAATTACCAGTGGCAGGAGTTGGTTGACAAAACAGTGGATAGCCTGCATCAATTTGATCTTGAATATCTGTCCAACCATTGTTTACAAAATGATCTGCCCAAGTTTCGCTATCTTCACATGGTGCTAGAATAGTATTAGCTTCACCATCGTATTCTATGCAATCGGTAAAAGTTCCATCTGTAATAATTGGAATATAATCATCGTAAAGAATATAATCTGGTGGGTCTAAAACGGCTGCAAGTACTCCCGTTTCCGCTCCCTCATTCCCTGCCGTATCTACTGCAGTAACCCAATAGTTATAAGTTCCCCCAATAGTTTCTAGGAAAGCATGGAACGTTCCATCAACTCTACCGAGTTGTACTGCAACTCCAAAAGTTAACCCCTTGTAAATATTATAAGCAATGACTGGGAAAGCTCCTGCCGTTGCTTCATCCCAAGAAAGTAAAACATTATTATCAATAGTAATTGCGGAAAGATCAACCACCCCACTTGGAGAAGTTATTGAAACAGTAGTAGTCGCTGCAGCCGTTGAGTAACCACCACTTGTGTCAATTGCCTTAACTCTATAAGTATGAGTTCCCGCTGTTTGATAATTATCTACAATATTATTTCCCTTAACTTCACCAACAAAAACGGCATCACTCCAACCTGTTCCATTTCTTCTAACTTCGTAACGATCAATATCTAAATCACTAACTTTTGTCCAAGTAAGTCTAATGGCATACTCTTGAACACTTCCTGAGATACTAGAAACGTTTGAAGGTAAAGCAGTTTTACCAACTACTGTGTGACTTCCTGTAAGCCAAGTTCCTGTAGCACCAATTCCGTTCTTACTTCTGATTCTAACATCGTAAGAAACAGAATCTTCCACATCGAGTATTTTATAAAACTCAATATCTCCATCAACTTCTTTAGCTTCGTTCCAATTTCCTTCACTAGTTTTTTTGTACTGTATTTGAATCTTTCCATCTTCGCTAACAAATACATCAGTAGGTGCAGTCCAAGCTATTTTTAGTCGAGAAAAAATAGTTCCATCACTTCTAGTATATAACTCACTTGTTCCACTAGTTAATGTTAATCCACTAGGATCGCCAACACTACTTGGGTCAGGTAAGTTAGTAACGGAAGCACCAACTAAAGCATCTTCATCAATAGTTTCATCCCAAGCGTAAATATTACTATCAGTTTCGTTCAAAGAAAGCGTGATAATCGGTCTTACCGCATTATCAAAACCGAAATTGAAATCCACTACCTCAAAAACTTTTGCACTAAATCCATACCTGTCTAATGTTACGGAAACAGTATCACCGATATTTAACTGGTAAGCTTTTAATCCCCAAGGTGCATCAAGCGTGACTTGTCTCCTACGTTTCTCTAGTTCAATCTTGGCAATTCGCTGTGCCATTGTACCACTAGTAGTTAATGCTAATGGCATATCAAGAAATATTTCTCCCCCATCTCCTGTTACATAAGTACTATTTCTAGCAGGTGGGTAATCTGTAACTTCATAATCATTCTCTATGGAAACAAACTCCCCTCTGACTACATTAAAAATATCACCCTTACTTACTAATTTATTAATAGTGGGAGCACCCATTAGGTCATTTTCAGTAAGAGTGATACTTGGTGTAACGTATGAGCCTGCGTAAAATCTCCACTTCCCGTTTGTGTAAACTACGTTTCCTGCCATACTAGCAGCCATTTCTTCTAAGACTTCTTGTGGAGAAAGTCCTGTATCTAGTATTCCGTTTGTCTCATAGCGTGGTTCTGTACCACCTGCATCTAAAGTAACGGCTTCATCGCAAATATTAGCAGCCCATTGTAAACCACCGACTCCTGTAGTTATGTCAATATCATCCCAACTAACCCCCATTCCGTAGTTTGTGTCAGTCAGATAGTCCGCAATAACTAAAGCTGTATTAGCTGAGAAGATTGTGCTTGCATCTCTAGGGTCATAAAGTTTTTTGCCTTCCACTTGAAGGATTATGTCTGGCATACCTTCTGCAAATAAAAGTTTTTGGTAAACTAGGATTAAATAAACATGAGCCCTATTCGATTGTTTATGATCAGAACTCCACTCGCTAGGAAGTTGTCCAACTAGGTGAGCATTAGCAGCCTGTGCCACTGTTCCTTTATTGTTCGACTTATTAAAAAAGACTTTATTATTTCCGTTTGGCTGATAGTCATTAATCGCCCAACCTTCATCGGTAGTAAATTCAACTTCCTTATCACCAAAAAATAAAGCGGTAACGTCATTAACCTCATGGCAAGCGTACGTTAAAACTATATGTAAATATTTAGTGCCTTCAACGACATGAATAAAGCTATAAATTCCACCAGTTTTTACAGTACCGTAAATAATCTGCCAAGGTGCATCAGCTTGAGTATAACTTACATCTTTTCCTCTTGGTAAAGCTCTTTTCTTCTGTCGTTTTAGTTTTCTTCTAGCTTTGCGGATATTAATTTTAGAACTTGGTAGCTCTTTATCGTTAAGAAATTTCTTCACCTCTTTTCGAGTAACATTCAGGACTCCACTAGGGTCGTACCCTCCACCTATTTTCTTTTTACTAGAAACTGGGAACTGTAATTCTGGTGGTGTAATACCTTTAATTCCTCCCATTAATCTTTCCCCTTATTGCGTTTATTTTTTCTATTCTTTTTATTCTTCTTACCCCAATACCCTGACCAATTAGCTAGGGATTCCATAAAGGCAAATCCTACATCAGTTGGGTAGTTAAGATTCTGAGTCTTTGTATTATATCGGAACTCATTATTATTTAAAACATTAATCAAACTACTTTCATAAGTAAGATAGATACTAGCCTTATTTATTGAGTCTCTAAGTTCTGCAGTCGATAGAGTTCCATCGAATAAAAGATGAGGGTCAGCAATAACCGCTCCACTAGAATTTAAGAATCCAAAGTAAAGCTTTCCAGTTTCTCCATGATTAGCATTGTTTAGAATAGTGGAGATTATAACACTTGGTTCTCCTGCAAGTTCAATAGTAATCCCTGCAGCACTAACTGTCTGAGTTTCGCTAACTGTTGGTAAACCTTTTAAGTAACCATTCCCCACCCAAGTTTTAGAATCCCAAGTGATGTCTCTTCCTAGTGTGTTATAGTTTAGAGTTGTAGCATCAAACGTACCCTCAAATAAGAAAAACGGATAGTTAGTTGAAGCTTCTAGTTCAGTTTCAAAACCTACAGTTAAATCCCTATTAGCCACCTACATAGCCTCCACTGCTTTAAAAGCCAAGCTGTAAATCTTGTCTTTATTAACGGAAGTTGTGGTTTGAGATTGCTCAGAGAGTCTAAATAAACCCTTTGGGCTTGCTGTTATGATTCCATCATTATCTGCAACCGCATCCCTAAGAGCAGGGAAAATGTCAATAGTAACATTTCCGCTACCATCAGAATCTACGTCATTTAAGTTCTGGTGCAGTCTATTACCTATCTGTAAATAATCCCCTGCTTTTAAAATGTCTGTGGTGCTTAAACTAAAGCCTTTTATATCAAAGGTGTTCGCTCCTATAGATTGAACACCATCTGCTAATGGCGAGCCTGTGGCTACCCCTAAAGGTGCAATAGCTGCACTGTCTCCTAGATAGAAAGTTCCCTGAACCCCTTTTAACTTAGTTAAAAAAGCAATCCACTCTGCAGCCGTTTCCCTATTCATTAATGGAAGCCTAATATCTGCTAACCAACGTTCTCCACCATAAGCATGAATTTGTTGTTGAAACGTAAACGGATTGACCGAAATAGATGTCAAAGTCTCAGCCGTTAAGGATATAGATGAGGGTGAAACGTTTGTTGGTAAGCTTAATGGATAAGTAATTGCCATTTTAGATATTTCCTCTTTCTATTAAATCTACCACAGCATTAACACTTTCCTCAACTATAGAATCTTTAATTGAATGAATTGCTCCAATAATCCTGTTCTCAATATCTCCCTCTGTTCTCGCATCTACGTTAATTGAGATATTATTTCCACCACTTCTACTACCATAACTGCTACCATTTAGCGGTGCAATATTATCCATCTTATTTTTAGGAATAACAAACTCTGGTCCAGCTTCCCCAATTAAAGCAAGTGTTGGTTTAGTAACTAATCCACCATTAGCAAGTGCAGGAATAGTGCCATCACCATTAGAAGGTAAATGATTTACGTTTGGGTGGTCTCCTGAAAACACACCACGATAATTAATAGTAAGTTCCATTCCATCCATTAATTGGAAGTTCTTAAGAGTATTTTCTGACAACTCGTTAAACGCTAACCAACTTTTCCCTGCATCCTGCATTGCTGCATCAAAGCTTGCAACCATACTAATCAACTGGTCTTCTGTGGAATTAATTACATCCTGCATTGAACCGATTCCATTAACTTCAAGTGAAGTAAAAATGGCATCAATTTCTTCTGCAGTATATTTTCCCGTTTCCGTTAAATAAGTTCTAAGTTGGTCAAAAGTTGCCACTCCTGCCTCTTGTGCTTCTATAAACAAAGCTTGGAATTTACTAAGTGCTTGAGAACCTTTTCCTCCTGTTCTAAGGAAAGCATCCATCGCTCCTGTTATATCTCCAACAGCTACAAGCCCAACCCCGAAAAGAGCGTTAGCTTCATTGATTTGTGATTGAACAGCTAACCAAGAAACTTCCCCTGTTCTACCAAGTTCTTTTTGTGATTCAATGTAATCTTCCTGAGTAATCCCAAGTTCTCTAAAAATATCCCTAACTCCATCAAGGCTTCCACCTAGCCCCTCTGCTAAAATAGCTCCTAACTGTTCAGGAACTAAATCATCAATTTCTAACTTATCGGCTACGGCTGCCCCTGCCCCAAGAAAAGCTTGACCATTTCCTTTAGCAATTCCACCGCTCCCGAAAAACTGACTAGCCCAATCTATTCGGCTACCATCTTCTTGGAGAGTTCCTTTAAAATCATTAAATAAACCTGAATCAAAAGTAGCGTTAATACCGTTAAGCCCTACCAGATTCATACTAGCAGTAAGTTCTTTTATCGCTTTAACGCTAGCAATTCTGGCAAGAGTTTCTGGATGTGTTGGTCCACGGAAAAGCATTGGTCCAACAGTTTTTCCAATAATATTTCCGATAGCTGCACCTGCTGGTCCACCTATTGCAGCACCAACTCCTGTAAAAACCATTTCGGTAATTGCTGCATTCTTATCCTCTGAGCTAGCACTTCCAATTAGTGTTTGAAAAGCCTCTAAACTTGCAATTCCTGCAGCTAGATAACCACCACCTGTATTCGCTCCTTGGAATAAACCACCTTCCCCTGTACTGAGTACCCCATCAGCTTTACCTTGTTGCTCTTTTGTTAATGGGCCAAAAGGTGCATCTTCTGGTCTACCTGCTCCGAATAAAGAATCACCAAGTTTTGAGAAAGTAAGTTTACCATCCGCTCCCTTCATCCCATCAAGAATAGATTTAGCAATAGTTGAACCCATCTTCTGAGGAGAAGAAACATCAATACCATCCATTTCACTCGTTAGTGAGGCAGCAAGTTCTGCAGCAAAACCAACGGCAACCTGCTCAAACATATCCTGGAGGTTAAATCTTTGACCTGTAATTGCGTTTTCAAAAAATGTAGCCCAACCCTCTACGCTCGATTGGTGTACGTCAATTAAGGATTGTTGGATGTCTCCATTAATAGCATCAACTCGTTCTTTTGTTTCAAAATCTATTAATTTTCTGGCCGCTTTTGCAGCTTCACCTCCTCTTCCAAGAGCTTCTTTGTAGCCTGCTTCAATTCCATCCCTTGTAGCTTTTTCAAATTGAACTTTTAATCCTGTTAAAGCACCTGTATTTCCACTCTTAATTGCATCATCTATTTGCTTAGAAAGTCCACTAGTAAGTTTACTATTCTTAAGTCCTGCAAGTTTATCAACTAGTGTTTGCACCTTATCGGCTGCCTTACCTGCAGTGTTGTTTAGTTTATCAAAATCATCCTTAAGTTTTCTGGCTTCAATTTTGGCTTCCTTTTCTGCCTTGGTTAATTCCCCAAGTCTGTTTTCCAACGCCTCTTTTGTTTGAATTAATTTATTATCAGAGGCAAGTTGCAATTGCCCATTTTTAGTAAGTATTTTTATTTCTCTGTTTACATCCCTAAGCTCTCTTTGCATCCTACCAAAACGCACGCTCTTGCCAATCTTATCAAGCTCATTATTTAACTTGGCTGCAACTTTCCTAGTGGTTTGAAACTGTAAATCTAATTCCTTAAATCTGCTTTGATACTCACTTATCTTATAAGCTTGCCCTGTTAATTTTAGTAACCAGTAAAAAGTTTCACTAATAACTACACCAATTGCACCAAAGGCTAATTTTACAGACTCCCAAACAGTTTTAAGTATGAAAACAAAGCCATCTTTAAACCCACCTAGTATTGCATTTAATATTGGGAAACTTTCTTGAAACGCAATTACTCGTGCTCTGGCTCGGTCAAACCCTAACACAATGCCATCCATTAAATCACCAACGGATTTTTTTAAACCCTCAAAGGTTAAATCTTTAAAATAATTAAAACTCCCAGTGGTGGCTGCCACAACAAGTGCTAGTGTGGTAAATGCTGTACCAATCCCACCCAGTAAAGTTGCTAGTGCTCCAAAAGCAAGTAGCACTGGTCCGACAACTGCAAGTAAGCCACCTATTAAAATGATATTTTTCTTTAGTGTTTTATCCAATCCAGTAAACCACTCCACTACCTCTTTGATAGTGTTGGCAAATCCTAAAATAATTTCTTTTATATTTTCCTCACCAAGTGCCTTAAATAAAGCATCACCAATCCTCTGCAGACTAACAACCCCCACTTGTTGTAACACGCTAAAAACGTGCCCAATGCCATTTATGCCACTTATTGCTTGTGCATAACTATCCTCCAAAGAGCCATAGGCATTTGCTTGGCTCTCTAAACTGGTAACCATCTTATCAGATAAGCCCTCTGTTAAAGAACTCACCAAGCTAAATGCCTCCATGCTTTTTGTTAACTTGATTAATGGCACACCTGTTTTCTTAGAGGAGGAGGCAATACCTAACAATGCTCCATGTAACCCACGTTGGGCAATTAATTGTTGCCCACTAGCCACTCCCATATCTTTAAAAGCTGCAGTAAGCTCTGCACTAGGTGTCATTAATGAGGTGTAAACTGCTTTCAACTGTGTGGAAACCTCTGCAGCACCACCCAGAGCACCAGTGGTGGCACTAAATACAGCAAATAACTCCTGTTGGCTCACACCTAACTGTGCAGAGGTTGCAGTTACCTTGGCAAG
>Ga0075118_10002518_pt1 | contig 11471 bp, 10 predicted proteins | sample AntAceMetag02UKE_FD_69794 | JGI IMG/M metagenome (GOLD analysis project Ga0075118, IMG submission 69794) | Saline lake microbial communities from Ace Lake, Antarctica - Antarctic Ace Lake Metagenome 02UKE | ecosystem: Environmental > Aquatic > Non-marine Saline and Alkaline > Saline | place... | reverse complement strand
GCGAGGTAACAGAGAATATCTCCGTCGGGTTCGGTCCATACATTCGCGGCGATATCGCCGTTGCCCAGGGGCATTGAGTCCGCTGAGGAGCGGCCGGGGGTAGTCCAAGTAAGGTCGCCAAGCACAGAGTGAGTCGAGTAGGCGTGGGCGCTAGACGCAAGAAAACCCGCCACGAAGGACGGGTTTTCTAAACGAAAGCTGGAGTGTGAGTTACACGGCCTTAGGTAAGGCGACGTCCGAAAATTCAATGGAGTGCGGATGATTGCGCTTTTCCTTTTTCAATCGCGAACGGCGACGAAGCATCCGGTCTAGTTTGTCCGTTAGGAGCGAGATCGCCTTGTGGCACTCATCGGAGGATACCGTGGCGTTCATATCTGGGCCGTGGATTTCGATGTGGCCCTTGGCTTTGAAACGGCTGGATACGTTTTCTTTGGAGTCTAACTCAAGTTCCACGCGGATTCTCACGATGCGATCCTCATGGCGAAATAATCGTTCCGCTTTTTCCTGCACATAGGTTTTGAGAGACGGGGTCAGGTCGAGGTGAATACCTGATACGATTAATTCGTGGTTGTTTTGTCTGTTCATAGTTCAGTCCATGGGTTGGGGTTGCTGACAGAAAATGTGTTCACCTTTCCTCCCATGCCCTCGCTAAGCGAAGCACTAAAATTCTTCTCTGCCGTTGTGATAACGGGGGGATCTTCCGGGATTGGAAAGACGTTCATCAAGCTGATGCATAGCCTGCATCCGGAGTTGAAATTTTGCAACCTATCTCGACGCGATCCGGAGATTAAATCAGTTGAGCTTAAGCTGCGTCATATCTCTATTGATCTTGCAGAGAAAGGGCGGGTTCCTGAGGTGTGCGCAGAGGTGATTTCGTGGTTGAGCGAGGAAGCTCAGGAGGGCCGTGTGTTATTGATAAATAACAGTGGATTCGGTGGTTACGGGAATTTTCCTGAACCGAGCCTCGAGCATCAACTGGAAATGATGGATGTAAATATGAGGGCGGTGATTGAGCTAACTGGTTGCCTGCTCCCGACCTTACGTGAGCGAGGCGGGGCGATCATGAACGTGGCTTCGACGGCGGCGTTTCAGCCCACAGCTTATATGTCGGTTTATGGGGCGACTAAGGCCTTTATTTTGCATTGGAGTCTGGCGCTTGATCAGGAACTTAGAGGATCAGGCGTTCGGGCCTTGGCGGTATGCCCGGGACCGACCGCCACGGAGTTTTTCAAGCGAGCAGGGCTGGAAGAAGGTAGCGTTGCGGATGCGCTTGGAATGACGAGCGAGCAAGTCGTGATGATTTCACTCAAAGCATTGGCGAAGGGGAAATCGCAGATTGTCACCGGATGGAAAAATAAGGTCGGAGTCGCGTTGGTGACTAAGCTGCCAAAACCGTTTGCTGCGTGGTTGGCGGCGAAAATTCTCGCTCAATTTAGACTGAAGAAAGTTTCCTCATGAGCACTGCGGATGGCGTCATATATGGTCGCTACGGGAAAGCCTGTGCGTGGCCGCCGCGTCCACCGCCGGATCCGGCAACAGTGCGACAGATTGCACCGGATGAACTGCGCTCTTGGATTCTCTATGAGGATGACGATTTATTCGTGCTGAATAAACCCGGCGATGTGGTCTGCCATCCTTCGAAAGCGGGGCCGTGGTCGAGTTTGGTTGGCGCGGTGCGCGAATACACCGGACTGCCGACGGTGCATTTGATTTTCCGATTGGATCGGGAAACGAGTGGAGTGGTGGTCTTTGCCAAACACGCCGCGATGGCGAGTCGCTTGCAGAAAGCGCTGCAGAAAAGACGGATTGGAAAAACTTACACGGCGATTCTGACCGGCGAGATGAAAGAGGAGGTCACGGTGAATCAGCCTTTGGGTGATGATCTAGCGAGTCCGGTTTATGTAAAGACGACGGTGCGAGAAGATGGATCGGAAGCGATTTCACATTTCACCCCGACGGCCGTTTCACAGGGATTCACCTTGGCAAAGGTGGTGACCGAAACTGGCCGCAAGCATCAGATTCGAGCGCATGCACATTGGATGGGCCACATGATGGTGGGTGATAAAATATACGGCCCCGATGAACGGCTCTACCTCGAGTTCATCGACCACGGTTGGAGTGATGCTTTGGCGGAAAAGCTAATCTTGCCGCGACAAGCGTTGCACTGTGCAGAAATCGATCTGACCGGTGCTTGGGTCGAAATGATCTTCAAAGCTCCGTTGACGGAGGATATGGCGACGTTTGCCCGAAATCACGGATTGCTCCCTTGAGCGCAGCGTCGATCGCGAGCTTGGTCGCATGGATTCGTTTTTCCATGGGGAGAGCAGAAGGTGTTTCGAGAGTATAGCCCAGCGAGGTGTGATGATTAATGAGGTAAATCGTCTCGGGCCAATCGATGCGTAGGAGTGGATCATTAACGGGACGGATAATCCCGGGCTCATCGATGGGCCGTTCATCAATCATGGTGGCCGGTTCGATCGGGAGCGCGGGTTTTACCGCCTCAAGTATTTCTGAGGCGTAAGCAGACCTGCCGCTTCGATTGACTTCATAAAGATAGAAACCCTGCGACTCCCAATCTTCATGCAGGCAGATGCACAGATCAAAACAGGGCTGACGATTGAGCCAGCGGGTGAGGGCGTGAATCTCGGGTGTTTTGCGATCGAGAAAATCTCGATTGAGATCGCGCGCTTGATGATCTTCGCGCGTGCCAATTTGAAGACCCATCGGATTGATGACGGGGCAGAGAAACCAATTGGCTCGCTCATCGAAAAAGCCTTCACGAATGAGTGAGCGCAGCGCGACGGGTGGCGCGGGTTCATCTCCGTGAATACCGGACGAAATATAAATGCGTGGGCGTGGGCCGGGGGTGTGTTTGGTAAACGCGATCAACGGGCCACTGCCCGTATCGCCAAATATCTCTTCGCGGAAGCCGTGCTCCTTCGCCGCATCGGCGAACTCACTGAGAAATGGGGCGACCAGTCCGGTCGGATCGATAATCGGCGGTGAATTCACTGAGTGAGATATTCGCGACTTGGAACCGCAGCGCAAATCCTGTTGGGTCATTTTTTAACCATGACACAAGTTCGCGTTCGTTTCGCCCCGAGTCCCACCGGGTTTTTTCATATCGGCAGTGCCCGCACGGCATTGTTCAACTGGCTGTATGCCCGTCACACTGGAGGTGTGTTCGTGCTGCGGATCGAGGATACCGACAAGGAACGCAACAGTGACGAATTTCTCAACGTGATCTACAACAGCCTAACGTGGCTGGGGATGGATTGGGATGAAGGACCGCAGAAGGGCGGAGACTTTGGGCCTTACCGCCAAAGCGAGCGGGGCGAGATCTATCAGAGCTATGTGAAAAAGCTGCTCGATTCAGGTCGCGCCTACGAAAAGGACGGCGCGGTGTGGTTCAAACATCTCGGCGAACGCTATGAGGCATTCGACGACCATCGCAAAAAGGAAGTCACTAAAGTGAAGACCGAGCCGACGGTAATCGAGGATCGTATCCGTGGTCGCGTGGAGCGTCTCGAAGATGAGGATTTCGTGATCGTGCGTTCGGATGGTAGCCCGACTTTTCACCTCGTAAATGTGGTGGACGACATCGAAATGCAGATCACGCACGTGATTCGCGGTGAGGATCATTTGTCCAACACGAGCAAGCATGTGGAGTTATTCAAAGCATTCGGCGCACCTCTGCCGGAGTTTGCGCATATTCCATTGATTCTGAAACAGGAAGGACCGGGCAAGATGTCGAAGCGCGATCAAGGCGCTTTGGTTGAGGACTATCAGAGTCGTGGTTATCTGCCTGAGGCTATCGTGAATTTCCTTTCACTACTCGGATGGAATCCCGGGGATGATCGTGAAAAGATGCCGATTGAGGAGATCATTAGACTCTTCGATCTGCCCGGAGTGAATCAGAGCAACGCGCGTTTCGATGAAAAGAAACTCGCGCACATGAACATGCTTTATCTGCTGGAACTCCCATCGGAGAGGTTCCTGACGATGGCGCGCACTTACTTTGAATCACAGGGAGAAAAAGGTGCGACCGCCTTAGCTACTGATGAATCGTATTTCCGTGAAGTGATGCATTTGAGCCAACCGAAGATCAAGAGCTTCGAGGAGCTGCCTGATTACACCTGCTATTTCTTCAGCGAGGATTACCCGATAGACGAAAAAGTGAAACTCAAGGTGCTCAAAAAGGGTGAACCAAAAGCGCGCTTGGAAGAGATGATCGCCGTCGTGCCCGACATCGATTTTTCAACCGACGAATCGATTGAAAATGGAATCAAGGACTTAGCTGAATCCAAAGAAATGGGATTCGGTAATTACCAATCGATCGCTCGTCTTGCCCTCACGGGCACGAACGCCGGACCAAGTATCACCGCAATAATCCGTGTGCTTGGCCGCGGGCGGGTCGAAGCAAGACTGGAGAAGTTTAGCGAATCGCTCTAATCGGCTTTGCCCCCTAACTTACTTTCAACATCTCACGTATTACGTGACGTGTTGAGCTACTTACCCCAGTTGTCGCGGAGGGTGATCGTGCGGTTGAAGACGGGTTTGCCCGGAGACGATTCGGTGCTGTCGGCGGTGAAGTAGCCGAGGCGTTCGAATTGATAGACCACGCCTGGGGCGGCGGCGGCGAGCGAGGGTTCTACTTTGGCGGCGACTACTTCGAGTGAGTTCGGATTGAGTGCAGTCACGAAGTCCTCTTCGGCGCCGGGCTCTTCGACGGTGAAGAGTCGATCATAGAGGCGAGTGGGAACGTCGTGGCAGAGGGTCGCGCTGACCCAGTGGATTGTGCCTTTCACTTTCTTACTCGAATTGGGTTCGCCGCTGCGGGTGTCGAGCTGCGCAGTGCAGTGAAGCTCGGTGACGTTTCCTTCGGCATCTTTGATGATCTCATCGAGACCGATAATGCAGGCGTATTTGAGGCGCACTTCACCGCCGGGTTTGAGGCGGCGGAATTTCGGTGGCGGGATTTCGGCGAAATCATCGCTTTCGATGAAGACTTCGCGAGTGAGTGATATCTTCCGCTTGGTCGGCGTCTCGGCTTGCGGGTCGTTAGTCGCTTCGCATTCGATCACCTCGTCTGGCGCGAGATTGGTCAGCACGATTTTGATTGGTTTGAGCACGCCCAGTCTCCGCTCGGAGCTTTGATTTAACTCGTCGCGTATGACGTGCTCCATGGCGGCAATATCGGTGATGCTGTCGTCGTGGGTGGTGATGCCGGTGCCGATTACAAATCGGCGAATAATCGCGGCGGAGATTCCGCGGCGACGTAATCCTGCGATCGTGGGCATGCGAGGATCGTCCCATCCTGCGACGTGGTTTTCTTCCACGAGCCGGAGGAGGTTGCGTTTGCTCATCAGCGTGTAGCTGGGGATGAGTTTTGCGAATTCGTATTGGTGCGGCAGCTCGCGCGGCAGATCCAGACTGGCCAAGACCCAATCGTAGAGCGGGCGATGCACGACGAATTCCAATGAACAAAAGCTATGAGTTACACCTTCAAGATAATCGCTGAGGCAGTGTGCGTAATCGTAAAGGGGATAAAGGCACCATTTGTCGCCGGTGTGGTGATGCGCGATGTGGCGGATGCGATAGAGTAAGGGGTCGCGCAACCAAAGGTTGGGCGAGGTCATGTCGATCTTGGCGCGCAAAGATTTAGCCCCGTCGGGAAACTCGCCGGCGCGCATGCGCTCGAATAGATCGAGGTTCTCTTCGACGGAGCGATCGCGAAACGGGCTGTCGCGGCCGGGCTCTTTAAGGCTGCCACGATACTCTTCGATTTCGGTGGCGCTCAGATCGCAGACGAAGGCGTGACCTTTTTTGATCAGATCGAGAGCGTAGTTGTAGAGTTGATCAAAGTAATCAGAGGCGGTGAATGCTTCAGTATCCGTAGCGGCGGATGATGCTGTCGGCACTTGATAATCGGTGCGGTCGTTAATCTGCTGCGCAATGGGCACTGCGCCTTTGGGTTTGAAGGCGAGTTGTTCGTCGGCCCAGCCTTCGATCAACCACTTGATATCATGCGTGATCGCATCGACGTAGGATGAATCTTCCTTGGCGGGATTAGTATCATCGAAACGCAGGTTGCATTGACCGCCGTTTTCTCGGGCGATGCCGAAATTGAGCAGAATGGCGCGAGCATGTCCGAGATGGAGGAAACCATTGGGCTCAGGGGGGAATCGAGTGACGATCTTCGCGTAACGTTTCTCGGCGACGTGTTGGGCGACGATTTCGCGGATAAAATCGTTAGGAGTGTCGGTGGATTCTGTTTCGGAAGACATGATGATTACGGGAGAATGACTTTACTAATCCAACTACTACGAGCGGATAAACGGAGCGGTCGAATGGACAGGTGTAGCGCCATCGGCGGCCATTTCGCGAAGGAGACTGCCGAGATAAGGGATGAGCTGTTTCTTTCGACTGACGATTCCCTGAAGTTCGAAAACTTCCTCCTTTTCGACATGAGGATAGGAAATGCGATTGATGAATCCGGAGTCGCCCTTGGCGAGCAGGAGAGAATTTTGCGTGTTGATGTCGGTGACGAGCAGGCAGGCAAACGCGAGCTGCTCGCTATCGCGCAATTCCTTAAGCGCTTCCGCGATGGGTTTGGCGTGAGCACGAAAGTTGACGAAGCCGAGCTCTTCAACTTGAGAGACTGCGAAACGCACCCCTTCTTCTTCGTAGATCTTGAAATCAGAACGCACGACTTTGTCGGGAGGACTAGCCAGGATGACAGAACCGGAGCTGAAGATTTCCTCAGCAAGTTGCTTGGGTTCCACGCCAGCGATTTTAGCCAACCAGTCCAGCGTATCTCCATCTTTGGGGGTCGTGGTCGGGCTATTCAGTAAGAGGGTATCCGAGATCAGACCTGACATCATGATACCAGCGAGATCGGGACTAGGCGTGAGCCCTTCGCGCCGGAAAAGGTCGGCGACGATGGTGCAGGTCGAACCGACGGGTTCGTTGATAAAGAGGATGGGCTGCTGCGTGTTGAGCGCACCGAGTCGATGATGATCGATAATTTCAGTGATGGTGACTTGGTCGGCACCATTCACGGCCTGAGTGACTTCATTGTGATCGACCAGAATGAGTCGCGTCTGGGAGGGCTTGAGGAGATCGCTCTTGGTGAGGATGCCTTGAAGCACGCCGTTATCATCGATGACCATGAGCGCGTGACTCGAGGAAGGTCCGAATTTGCGACGGGCTTTGGCGATGGTGGTATCGGCATCGATGGTCGAAAAATTGCGATCAATCACCCGATCAAGCGTGGAAGCGGTGCGCACGACCCAAGCGGTGGTAGCAGTATCGTGAGGGCTGATGATTACGCTGACCTTGCGTTCGCGGGCTAGGGCTAAGACATCGTCATCAACCGGGAGGTCTCCGCTGATGATTAATGCACGAATACCAATCTCGATGGCGCGCAGTTGCACATCTCGGCGATCGCCGACGATGATAATGGACTGGGATGGAGGGATCTCTTCACGCTCGGAGATTTTCCAGAAGGTGCCGACAGCCATCGCGCCAATGCGCACGTGAAGTTTCTCGAGGCGTGAGGGCTCAACCGTGTGGAGAATATCGGCCTGGAGAGAACGCACGATGCGGTCCAAACTGGTGTGAACTTGCCGCATGTGGCGTGGCTCATTGATGTGCGGGACAAAGAAACTGCCCATACCGGCCAGGGAGACGGTGCCTTGCAGTTTGCGACCTTCAGTGGTGATGGGCAGCACACTAATGCCGTGGCGATCGATCATTTCGAGGGCCTCAGCACAGGTCGCACTGTCATCCACAGAAACAATATCGCTGACCATGTGGTCGCGCACGCGCGGGCTTACATCAGTCAGGTAGTAGGGAAGCGGCTGATTAAAACGTCGGAGAATGGTGTCGATCCGCGCATTGGAGTTGCCGCATCGTGCGGCGATAAATCCGGATTCGCCGCGTTGCTTTTTAAGCGCAGCGTAGGCGATCGCAGAGCACATGGCATCGGCATCAGGGTTCTTGTGCCCGATGATATAAGTTGTGTTCTCAGCCTCGATTATGGGCTCTGGTCGGTCGGTCGCGTTGGCGTCGGTCGTCATGGTAAAAGAGAGAACATGCACCATGGTTCGCTCGGGGGAAAGCGGGAAAACAAAAAAGCCCGGCTTGATACCGGGCTTTGAGAGTGGAATGAGTAGGGCTACTGCTACTTCGAGACTCCGCCGGGGCTACCCGTGCCGGCTTTCGATGTGCCCCAGATCTTCACGCCATCGCGATTGGGAATCGCGAGGAGAATATTGTCGGTGCGTTGTCCGGTGCTCACGTCGATGAACTTATCGGTCGCGGTATCGGGGTAGAATTCGACGTTGCCGCCGAGAAAAACGACATAGCCGCCGGTATCGCCATAGACGCCATTTTCTGGATCCCAAGTGCCATCGGTCCGGAGTCCACGGGTGAAGGCGACGGGAGTGGTGGGGGGATCGCTCATCTTCAAACCGCCCACAAACTCTAAACTTAGCTCGCGTCCGCTAGTGAACGATGAATCGAGTGCTTTGTTGTTGTTGGGGCTGATAATGGCGGCGGGGACTTCGCCGTCGAACGAGGGGTCGATCTTCGAGAAGTAGAAGCTCGCGTCGTTGAGCGCCTTGGTGCGGGCGAGGATACCGGGCCAGAGAAAGACTTTATTGGCATCGGTGAGCACGCCGCTGCTCGCAATCGTGTCGGGATTGGGCAGGCGATCCTTGTTGTCCGAGGCGTAAATCATCGCGGCCTTAGCGATTTCTCGCAGATTGTTGGCATCGACGGCGCGTTGCGCTTTTTCTCGGACACTACCGACGGTGGGAATGACGATGGCGGCAAGGATGCCGATGATCGCAATCACGGTAAGCAGTTCGATTAAGGTAAACCCGGATTGGGCGCGATGGTGGGGAGAGGTAATCATAGGCGACCGAATGGTTAGTCGAGCGTCCGCCTGATCGGTCATGAAGACAATCCGATTCTGTGCCGTGAGACTGGACAAAAGAAAATTTCGTGCCGTAGATTAATAGGGTATGAAAATCTACCTCGATGGAAAATATGTCGATGAAGCTGATGCGAAGATCTCGGTCTTCGACCACGGTTTGCTTTATGGCGATGGGATTTTCGAAGGGATCCGTCTCTACGAGGGAAACATCTTCCGGCTTGATCGGCATCTGAAGCGTTTGGCGAACTCAGCCAAGGCGATCATGTTAGACCTTCCTCACACGAGTGAAGAAATCAGCGAAATCATTTGTGAGACTTGCAGACAGAATGGGCTGACCGATGGCTATATCCGTTTGGTGATTACCAGGGGAGTGGGCGACTTGGGTCTTTCGCCGTGGTCTTGCGCCAAGCCTTCAATGTTTGTGATCGCGAGTAAGATATCGCTCTATCCTCAGGAGCATTACGACAACGGCCTCGCGATTGTTACTTTGCCTACCCGTCGCATCAATCCGGCCGCGCTGCCACCGACGGTGAAGTCGCTGAATTACTTGAACAATATCCTCGGTAAGATAGAGGCCAAGCAAGCTGGTGCGCTTGAAGGGATCATGTTGAACGATCAGGGCTACGTGGCGGAATGCACAGCCGACAACATCTTCATTGTTCAGGATGGCGAGATTCTCACGCCAAGTTCGTCGCAAGGTGCGTTGAAAGGAATCACACGTGGGACGATCTTCGATATTGCGGAAGAGCTTAACATGCCGATTCGCGAGGTGAACATGACGCGTTACGACGTATGGTGCGCCGATGAATGCTTTCTCACGGGAACGGGCGCAAAAGTGATTCCGGTCAGCAAACTTGATGGCCGCGTTATCGGATCGGGTAAACCTGGTGCTGCGACTCAGCAGATTCTGGCTTCATTCCGGCGCCGCGTAACGGTGGAAGGCACGAAGATCTGAGAATGTTGTCCTCGTCGATCCGAAATCGACGAGCGAGACACGGTGTCGCGCATTACTCTAGCTGGTGCGCGATATTGGCACGGGAATTACTCGTGTCATGCACTTGCCAGACGTAAGGTGCTTGGCATCTTACCTGCAGAGAAAGAATTAATATATGGCCAATCCACTCAAATGCGATCTTTGCGATAATTCCGCGACGGTGCACCTGACCCAAATTGTGAACAGCAAAGTTCACAAAGTGGATTTGTGTGAAAGCTGCGCGCAGGCCAAGGGCGTGACGGACCCAAGTGGTTTTTCGCTCTCCGATCTTTTGCTCAAGGCCTCGTTGAATCCTGATCAACCGGAGACGGCGGTGACTTGCGAGCAATGTGGGTTTACTCAACAGGACTTTAAGAAACATGGACGATTCGGATGTCCGCAGTGCTACGAAGCCTTCTCGGGCGTGATCTCGACGATGCTCGATACTATGCACAATGGCACGACCCATACGGGCAAAGTGCCGCAACGCGCTTTGGCGCGCAAAACTCTCTACGACCGTTTAACCCAATTGGAAGGCGAGCTCAGCGAAGCGATCAAAACTGAACGCTACGAAGATGCTGCTCGTTGCCGCGATGAAATCAGCCAAGCCAAACAAACCCACGGGTAAGAGCCGCCGCGTTAAACCAATGACGATCTCGTCGATGATCGACACCCCGTCTGAATTGACGGATGGGTCGAGCAGCAAGACGGCGATCGTGTTGATGACGCGGATCCGTCTCGCGCGCAATCTGGCGACCATGCCGTTTCCCGGTTGGGCGCAGCCTGCGCAACGCGAGGAGGCTCTCGATATTTGTCGCGCGGCCGTAGTCGCGGCTCCGCAAATGAAGCGGAGCCTGAGCATTGATGTCGCGGAGTTGAGTGATCTGGAAAAGCAGATCCTCGTGGAGCGTCATTTGATTAGCCGCGAGCTCAGCACATCGAAGGGTGGTTCTGGTGCAGTGATCAATCACAACCAAGCCGTGTCCGTGATGATTAATGAAGAAGATCACCTGCGCATCCAAGTGTTGCGTTCGGGCTTCCAGCTAAAGAAGGCGTGGAATGCGATCAACGATTTCGACAGCGTTTTGGAGGAGCACCTCGATTATGCCTTTTCTTCCAACCAAGGTTACTTGACCGCATGTCCGACCAATTTGGGGACTGCGATGCGCGCCTCGGCGATGATGCATCTGCCAGCGCTCGTGATTGCGGGCCAGATGGAGAAGGTCGCGCGGGCCGTGAATCAACTTGGGATGGTCGTGCGCGGCCAATTCGGAGAAGGCTCCGACGCGAGCGGGAGTATCTTTCAAATTTCCAATCAGACCACGCTGGGTGAAGCCGAACCGGAGATTATCAAGCGTCTCGGCAGTGTGCTCTCGACGATCGTGGATCACGAAAAGAATGCGCGGGCGAAATTGCTCGAAACGGATTCCGGCAAGTTGCTGGACAAGATAGGCCGCGCTTTTGGGATTCTCCAAAACAGCCATATCCTAAACTCAAACGAAGCGATGAATCTACTCTCGCTCGTGCGCCTGGGCGTGGACTTGGGGCTCTTTCCAG
>Ga0075118_10002517_pt1 | contig 11472 bp, 18 predicted proteins | sample AntAceMetag02UKE_FD_69794 | JGI IMG/M metagenome (GOLD analysis project Ga0075118, IMG submission 69794) | Saline lake microbial communities from Ace Lake, Antarctica - Antarctic Ace Lake Metagenome 02UKE | ecosystem: Environmental > Aquatic > Non-marine Saline and Alkaline > Saline | place... | reverse complement strand
GACAGGACCAGACTTGGTGTTGCCGAGGTCAAGAAGGCATCCAAGATTGAGGAAATACTCAGGAAACGCAATGAACTTCACAAACCATGAGCCCAAGTGGCTAACCCCGGTACCTGAAAAGCATTTGACCCATGGGGAGGGACATATAGCCATTGAGTTTGCCGAACAGTACGGAATTATCACCAAAGATTCTGTCGCAGGCAAGTCGGGTACCCAATTGCGGTTGCGGGACTGGCAAAAAGACCTGATTACGCATATTTTCGCTCACGATGAAACAGACCAGCTACGTCACAGAATCAACTACGTCGGAATGCCCCGCAAGAATGGCAAATCGGCTCTGGGTTCGGTTCTGGCGCTGTATTCTCTCCTATCGGGACCGGAGGGCGGTGAGGTGTATTCTGTCGCGGCAGAGACGGGTCAGGCTCGTATCGTGTTCAAGGATGCGGCAAGGATTGTGGCTGAGTCTGAGGAGCTATCCAAAATGATGAAGGTCTACCGTAACGCCATTTATTACCCAGCCGGTAACAGCTCATATACGGTTCTGTCGGCTGAGGCATACTCCAAGGAGGGCTTGAACCCTACCTTTGTGATGTTTGACGAGCTTCACGCGCAACCTAACCGTGACCTTTTTGATGTTATGTCGCTTGCTATGGGTGCCCGAGGCAGTATGGCGACAATGCTTGCGATTACAACTGCCGGGGTGAAAGCTGATAGCACGGGTAGGGACTCTATCGCCTACGACTTATACAATTACGGCAAGTCAATCGCCAGCGGGGAAGTAGATGACCCGACATTCTTTATGGCTTGGTGGGAGAATGACGGGGACCACAGGAATGAGGAAACTTGGAGGCAAGCAAACCCTGGCTATGCTGACCTGAACGCGCCAAGCGACTTTCATTCTTCAGTTCGCCGTACCCCTGAGTCTGAGTTCAGGACCAAGCGTTGTAACCAGTGGGTTTCGAGCCAGTTGGCTTGGCTTCCTACCGGAGCTTGGGATAAATGCGAGCAAAAGTTTCACGTGAAACCTGACGACCAAATAATTCTTGGCTTTGATGGCTCGTTCAGCGGGGATGCGACAGTGATAGTTGGTTGTGTTATCCCGGAAAATGAGGATGACCCCATCCGTGTTTTTATGGTGAAGGCGTGGGAGAAGGATTTGGAGATTCACGGTGAGGATTGGCGGGTTGATGTTCGTGAGGTTGAGCAAACCATTATTGACTTCTGTAAAGAGCACCGCAACGTGCGGGAAATTGCTTGCGACCCGTATCGCTGGACCAGAACAATGCAGGTGCTAGAGGATTACGGTCTACCGATTGTGGAATACCCGTCCACGAGTGCCCGGCGTATGGTCCCTGCTTGTACCAAGTTTTTTGATGCGGTCATTGAAAACAGGCTCATCCACGATGGGGACCCTACTCTCGCAAGGCATTTGGACAATGCGGTTGTCAAGATTGACTCAGTTGGACCGCGTATTGTAAAAGACAAGCGTGACAGCCCGCGAAAGATTGACTCAGCTGTTGCGGCGGTTATTGCGGTAGATAGGGCAACTGCCGGTAGAATGGAATTACTAGTTCCTGAATTTTTCAGTTAGGTGATAATGTCTACTATTCTACAGCTAGCCGGAGCCCTGGCGATTACAGGTGGCGTAAGCCTGCTCTCCATCCCGGCTGGACTCATCATAGGTGGCATATTCGCCATCCTCATCGGAGTGGCGGTTAGCAAGTAATGGTATTTGAGCGATTGTTCGAGCAGAGAGCAATAAGCTACCAAAGTATTTTTGAGTCAGGCGATGACATTGCTATCGGCACTTTGTCTGCCACAAATATCAATGACGAAACAGTATTTCAAGTCAATGCCGTATTCTCGGCAGTCAGTCTTATTGCTGACACCATCTCCACTTTGCCGATGGGGTGTTACATCCGGGTGGATGACAAAAGGCAAATCTTTGAGCCAAAGCCGGATTGGGTAAAGAAGCCAGACGTAGACCTGCCCCGTGAAGCGTTTTACAATTCACTAATTGTCAGTTTGCTCCTTGACGGTAATGCGTTTGTCCGTGTGTTCAGTAACAAGCAGGGCAAGATTGTAAATTTGACGGTCCTAAACCCCTTGACGGTAGAAATCAAGCGTAGTGGGATTGGGAGGGTCCAGTTCCAAGTTGAGGGTGAAAAGCGAAACCTCTCATCAGAGCAGATTCTTTGGATTCCTGACGTAGTACGCCCTGGGGTGCTCCGTGGCGTGTCAAGGGTCAAAGCTCTCAAGGAAAACTTTGGTCTGGCGATGGCTCTTGAAAAGTTCGCTGCAACATTCTTTGGAAATGGGACCAACCTAAATGGAATTATTGAGTTCCCCGGCAACCTGACCGCAGAGCAAGCCAAAAATCTTGCTGAAGGTTTCGATTCCCGTCACCGGGGATGGCGCAGAGGTCACAAAACTGGTGTGCTGTCCGGTGGAGCTACGTTCAAGGCAACGCAGGTGGACCCCGGGCAGTCGCAGGCTATAGATGCTCGCAGGATGGCGGTAGAGGATATCGCTCGCGCCTTCAATGTGCCCCCGCATTTGCTGGGGATTCCCGGGACGACGAGCTACGCCAGCGTTGAGCAGAACAACCTTGCTTGGATAACCCACGGCTTGCGACCCATTGTGACCAAGATTGAAAGCGCGTTCAGCACATTGCTTGACCGCTTGCCTCGTGGGGAGAACGCATACGTCAAGTTCAATATGGATGGTCTGGTTCGCTCCGACCTCCAAACCCGTACTGCCTCGTATTCGACAGGGCTCCAGTCAGGATTCTTGACAATCAACGATGTTCGCAGGCTGGAGGACTTACCTCCAATGGAACAGGATTCCGCAAATAGTGTGCGGGTCCCCTTAGCTAACGTAAACATTATTGACTCTGACATTACGGCAACCAAGAATAAGGTCCAGGCGGCACAACAACTGGTGGTCGCAGGTTTTGACCCAGCAGGGGTGCTAGAAGCACTTGGGCTACCGCCAATTCCGCACACTGGGGTCCCAAGTTCACAGCTTCAACCGGTAGCGCAGATAGATGAGGCTGACCCAGAATCAGTCTACGACGATGAGGTGGACCGCTAATGGTGAACCAAGAAAACCACGAAGCGCCAGAATCGCCTGAGAGCGATGAGACCCCTATCCGGGGACTAGAACCCCGGGACGGGATAAAAGGCTCTGAGAGGGGCTCAGGGAGCCTCCAAATTGTTCAATCAAGGGCTGAATCGGGAAAATCGTTCGCAAAAGGGGATTACGTCAGATGGAAAGCATCTGGTGGAGTCGCCCAGGGTCAAATTGAGCGTATATCCCAGGACAACCCAATAAAGGTGCCTGATTCCAGCTTTACCGTTGAAGCCAGTCCAGAAAATCCTGCCGCACTCATTCGCATATTCCGTGAAGGCGATGACGGCTGGAAACCAACTGCCCGTCTGGTCGGGCACAGATTCTCCGCCCTCACCAAGATTGACTCATTGCGTTCCTACGATGACAAGCAAGATAGGGCAATCAACTTGGACCCGCCAGCTTTCATGAGGGCTTCAGCACGCCAGGGTCTCAAATATGTCAAAGAGGGCAAGGGTGGCGGTGGTCTGACCGACAAGACCATTCGTGAAGCAAGAGCTATGGCTCAAGGTAATGTGACCGCTGAAAAGTGGATAAGGTTGCGAGCTTGGATAGCTCGCCACATGCCAGACCTGGAAGCTCCAGCGGCAGACCCAGAAAATGACAAGTACCCCAGCCCAGGAGTAGTTGCCCATCTACTTTGGGGTAGCGGTCCAAGCAAACGTGCCGCAGGTCGAGCAATGAAGTATGCTGACGGTGTGTTTGGTAGACTCGAACAAGAGCAGAAAGACAGGGGAGATACTTTGCCTGCTATTGAAACCCGTGAAACGCCATTGGATGAGATGGAGGTCCGGGAAAACTCAGACGGTATGTTCTTTGAAGGGTATGCCGCTTTGTTCGATTCCCCAAGCAAACCATTGCCGTTCACGGAGCGTATAGCTCCAGGGGCTTTCATCCGTTCACTCAAATCCCGCAACGATATCAAGTTCCTGTGGAACCACGATACAAGTGAGGTCCTGGGTTCTACCCGGTCCGGCACGATGAAGTTGGTCGAGGATGAACGTGGACTCAAAGTGGTTGCCCAGCTACCCAATACTTCCACGGGTCGTGATGCCGCCGAACTCCTGAAGCGTGGTGACGTAGATGCTATGAGCTTTGGTTTCTCTGTTCCCCGTGGAGGTGACGAGTGGTCGGAGGATGGCTCAGAACGCACCTTGCGTGAGGTTATGATTCACGAGGTCAGTATTGTGGCGTTCCCCGCATATGAGGGCACTTCCGGCAAAGCCCAAGTTCGTGGGCTCGCAAAAGTTGCTCAACGCGCAGACGTGGACCTTGATGCTTTGTCCGATGCTCTAGTCAAGCTGGAGATGGGTGAAGAAATGACAGACGAGGACACCAGACTGCTGACTGAGGTTCTGGATTCCATTGCCCCAGAAAAGCCTGTTGCCGAAGAAACATCAGATGAGCCAGATGACAAAGGTATGGCTATGCTCGAACTCAAGAAATACAAACTCAAACTATTGGAGATGCTCAATGCCTAGTGAAAAGCAAATCAAAGACGCAATCTTGAAGGCGGCAGGAAACCCTGAGAGTGGTGCCATCTACGCCCTTGCCCCTGAGATGGCTAAAGCAGTTGCGGAACTCGATTCTCCAGCTGAACCGGAATCGCCAAGGGCTGAAAAGCCAAAGCGTGAAATCCGGGTGACTGAACCCACCGAGGTAAGGTAGGCACAAAAAACCCCCAGAGCCAATAAGCTCCAGGGGTCTTTTGTATTCAGCGGATGTGGATGTAATGCAAGTTGCAGGCTTGTTCCCAACGCTCACGTTCAAAGCGGGGGTTATCACGCTCGAACACATCGCCCAAGCGGTCCACTAGCAACTCATAGTCACTAACACCCATCTCCAATCCGCAGGGGACAATGGCTTCAGCGATTGAAACGTAATCTTTGCGACTCATCATTTGTTCAACTCCGTGTACTGAGCGGGGAATCTCTGCCCCACAAGGTGTGTTTCGCAGGCATCGCAAGGTTCGCGACTGAAAGCAACAAAACCATCACTTTCATCGATGGGCACGTCAATCGAGAATGCGCCACTAGCATGACGGGCAACTTCCCAGTAGCGGTCAAGGGGCGTTCCAAGAAGCACCCCGTACTCATGGTAGTAAACGCAGTCCAAGCAGATAAAGTAAGGACCAATCATTTTCATTACATTCTCCATTCTTTGTAAAGAGTAGGGCAGGGGACCAAGGTCCCCCACCCCACCCGATTAGAAACGAGCGTATTGAAGCGCCCATTCATGTATCCGAGTAATCTCGCAACCGGGTTTTGCCGGAACCGTGTAACGGGCAACGGTTGTGTAACCCCAGGGGCGAGATTTACCGGTTATCGTGCGACCACGGAACCAGGTTTCATCGGCAAATACCGAGCCGGTCCCGGCAAAACGAATCAAGTAAGCAACACCATTCTGCTTTAGGCAGACCCGGTATATTTCACTCTCATCGTATTCGCCGTTAGGTGCCAAAGGGTAGCGGTAGAAAATATCGCCAACCTTCAGTCGCAGATTGTAGTCATCCCAGTTGAACCGGACAGGCTCGACCAGCTCAACATTTGGGCGACCATCAGACAGCAAGCGGTGAGCGAAAGTTCCCTCAATGGGGAGACCATCCTCACTTGTCCACTTGTGCTTCATCGTAACCTCCATCAGTTCGTGTAGACCCAACGCATCGTAGTGGCGAGCAAGTGGTCGTAGTCACCACTTCCTGCCTCCTTCAGGTAAGCCTCAATCTCACCGGCAGGAACACCGGCACGACGCATTGCCCTCTGGACACGACCCATTACGGAAAAGGCGTTACCGTCTTCACCAGCCAGGTCCACTTCAACTTCAGGATATTTGATATCAATCATTTGATTCTCCATTCTTTGTTGTAGGTAAGACTGACTAGCCAGCAGGACACCCCGTCATTTATTACTCAGCTTTGGTGATTTAGTTCAGCCATGCCTCCACCAGAGCACGACCCTCAGCGTCCAGGTTGTCGCAACGCATCTCGAATATGCCTTCCATTTCAGCACGGTTCAAGTGGCTAGCGTCATCGTCAGCACAGATAGCGGTCCCATCCGAGTGAGTTTCCCAGATGTAAAGCTCATCTGTAGGGTCCTCTTTGTGGCTAGCAAGCTTGTAGGTGGTAGCACCACCCCAGCTCTCGCCACGGTAGACCTTGCGAGCACGTCGCAGGTCAGTAGCGGCAACCTCAGTACCCGTAGGTATGTAGTAAGGTTTCCAGGTTCCAAGCGGTTTGAATATAGTAGCCATAGTAGCCACCTCCAGTTTCATTCGGACCGGGTTGCCAGCAGACTGTCCATCCTCAAGGGGTTATTTGTAATCGAGGGTAGGAGTAAAGGTAAACCCCAACTGCTCCTCAATCTTGTTTATCGCACGAACTGTGCGATTCTCATCACGAGCGTATTCGTTGTACTCAGCACGAGCGGCACGACCAGACCATTCATCTGGAATGTTCACGGGTGGACCGTCAATGTAATTCCACTCGTAAGCCGTAATAGCACGGGCAAGAGCATCGCGTTGCTTCTCAGTAAGAGTCAGCTTATATGTTTTGCTCATTTTGTATCCTCCAGTTTCAGTAGATGTTATCCAACTATTTCATCAAGCAATTCGGCAGGGTAGCCAAACTGTCGAGCAACATACCCAAGAGCACGTTCAGTAAGCTCAGGGTCGTAACCAGGGTCACTAGTCATCGCTTCAAGCATGAACGTTATCTCAGCAGGGCAAGCATCGTTCAGAAGCAACCACGTCGCAATCATCAGACCACGGTCAGTCAGCTTCTTAGCAATGCTGTAACTAATCACTTCATTTGATGTAGCCATAATTTTCATCTCCAGTTTGTTTTGGAGGATGGACAGCCAGCAGGCAACCCGGTCATCGTATATACGAAAGGCGGGGCATCCAGCAGGCCAGTCAGTCAGTCACTCTGTAGTTATCAACCATCATTCGCAGTCACTCGGCACCAACCATCAGGCCAGGAGCAACGCGGTCCCTTAAGTCTATCTGTTAAGGCGCTGTCTGTCTAGGACCCTAGACCCCGCGTTTCTAAAGGGCTCTGAGATAGGGGTAGTAAGTAGTAATCCTGGTACACTTGAGTTGTCGGAATTGTGAGTGTGCTCTGCCGACCAGCGCCAGTGAGTGGAACCACCCTGGGCAATCCATACAAAACCAAACACATTGGAGAATACATTGTCTGAGTTCGTAAAGACTCAGCAGGAGATTCGCGCCAACCTTACTTCGCAAATCCGTGAGGTCATTGAGGGTGCCGAAACTGAAAGCCGTGGGCTTGACTCTGCTGAGATTGAAAAAATTGGTCGCATCGAGAGTGACATCACTCGTGCTGATGAGGCTATTGAAGTAGCAAAGCGCAACGCTGACCGCACCCTTGAGGTCGCTGAAGCCGCACGCGGATTTGCTCCAGTTGAAGAAGCACGCAACGATGCTGAAGTTTTCAGGTCCTTGTCGCGTGGAGAGGTTCGTAGCCACTCCTTCATCCCCAACGCTGAAACCCGTGCAACCCTTGTAGGTGGAGTGAACACCGTACCCGTGGACTTCTTGTCCCGCGTTTACGCACTCGCTCGCCTGGTCGGTCCTATGCTCGATGTTTCTGAGGTTATCCAGCGTGCTAACGGGTCGGACCTTCGTATCCCAACCATGACCGCTTACTCGTCTGCCACTCAGGTAGCCGAGGGTGCCGCGATTAGTGACGATGAGCCAACCTTCAGTTCGGTTCTGCTCCAGCCATACAAGCAAGCCTTCATCGTGAAAATTGCGAATGAACTGCTCGATGACGCTGGGTTCGATATCCAGGGAACCATTGCCGACCAAGCAGGTAACGCAATCGGTACTCGGGTGAACGCTCTCGCAACCACAGGTTCAGGTTCTTCCGAAACTGAGGGAATTGTTGTAGCTTCAGGACTCGGTGTAACTGCCGCTTCCGCTACTGCTATTACCGCAGATGAGCTGATTGACCTTGCTTACTCCACGGATGGCGCAGTTCGCCGTCTGCCTGGCGTTGGCTTCATGGCGAACGGCAGCACCATTGCTGCTATCCGTCAGCTCAAGGATGGTAACGGGGCATACATTTATGACCCACAGGTCGGTGGACCTGACCGTCTGCTCGGATACACCATCACAGAAAACCCAGCAATGGCAGATATTGCCACCGATGAGAAAACTGTGCTGTTCGGTCACATGCCTTCTTACAAGTTGGTCACGACTGGGCTGGATGTAGCAACCTCAACGGATGCTTACTTCGCCAACGACGTAACCGCATACCGGTTCGTCTACCGCTTTGACGGCAAATTGACTCACGCGGGTCACGTCAAGCACCTCGTCCAGGCTTAGTTCCTGGTAAAGAGTTCTACCCCCGGGTCCGTAGGTCACCCGGGGGTAGTTCCCTTTTGTGGAGTAAACTGTATATGAGGAGTAAATATGGCTATTGAAAACGGTTACGCAAGTTTGGCTGAGGTCAAGGCGGCACTTCGCATTACCGATACAGTTGATGACGCTTTGCTCGAACTGGCGATTGAGTCTGCTTCCCGTGAAATCGAGGGGTATTGTGAGCGGGTGTTTTACGATGTGGGGACAGCAACCCGGGTGTTTATGCCGGAGGATTCTTACATTACCCAGATTGACGACCTTCAAGGTTTGACGACTCTGGAAACTTCAAGTGACGGTAACAGTTTTGATACGACGTGGACGGCATCCGATTATCAGCTTGAACCTTTGAACGGGGTAGCTGGCGGTCTTACGCAACCTTCCACTCGTATTCGTGCTATCGGGGATTACCTATTCCCCATCTGGAGTGTTTTGAACACCAACGCTAATGAGGCAACGGTAAGGATTACGGGTACCTGGGGTTGGGCTACCGTTCCTACAGCTATCAAGCAGGCTACGGTCCTGTATTCGATGCGCCAGTTCAAAAGGTATGACTCACCTTTGGGGGTGGCTGGCTTCGGGGATATCGGAGCGATTAGGGTTTCAAGATTTGACCCAGACGTGGAGGCTATGCTCTCGCCCTACCGGAAAGTGAGAATGGGTTGAGTATCGCAGACCTGCGTGACGGGTTAGCAACTAATCTTTCAACCATTAGTGGGCTGAGGACCTCCATAGATATCCCGGACAACCCAAACCCGCCAATGGCTGTCATCGCTTTGGAAACCGTGAACTATGATGAAGCCTTCCAGCGTGGACTAACTATTTACCGTTTCACAATCACCCTGCTTGCTTCCCGGGTGTCCGAGCGCAGGGCTCAAGCCAAGCTAGATGCTTACACTTCAGACGATGGTGCTAGTTCCGTCAAGTCTGCTATTGAGTCAGATAAAACTTTGGGCGGAAGTGCTTATGACGTGCGTGTGACCGAAATGAGCAACTACGGTACGGTATCATTAGGTGAGGTAATTTACCTTGCCGCAGATTATGCGGTAGCAGTTTACGCAGATTAGGAGATGACTGTGGCAAAGTTTGTCGCAACAGATTACAGCATTAGTGTGGATGGCACAGATTTCAGCGCCAGCCTTGCTTCGTGCTCATTAGATGTATCCTCAGAGGAGCAGGAAACCACAAGTTTTGGTGATACCTTCCGTGAGCGCATCGGTGGGCTAAAAGATGGAACCGTGTCCCTGGACTTTCACCAGGACTTCGGTGCTTCATCGGTAGACGCAACACTCTGGCCTTTGCTCGGTACTACGGTGGAAATCGTAATCCTGCCGACAAGCTCAGCAGTTGGCGCTACCAACCCTAGCTACACCTTCAACGTGCTTGTGACGGAGTATCAGCCGTTCGCATCATCTGTTGGGGACCTAGCTACCTTATCGGTATCATGGCCTGTCACCGGGGCTGTCACAAGGGCTGAAGCATAAGATGAATCCGTTTGACCTACGAGTTATTTTCATTGACGGGACAGAAAAGGTAGTCACCGCGATTGCGGCTGACCTGGTTGCGTTTGAGACAAAGTTTGACTTGAGCGTGACCCGCCTCCAAACGGAGGTCCGATTGACTCATTTGTTCTTCATGGCTTGGCACGTGCTCAAGCGTACGGGGGATACCAAAGATACTTTTGAAAAATGGGTCGAGTCTGTCAATATGGTGACGGAAGCAGAAGCAAAAAAATAACTGGCCTGGGTGACTCTAGTGCTCATTGGCAAATAGCAGTCATCTCAGTTGAAACCGGGATTAGTCCCCGTGAGCTGATGGCGCTAGAGCCCAGGATGTTATGGACAATGACCCGCTACCTTATTTCAAAAAACCAGAATCAGGGGCGCAAGCGGTAGACTGGTTGTAGGGGTGAGTCATGCTAACAGCGCACGTTGATACGAGTGAAATCAAAAAGCTCGTATCCGAGATGAAGGAACTGGACCCCGATTTACGCAAATACTTTGTGAAGGAACTGAAGTCAGACCTTCAACCGTTTGCTAACAAGATTCAGAATGCTATGAATCGTGATGCTAACCCTCCACTTTCTGGGTTTGGCGGGCACTCCGGCAGGACCGCATGGCCTACCTCTGTGAAGGCAACGGCTTACGTCACCCCAAGCTCTCGCAAGTCTTTAGCTCGCATTGAGGTATTCGGGCGGGGGAGTAATAAGGCGGCAGTCAAGATTGCCGACCTAGCCGGTACCAAGGGGACATACATGAAGACTGCCTCAGGTGCCGCTCTCATCCAGGAACTCAACCGTAGATTCAAGAACCCCAACCAAAAGGCTGGTCGGTTCGTCTGGCAAGCCTTCATTAGCAGGCGTGGCGAAATGGTTACGCTCATTGAGAAAACAATAAATGAGTTTGTTGATTTAGTGGAGAGGCGTATCGGTGGCTAAGGGCATAACTATACCGATTGTTTACAAGTCCAACCTCAAGGGTTTGGATGAGGCTAACCGTGCGCTTGTCGGGTTCCAGCAAAAGTCCAACCTGCTGAATAAGGTCATCGGGACAGGCATGGTTGTTGCGGCGGGTGCCGCTACAGCCGCAATCGGTGGGTTGAGCTTTGCCGTAACTAAGGGGTTCCAGCGACTTCAGCAGATTGAGCAAGCCACGTTTATGCTGAAAGGTTTGGGGCATGAGGCGGCATCCATTGAAACAATTATGGAGTCTGCGCTTGCCTCTGTGAAGGGGACCGCGTTTGGTCTGGGCGATGCGGCAACTATTGCGGCTCAAGCAGTTGCGGCAGGGGTCAAGCCTGGGGCAGAACTTACTCGTACTTTGTCCATTCTTGCCGATACCGCCGCAATTACTGGTCGCCCACTAACCGAGATTCAGTCCATCCTGGGTAAGGTCACGACTAGCGGTAAGGCTACCCGTACTGAGCTTCAGCAGTTGGCGGACCGTGGGCTCCCCATATTTTCAATGC
>Ga0075118_10002516_pt1 | contig 11483 bp, 13 predicted proteins | sample AntAceMetag02UKE_FD_69794 | JGI IMG/M metagenome (GOLD analysis project Ga0075118, IMG submission 69794) | Saline lake microbial communities from Ace Lake, Antarctica - Antarctic Ace Lake Metagenome 02UKE | ecosystem: Environmental > Aquatic > Non-marine Saline and Alkaline > Saline | place... | reverse complement strand
GGCGCGTAATTGATCGCGATCACCGGGATCTGACCACGCGGGGCGGAAAAGCATGAGGCGCTCGTTTTGCGACCAACCCTCTGAACCGGCTATCTCGCCGTTGAGCTCAAGTGCGAACAAATCGGCGATCTCGGTCGATTCGATGTTGGCCGTCCAGCGCAGGGTGGTGTTGTCGGGCAAGGTGATTTGTCCTCCCGATTCTAAGGCGTCGCGATCCGGCTCGATGAGCACCTGCAGGCGGACGAGCGACCAGTTCTCGTGACGCTCACGCTGCGTTTCGGAATCGCGGTAGCCGCTGATCACATTGAGGTAGGCGCTGGAAAGCGCGACGGCGGCGATCGAGAAAATCGCGAGACTCACCAAGACCTCGACCAAGGTGAAAGCGCGGAAAGATGATAGAGCGCGCGAATTCATTCGGTGGCGGTGAGGATGGGCGCACAGGTCCACGGATCGATGCGGATGATTTCACGGCGGTTATCCGTCTCCACGATCTCGACGCGAAAGGCATCGCAGGTGCCATCGGGATAAAATTTCACGCGCTCGAGGTTGGTCGTCTCGGTGAGCACTCCTCCGATGAGATAAGTGGAGTCGCGGGTTTCGGGCAAAAAGCGGAAGGTCTTAACGGGCAGCTCCAGCGATTCGGAGGTCTCGAGCGACTTCCACTGGAGGCTCTTGGTTTTCTGGTCGTAGGAGAGCGTGACTGGCTGTTCTTGCTCCAACGCGGCTTGGCGGGCGGCGGTGACTGCTTGCCAGAATTTATCATCCGGCCGGTCGTCGCGTGCTTGAAAAAACTGCGACGTGCCGGAAAGGACCACGGTCGAAGCCATCGCGATTAACGCGAGCGTCAGCAAGACTTCGACTAGCGTGAACCCCGTTTTTCGATGCACAGCGGTTCCTTGATTCGTTGGTCTGAAAAGCGCGCTTACCAGTTTCCGATATCGTCCTCGGTGCCCTCGGTTTTATCAGGACCCTTGGAGAACAGATCGTAAGAGCTTTTGTTTTTGGTGCCGGGATGGCGGTAGCCGTAGCTCTCGCCCCACGGGTCGAGCGGCATGGTGTTGCCACTGACATCAGCGTAAGGACCACGCCAGCGTGTGCCGGCATTGGCAGGGGCGTTGAAGAGTGCGCCGAGACCTTCCGCCGTTGTAGGGTAGGAACCGAGATCGATCTTGTAGCGCACGAGCGATGTCTTCAGCGAATCGCGCACAAACACGCGGGCGACCACTTCTTGGCTTTGGCCGAAAATCTTATCGGTGTTGCTGATGAAGAGACCGGCGAGCAGGCCGATGATGGCGACGACTACGAGGATTTCGATCAGCGTAAGGGCGCGTTGGGAAGTAGGACGCATCATTGTTTTCGTTTGGTTTGCTCTATCGATTGCTGGCGAAGCGCGCGGCGGCGTTTGATCTCAGCCGCAATGTTGTTGAGCTTTTGCGCTTCGGAAATGGTGGGTTTACTGGCGGTGGTTCCGGTCGGCGCAACGGCGGCAACGGGAGTAGCAATCGGGCCGGGTGAAGAATCAGCCGCGAGTGAGAGCACAAGGTCGCGCCCCTGATATTCGATCGTAAGCTGGCGGTTCTCCCAATCGTAGCGTTTTGCCGTGTAATCGCGCGAGGAATCCTCATTGAGGCGCACCCAAGCGGAGCGGGATGTAGAGGTTTCGTAGATGCTAAAATAGGCGACGCCGCTTTCCGTGAGCACCCCGCGAAATTCCAGAGGTTCGTTGCTCTGAGAATCGTTTGCGGAGCGCGAGCCACTCCCGAAAGGAGAATTATTCAGCAGGGAGTTCAAATCACCCTCGACCGCCGATGTCACAACAGCGGGCATAGAGCCGAGCAAGGCGAGCAAAAGGAATCTGGGTGCGCAGCGCATCATGAGGATGCGACTTTTGTAACCATCCCTCTGTTCCGCGCAATGTCTAAGGCGGAGGTAGCGTGGAATGGATTGAAGCGCACCGCTGGTGAACGAAGGTTGCTCTCACCCTACGAGACCGCAATTTTGTCGGATCACCCTGGTCGCTTTCATGACTCAAGTCGCGAGTTGTTTGAGTGCCATTATTAATGACTAACACATTGGCTCCTTCCTACGCTTTTTCTCCATGGACCCGAACATCGTATTAAATCGTCCAGAGCCGATCGTCTCTGAAATTGAAGCGGTTCCGTTTCGGAAGCGAATGGCGCTACAGGATGCGATTGAAGCTCTCGTTGATGGGCATCACGTCTTGGTTAAAGATTTCTATAGTAGTGGGCTGCTGGTTCTGAATGAACTTAAACGGTATGTGAGGCATGAATATCCTGATGAATCCTATCAGGGACAAAGGGTGAATCGGGCGGTGTTTCGTGATCTCTCCAATCGGCTTTTGCTTGAGGTGAAAGATCACCGGCTGGTGGTTCGAAAGGCCCCGGAGATTGGTTGGTTGAAAATTTTATATCCGGAGGTGAATGAATTCCTGATTCCGTTTTCTCAGGTCCAAGGGCTCAACAGTGCCTGGCAATGGTATCTTAACGGAGTGCCGATGCCCGTGCTGAAGAATCGGATCTTTCCCTTCTACGGAACGTATTTCCCGACTCGGTTTGAGCATCTCCAGCTTTTAGATCAATGGCTCGAGACGTATCAGGGGCTGAAGGCGACTGCCATTGATGTGGGCGTGGGCTGTGGCGTGATGACCTATCAGTTGCTTAATCATGGCTTCGAACAGGTCACTGCGACTGATTCAAATCCCAATGCCATCTACGGCATGAAAGAAGATTTAAGGAAGAAGGGGATCACATCGGAGGTGAAACTGCGTTTTGGTGATTTGTTTGCTCAGAGTAATACTCAGGCCGACTTAATCGTTTTTAATCCACCCTGGTTGCCTCTCGCCACTGACAGCGAAGGGCTCGATCGGGCCATGTATTATGATGAAGACCTGTTTCCTCGTTTCTTTTCAGAAGCTCTTAAGCATTTAAAATCTGATGGTCGGCTGGTGATGTTGTTTTCAAATTTAGCGCAGGTTACTGGGCTCACAAAAACCAACCCGATTGAAGAAGAACTCGCGAACGGTGGCCGTTTTCAAAAAGAGAGTTTGATCAAAACCAAAGTTAATTCGGCCTCCCAGAAAACCCGTAGAAATCAAAACTGGCGTGAAGATGAGCTCGTTGAGCTATGGGTTTTGAAGCTTACTTGAAGGCCTGCAGTTCGACCATGGTCGCGCCCCAAGAACCGGTGGTTTCGTTGCCGAGGCGGTATGATTTCACGAGAGGAGAACGTTGGAGGATGGCGTGCACGGTTGTGCGCAGCGTGCCGGTGCCTTTGCCGTGGATGATGCGGACTTCGAGTAAACCGCGATCGCGGCAGGCTTCGAGGTAGGCGGGGATCAGCTCTGTCAGATCGCGCGGATGGAAAGTGTGCAGATCGAGTTCGCCGGTGATGGGGATTTCGACAGGATCATCGCCGAGATTGGGCTGATCATCCTTCGCGGCCATGACTGTTTAACTGCGAGGTTGATCGTCGGCCCGTTTGGACGCGGGTTTGTCGGCTGACTTTTCGATCACAGGCTCATCGGGCGAAGTCACTGCGGGCACGGTTGCGGTTGGCAGTGTTGTCTTGGGCTGCGCGGGTTCGTCGTCCATCGCGCGCTTAAATTCTTCTTCGACCCCGCTGGTGGCTTTTTTGATTTCGCGCAATGACTTGCCCAGCCCACGGGCAAACTCGGGGAGTTTCTTGCCGCCGAAAAGGACCAAGACGATCACCATGACCATGAGGAGTTCAGGGCCGCCGATGCCTTCGATGAATGCGAGGGGGAATGAAATGAGAGGGAAGGTGATCATGCCGAGAAAAGAAGATTCTAGTGAAGTGCGGTAAGTAGAGAGATTCGTGAGGCAGCGTCAAACTGTGGGATGTGTTGGTATTAGTTTCGTTTGTCATTGCGAGTCCGTCCTGCAAAGCGGGATGGACGTGGCAATCCACGAACACCGGCAGACGTAAACCTCGGGTATTTGTGGATTGCCGCTTCATCCGCTTCGCGGATTCCTCGGAATGACAGAAGGATGAAAACTGCGGTTGATTGATTAGGTTGGTGGGTTGTTCTGCTTGGGATGGAGCGCTTGGGCGCGCCACTGGCGAGGGCTCATGCCGTTGTGCCGTTTGAAGCGGAGGGTGAAATAGAACGGGTTTTCAAAACCGACTTGTTCGGCGATGTGTCGGATGGGCTCTTGGGTGAATTCGAGGAGTTGGCGGGAGCGGAGGAGGCGTTGGTGTTCGAGGTAGCGTTGTGGGGGCTGGCCAGTCTCGGCACGAAAGAGGTGGGCGAAGCGGGAGAGGGAGAGGCCGCACTCGCGCGCGATATCCGCGATAGTGAGAGGCTCGGCGAAATGGGAGCCGATGTAATCGAGGGCGCGGCGGATGCGCGGATCGATCCGCGCGGTGGCGTGTTTGGGATTGGCAAGGGCGCAGCGTAAGAGGATTTCCTCGAGTGCATTCATGGCGAGCGCCTCGCGTTGCGGCGATGGGCTGGCGTTGATTTGGAGCATCTCTTGATAGCGTCGCTCGATTAGGGACTGCTGCTCGTGGCCTTTGAGTTGGAGATGAAGAATGCCCGGCGCGACCTCGGGCCAATCGAGCGTTTCGCGCCAATCGGGGCGAGGGATAAAGTGTGCCCAGAGAGGTTCCCAGTGAGAGTGGCGAGGTGCGGTGCCGTAGTCGTGACGGGTGTGCGGTTTTAGCAGTATCATATCACCTTTTCTGGTGATCAGAGTGCCGTGCTCATGGGCGTAGCGTCCGTGTCCGCTGAGGTTGTAGATGAGCACCCAGTCGTGAGTCCCGTGTTCACGGTAAGTGGAGAATCGCGGGCCTTGGCGATAGGAGCCGGTGACGAGTGGACCGAACGGCGGGGAGGGGGTTTCTTGGGGTGTGGACACGATAGCAGAATATTATAGTTAAATAATGATGGTTTCTATGGTGCGAATCGCCGTGAAATGCTAGGGTATTCGGATGGTTATCGATAGTTCCCCTCTCCCCGATGATGGTGTGGCCTCCATGGCTGAGCAGTTTCAACGTGATGGCTACGTGATGGCGCGCGGTGTTTTTTCGCCGGAGGAAGTAGCTGAAATTCGCGAGCTCTTTGCGAAGATCCACCATGATGGTGTGCCGGGTTTTTATGAAAAGGAGACGGTGCGTGATGGCGTCGAAAACCCCGATGATCCGCTCTTCAAGTATCCGCGAATCATGATGCCGCATCGTTTCGATGATACGGCGCGGGGCTACATGCTGCATCCCAAGGTCGCAGGAATTTTGAAGGCGCTTTTCCGGAACGATCCGGTCGCGACGCAGAGCATGTTTTATTTCAAACCGCCGGGTGCGCGCGGGCAGGCTCTGCATCAGGACCAGTTCTATCTGCTGATCGAGCCGGGCACTTGCATCGCGGCGTGGACAGCGATCGATGATTGTGACGCCGACAATGGTGGGATGATGGTCGTGCCGAATTCAAACAAACTGCCAGTGGCGTGTCCTGAAACGGCCGACTCCGATCAGAGCTACACCAACCATTTGGTAAAGCTGCCGAAGGGCCATAAGGCCGAGCTCGTGAAGATGAAGGCGGGCGACACACTGTTTTTTAATGGCAACGTGATCCACGGTTCAGGCCCCAATCGTTCGGCGGATCGTTTTCGTCGGGCATTTATTTGCCACTACGCTTCGGGTAATCTCGAAAAGATTTCCGCCGGATATCGTCCGCTCGTGCGCATGGATGGCAGCGAATACGAAGTCGAACCTCAGAATGGCGGTGGTCCTTGTGGCGAAGGCTGGAATGGCGCCGCGCACTGAGTCGCGGATTTTCACCGCGAAATACACAAAAGGGTAGGCCGAGGTGGCGGATATTTTAGGTGGGGTCGGTTAGCCTTAACCGACCTGTTACGTGCTCAAGGCGGTTGGGGACACCCGCCTCCACCATAATTAGATGTCATCCAATAGATGACGTATTGATGTTGTGCCCCAAGGCTTAGGTCGGAGAGATCGTTCAGTGCGAATCGAGCAGCGCCTTACTTCACTTTTACCGCGACCGTGAAGGTTTGGGTTTGGCCGGGTGCGACGTGGTGGAGACCGCGTTTGTGCTCGGGTGAGTTGGGTGGGCCCATCCAGGGTTCGACGCAATAGAAGGGGGAATCGGCGCTTTCGGTCCAGGTGACCATCGCGGCGTCCTTCGGTGGGACATCGTCGGTGCCGAGTGAGACGACGACATCACCGGCGTGGCCGCGTTCGCCGAAGATCACGGAATTTTCCTTCAATCCCATGTGCACGCAGTCGGATAGATCGGGATGATCCATGCTTTCGATTTCCTTGAGCTCGGGACCGGGGATGAGTGAACCGTCTTTGGCGTGGCGGTAGCGCTCGGTGGCGGGGATGCGAATGGCGTAGTCGGCGTTGCTCAGACCTTCGGTCCAAGGCACGGTGAAATAGAAATGATGACCGGCGCTCCAGGGAATGGGTTTGTCGCCGAGATTGTGGAGGGAGAGTTCGCAGATCACCCGCAGAGGCTCGAAACGATATCTCACGGTAAACTCGTAATCGTAGGGATAAACTTCACGCGCTTCCTCGTCAGGTTGATAGAGTGCGGTGAACCCGTTGTCGTCGGCTTGGGTGATCTTGAAATCTCCCTGTCGCGCGAGGCCGTGCATGGGCATGGGGCGTCGCACGCCTTCCTCGTCGCGCCAGAAATGAATATCGCCCTGATCGAAGGTGCGCGCGTTGAACGGGAAGAGGATGGGATTGCCGCCGCGAACTTCAGAGATTTTGGCGAGATCAGCGCCTTCGGGCCAGTAGACGACGTCGCGCACGGAGCCGTCGCCGAGAGTGACGTTCCAATTCATCAGGCGGGCGCCTTTTTCGGGGAGGGCGAGAAACGTCGAGTGACCTACGCGCCAGCGCAAAAGAGTTTCCCCCGCATAAGAGACTTTTTCCATGCACATAGAGAAATCACTATCGGCGAAAAGCGGCAATGGGTTTTTGGAAAGAGGGGGGTTAATTTCTATGGCGGTGGCGCTTGCACGAGAGCGGGGCCGTGCTTAGTAGTGTAGCCATGCTTCGCTTTCTTTTGACCTGTCTGGCTCTCCTGCTGGCGCCTCAGTTGGTGGCCGAGGAAATTCCAGCGCCAAAGATAGAGGCGGAGACCCCAGCCAAAGAGGGGCTGGTGGTGGTGATTCCGGTTCAGGGTGTGATCGCGGATCCGGTGCTATATATTGTTCGGCGCGGGCTTAAAGAGGCGATTGAGGCGAAGGCGGATTTGGTGGTGCTCGATATGGATACGCCCGGCGGATCAGCGGCCACCACGATTGAGATCATGGAGGCGATTAATAAATTCCCCGGTCGCACGGCGACTTTTGTAAATGAGGAAGCGGGCTCGGCGGGAGCGATCATCGCTTCGATCACTGATGATATTTACTTCGCGCCTGCCGGCGTGATGGGGGCGGCGGAATTGGTTTCCGGTGGTGGGCAGGATGTGCCGGAAGCGATGAAGCGGAAGATGGAAAGCTACATCCGCGCGAAAACCCGTGCGATGTCGAGTGGGCCGGATCTGCGGGCTGATGTGCTCAAGGCCATGATGAACTCGGATTTTGAATTGAAAATCGGCGAAGAGATATTGAAAGAAAAGGGCGAGCTGCTGACGCTTTCGGCCAAGGAAGCGATTCAACAATATGGTGATCCACCGGAAACGTTGCTCGCGGCGGGTATTGTCGAAAATGTCGATGAGCTCTTGGGTAAAATTTACGGCGAGAGAACTTACACCGTGCAGAAATTGGAAGTCACGTGGTCGGAGGATCTGGCGGTGGTGCTCAATGGACTGGCCCCGATTTTGATGGGGCTGGGTTTACTGGGATTGTTTATCGAATTTAAGACGCCGGGCTTCGGGATCTTTGGAGTCGGTGGTGGACTGTTGCTGGGGATTGTTTTCTTGAGTCACTACGTGGCGGGATTTTCCGGACACGAGCCGATGCTGATTTTCGTTCTGGGCGTTTTGCTGGTCGCGGTGGAATTGTTCTTTCTGCCGGGCACGGTGGTCTTCGCACTGAGCGGGATCGTGATGATGTTGGGCTCACTATTGTGGGCGATGGCGGATATCTGGCCGAATGAGCCGATTACGATCTCGGGAGATTTGTTTTTCACGCCGATGCTCAATTTGTCGCTAGGGCTCGTGGTGGCGGTGGTGGGGGCGGTGCTAATCATGCGGTTTCTGCCGAAGGGGCTGTTCTGGGATAAGATGATTTTGCAGACGGCCATTGCGCCAAATGCAACAGTAACGAGGTCTGAAGAAGTGCTGACGTCATCATTGATTGGTCAGCGCGGAATTGCGGCGACGGATCTTTTTCCGAGTGGTCAAGTGGAGATCGATGGGCAGCGCTACGAAGCGAAAGTCGCGGTAGGCTCAATCGATGCGGGACAGGAGATCGTGGTCGTGGAGAAGGAAGATTTCGATTTGCTAGTCCGTCCGGTTAACGAGGAGGATAAGGCATGACATCGATTCTGTTGTTATTTGTGGTGGGGCTGCTGTTGCTCGGATTCGAGGTTATCGTGCCCGGCGGCATTTTAGGCGCGATCGGTGGATTGGCGATGTTGGGTGGTTGTGTGATCGCGTTTGGCGAATTGGGCATCACTGGAGGTGGGCTGGCGGTATTGGCAGCGGTGCTCCTAGTGGGGCTCTTGCTCTATGTTGAGTTTCGAATCCTGCCGAAAACAGCGATGGGCCGACGGCTGTTTTTGAAAGCAAAGGTCACGGGCACTGCGAATGTCGCGCGCGAAGTGGATCTCGGTGGTAAGAGTGGCGAAGCGGTCACCGATTTGGGCCCCACGGGCTATGTGATGATCGAGGGTAAACGCCATGAAGCGTTTTCTCGTTCAGGATTTTTGGACATCGGCGCGAAAGTGAAAGTCGTCGGCATGGATAATTTTAGACTAATCGTAACCTTGGAAAAATAGAACACTATGGACCTTACATTAATACTCATCATTGCCGGTGGCGTCGCCGGTTTGGTGCTGCTCGGCATCATCATCTCATTCTTTAACGTCTGGCTGAAAGCCTGGTTGTCCGGTGCCTATGTGGGCATGCTCAACTTGGTCGCGATGCGCCTGCGCGGCGTGCCTTATGGCGTGATTGTCGATGCAAAGATTCGCGCAAGTAAGGCGGGCATCGATGTCGATGTGAACGAGATCGAAGCACAGTATCTTGCTGGTGGTAATGTGATCGCTTGTGTGCAGGCCTTGATTGCAGCGCAGAAAGCGATGATCGAACTTAACTGGCAACGAGCCTGTGCGATTGATCTCGCGACCAAGGGCTCGGGTAAGAGCGTTGAAGAAGCGGTGCGCACTTCGGTGGATCCAAAGGTGATCGATTGCCCTAACCCTGAATCGGGTCGAAACACGATCGATGGTGTTTCCAAAGATGGTATTCAGGTGAAGGTGCGAGCGCGCGTGACGGTGCGCACGAATCTTGATCGTTTTGTCGGTGGCGCGAAGGAAGAGACGATCGTGGCCCGTGTGGGTGAAGGTATCGTGACGACGATTGGTTCAGCTGCCACTTATAAAGTGGTTCTCGAATCGCCGGATACCATTTCCAAGACCGTGCTTAAACGAGGTCTCGATGTGGGCACGGCGTTTGAAATTCTTTCCATCGATATCGCCGATGTGGATGTCGGCGAAAATGTCGGCGCGAAGTTGCAAACAGCTCAAGCTGAGGCCAACAAGAGCATCGCTCAAGCTGAAGCGGAAATCCGTCGTGCGGCGGCCGTGGCGCTCGAGCAGGAAATGAAGGCTCGCGTCGAAGAGATGCAGGCCAAGGTGGTCGCAGCTCAGGCCGAAGTGCCCCTCGCGATGGCCGAAGCATTCCGCGCTGGAAACCTCGGTGTCATGGACTACTTCAAGATGGAAAACGTGCAGGCTGATACGAGCATGCGCAAATCGATCTCTGATCCGGAAGACGAGAAATAATCCATGGACTGGATATTTGATCACCTCCAAATCCTGATCGCCGCCGGAGCTGGCGTAGCCTACTGGCTAAACCAGCGCAACGAAGCGAAGGAAACGGAGCAGTCGAACCGCGATGAGGAGCTTACTTCCGACGATTACGATGCGTCGGAAGATGAAGCTCGCGCGCGCAAAATCCGCGAAGATATCCGCCGCAAGATTGCCGAACGCAGCGGCGGTTCACGTCCGGTGATCAGCAATGAACCGATGGAGGCACCGCCGCCTTTATTTGAGCGACCTTTTCAGGAAACTCCCCCGGTTGCTGACCCTTACGCATTTGAACGGCGACGCGATGAGCCACGCGTAACCGTCGGCCCCAGTGCTGCGGAGAAAGCGGTGCTGGAACGTCAACGGGTGCTGCAAGAGCGGATGAAGGAATTGGAGAAGCAACGCTCGCAGAGCAAACCGCTTGTTTCCGCATTTGATCAGAAGCGGGCCCCACGTGTTGCCAAGCAGGGGAAGCGCAGCCTGCGCGACGATCTCAGTGAAACGGGAAGCCTGCGTCGCGCGATTGTGCTGCGCGAGGTGCTCGGTCCGCCAGTGAGCATGCGTTGAGTGCCGCTCTAGATCACTTCAAACATTAAAAAACCGCAGCAAAATCGCTGCGGTTTTTTGTGAAAGGAAGCAACTGGCGTCAGTTGATCTGAGCTCGGTTATAGCCTTCGAAAGGCATCGGGTATCGTTTGCCTTTGATTTCGATCTGGAGGCTTTTGCCTTCGGTGGCCCAGATGAGGATAGGCCCGGGCTTGGGGATCGTGCGGACTTCGCCGCTGACCAAGGTGGTTTCAGGGAAGAGCACATCACCAGGGGAACCGTCTTCATTCTTCAGCGTGACTTTGACGCGCACGCTGTTGAGAGCGATCAGGGAGATGGTGGGTTCTTCGACGGCCGCGACTGTGTCTGGTCCGTTGGATGTGGTGCTGGTCTCAGAACCTCCGCCGATGATCGCTGAAACGCCCCAATAGATGAGGAGAAGCAGAATGATAACGGCGAGGGCAATGCCACCACGGAAAATCAAGGTAGGGGGAATCGGCGGGCCCTTGGGGAGATTGTTGCCACTGCGATTCAAAGTCGAGGGGCGGCTGGGAGCGGAATCCTCTTCGTCGCTACTTTCAACAGTGTCGGCACTCTTATCATCGGACGACGCGACGGTAAGATCCATGCGACCGTAAACTTCGCGGCTTGGTTGGCGCTGTTTACTTTCGTTGATGCCAAGGGCAGCGTAATCGTTCAGGATTTTATCTGCTGAGATGCCCAAATGGATGGCGTAAGAACGCAGGAATCCGCGCACGTAGATCTCGGCCAGATTGATGTCGAATTGGTTGCTTTCGAACTTGTGCAGGTAGTCACTGCGAATCTTGGTCGCTTCCGCGGCTTCGCGGATAGAAATGCCTTTGCGTTTACGGGCTTCTTCCAGTCGTTCGCCGATTGTCTGCATGGTCTTATGGGATAGGGGGTTTGCTCGCTGAGGGGAAGATTGAAATCTACTT